>VFQP010001583.1_pt1 | contig 29702 bp, 31 predicted proteins | sample 3512351 | NCBI WGS metagenome assembly VFQP01 (sample SAMN10412372, study PRJNA504923) | tailings metagenome | isolation source: Relicate 1 Philex TSF1 revegetated site | place: Philippines: Tuba, Benguet | collected 2017-08-29
CGTCGGCGACTGCGCTGGCATGGCAGCCGACCTTTTCGAGACCTATGCCGTGACCGTCGTCGCGACCATGGTTCTCGCCGCGATCTTCTTCGCCGGACAGCCGAACCTCGCAGCTTTGATGGTCTACCCGCTTGCCATCTGCGCCGCCTGCATCGTGACGTCGATCGTCGGTACCTACTTCGTCAAGCTCGGCGCCAACAACTCCATCATGGGCGCTCTTTACAAAGGCGTGATCGCTTCCGGCGTTCTGTCGATTGCCGGGCTCTACGGCGCCACGCACTACGTGCTCGGCGGCTTCGGCGAAGTCGGCACCGCGAACGGCGTGTCGATCACAGGCCAGAACCTCTTCCTTTGCGGCCTCGTCGGCCTCATCCTCACTGGCCTCATCGTCTGGATCACCGAGTACTACACGGGCATCGGCTACCGTCCCGTGCGCTCGATCAGCCAGGCGTCGGTTACCGGTCACGGCACCAACGTGATCCAGGGCCTCGCGGTCTCGCTCGAAGCGACTGCGCTGCCCACCATCGCGATCGTGGCCGGCATCCTTGCCACCTACAACTTGGCAGGGCTCTTCGGCACTGCGATTGCGACGACGACCATGCTTGGTCTGGCTGGCATGATCGTCGCGCTCGATGCCTTCGGTCCGGTGACGGACAACGCGGGCGGCATCGCCGAGATGGCCGGTCTGCCCAAGGAAGTCCGCCGTTCGACGGACGCCCTCGACGCAGTCGGCAACACCACCAAGGCCGTGACGAAGGGCTACGCGATCGGCTCGGCCGGTCTCGGCGCGCTCGTGCTGTTTGCGGCTTACAACTACGACCTTCAGTACTTCATCGCCAAGGCCAACGAGGCGGGCTCCACGTCGTATCAGTTCTTCAAGGGCGTCCAGATCGACTTCGGCCTCGACAACCCGTACGTCGTGGTCGGTCTTCTGCTCGGCGGTCTCATCCCGTATCTGTTCGGCGGCATCGCCATGACGGCCGTCGGCCGCTGCGCTGGCTCGATCGTCGAAGAGGTGCGCCGTCAGTTCAAGGCAAAGCCGGGCATCATGAAGGGCACCGAGCGCCCTGACTACGCGCGCGCCGTCGACATCCTCACCAAGTCGGCGATCAAGGAGATGGTGATCCCGTCGCTGTTGCCTGTGCTCTCGCCAATCGTTCTGTTCTTCGTGATTGAAGCGATCGGCGGACGCGGAGCCGCGTTCTCGGCCGTTGGCGCGATGCTCCTCGGCGTTATCGTCACCGGTCTCTTTGTCGCCATCTCCATGACTTCGGGCGGCGGCGCTTGGGACAACGCAAAGAAAGCCTTTGAGGACGGTTTCGTCGACAAGGATGGCGTGAAGCACGTCAAGGGCTCCGAGGCCCACAAGGCATCGGTAACGGGTGATACCGTCGGCGATCCCTACAAGGACACCGCCGGCCCCGCCGTGAACCCGGCCATCAAGATCACGAACATCGTCGCGCTTCTGCTGCTTGCAGTCCTCTCGCACAGCTGACGCGGCGGGAAGACGGAATGGAAAAGGCCCCGCGCGAGCGGGGCCTTTTTGTTTTTAAGCGCATCCGATTGTTTCGATTGGCCGCCGAGGCGGCGCACAATCAGTCGCCGAAGATCTGCTTCGTGCCGAGGTTGCGGAAGAGCTGCTTGATGATGCCGTCTTCCTTGCCACCGGGCGCCGGTGTGGTGCGCGAGACGAAATCGAACACCTTGCCGTCCTTGAGCCCGTAGTTCGCGACGCGATCCACGGTCGCCGTCGGCGTGAAGTAGACCGCAAGAACCTGCCGGTCGACCTCGTTGCCCGACATGAAGGCGACGCGCTTTTCCGTGCTGGAGATGTAGTAGTAGACCGACCCGTTGCCTGACGTGGTCGTGGTCGTTGGCGTGCCGAGGATCAGCTTGACCTGTTCCTGTCCCATGCCAGGCTGTACCTGTGCGATGTCCGTTTCCCGGAACAGATGGCCATGCTTGGTGATTTGCTCGCTGCAGGCGCCCACCGAAAGTGCAGCCATGAGAACGGCCGGAATGAGCACGCGGCGAGCTGTGGTGCTGCGATTGGCGCTCTGGCGCGGTGCAACCCGACGGCGCATAGTGAGAAGACCCCCTGGGAGACTCATGAATTCCCTGTGCTCAAGTCCCGCCCTTAGCTAAAAGGAGGCCACAAGGCAACGGCGGGGTACCCCTTAATCCCCTTAAGCAAGAGGTTGGAAAACCCGCGTGCTCTCCTGGTTTAGAAGCAGAGCCGAAGATCGGCGCAGAGCAATCGACCTTTATGGCGCTGTCGTGACCCAGGCTCGCCAGCCGTCGTTTTTTGCCGGCCATGGTGTCTCGGATACCCCTGAAGGCCGCACGGCATTAATTATTCTGCTGATGATCCCGGTGATCGAGCGGCTTCAGGCCGGCACGAAGCGAGACCGGCGCACGGCACGCTACCTCAGTGAGACATTCGTGACGGACATCGACGACTGCCTGCGCGAGATGGGCGTCGGGGATATGTCCGTACCCAAGAAGGTTAAGCGTGCCGCCCAGGCTATGGGCGAGCGTGGCGTGTCTTATCGCAATGCAGCGGCTGGCGGTGAAGCCGCCCTCGCGCAGGAGTTGGCGGCGACGATCCCCGGCCTCTCCCAAAATCCGGACGGCGCCCGCGCGCTCGCGCGCATGACGCTCGAAACCGCGGCGCGGCTTGCCGCCATACCGGCCGATCAGCTTCGGTCCGGAACGGTCGAGCTTTGCAAACTGCCGCAATCCGCATCAACCGGCGCGCAGCAATAGGACCAGACATGACGGCACTTCGTGATTGGGTCCACCCCATCGCAGAAATCGGTGAACGCACGATCGTTCGCGAGCGTAAGGCCACCGCCGAGGAGCGCGTCGAGCTTTCGCGCGAATTGGACATTCTGTCTTGCGACAGTCTCGACGTCACGTACGAGATCAAGCCTCTCGGCAAGGAGCGCTACAGGTTCGAGGGCAAGTTGGAGGCAGCCGTGACGCAGGCCTGCGTTGTGACGCTCGAGCCCGTGCCGGCGAGCCTCTCGGAGGCCTTCTCCATCAAGCTTGGTCCGCCGGAAGAGCTGGACGACGCTGCGCCGGTGGCCGGCGACCGCGAGGTCTCGAGCATCCCGGACGTCGAGCCCATCGAGGATGGCCGCATCGAGGCGGGCGCGCTGATCTATGCTGTGATGTCGGCGGCGCTCGATCCCTATCCCCGCAAGGCCGATGCGTCGTTCGACTGGGTCGACCCGAAGATGAAGGATGACCCTGGCCCGGAAAGCCCCTTTGCCGCACTCTCCAAGCTGAAGCCCAAATCGTAATTTGATGGAGGAGAGCAAGTGGCTACGGCGGCAGCGAATTTCTGTGCCGCCCAGTCTGTCCCCTGCTGCGGCGCGGAAAGTGGTTGTTTCGGCGAAGCAAACGGGTATTTTCCCGACGGCTTGCTCCCGGGGGTGTGGGGTCCGGCCAGCTAAGTGCTTTGCAAGCAGGTGCGCGCGCTTCGGCGCGCCGTGGGCACGGCAGAAATTCTTGGCCACCGGGCTCTTTCGATAGGGTCAACAAACGCCGATGTCTCAGCAGAGAACACTAGCGCTCGACGCCATGGGGGGCGATCACGGTCCGGAGGTCGTAATCCCAGGAGCCGCGATCTCGCTGGAACGCCACCCAGCTTTGAGCTTCATCCTGTTCGGCGACGAGGCCCGCATCGCACCGGTACTCGCAGCGCATCCGGCGCTCGCCGCTCGTGCCCGTGTCGTGCATACGACGCAGGTCGTCGCCATGAACGAGAAGCCGAGCCAGGCGCTCCGTCGCGGCAAAGGTTCCAGCATGTGGCTGGCGCTTGAGGCCGTGCAGAAGGGCGAAGCGCACGCAGCCGTCTCGGCTGGCAACACCGGCGCCCTGATGGCGATGGCCAAGCTGATCCTGCGGCCGATGGCGGGCATCGAGCGCCCGGCAATCGCGGCGCTTTGGCCCACGATAACGGCCGAATGCATCGTGCTCGATGTCGGCGCCAACATCGGCGCGACGGCGCGCCAGCTAACGGACTTCACGCTGATGGGCGCCGCGATGGCGCGCGCCTTGTTCCATGTCGAGCGCCCGACCGCAGGCCTGCTCAACGTCGGCGTCGAGGACATCAAGGGTGCCGAAGAGGTGAAAGAGGCGCACGCGCTTCTGAAAGCCGTAGAACTCCCGCTCCATTATCATGGCTTCATTGAGGGCGACGAAATCGGCCAGGGCAAAGTGGATGTCGTGGTCGTGGAAGGCTTCGCGGGCAACATCGCGCTCAAGACCGCCGAGGGAACGGCAAGGCAGATCGGCCAATATCTGAAGGACGCCATGATGCGCACGGCCCTCTCGCGGCTCGGCGCATTGCTGGCGCGGGGAGGGTTCAAGGTCCTCAAGGACAAGATGGATCCGAGGCGCGTTAATGGCGGAACATTCTTGGGTCTCAATGGGATAGCAGTCAAAAGCCACGGCGGTACGGATGCGCTAGGGTTTGCGAGCGCCGTCGACCTCAGTTACGAAATGTGCGTAAGCGGGTTGCTCGAGCGGCTGGCTGCCGATCTCGAGGCCTTCCACCATCGCCTCGACGCGGTGTCGTCCGCTCCTCCAATCGAGCCTCGGGCCCAAAAAGCAGAATAGAAAGAGGACACCTTGGCAGTCATTCGATCGGTCATTCGCGGTGTGGGAGCGCATTTGCCCAAGCGCATCATGACCAATGCCGATCTGATGAAGATTGTCGACACGACCGACGAATGGATTGTCGAGCGGAGCGGAATTCGTCAGCGCCATATCGCGGCCGACGACGAGCTGACTTCCACGTTGGGCACCGCCGCATGCCATCAGGCGCTCGTCCGCGCTGGGATCGATCCCGTCGACGTCGATCTCGTCGTGTGCGCGACCGCAACGCCGGATCGAACATTCCCCTCTACGGCTGTGCGCATTCAGTCGGGTCTCGGTATCACCCAGGGCGCGGCCTTCGACGTCCAGGCCGTCTGCTCTGGCTTCGTCTATGCGATGACGATTGCGGACAACTTTATCAAGACCGGTCAATCAAAGCGTGCGCTCGTGGTTGGCGCCGAAACGTTTTCACGCATCCTCGATTGGACGGACCGCTCGACGTGTGTGTTGTTCGGCGACGGAGCCGGCGCCGTCGTTCTCGAAGCTCAGCCGCAACATGGCACGCGTGACGACCGCGGAATTCTCTCGACGCTGATCCGCTCCGACGGCCGCTTCGAAGATTTGCTCTACGTCGACGGCGGCCCCGGGACCACGAAGACCGTCGGACACTTGCGCATGAACGGCCGCGAGGTGTTCCGTCACGCGGTCCAGAAGATCTCCGGCGTGATCGAGGAGACGCTCGTCGCCAACGGTTTTGCCGCCGACGAGATCGATCTTTACATCCCCCACCAGGCCAACCTCAGAATTCTCGACGGCATCGGCAAGAAGCTGGGCGTCGCTCCCGAGAAGATCATCAAGACGCTCGAAAAGCATGGGAACACGTCCGCCGCCTCGATCCCTCTCGCGCTTAACCAAGCCTTCGAGGAGCATCGCGTTCGGGAAGGCAGTCTCATCCTCATGGAGGCCATGGGCGGCGGCTTCACTTGGGGGGCCGTACTGGCCCGAATGTGATCTCGCAAATGCGAGATTTCCGGCGTTGCAGCGCACAAATCTGCCGTCTGACGGTCTAGAAACCCAGAATTTACGGGCTCGCTAAATCTTTGTGCGATTTCAGGCGCTTGTTGCGATCTGTCATTGACCGCGCGCTCGACCCTCGGTAGCATAAGGAAAAATACCTAGCACGGGGAGGCGTAACCAATGAACGGGAAGACACTGACACGTGCCGATCTGGCCGAGGCAGTGGTCCGCAAGGTCGGCCTGCCGCGCAACGAGTCACAAGAACTCGTGGAGCTCGTTCTGAACGAGATCTCGGATAGCCTTGCACGCGGCGAGCAAGTGAAGCTCTCTTCATTTGGCTCGTTCGGTATTCGCCAGAAGGGCGAACGGATTGGGCGCAATCCCAAGACGGGCAAAGAGGTTCCGATTACGCCGCGTCGCGTGCTCGTCTTCCGCCCCAGCAACATCATGAAGGATCGGATCAACTCCGGTCGCTCGCGCCGTACCAAGGCTGCGGAATAGACTCTGAAATTTCACGCACGAGCCCCCGTTCCATTGAACAGGGGCTCGTTTTTATTTTGCGAACGTCAAGCAGCGAAAGACGCGCAGCGCAACACCAAATGCGCGATCTTTCATCCGCATAAGGCGCGCGGTAGGGAGCGACCGCATTCTCAGCGCTGCGAAAAATCCAATTGCCACGATGAAAGATGTGACGGTGAAGACGCGCCCTGCGTCGCTGTGAAAAAAGCTGTGACATTCGGGTCGAATTGATCGAGACGCCGCCCAGCGTTGACGGTATCATTGTCGAAGCAAGCTGTAGCGTCGGGTCTTTCCGCATAATTCGAACTTCATGATTCCGTCATGGGTTCGGTCCCCGGTCGCGGAGGTGGTGCGGATCGGCGGCACAGCAGCGAGGCAGGCAAAGGCCTGTTTGACTGAGCCAAGGCATCGAGGGGTAACGATGAGCAAGGCAGCGGAGGCATTTCGAACCATCAGCGAGGTGGCTGATGAGCTCGACGTCCAGAAGCATGTTCTGAGATTCTGGGAAGCGCGCTTCCCACAGGTCCGTCCGATGAAGCGCGGCGGCGGCCGCCGCTATTACCGGCCGGAGGATATGGAGCTCTTGCGCGGCATCCGCCATTTGCTCCACGCCGAGGGTTACACGATCAAAGGCGTGCAGAAGATCCTCCGCGAGCAGGGCATCGATCACGTCAAGCAGCACGGCCGTGCGCCCGAGGAAACGAACATTCGCGCGGTGGCCACTAAGGGCGCTCAGCCCGATGCGCGCGCTCTTCCGGCAAACGTGCCGGCCGTCGGCAATGCGCAAGGACGCGGCGCCGTGCCGGTCCGTCGCAACGCGCGGTCTCGCGGTGCGAGCGCGATCGAGCACCTGGCAGCTATCGAGGCAGCCATCAAGGAGCTTGAGGAATGCAGGTCGATCCTCCTCGAGACGCTTGGCAAGGGTGAACCCGCGCGCGCACCGCGTCGCGCACGTGCCGTCGGCGCATAGCGACTGGGCAAGTTTTAAGACAATCCGCCCGCGACCGTTCACCCGGTTGCGGGCGGTTCTGTATTCGCAGCACCTTGCTGACCCTTCAATCTGCAAACAACACGCGCTAAGCATGGCCTAGTCGAAATGGCGCTCCGGGAACGGCATGGCTGAAATCGAGCTTTGGCTCGTTGATCTCGAAGGCGCGGCGGAAGCACTCGAAATCCACGAGAGAGCGACCCCACGCCTATCCGACGACATCCGCCGGCGTCTGGACGCCATGCGCGACCAGGACGCGCGTCGCGAACGGAGACTCTCGCATATCGCGCTCCGCATTCTTCTCGAGTGCCACCTCGGTCCCGCGATCCGCTGCGAACCCTTTTTCGCCAACGCGTCCGGAAAGCCGTCGCTTGAGACGCACGATATTCATTTCAGTCTGGCGCACACGCAGGGCTTGGCGCTTGTCGCGCTCGGCTCGGCGGGTCCGCTCGGCATCGACATCGAGCGCGTGCGCCCGGTTCGCATCCCCGATGCGCGCCGCGCGCCCATCGAGGCGGGTGCCGTAGCGTTGGCCTTGGGCGAACCCCTGCTGGATACGGATCGAGATCAGCGCTTTCTGAATGCCTGGGTGCGGATCGAAGCGGTCGCCAAGGCCCACGGGAGTGGCGTCGCCCCACTGCTTGAGCGCTGGCGGCCCGGCACCGGGCGCGGCGAGCTTGCTGGAGACGAAGCGCTGTCTGTCGTCGCCTCCGACATTCCCATGCAACGCGGCGTGTTCGCGGCGGTCGCACTGCCCTGCGGTGTAAAGCCGCCAGTTGTTCGAGCCCTGCCCCACACAGAGCAAGGCCTTGCGGCGCTTCTGGAAGGCGGCAACGGAAGGCGTTGACCGCGACCCCATTGCCAGACATAAGGGGGGCCGAAGTCGGAGCGTAGCGCAGCCTGGTTAGCGCACCAGTCTGGGGGACTGGGGGTCGGAGGTTCAAATCCTCTCGCTCCGACCAATTCATCCCAAAAATCGGAATTGTGCCCGCCTCAATCCGGGCCGGACGGTCGTCGGTCTCTGCTGAGCTTAGATCAGCGCCGCGATGACGTAGGATGCACCGCTGCCCGCGACAAGAACGAGGCCGGCGAGGGTCGCCCACGCGCCGGCGACAGCAGAAAAGCCGGCCAAGAGAAATTGCCGCTCTGTACGCCCGAAAATCGAAATAAGGGCTGCCGCCGCGAAGCAAATCAGAGCAACGCCAAACCTGAACGCAATTGCAAACTCGACCATGGCCATGTGACGTAGGCTCCTTGCCGATCGATTACAACGCGGCGAAGCGAGGTGCGGGTTCAGACGTATCGGCGGGTGGGTGCCTTGAAGGCGCCCAGGAATCTCAGCGACAGGACATTGCCGTCCGTGCTCGCCACCATGCAGTCGGCTTCTTTCTTGTCCGCGCTCGAATAGAGCTTGAGCGGACGCGCCAGCAGTTGGGGCTTGATGTCGTTTTGCCAAAGAACGATCTGGGCGGTGAGCGGAGACATGTCGCGGATCGTACACGGCCGCGGCATGATCATGCCCTCCGACCAGATGTAACCTTCTTTGAGGCGCTGAGGGTTACGGAAGTCGGCAGGCTTCAGCGTGCGGCCTTCGCTCGTCCGCTTCGACGCGTCATCTCCCGAGAGCGTGGAGACCAATGTCTTCCAAATCGTCATCTGCGGATTCCGCCCTGCCGGTGCTAAAGATGGAACAGCATCGGAAATGTTGGTGAACAAATCGATAATTGGGCCGCCGGAGGATCATTTCACAATTCGGCATAACAGGTGAGTAGGCGGGATTCCTTCGGATTTCCCGGAACCTACCGTCTCCGCAGGCGTTGGCTGACAAATGACGAGGAGGACGACATGTCAGATCGTAAGGTAATCACGCCGACGGACGCGCGGCAGGCCACGCCGCAGCAGACCAATTATCGCGTGCTGACGAGATCGCTCATTATTGCGGTCATCGTAGCTGCAGTTGTTTACGGCATCTTCTATTTGCAGTCCCCGGCTTGAAGTCGGAGTCGTGCTGATAAAAAGGCGCTGTGCTGCAGCTCAGCGCCTTTTTTCTTTTGTCTTTCTTTTGCGGATGCCTAGCTCGCGTTCGACGTAGGCGAGATCGTCGTTGATCAGCGGCGCGAACTTCTCGTGCAACCGATGAAATTCCATGTGGATGTGTTCGAGATCCTCGTCCGACATCTCATCCAGTTCCACCATCCCAGTCCGCGCACCTTCGACTGCCCGCAAGAGTTCGTCGAGTTTGAGTGAGACGACCCGCGCATCCCTGTTCTGGGTGTTTTGAATGAGGAAGACCATCAGGAAGGTCACGATGGTCGTTCCGGTATTGATAAAAAGCTGCCACGTATCGGAATAGTCGAACAGGCGACCCGTGGCGCCCCAGACGATGATAATCACGCAGGCGGCCAGGAAGGCCCAATAGCTCCCGACGGCGCGGGAAATCGTCTCCGAGAAGCGGCGAAACATTTCGGTCATTGTCGTCCTCCACACAGGCGCAGACGCAGCCGCCTAAAAAAATGCCGTGAGAGCTATTCCGTTTCAGCTAATAAGTGTACGGATCGCCCGAACGGACGCGGCGCGCGAACTCCCTGGAGCCGGAACGTGGACGTCACCAAGGCCATTCTCTGCGCAGTCGGCGTCTTTTACGCCTTCGCGGGATACGTCGCCACGCGCGCCGCCCTGACGTCACATTTCATAGATCGGGCGATCGCCGCCATAGAGTGCAAGAAGGGAAAGGTCGACACGGCGCAAAGCTATTGGCTGCTTAGTGCCGCCGCGGTCGTGTTGGCAGGGGGGATGGCGCTGACTTTCCTGCTCGATGTCGCCCTTTGGCTGTTCCTGGCATCCGCCGCCGGGCAGGCTCTCTATTTGTTTGTGGTCGCGCCGCGATATTTCGATGTCGAGGATCCGACGCCAGACACCGGCCGCCGTCAATCGACCAACGCCTTTGTCATTTATTTAATGGCCACTGCGTTTGTGGCGTGGGGTGCGTCGGCCAACAAGTTGACGAGCGTTGCGGAAGCCGGCTGGCTCGCGATGGTCCCCGCCGCCGCTGTTGCAGCGCACATAGCATATGTGGTCTGGATGCTGGCAACGCCGCCGTCGAAATCTGCGCATTCGAGCTTTGGCCCGGGAGATGACGCATCGGCACTGGATCTCTCGCAAAGCCGGCGCATAAAGGTCATGGCCGACTATCACACCCATCCGTTGTGGGCGCTCGATACCGACGTTTACGGCGACTTCGATCCTGATTTGCTTCCGATCTCGGACGAGCTGGCTTCCGACCTTAATGATTGGGCCGGCGCCTTCACGGCTTCGCTCAATCACGATGATCCGGCCGTCAGTTTATGGACGGACGAGCAACACCGGACGCATGCGGCCATGGCCCGGCCGCTCGCGATCCGCTTGGCGCGCGAACTTCCGGACCGGACGATATTCGTACTGGAGGGCGATATCGGCGTGGTGGAGGTGCGGAGCGACGACGACGGACATCGCCCGCACAGCGGGGCGGGGATCTAAGGCCGATCGCCCGCCGCCGGAAAATCGCTCACCCGCCGGCCACGCGGACCTGCGGCACCGGCGATGCAGCAGGGGTCTTCGCCGATTGCACCGCGGCATCGAGATGCGCAACCAGCGCGTCTTCCAGCCCGAGGGTCGCCGCGAGGTAGCGGAGGTAGGCTTTCTCAGCGGGTGTGTCGGCTTCGATTGCGATCGCTGACGCGAGATAGACCTCACTGCGAACTTCCGGAGTGGAGGCTGCGGCCGCGAACTGCTGCGGCGACCACGGCATCGCAATCTCCCGATCGAGGAACTGCTGCTCTTCGCCGTTGATCCCGGCATCGCCGAGGCGGCCAACGATGCGTTCTCGCTCCTGGGCGTCGATGAGCCCGTCGGAGAGGGCCGAGGCGATCATGGCGCGAAGCAGCAGAAGTGCGTGCTCGTTGGGCGGAGGCGCGCCAGGCAGCGTGGCGCCGGAACGTGCTGCCGCAATGTATTCGGCGGCGCGCGTGCCGACGAGCGGCTTGCCTTCGCGGTAGTTGCTGTAAGCTTTGTAAGCAAGGCCGCCCACGGCAGCCGCCGCGCCGAGTTTCAAAACGTCGCCGGCAATCTCGCGGCCGGAGCTGCTGCCGAGCAGAAGCGTGGCGAGTGTGCCGGCCGCTGCGCCGCCTGCGAAGCTGCCGCCGCGGCTGCCGAGAAAGCTCTTGGCCTGCTCCAGAAGATCGCCCGGCTGTGCGCTTCGCGTATCCCCCTCGGGAGCGGGACGCGTCGCAGGAACCGAGCCTGCGCCTTGTGGTCCCCCGGCGCCCCCAAGCACCAAATCGAGAAGCTTCGAAGCATCGATCATTCCAGTCTCCCAAGTTCAGTCCTGACGACGCGTACATAGGGAGACGCACGCCGACCTCAAGGTTGCACTGCGAAAAAGGCCGCGGGCAAAATCACACAGGTTGAGATACTGAGGGGCGCGCCGAATTCGTACCCTTGTCTCGGGCACTTAGGTGCGCTTAAACGCTCGAACGCGCCCCGTGGGCATGCACCTTACAAATGACCCGAGAGCGCGAGATGCGACCCCCCAATGCAATAGATTTTTGGCGCGGCGTCGCCCTCGTAATGATCTTCGTCAATCACGTGCCGGGCCTGGACTACTCGATCCTTACGCTCCGGAATTACGCAATTTCCGACGCTGCCGAGCTTTTCGTGTTTCTCGCCGGCTGTTCGCTCGCCTTCGTCGCAAATGGCACCAAGACAAAGCCGGTCCGGCTCGTCGTTTTCCGATTGCTGATGCGCGCGTTCGATATCTGGCAGGCCCAGATCGTCACGATCTCGGTCGCGGTCGCCATGCTCGGGGCAGCGGCGATCACCTTTACCGATCCCCTTCTGCTCGAGTGGCACAATGCGGGACCCGCGTTCTCCGACACTGTGCGAGCCTCGATCGGGATGGTTCTACTGACCTACCAGATCGGTTACTTCAACATTCTGCCCCTTTACGTCGTGCTGCTTTTGCTCGCGACGGTTTTTGTGCTGATCGCGCGCTATTCGCTGCTTCTCGCGCTCGCCGCGTCGGTGGCGCTGTACGTGGCGACGCTGACGTTCGAATTTCAACTGCCGAGCTGGCCCGCGACCGGAGCGTGGTTCTTTAACCCCTTGTCGTGGCAACTCCTGATCGTGCTGGGGTTCCTGACCATCAGTGCCAAGCGGAAGATCCCCGAATGGGAGCGGTTGGTAATGCGGGCCTGGCCGTTTGCTGTCGCTCTTGTCTGTGCCGGCACGGCTGTCGTGTGGATTGACTATCGGCCCGATCCAATGCTCATGCCCGAACCAAGGTATTTCTATCTTTTTGATAAAGCTTATCTGTCTCCCGCAAGAATTTTTAGCATGATTGCGATCGCGATTGCCTTCTATCCAGCCTTTCCTGTACTTTCCCAGTATATCTCACCGGCCGTGCGCTATTGCAGCAGTCTGGGGCGAAACTCCCTTGCCGTTTTCTGCATAGCATCGCTGCTCGCGCTCGCGGGTCAGATAGTCAGGTATATCTACGGCTCGTCTTTTTTGCTCGACACCGCGATCGTCGTATCTGGACTGCTTCTTATGAGGTTCACAGCATGGGTCGCAGAGTATCAGCCTTCGGAGTCCTAGCGCTTGCTGCCGCTGCCGCGTGCGCCGCGACGCTGGCTCATGCGACTGAGCCCGGCGCGCCCACTTCGCCGGCTGCGCCGCTCGCGGTTCCGGCCGGGCCGGTCGCGATGCCGGGACTTGCCCGCCGTCCAATTCTTCGCGCCGGCAATCCTCGCGCGTCGACCGAGTGCAAGGTCAAGAGCCCGGCTTACGAAGGCCGTGCGCCGCTCAGCGCCGTGCGCCGCGCTATTCTCGAGAAGCGCCCCGTAAGGGTTGTCGCGCTCGGGTCGTCTTCCACGGTTGGCGTCGGCGCGTCTTCGCCACTGGCAAGCTATCCCGTTCGCCTGGAGAACGATCTCGAAGGCGTGATCGACGGGTTGAAGGTCGAGATGTTCGCCCGCGGGCAATCCGGCGAGGTGGCGGAAGGCGCCGCCGAACGCATCAAGGCCCAGGTCGCCGAGATCAAGCCCGACCTTGTCGTCTGGCAGGTTGGCACGAATGACGCTGTGGCGCGCATCGACGCCGAGGATTTCGGCAACCTGCTGCGCGAGACGCTGACGTGGCTCGCCTCTCACAAGATCGATGTCGTCTTGATCGATCCGCAGTACATCGAGCGCTTGTCGCACGACGCGATGTACACCGGCATCGTCAATGAGATCGCGACTGTCGCCAGCGAGAAGCGCGTGTTGCTCGTGAACCGCTATGACGCCATGGCGGACCTGTCGCGTCAGCACCCGGGAGCATCATACCTGGCAAACGACCGCTTCCATCTGAACGACCTCGGCTACCGCTGCATGGCCGAATACGCCGCGCGTGCAATCGTGGCCGGCATCTTGCAGGCGGATACCGAAAACGGCGCGATGCACTAACGGTGCAGCACGTCGGCGTCCGCGTAATCGTCGTAGGCGATCACGGTGACCGGCACGCGCGAAAGCGTAAGAATGCGGCTCGCCGCCGTATTCGCGGTGAGACCCGTGAGAGATGCGATAGCGCGCGCCACGGGTGTCGGTCCTTGCTCCGGCATGAAGATGTGATCGCACTTCTCCTCGCGCGCGATTTTCGCGGCGACAGCCGCTTTCTCCCCGGACTCGATGCGCGACCGGGCGCTCACGCCCGCGGCCTTCGTCCGCGCGAGGCCGAGCGCAATCACGCGCGCCACGTTGTGATGGCGCGCGTGACCGGCAGGTCTGTTGATCTGCCAGGGCAATGGCGGATCGGAGATACTCAGAAGGAGCAGTTCTGAATGGGGAAGGGCGCTTGCGATCTCGATGGCCCGTTCGAGCGCGAGGCTGGATTGGACCGAACCATCGACGACCACAAGCATCCTGTTCATGTTAGCCTTGGTGAGGCCTGCGCGGCCTCGCTCTTGTCGCCTAAAATGCGTAGTACAGCGAGATGATCACCACCGCCGACGCGATGAGAAATGCATCGAAAAGCTTCGTGCCAGTGGGAACGCTCGGCTTCTGCATTTCCGCGGCTCCTTTCGACGAAGGCATTATTCGGCGACGGTTTCGCGGCAGCCCGAATAGCCGCTGGTACGGCTATCAAGCGGTGACTCACTTGCATTCGGCAGATCGCCAGGGACGGCGAGCGGGCCAGGATCGTCGGGATTCGTGATCGTCAACACGCGCACATGCGCAAATCCCTGGGAGTAGGCTGCCGGGAGGCGAAATTCGAACTCAGCCTCAGAGGTGGCTTCGGTCATCAGTTCCTCCGTTTGCAAATTGCAATGTTGGGTGGCAGCTAAGGGGGGCAGTGTCAGAGTAAAGTAACCTTGAGCCGAATGCCGTTTTTGGACAATTGGAGTGAGTACGTAGAGGTACGCCGTAAGGGGTATTACGTATCGCTCCCGTGCTCAGGCGGTGGAATATGGCTGCGCCGCTGCCCACAGCAGCCATAACTCAGCAAGCTGGCCGCCGTTCCCGTCCGATGTCCCATGCCCGAATATTCCGTCAGATCCTGTTGGGATGCGCCTTTTTGGCGGCCTACGTACTCCTCGATTATGTGAGCTACGTGAAGCCCTACCGCGGGCTCGGCATCACGCCGTGGAACCCGCCTCCAGGTCTCACGATTGCCGTGGTGTTTCTCGGCGGCTGGTTCTACGCGCCGTTTGTTCTTATCGCGCCCGCAGTGGCCGACTTGGCGATCCGGGGCGCCGCGCTCGGCGCCAAACTCGAGGTGATGCTGTCGCTGGCCATCGGGGGAACCTACTTGGCAGGCGGTCTCGCTTTGCAGCGCATCGCGACTTTCGATCCACGCTTTCGCTTCGTTCGTGACGCACTGACGTTGATCGGGGTGGCGGTGTCTACCGCTCTCGTGGCTGCCGCGCTGTACGTCGTGATCCTGTTGAACTCCGGAACGATCTTCCAGTCCGAAGTGGTCGCCGTCGCATGGCGCGCGGCGGTCGGCGACATCATCGGCATCCTCGTCATGGCGCCGCTCGTATTCCTCGTCGTCACATATCGGCCATGGCCCAAGCTGGAGCCGATGGCCGTTGTGCAACTCCTCGCATTGGTGTGCGCGCTGGGCATCGTATTCGGCTATCAGGACGCGACCGCCTTCCAGCTTTTCTATCTGTTATTTCTCCCCCTGCTGTGGATCGCGTTGCGCTACGGACCTCCTGGCTCCGCAATTGCGCTGCTGCTCATCCAGATCGGATTGATCATTGGCGCCGAGATCCGCTTCGGTCCCGATCCAGGACTGGGCGCCCTGCAAGTCTTGATGATCGCTCTTGCCATCACCGGCCTCATCGTCAGCACGATCGTCGCCGAACGCGAGGATGCAGCAGCACGACTCCGCGATCAGCAGGCTTCCATCAACCGGGCGCTCCGCATTCGCTCCGCCGGAGAGGTGGCAGCCACCATCGCCCACGAGATCAACCAGCCTCTCACCGCGCTCAACACGTATGCGGGTATCGCAGTGAAAGCCATGGAGGATGGCCGCATCGACCTCGTCACGCGCGCCGTTGCCAAGATCAAGGCCGAAAGCGTGCGTGCGAACGAAGTGCTGCAAGGGATCCGGGAATTGCTTCGGCAAGGAACGTTGAGCATGCGCACGGTCGATCTCCCTGCGAAGCTGGAAGAACTCGATCAACTGCTCGGCGAAGATCTGGAGAAGAAGAGCATACGTTTGATATTTTCGGTGGCGCCGGACTTTCCCCTTCTCCGCGCCGACGGAATTCAGCTCCAGCAGGCCATCCACAACTTGATCGTCAACAGCGCGGAAGCCATTCTCGAAGTACGCAAGACCGGGACCATCGTGGTATCGGTTTCGCGGTCATCCGCCGGCGACGAGGTGCACATTGAAGTGCAGGACGACGGACCGGGATTTCCGCCGGGATTTGACGTCAACCAACCTGCGCCGTTCACGACGACAAAGCCGGAAGGATCCGGGCTTGGACTTGCCGTTGCCCGCTCCATAGCGGAAGCGCACGGCGGAAATCTCGCTATCTTCACGTCCCCGCGGGGATCGCGCGTTGCCTTGAACCTGCCGATCGAAAGGGAGGCCGATGAGTAAGACCGTCAGCATCATCGATGACGAAATCTCGGTCCGGGAAGCCGTCGCCATGCTTCTCGAAACGCACGGCATGATCGTGAACAGTTACGAAGGAGCAGCCGCTTTCCTCGCCGCGCCGTTCGCACAGGGTTGCATCGTGAGCGACGTCCGAATGCCCGAAATATCGGGGCTCGATCTGTTGCGCACGCTGCAAGGCAATGGCGACTCTCGGCCGCTGATCCTTATGACCGGCCACGGCGACGTGGAGCTGGCGGTGCAGGCCATCAAGCTCGGCGCTTTCGATTTCGTCGAGAAGCCGTTCAGCAACGATCGTCTGGTTGCCAGTGTCGAGCAGGCTCTTGTCGCCTCCGAAAGCTCTCTCAAGGTGCGCCTCGAGTTGGAAGATCTAAAGGGAAAGCTTGCGTCGCTTTCGGAACGTCAGCGCGATACCATGCAGCTTCTCATCCGCGGGCTCTCCAACAAGGAGATTGGGCAGCAGCTAGGAATTAGCCCGCGCACGGTTGAAATCCACCGCACGTGGGTCATGACCAAGATGTCGGCACGTTCGATCGCCGATCTTGTCCGCATGGGCATGGCGCTCGGCATCGAATAGTCCCCCGAGTCAAAGCCTCCGTAGTTGCCCGGAGTTCGCAATGAACCGAGACCTGTTTACCTCGGAGTGAGGCGTTTCGACTCGCCGCGCGTCGCAGCGGCGGTTGAAATCTGCCAAGATGAGGCTTGGCCACAAGGAGTCTCGAATGGGAAGCGGTGCTTCGTTTCGCCTGGGGTTGGTAGCGGTCATGTTCGGCGCAGGACTAGCGCCGGCGCTAGCGGATCAGACGGGTTTCGCGTCGATGCACAATCAGGCGCGCGTCGGCGGCAAGATGTGCATGACCGATCACTATCATTACGGCAGCGGCGCCGGCTCCTCCAAGGCGGCGGCCCAGCGGGACGCCATCAGCTCCTGGCAGAGCTTCACGGACTTCGAGTACGGCAGCGACTGGGCGCGATTTAGCAAAGCAGTCGGCAAGCGGGTGAGTTGCTCCAGGTCGACGAGCGGTTTCGATTGCCAGGTCGAAGCACGCCCCTGCCGCTAGACATTGGAGGCGTCCGCCACCACTCCCCGCGCTAGCCCAGCAGCTTGCCCGGATTCAGGATGCCTTTTGGATCGAGCGCAGTTTTGATGCGTCGCATCAGTTCGATCTCGACGGGACTTTTCACGCGCCGAAGCTCTTCGGCTTTGAGCTGCCCGATGCCGTGCTCGGCCGAGATCGATCCGCCGAGCGAAACAACCACATCGTGCACGGCGCGCGACATCGTCTCCCATAAAGCCAGGAAGTCTGCCTTCGCCATGCCAGGCGGTTGCGAGACGTTGTAATGCACGTTGCCGTCGCCGAAGTGCCCGAACGGCACGGGCCGCGCGCCAGGACAGATGCGCTCGACGACCGGCGCGGCTTTCCGGATGAAATCGACGACGCGGCCTACCGGGACGGAGACGTCGTGTTTGATTGAACCGCCCTCGCCCTTCTGCGCTTCGGAAGCGGCTTCGCGAAGCCGCCACAGTTCGTGCGCCTGCTGCAGCGATGCGGCGATGACTACATCGCTCGCGAGACCCGTGGCCATTGCATCCGACAGGATACGTTCGAGCAGGGGCATGGCACGGCCCTCCACCGCACCTGAAATCTCGACCAGCACGTACCATGGGGCTGGGTTCGCAAATGGGGCTCGCGCGCCCGGGATGTGGGTGGTCACGAAGCCGAGCAGGTCGCCGGACAAGAATTCGAAAGCCGTCATAGCGGAGCCAGCTTCCAGCTCCGCAAGCTGGAACAGCGGAAGCAGCGCATCGAGGCTCGGCAGCGCGCAGAATGCGGTCGCGCGCTCGCGCGGTTCGGGAAAGAGCTTCAGCGTTGCCGCAGTGATAATACCGAGCGTACCTTCGGAGCCTACGAAAAGGTCTCGCAGGTCGTAGCCCGTATTATCCTTCTTGAGCGCGCGCAGACCCTCCCACACCGAGCCGTCTGCGAGCACGACTTCGAGCCCCGACACGAGCGAGCGCGCAGTCCCGTAGGCCAGCACGGCAACGCCGCCGGCATTCGTCGCGAGGTTGCCGCCGATCGTGGCACTGCCTTCCGACGCCAGGCTGAGCGGAAAAAGGCGTCTGGAAGCCCGCGCGGCCTCCTGGACCTCCGAGAGCGTCGCGCCGGCCTCGACCGTCATCGTATTCCCGCGGATGTCGAGGGCACGCACACGCTTCATCCGTGTGAGGGAAAGAATGATTTCCGCGCCGCTTTCACTCGGAATCTGACCGCCTACCAGCCCCGTATTGCCGCCCTGCGCAACCACTCCCACGTCTTCGGCGTTGGCAAGTGCTAGGATTTGCGAGACTTCTTCCGTGCTGGCGGGCTTCAAGATGAGCGGTGTACGCCCTACGTATAGGTCGCGCCATTCGCGGAGGTAGGGAGCTTGCTCCTGGGCATCCGTAATCGCGTGGTTGCCGCCCACGATCGCGGCAAAGCGGGCGAGGAGTTCGGCGCCCGGGACTTTGGCGGTGCGATCGGAGGACGACGGCATGGAAACTGGCTCGTAGAATGGCAGGCGCCGGAAAGCGCCGGACTGACGCAAGTCCCTTATCAGGCTTTGATAGCATGAGGCAAAATTCGCGGTTAACGGTTGGGCGGGCGAGGCTGGTGGCATCGGCGCTCGCAATCGTGCTCGCCGGCACATGCTTTTTGCCGGCACCTGCCTTGGCCATCGATCCGCCAGGCATCCAGCCCGTAAGGCCCGCGCCCCGGCCGGTGCCCACGCCGCACGTTCTTCCGAGGCCACCGGTGGCGGCCGTGCCCAAGGTGGCCCCTGGCCCGAGGATCGGTCCCAGTCCCGGCGTTCTTCGCCCCAACGTCAGCGGCCCCGGCTGCTCGGCGAGCTGCGGCTCGCGATGCCAGATGATTTCGTGCTCTGGATTGAACGTTTCCCAATGCGCGTCCGCGCGGCAGCAATGCCGCGTGTCCTGCCGCACGCGCTGCTGATCAGGGGCGTGGCGCCGCCGCCCGGCGCAGGCGGTCGTTGATGGCCTCTCCCAACCCCCGCTCCGGTATGGGCATCACCGCGATCGTTTTCGCACCGGTCCTGTCGAGCGCGCGCAGTGCTGCGAAGAGCCCGGCCGCCGCTTCGGCCAGATCGCCGCTTACGCTGAGATTGATGCATGGTCCTTCCGTGCGCGGTATCGCGGCGCCGAACGCCAGCAGCGCTTCTCCCGGTCGAACATCGGTCGCGTTGAGCCGCATCGCGGCGTCGGGTGCGTAGTGGCTTGCAAGCTGCCCGGGCGAAGTGGGATGCACGTCGGCGGTAACCGGGCCATCGTCGAGCCGAACACCAAGCTCGGCCTCGATGGCTTCGCGCGGCACTGCTCCGGGGCGCAGTAGGACGATTATCCCCTCTCCGGAAGCGTCAAGAACGGTGCTCTCGAGCCCATGCGGGGTCGACCCGCCGTCGAGCACCATACCTAACTGCCCGCCGAAATCTTCGACCACGTGCTGCGCCGTCGTCGGGCTGACGCGCCCGCTCCGGTTCGCCGAGGGCGCGGCGAGCGGCCGGCCTGCGGCGGCGAGCAACGCCTGGGCGATTGGATGTCCCGGAACCCGAATGGCGATCGTGTCCAGCCCTGCCGACACGAGATCCGATACGTTGGCGTCGGCACGTCGCTTCAGAACTAATGTGAGCGGACCGGGCCAGAACGCCGCGGCAAGCTTCCGCGCGCCGATCGTGAGCACCGCAATCTTCTCGGCGTGCGCGAGATCGGCTACATGCACGATCAGCGGATTGAAACGCGGCCGTCCTTTGGTTTCGAAGATGGCTGCGACGGCGCGCCCATTCGTGGCGTCGGCGCCGAGGCCGTAGACGGTCTCGGTCGGGAACGCGACGAGCACACCGTCGCGCAGGAGGCGCCCCGCCGCCTCGATTGCTGTTTTATCTGCTGGAGTTGCAGCCATTCTGGGGGGGATCCACTGGGTGTCCGTTGCGCTCGACTGCCTTCCGCCCGATGATCGCAGCGCGCGCCAAAGGCCGATTCGCCCCGCGTCCGGAAAGGAAAAATCATGAGCTATGTGGCTCCAGTAGACGACATCCTCTTCGCGCTCAAGACGGTGGGCGATCTTTCGGACGACATGGATAAGGCTGGCGCGATCGGCGGTCTGGACGAGGACACGCTCCAGGCGATCATCGAGGAGGCCGGAAAATTCGCGGCCGAGGAGCTCGCGCCGATCAACAAGGCAGGCGATCGGACGCCGTCGCGCTGGGTGGACGGCAAGGTCGTCACGCCGCCCGGATGGAAGGAGGCCTACACGGCTTTTCGGACCGCCGGATGGAGTGCGCTGCCCTGCCCCGAGGAGTACGGCGGTCAGGCGCTGCCCGAGACTGTCGCCATGGCCGTCTGCGAAATGTGGAACGCGGCAAACCTCTCATTTGGACTCTGCCCGCTTCTGACTCAGGGGGCCATCGACGCGCTTCATGCCGGCGGCTCAGATGAGCTGAAGCAACTCTACCTGCCGCGCATGATCAGCGGCGAGTGGACAGGGACGATGAACCTGACAGAGCCCCACGCGGGCTCGGATCTTTCCGTCATCAAGACGCGCGCTGAACGCAAGGACGACGGCACCTATCGCATCTTCGGAACGAAGATCTTCATCACCTACGGCGATCACGATCTGACGGACAACATCGTGCACCTCGTGCTGGCGCGTCTGCCCGATGCACCGGCCGGCACGCGCGGTATCTCGCTGTTCCTCGTCCCGAAGCGCCTCGTCGCGCCGGACGGGATACTGGGCGCGGAGAACGACGTCGTCTGCGCGGGGCTCGAGCACAAGCTTGGAATTCACGGCAGCCCGACCGCTGTGATGAAGTTCGGCGAAAAGGATGGCGCGATCGGTTACCTCGTTGGCGAGGAGAACCGCGGCCTCAACACCATGTTCATCATGATGAATGCGGCTCGCCTCGCCGTCGGTATTCAAGGCGTCGCTGTTGCGGAACGCGCGACGCAGCATGCCGAGGCTTACGCAAAAGAGCGTCGTCAAGGCCGCTCGCTCTCCTCCAAATCGGCCGGCATGGTGCCGATCGCCGAGCACCCGGATGTGCAGCGGACGCTCCTCACCATGCGCTCGATGACACGCGCGGCCCGCGCAATCTGCTACGCGACCGCAGCCGAAATCGACAGGACCCGTCACGCAACTACCGACGCCGAGCGCCGCGCTGCAGCCGATCGCGCCGCGCTGCTCACACCGATAGCCAAGGCCTTCTCGACCGACATCGGGTGCGAGGTGTCCTCCATGGGCATCCAAGTCCATGGCGGCATGGGGTTCATCGAAGAGACGGGCGCTGCGCAATTCTATCGCGATGCCCGCATTCTTCCGATCTACGAAGGCACCAACGGCATCCAGGCGATCGATCTCGTCACACGTAAGCTGCCGCTGGCGGGCGGCCATGCCGTCAAGGAACTGATCGCCGAGTTCGAAGCCCTCGCACGCAAAATTAAAAGTGTGAACCGGCTCGAAATCGGCCGCATGGGGCAACGTCTGGCTTCCACTGTCGTCGCGCTCAACGAGGCGACGACTTGGATGACGGACGCCATCGAGAACAGTCCGAACCTCGCGCTCGCGGGCGCAACGCCGTATCTGCGCCTGTTCGGGGTTGCAGCCGGAGGCCACTACCTCGCAAAGGGTGCGCTGCTGGGGTTGGAGCAGGGCGGCCCGCACGCCATGGAGCAGGTTGCCCTCGCACGCTTCTTTGCCGAAAATATCTCGGTTGCCAGCCAGGGACTGTCCGCCATGGTGATGTCGGGAGGCCATGCTGTGCTCGGCTCGATGCCGGAGGGGGCACCGGCTTGAGGCCGGCGCCCGCACGGGGCTTCTGAAGTCGGAGATCGGTCATGCGTGAGGGGCGCGGCATTCTACCCGCCGCAATTGTCGCCGCCGGAATGCTCGCCCTGTCGGCACCGTCGGATGCGGGCTGGCTCTCGCGCGTGCTGACGGGCGCGGGAGAAATAAGCGGCGTAGCGACCAAAGGAGCCGGCAAGCTGGGCCTCGGCGCCCTCGACAAAGCGGCCGCCCATGTCGCCGCACTGCCCAAGCTTTCGACCGGAACGGCTCTTGCCGCGCACATCACCCCCGAAGGGCACTGGAAGTTCGTGAGCCGCGAGGGGAATGTCTTCACGGCTGCCACGCCTGACGAACTCGCGCGCGTAGGCTCCGCATTGGCGCCGGAAGCGGCACCCGGCAGCAAGCTCGCGCTCTACCTGAGCGAGGACACCGTCTTCGCGCGCCGCGCGGCCATGAAGGAGTTGCCGAAGGACGCCGATCTGCACGTTGTCGTGGGCGACGACGCCTATCGGCTGCGCCAAGGTGCGGATGGTGCACTCGCTGCGGAATTCCGCCCCAACGTTATCGTGGCGCTGGACGAAAGAGGCTTGTTCGAAGAGACGGTTTACCGGCTCTCTCGCCCGCTGAACCGTTCGAATATTCGCGCGATCGCTCTCGAATCCGGTGGGCCTGCACGTCTCTCGAGCGTGCCGCGTTTCGATCCTGCGACCAAAGCTGCGCTCGTCGATCAGGTAGACCCGAGCGCTCTCCCCGCCGCGCTGTCCGGTCTCAAGGGACAAACGGCGCTCGTTTCCGGTCGCATTGAGGGAAACGTATTGAGTTTTCGCGGTTCGAGCGGGCCGGAGCAAGCGCTCGATATCACCAAGCTGGTGACGGCCGCCGAGCACGCCGACGTCAACCTCATCTTGCTGCATACCGGCGTCGCCCACCAGCCGGGCGGACGCAACTGGCTCTGGCAAAAAGTTGCCGTCGCCGGCCTTGACGACGCCTTGAAGCGCGCGACTTTCGCAGATTTCCTGAGCGGCCTCGGCGGGGCGAGCAGCGAACTCACAATCAAGGCCGCATCCTCGTCGGAGGGCCGCCTCGTGTTTTCTGCCCTGCCTGTCAAATCTGCCTCCGCGCCGCTGACCGATGTCGTTGGCGGATGGATCGGATGGGAAAACTGGCTGGGTGAAATAACGGGCAACGTCGCGGTGCAGGCCGCCCAGGTCTATTCGCGCGACGAAGCCCGCGAGCGGGAATTGGATGCGCGTATCGTGCCGGGCATTCCATCCGCCTTCCAGCTGACCTACCTCGTCTCGCTGGCCTCGGGTGTGCTGGCATGGACCGTGACGAGCGATTGGTGGCGACGCATCTGGCCGCCCGAGCAGCGCGGGGGTTACGCCGGACGCGTGGGCTATTGGGCCGCCCGCACGGTTCGTTTTCTGGCCTACGTTTTCCTGTTCCTCCCGCTCGTCGGCTTTCCGGCGTTCCTGTGGCTCTGCCTGATGCAACTATGGGGTGTTCTGATGCTCCCGCTCCGCTTCGTATCGTGGATGCGCGATCGGCTCATGCCGGGCCGGGCCTGAACCCGGGGCTCTCTGCGAGAGAAGGCTGGCCTCGAAGGCTCCCTGAGCTATCATGGCGCAAAAGAAACCTTGGGAGCGCTCGAGGCTTATCTGTCTATGGCGACATTGCTGATCACTCACCCCGCCTTTATCGGGCATGACACCGGCTACGGGCATCCCGAGCGCGCCGACCGCATGCGCGCCATCGACAAGGTGCTGGCGCACGAAAGCTATAATGCGTTGAACCGTGCTGAAGCGCCTATTCGTCTTGATGTCGAGGAAGAGATTCTTCGCGTGCATCCGCAGGATCATTTGAACCGCATCAAGGCCGCCGCCGAGGTCGTGAAGAAGCGTGACGGCGGCATGCATATCGATGGCGACACGGTCATGTCCCCCGGCAGTTGGGAGGCCGCAATACGCGCGGTAGGAGCCGGGCTCGACGCCGTCGACGAAGTCATGACCGGCCGCGTCGCGAACGCGTTCTGCCAGATCCGCCCGCCCGGCCATCACGCCGAGGCCGACAGACCCATGGGGTTCTGCTTTTTCTCCAATGCCGCGATTGCCGCCCGCTACGCGCGGGCGCGTCACGGCGCCGAGCGCGTTGCCGTGGTCGATTTCGACGTCCATCACGGCAACGGCACGCAGGACATCTTCTGGTCAGACAAGAACATGTTCTACGGTTCCACGCATCAGATGCCACTCTTTCCGGGCACCGGCGCGCTGTCGGAAACCGGCGTCGGCAATATCTGGAACGCGCCGCTTCGCGAGGGCGATGCCGGCGAGACCTTCCGCGATGCGTTCACCTCGCGCATTCTCGGCCCGCTGCACAACTTCGGTCCGGATCTGATCGTCATTTCCGCGGGGTTTGACGCCCACAAGCGCGATCCGCTGGGCGGCCTGCGCCTCGTCGAGGCCGATTTCATGTGGGCGACGGAAGCGCTGGGCAAGGCCGCCGAAACCCACTGCAAAGGGCGCATCGTCTCGATGCTTGAAGGCGGCTATGACCTGGAAGCGCTGGCGAAGTCCGTTGCCGTCCACGTTCGGACGCTCATGGACCTCGGCAGCTAACGCGTTGATTGTGTACGGCGAATGAGTTCGTGCGCCCGGCGTCCCCAGGCTTTAAATTCGGGCGCAGAATCACGAAGCCGAGACGGAAAGAGCCAGTGGCGAACAAGAACCATGCAGATATCAAGGAGCTGAGCTTCGAGCGGGCGCTCAAGGAGCTTGAGACCATCGTCAGCCGGCTTGAGCGCGGTGACGTAGAGCTCGAAGAAAGCATCACCATTTACGAGCGCGGCGAGGCGCTGCGCGAGCACTGCGACCGGCTGCTGAAGCAGGCCGAGGCCCGCGTCGAAAAGTTGACGGTCGGCAGCGACGGCGTTCCGCGGGGCACCGAACCACTCGATCCGGAATAGATTGCGGCCTATCATCAGTGTCCATATTGTCGGAAATGAGAATTAGACCGGCGTATGGGGGGATTGCGCGGCATGGGGTTCAAGAATGTGGCGGCACTCAGTGCCGCCCTCGCGGTTTTGACCGCTCTTATCGTCCCTGTTCAGAAGGCGGACGCTGGTGGGCCGCCGGCGGCGAATGGAGAGCCCGGCAAAGACGCGGCAAAAGATGCGTTTGAAACCGCAAAGGAACTTGGCACCCCGGAAGCCTGGAACGCTTTTCTGACCGCATACCCGAACGGGTTTTACGCCGACATGGCGCGCGCCTACCTCAAGAAGGCTGGCGGTGCGGCCGGAACGCCCGAGCTTCCTCCTTCGTCGGCCCGGGCTGCGGAGCGCCCGTGCTCCGAGCGCTCAAAGCTCCGCACCGAGCACTCGCGTGAGCCGACGAAAATCACCTTCGTGAACAAGTCCGGCATGTACCGCGCGATTCTATGGATCGATGAGGACGGCAACCCGCGGGACTACGGGGGCGTGCACGACGGGGACCAAGTGACCTTTGACACCTATCGCACGCACCCCTGGATGATCGCGACTGGACCGGGAGACTGCCTCCAGATTTTCCTGCCCGCGGCTGAGCCGGCGACAGTCGAACTCGTTCGTCTCGCGGCCGATGACGGGCCGCAAGCTTCGCCGTCGAAACAGGAGAAGCAGCCGGAGCGGAAGAAAAAACCGATTGTATGCGCCAAGAACTACAAGCTTCAGAACGGCGCGTGCGTCCTTCTGCAGAACTGCGGGAAGAACGCTTATCGCAGCCCCGAAGGCGACTGCTACTGCAACAAAGGTTACACGATGCAGAAAGGCGTATGCGTTTGGCCCCATGACAAGCAGGGGTTCGAGGTCGCGCCTTGGAAGAAGACGGGCTGTAAAACGTGGCAGGCCCAATGCAGCCAGGGCAACGGCAAAGCCTGTACCAAATACGAGGAGAACTGCCAGGTGAACTGAGCCGCCGCCCACAGCAAATGGCAGCGGGCAACCCCAGCGAGTTGGCTGCCCGCCAAATTTGGCGGCTCCTGCCGACATTTCTGCCGCAGGCCTGGGGGGAAATTGCCTGACCTCGGCCCTTCATCCGCCGCACGTTCGGCGCTAAGGTGATGGGGAGAAACGCGGATCGCGGCCAAGCCTGTGATCCGTGGAGCCGATGGCTCCGATCACCGAAGGATAACGCTGCACCGTGAGTAAGACTCCGCTCCTCGATACCATCGCGACCCCCGAGGATCTGCGCAGGCACCCAGAATCTGAGCTCCGCCAGATCGCGGATGAGCTGCGCCACGAAACCATCGACGCCGTGTCCGTGACCGGCGGTCATCTCGGCGCGGGCCTTGGCGTCGTCGAATTGACGGTTGCACTGCATTGGGTTTTTGACACGCCGCGCGACCGGTTGATCTGGGACGTCGGCCACCAGTCTTACCCGCACAAGATCCTCACTGGTCGTCGCGACCGTATCCGCACTTTGCGCCAGGGCGGCGGCCTATCCGGCTTCACGAAGCGTGATGAAAGCGAATACGACCCGTTCGGCGCGGCCCACTCGTCGACGTCCATCTCGGCCGGTCTCGGCATGGCGGTGGCGCGCGATCTCAAGGGTGAGAGCAACAACGTCATCGCCGTGATCGGCGACGGCGCCATGAGCGCAGGCATGGCTTACGAGGCGATCAATAACGCGGGTGCCCGCGACGAGCGCCTGATTGTCATCCTGAACGACAACGACATGTCGATCGCGCCGCCCACCGGAGCCTTCTCATCCTACCTTGCGCGCGTGACGTCGAGCGGCACGTATCTGCATCTCCGCGATTTTGCCAAGCAGCTCGCCAAGCGCCTGCCTAAGAGCTGGGAACGCCGCGCTGCCCGCATGGAAGAATATACCCGCCACCTGTGGCAGGGCGGAATGTGGTTCGAGGAGCTCGGCTTCTATTACGTTGGCCCTATCGACGGCCACGATCTCAACCAGCTTCTGCCTGTCCTAAAGAACGTGCGCGACACCAAGCAGGGGCAGATCCTCGTTCACGTCGTCACGCAGAAGGGGAAGGGCTATGCGCCCGCAGAAGCCTCCGACGACAAATACCATGGCGTCGCCCGCTTCAACGTCGTCACCGGCGCGCAGGTGAAGCCGAAGCAGAATGCGCCGACGTTCACGCGCGTTTTCGCCGACAGCCTGATTGCCGAAGCCCGCAAGGACAAGCGCATCGTCGCCATCACGGCGGCCATGCCCGATGGCACTGGTCTCGATCTTTTCGGCAAGGAATTTCCGGATCGCACTTTTGATGTCGGTATCGCCGAACAGCACGCCGTCACGTTTGCGGCCGGGCTCGCGACAGAGGGCCTGAAGCCGTTCTGCGCGCTTTACTCCACGTTCCTGCAACGCGCTTACGATCAGGTCGTGCACGACGTTGCCATCCAGCGGCTTCCCGTGCGTTTCGCGATCGACCGCGCGGGCCTGGTCGGCGCCGACGGTCCGACGCACGCCGGTTCTTTCGATCTCGCCTATCTCGGCTGCCTGCCGGATTTCGTGATCATGGCTGCTGCCGACGAGGCGGAGCTCACCCACATGGTCGCGACTGCCGCCGCGATCGATGACCGTCCGTCCGCATTCCGTTATCCGCGCGGCGAAGGCATGGGCGTCGACCGGCCGGAAGAGGGCGTGCCGTTTGAGATCGGCAAGGGGCGCATCGTGCGCGAAGGAAATTCCGTCGCAATCCTATCGCTCGGCTCGCGGCTCGGCGAAGCGATCAAGGCCGCCGATCAACTCGCTGCAATGGGTCTCTCCACGACGGTCGCGGACGCCCGCTTCATGAAGCCCCTCGATCGCGATCTCATAGCCCGGCTCGCCAAGGAGCACGAAGTTCTGGTGACCATCGAGGAAGGCTCGGTCGGCGGTTTCGGCGGCCACGTCCTGCAGCATCTCGCCGAGGCAGGTCTGCTCGATCGCGGCCTCAAGGTGCGCACGATGACGTTCCCCGACACATTCATCGAACACGATACGCCAGCGCGCATGTACGAGCGTGCCGGCGCGGTGGCGCCCGGCATCGTCAGCACGGCGCTCGCCGCGCTCGGCCGCAATGCACTCGCGAGCCGCGCTTAGGGGAAATCCCGGGATGAAACGTCAAATGCGCGCCGCAGGGTTGGGGCTCGCGGCCTATGCGCGGCTTTCTCCCCGGCTCATGCCACCGGAAATTTCCACTGCGAAATCGACGACGAGGCGTTGGTGCTCTCGGCCGAAAGCACGTTCAGCCACGGGCTCGGCGAAGTCTTCACGGGCTTCAATGGCAACGTATCCGTGCTCTTGCGGGATGCGCCGAAGGATCTGGCGAACTTTGACATCGACAGCGGCCAACTCGCCCATCACTGGTTCGCTGGGCCGCAACTCAAACTTCACATCTACAAGGAGCGCGCAGCAGCCGCTCCCCTTGGCTATGTCGAACTCGTCGTCGAGACCAACCAGAGCGAAGACGACGAAACGTCATTCGCCGGCAACTACAAGCTGGTCATTTTCGACGTCGGCGCTCTCTTCGTGAGCGAGGGCACGACATGGCGAGCAGAGGGTAAGGTCTCGTGCTCGGTGGGCTAACCCGCCTCCTTGGCGGGCCGTCCGCGTTGGCCCCTGTGCATAATGCCTATAGGGCTGACATCGATGGCTTGCGCGCCATCTCGATCCTGTCTGTTGTCTTCTTCCACTTCGGCGTGCCGTACTTCGACGGCGGCTTTGTCGGCGTCGACATCTTCTTCGTCATTTCCGGCTACCTGATAACCAAATTGGTCGTGGGCGATCTCCGGCAGGGATCGTTCAGCTTCACGCGCTTCTACGGCCGCCGCGCGCGCCGCCTCTTGCCGACGCTCGTTATCGTGCTCTTGGCGACGTTCGCGGCCTCGCTCGCCATCATGACGCCTCAAGATTTCGCTGCCTTCAGCAAAAGCCTCTTCTACACGCTGATCTTCGCGGCCAATCTCTTCTTTGCGGATCAGGGAGGCTACTTCGCTCCGACCCTCGAACTCGCGCCGCTCCTCCACATGTGGTCGCTCGCCGTCGAGGAGCAATTCTATTTCGTCTGGCCGCTTCTGTGCGCCCTGACATTTCGCTTCGCCCCGAAGCATCTGCTTTCTGTCGCGGTTGTGGCCGTCTTGGTTTCGTTCGCGCTCAGCGTTTCAGGCGTCGCAGAACGACCCTTGGCCACGTTCTTCCAGCCTCATACGCGCATATGGGAGCTGTTGTTCGGGTGCGTTCTGGCATTGAGGGCCCCGCGTCTTCGGCCTGCACTCGCTGAGCTCTTTGGCATCGTCGGCATAGGGCTCATTCTCGCCGCCGTGTTCGACTTAGACCAGCGCACGCCTTTTCCCGGCTTTGCGGCACTCGTCCCCGTTCTCGGTGCCACGCTTGTCATCTGGTCAGGCCAGGAGCGCCCCGCGCTTGCCGGCCGGATGCTGAGCGTGCGGCCCATGGTCTTCATCGGCCTCGTCTCTTACGCGTGGTATCTTTGGCATTGGCCGCTGATCACCTTGTTGCGCTACCAGCTCGAACGCAATCCATCCGGCGTCGAGATCGTCGTGATGATTGTGCTCTCCTTCTTGCTTGCGGCGCTGTCGTGGAGGCTGATCGAGATGCCGG
>VFQP010001584.1_pt1 | contig 29695 bp, 31 predicted proteins | sample 3512351 | NCBI WGS metagenome assembly VFQP01 (sample SAMN10412372, study PRJNA504923) | tailings metagenome | isolation source: Relicate 1 Philex TSF1 revegetated site | place: Philippines: Tuba, Benguet | collected 2017-08-29
TCCTGCCGTCACGGCGACGGCGGGCGCAGCGACGCGAGCAGGCCTTCGTTGAGCCCGTCGAACACGAACTGCATGGCGAGCGCGGCTAGCAGCAGACCCGAGAGCCGGCCGATCACGTCGGCGCCGGTGACGCCGACCAGGCGCATGAAGGGATCGATCAGCGCGTAGCAGGCAAGCGTGATCGCGAGACACAGCAGCAGCACGACGAGGACGCCGCCGAGATGCAACGGATTGCCCTGCGCCTGCCCCGCCAGCAGCAGCACGGCGACCAGCGACCCCGGCCCCGCGATCAGCGGGAACGCGAGCGGGAAGACGGAGATGTCGCGCGGCGGCGCGGCCTCGGCGCGCTCGGCGTCGCTGATCGAGGAGAGATGCGGGTCGGCGAACATCAGCTTGATCGCCTCCAGGAACAGCAGCACCCCGCCCGCCGTGCGCATCGCCGGCAGCGAGACCTGCAGTGCCGAGAGCAGCCACTCGCCGCCCAGCGCAAAGGCGATCAGCACCAATCCGGCGATCGTCACGGCGCGTCGCGCGATACGCCGGCGCTCCGCCGTGCTTCGCCCGTGCGTCAGTCCGCCGAATACCGGCGCGGTCTCGAACGGGCCGATGGTCACCAGCAGCGTGACGAAAGCCGAGACCAGGATCGAGGGGTCGGGAATCGAAAGACCGGGCCAGCCAGCCATGCGGCGTCTCCTGCGAAGGTTGCGCACGAGCTTTGCGCACCCGCTGCCCGCATCCGGAAACGCGCGGCGCATCGCACGCCACCGACGATCCGGTCGCCGGCCGCTGCGACACGTTTCGCGCGGACGGTCGCGTGCGCGCGGCGGTTGGATGGACAGCCGGAGGCCGTGCGTGTCGCGAACGGCCGCGGTCACGCCGCGTTGCCGCGGCGGGTCGCGGCGACACCCGCGCCGGGCGTACCGGCGCGACGTGCGCTCCCCTCGCCTCATGCGGACCGGCCGCAGATCGCGCTGGCCTTCCGCGACGTGCGGCCCAAGCGCAGGATCCACGCGCGGCGCGCCGACGCCTCGCGCGTTCGCGCACCCCGCGGCGCGTGCGGCCGCCTAGAGGTCCGGGCGGCGGCGCTGGCGGGGCGGCGGCGGCGGGCCGAGCCGATCGTGCAGGCGATCCTGCTCGTCGTCGCCGAACGGCATGGTGCGGATCGATGCCCAGCCCGACTCGGTCGCCGCCATGCGCGGGCCGGCCTCGCGCGCCTCCTCGCCTTGCGACATGCCGCCGACGGGCGCGCCGCTCGGGGCGTCGCCGGTGGGCAGCGCGGAAGCGCCCGGCGGCGCCTCGGCGATGTGTGTCGCGGGGGCCGTCATGGCGTGCGGCGCGAGGCCCTGCACCAGCCGCTCGGCATCGGCTTCCAGCTCGAAGGCGACGTGCAGGCAGGGCACGTCGCCCGTGCGCACGATGGCCGACGCATAGCAGCCGGCCAGCTGCAGCCCGTCGACATGGCGGTTGAGCAGGTTGAGCGCCGGGCGCTGGTCGGCGGGCAGGCCCTGCTCGCTCACCGTCGCGGCGAGGCGCGCGACCACGAGATGGCGGGTGGGCGCGATGCCGGCCAGCGCGCTCCAGGCGAGGCGCCGCCGCGAGGGCGCGCCCATCTAGCCGGCCTCCCGGTCGCGGCGCGATCGCGCGTCCGTCTGCGACGGGGCCTTCTCGTCAACCTGCGCGCGCGGCGGCGCGCCTCTCCCGCCGGACACCCGTCCGGCCCTGCATCCGATCATCCGGAATGCCTCTCGCTGCTCTCATGTCGCTCCTTGCCGGGACCAGCCGCGTCCACCGGCCGCGCCAGCGGCCGCCAGTCCCTCCCGGCGGCGCGACCCTAGCGCGCTCCTTTTCCCTCTGCCGTTCGGTGGCGAACGCCGCGACCTCGACAGCAGGTCGCACGCTTCCTACTCTTTCGGTCTTCGGGGGAGACGATCATGGCGGTGACCTGGACGGTGTCGCACAAGGAGAGGCTGGTGATCGCGGTGGCGCGCGGGCCGCTCGCGGTGCCCGAGATCGCCACCTATCTCGAGGAGGTCGCCGCGGCGGGCTGCATGGCCTACCGCAAGATCTTCGACCTCACCCATGCGCAGGTCTCGCCACACTTCCAGGATTCCATCGAGGCGCTGCGGCCCGTGATCGCGCGCTATGCGCTGGCCGGGAAGATGGGACCGCTCGCCATCGTCGCCCGCACGCCGGAAAGCCACCAGGCCGCGCAACGCTACCTCGCGCGCGCCGTGGCGCCACGCGCCCTCGCCCTCTTCCCCGAACTGCACGAAGCGCGCGTTTGGCTCGACATCGCCGATCCCGTGCCGGAGGGCGGGTCCGGACCGGCGACGGCCTGACGCACGGCATCACCAGCGCCCGCCTCCCCGATCCGGCAGGATGTCCTGCCGCTCCCCTCAGCCGCCCTCGCGAGCCCTGCCATGCAACAGCACGATTCCTATCGCGACCTGATGAAGGTCCCCGGCCTGCCGCCCCTGATCGTGGCCGCGACGCTGTCGCGGCTGGCCGGCCGCATGTTCGTCCTGACGCTGGTGCTGTTCGTGCTGGCGCGCTTCTCCTCGCCCGCGCTGGCCGGATGGCTGACCTTCGCCGCCATCGCGCCGGGCCTGATCGCGAGCCCGGTCGCGGGCGTCGTGCTCGACCGGCTGGGGCCGACGATGGCGGTCAGGCTCGACATGGCCGCGAGCGCGCTCTTCGTCGCCGCCATCGCCCTCGCCGGCTGGACCGGCTGGGCCACGCCGCCGGTCCTGTTCGTGCTGGTGACGCTCTACTCGCTGGCCGGTCCGCTGGGCGCCGCGGGTACGCGCACGCTGCTGCCGCGCCTCGTGCCGGCCGGCGCGCTCGACCGCGCCAACGCGCTCGACACGGCGATCTGGGCGGTCGTCGATGTCGTGGGACCGGCGCTGGCGGGCGTGATCGTCGCCCTGCACGGGGCGGAAACCGCGCTGTGCCTCGTCGCCACCTTCTATGCCGGCGCCGCGCTCGCGCTGGCCCGCGTGCCGCGCCTGCCCGGCCTCGCCTCGACCGACAGCTCCTTCCTGCACCAGACCCTCGAAGGCATCCGCATGGTGGCGGGCCAGCCGACGCTGCGCGGGCTCGCGATCTCCTACTCGCTCTACCAGGTGACGTGGGGTGCGCTGTACGTGGTCGTGCCGGTCTTCGTGGCGACGCATTACGATGCGTCGGTCGGCAGTTCGGTGACGGGCCTGCTGTGGGGCGCGATGGGCATCGCGGGCGGCGTCGGCGCGCTGTTCGCCGGGCACCTGCGTACCGCCGGACGCGAGCGTCACATCATGGCGGCCGGCATGATCGTCACCGCGCTCGCCGCCTGGCCGGTCGCGGCGGAGTTCGGCTTCGGCGGGCTGGCGGTCGGCCTGATGCTGGCGGGCATCATGTCCGGCCCCATCGACGTGGCGCTGCTGACGCTGCGCCAGCGCCGCACCGACCCCCGCCAGCTCGGCCGCGTCATGTCGATCTCGATGAGCCTCAACGTCTCGGGCTTCCCGCTGGGTTCGGCGCTGGCCGGCATGGTGGTCGGCGCGTCGCTGCCGTCGACGTTCGTGATGGCCGGCATCGCCTCCATCGTCGCGGCGCTCGCCACCCTCTCGATCCCGTCCGATACCCCGCGCGCGGCCTGAGACGCAGCGCGCGATCCACGGCGGCAGCGCCGGTTCGTTTTCGTCGTCCTGTGAATGCAGGCCCCGGGAGCAGGCAAGGGACGCATGGGCGGCCCGGCAGGCCACGCCGCCCATGCGTCCGCCTCTTCAGACCTGGAAGCCGCCCGACACGTCGAGCAGGGTCCCGTTCACGTAGCTGGCGTCGGGGCCGGCGAGGTAGCAAACCGCCTCGGCCACCTCCTCCAGCGTGGCGATGCGGCGGATCGCGTGCAGGTCCATGATCGCGGGCGGCAGCCGGTCGCGCACGTCGGCCGCCATGTCGGTCGGCATGATACCGGGCTGCACCACGTTCGCCGTGATGTTGCGCGGTCCGAGATCGCGCGCCACGCCGCGCGCATAACCCTGCAGAGCCGCCTTGGTGCCGGCATAGTCGGCGACGCCCGCGAACGGCACGCGGCTGCCGAGGCCGGAGCCAACGAACACGATACGCCCGCCATCCGCCATCGCCCGCGCCGCCGCGCGCGTGGTCGCCACGACACCCATCACGTTGACCTGCCATTGACGGTCGAGCCCCGCGACGTCGAGCGCGGGATCGTCGACAGTCCTGCCCTGGACCGCGATGGCCGCATTGTTGACCAGGATGTCGAGCCGTCCCAGCCGGGCCACCACTTCCGCCACCAGAGGTTCCGCCGCTGCCATGTCCGCCTGGTCGCTGCGGATCGCGACGGCGCGCACGCCCTGCCCCAGTAGCCCCTCGACGACGTGACGCGCCTTGTCCTCGGAAGAGACATAGCTGATCGCAACGTCCGCGCCCCTCGCGGCCAGAGCGGCGGCGACGGCGGCACCAAGGCCACGCGAGCCGCCGGTCACGAGCGCGACCTTCCCCTTCAACGATGCCGACATGATCCGTGCCCTTTCCGATTTCATAACGATCATTATGTAATGACTGTTATGAAATCTGGACGGCACGAGTCAAGCGGTTTAGTAACGAGCATTATGGAAACGTCGGAGAATCGCTGATGGGGCGTCCGCGCGGGTTCGACGTCGAGAAGGCGCTGGACGCGGCGATGTGCGTCTTCTGGCGCAAAGGTTACGAAGGCGCTTCCTATGCCGACCTGACCGAGGCCACCGGTGTCGAGCGGCCGGCGCTGTACGCCGCCTTCGGCAACAAGGAGATGCTGTTCAGGCGGGCCCTCGATCGCTACGGCGAGGTGTATGCCCGGCACCTGCCCGAGGCCTTGGCCATGCCGACCGCGCGCGAGGTCGCGGCGCATTTCCTGCAGGGCACGGTCGACCTCAACACGCGCTATCCCGAGAACATGGGCTGTCTCGCCCTAAACGCCGTCCTGGCGGGCTCCGAAGAATCCGAACCGGTGCGGCGGGCTTTGGTCGATTTCCGCGCGGGCGGCGAGCACCAGCTGCGTACCCGCCTCGAACGTGCCCGCCGGGAAGGCGACCTGCCCGCTTCGGCCGATCCCACCGCACTGGCAGCGTTCCTGATGGCCGTCTCGCACGGCATCGCCGTTCAGGCCAAGGCCGGTTTCCCAAGAGCCCGGCTCCACGCCGTCGCCGAACAGGCCCTCGCGGCATGGCCGTCGGGGGACAAGAAGGCAGCGGGACCGCAACCGCAGCGCAGACGCCGGGCGCGCTGACGCTTACCCCCCGCCGCTTCACTCCACGCGGAACGCGAACAGCGAGAATTTCTTCTCGGCCCAGCCGCGCGGGTGGAACCACGGCGAGTCCTGGATGCGCGAGGCGGTGACGTACATCGTGCCGTCGGGCCCTTGCGAGAACGTGTCGGGCCAGCGCAGGCGGCGGTCGGCGACCAGGGTGCGCTGGCGGCCGTCGGCGTCGATCAGCTTCACCGCGTCCTCGCCGATCGCGCTGAGATAGATCCGGCCGTCGGCGTCGATCCACAGACCGTCGACTGGCTCGGTCTCGGCGACCTTCTCGACACGCGGCGCCTTGCCGTCGCTGTGGCCCTTCTCCATCTCGTGCAGCACCGCGGTCTTGACGCGATAGAGCGTGCGTCCGGTCAGCGCCTGCCAATAGAGATGCTCGCCGTCGGGCGAGAGCGCGATGCCGTCGGCGTTGAAGATCGGCTGGCGCCCGTCCGGCCGGCGCAGCGGCCTGCCGTCGGTCGTCACCGTGACGGCGGGATCGGCCTGCGTCTCCGGTGCGCCATCGAGCACGCGCCACGCCGCGCCGTCCTCCAGCCGCAGCACGACCAGCCCGCCCGGCTGGCCGGAATCGGTCATGTAGGCGAAGCGTCCGTCGGGCGAGATGCGGATGTCGTTGAGATAGCTCGCCGCGCCCGCCACTTCCGGCGCGATCGGATAGACGCGGGAGACGCTGTCGCTCGCGAGGTCGATGCGCACCACCTTCGGACCGCCGGGGATCGTCTTCTCGGCGTTGGGCGCGGCGGGATCGACCACGAACAGCGAACCGCGGCCGTCCGCCACCACGCTCTGCACGCAGACGAAATGGTCCTCGGCCGGCAGGTCGCCCATGCGCGCGTTGCGCCAGCGGTTCCATTCCTCGTCGGGATAGGGCCGGATCGTGCCGTCCTTCATCACCTCCGCCACCGACACCGCGACATCCTCCGACCAGCGCGGGAAGTTGACGAAGATGCGGTTATCCTCCGAGACGGTGACGCCGGTCACCTGCGCGTCGAACTCCGCCACCGTGCGCAGCCTGACCTCGCCCTCCGCGCCCAGCAGGTAGGGCAACCCGTTGGCGTCCGGCGTGCCGGACTCGGGCGGCCGCGTGGCCCGGAGCAGCGCACGTCCCGCGACGAGACCGGTGGCGGCAAGAACGGCAAGCGTGAGGACGCGCATGGCGAAGACTCCGTGAAAAGGTCCGGGGTGCTGCGACAACGGCGTACCGGCGCTACGGTTACATCGCGGAATGCGGGAAGCCTGCCAAGGATGCGAACTCGCAACCAAGCCGCCAAGCCATTCCTGCTGGTTCCTGATCGTTCGGAGCGCAGACGAAAAGAAGCTTTCCACACCTTACGCCCGGCCGGATCGATCCGGGCGCTTGGCGCCCCGCTGCGTGCGGCTGTAAACCCATGCCCCCGTCGCTGCGGATCGGAAGGGACCGTCATCATGGCCATGGCAGACACTGTTAGCCGGCAGCTCGCGTTTCTCGCCGAGCTGGACCAGCTCAAGTCAGTGATCCGTCAATCTCCGCTGATCAACCGCACGCGCAAGGAGAACTCCGCCGAGCATTCCTGGCATCTGGCCATGTTCGCCCTGGTGCTGGGCGAGCATGCCGAAGGGGTCGATACGCACCGGGTCGTGCAGATGCTCCTGCTGCACGACATCGTCGAGATCGATGCCGGCGACGCCCCGATCCATCTGGCCGGCACGGACATGGCGGCGCTGGAGCGCGCCGAGAGACAGGCCGCGAATAGGCTTTTCGGCCTCCTGCCCCCTGACCAGGGCCGCAAGCTCCACGCTATCTGGCTGGAGTTCGAAGCCGCCGAGACGCCGGACGCACGCTTCGCCAAAGCGCTCGACCGGCTGCAACCGCTGTTCCTGAACACGCTTACGGGCGGCGGGACCTGGACGGAAAACGGCGTGACGGAGCAGCAGGTCGTCGACCGGTACGGCCCGACGATAGAACGGGGATGTCCCGCACTGTGGGCGGAAGCCCGCAAGCTCGTCAGTCGGTATTTTGCGGAACGAGAACGGGCAGCCTGAAGTCAACTCCCAGGCAGAAACCGGCCCCCATCCGCCTCCATCCGGCGATTGGCGGTTGGAGCAAAGCCCCTCTCCGACTTCTTGCCCAGCGATGGCGAAGACGCGGCTTGCCCAGCGATGGCGAAGACGCGGCCCGACCGCCGCATTGGTTGCTTCGTCCGCATCTGGCGATTGAGGCGCGGTTAGCCCGTTACATCTTCGCATCTAATCGCTGCCTGCAAAACCGCAGCGCCGATGACAATTGTGGCTCGTTCAACCTATCGCTACCACCGCTAGTGGAATTGCGCACCAACTGCATCGGAGGGTCGTGCGATTCAAGAAATGCAAGCGAACGAGTCTCCAAAATGGATCGGATGGACCACCCGTCCTGCAACCTTTGGATGGTATGCGAGGTTGTTGGAAATGGTTGCGCCCGGTGTTTTTTGCTGCCGGGCAGGAGTCGTCCATGAAGGTCAGGTCGAGGGTCGCCGCGGTCGGGTTGGCGTTTGCCGCCGCTCTCCAGGTATCGCCGTTCGCTTCCGCGCAGGAGCTGCGCTCGGCCGACAACCACAAGGCAGACCATCTGACCGTCAAGGCCGTCGAGAAAATGGACGAGGTGCTGCGGGCGCGCACCGATGGGCGGCTCTGGGTCGGCGACACCGGCGCGGGCAGCACGGCGTCCGAGACATTCCTCGTCGCCCAGGTGCGGATGGGCACGCTCGACATGGCCCGCATCAGCCTCAACGCCCTGAACGAGAACGTGCCCGTCACCACGGTGCCGACCCTGCCCTTCCTCTTCTCGAGCCGCGAGTCGGCGCGCCGCGCACTCGACGGCGAGCTCGGCCAGGAGATCGCCGCCTCGCTGGAACGCGCCGGCCTGGTCACCCTGGCCTTCTTCGACGGCGTGGAAAAATCCTTCTACGGACGCAGCGGCTTCGTGCGCACGCCGGCCGACCTGCGCGGCAAGCGCGTGCGCGTCCAGCGCGGCGACAGTGCCAACGAGTTGCTGCGCGCGCTGGGTGCCGAGCCGGTGACGATCCCGAGCTGGCAGACCCTGTCGGCCTTGCAAAGCGGCGCCGTAGATCTCGCGGAAGGCGACGCCGCCGACTATTTCGGCAGCGGCCATTACAAGGTCGCGCGCTATTTCAGCGAGACGCGCCACATGCGGGTGCCGTCGGTGCTGGTCTTCTCGTTGCGGACCTGGCTGTCGCTGCGCGAGGCCGACCGGGCCATGCTGCGCGAAGCGGCTCGGGCCGGCGCGGCGGAGTACAATGCGCAGCTCGACGCCTTCGAGGCCGCCGCCAAGGCGCAGGCGATGGCCGGCGGGGCGGAGTTCGCGAAGGACATCAACCGTATCGCCCTGCGCAACGCCATGGTGCCGCTTTACCCGCGCGCGTTGCGCGGCGAGGGCCAGGACGCGCTGGTCGGCCGCATCTCCGCGCAGCAGGACCAGGAAGCCGCGATGGCGACGCGCTAGCGCGATGGCGACGCGATAGACGGCGCAAGCCGGCGTCGTTTCGCCGTCGATCTCCTCATACGGGCGCCGCAACGGCCTGTCGGACCCGCCGTTGGGCGGGCGAACCGCACAGGAGACCGACATGGCGCAGACGGTGGGCGACTTCATCCTTTCCCGGCTCAAGGACTGGCAGGTGCGCCGCGTCTTTGGCTACCCGGGCGACGGCATCAACGGCCTCCTGGGCGCGCTGGGCCGCAGCGAGGGGCTGGATTTCATCCAGGCTCGCCACGAGGAGGAAGCGGCTTTCATGGCGTGCGGCCACGCCCGCTTCACGGGCGAGGTCGGCGTCTGTCTCGCGACCTCGGGGCCGGGCGCGATCCATCTCCTCAACGGTCTCTACGACGCCAAGATGGACCGCAGGCCGGTCGTCGCCATCGTCGGCCAGACGGCGCGCGCCGCGGTCGGCGGCAGCTACCAGCAGGAGGTCGACCTCGCCGCCCTGTTCCGCGACGTCGCCGGCGAGTTCGTGCAGGTCTGCACGACGCCTGCCCAGGCCCGCCATCTCGTCGACCGCGCCTTCCGCATCGCCACCGCGCGGCGCTGCGTCACCTGCGTGATCGTGCCCAACGACGTGCAGGAGGAAGATGCCGTCGACACGCCCGAGCATGCGCACGGGACGGTCCATTCCGGCGCCGGCATCGTCCTCCCGGACATGACGCCGCCGGTCGAGGCGCTGGACCGCGCGGCCGCTATCCTCGACCGCGGCGAGAAGGTCGCGATGCTGGTCGGCGCGGGCGCGGCCGGCGCCGTGCAGGAGGTCATGGCGGTGGCCGACCGGCTGCAGGCCGGCGTCGCCAAGGCCCTGCTCGGCAAGACGGTACTGCCCGATTCGCTGCCCTGGGTGACGGGCCAGATCGGCCTGCTCGGCACGCGCGCCTCCTACGAGCTGATGGCGGAGTGCGACACGCTGCTGATGGTCGGGTCGAGCTTCCCCTATGCCGAGTACCTGCCCAAGGAAGGCCAGGCGCGCGGGGTCCAGATCGACATCGACCCGACCATGCTGTCGCTGCGCTATCCGATGGAATGCGCGCTGATGGGCGATGCGTCCACGACGCTGCGCGCCCTGCTCGGCCGCCTGCGCGAGCGCGGGCGCAGCGCCTGGCGCGAGAAGGTCGAGCGATCGGTGCGCGAGTGGTGGGACGACGAGAAGGCCCGCGCCCATCTCGACGCGCGGCCGCTCAATCCTGGCCGCTTCTTCTGGGAGCTCTCCGACCGACTGCCCGAGGAGGCGCTCGTCGGTGTGGATACAGGCATGTCGACCTCTTTCTTCGCCCGCGACGTGCGCGTCACGCGCGCGATGGATGTCGCGATCTCGGGCTCGCTCGCCACGATGGGGCCGGCGATCTCCTACGCGCTGGCCGGCAAGCTTGCCTTCCCGCACCGCCCGGCGTTCGCGCTGGTCGGCGACGGCGCCATGCAGATGCTGGGACTCAACGCGCTGATCACGGTCGCGAAGTATCGCGAGCGGTTCGAGGATCCGCGCTTCGTCGTCGCGGTGCTGAACAACGGCGACCTCAACATGGTGACGTGGGAGCTGCGCGCGCTTGGCGGCACGCCCAAGCTGCCGCAGACGCAGGACCTGCCGCCGTTCGACTACGCCGCCTATGCCCGCCTGCTCGGCTTCGAGAGCTTCGTGATCGAAGGACCCGACGAGGTAGCACCGACCCTCGACATCGCCCTCGCCTGCCACAGGCCGGTGCTGATCGACGTGCGCGCCGATCCCGATGTCCTTGCCCTGCCTCCGCATACGACGGCCGAGCAAGCGCGCAATTTCTTCGCCGCCCTCCTCAAGGGCGACCCCGAACGCGCGGGCGTGGTGCGTCAGCTCGTGAAGCAGTTGCGGGTCTGACGGTTCGGGTCCGCAGACTGCACGACGACCAGCCACGACGGCGCGGCGGCGGCGTTGACGTTCGGCTGCGACGACGAAGCACGACCCGCCCGCTCTGTCGAGCCGGCGGCCGCGATTTCCGCTGACCACAGGTCGGCCATGCGCCGACGTGCCGTCGCTGCACGTCGATCCATGCTGCGGTGCGATGGCGAATCGCCCGGCCGGTTCGCAACCGGACGGTGAACGATCCCTTTTCGCCACACTCTTTCCCGACCAGCCGGAAAATCTTCACCGGCACCGCATTTTTTTGTCGCGGGTTGCAGGGAACGCGCTACCATCGCGCCTGCGTTGCATGTCAGCCGGTGGTGGACCGGTATCTTTGGGGGACCTGTACGCGTGGGTGGACTCTCCGAGGCGGTCGCCGGCGATGTCGAGCGGCAGTTGCGCCTCTTTCTCCAGGATGTGCCTCACTACGCCATCCTGCTGCTCGATCCGACGGGCATAATCCGCTCGGCGAATGCCGGCGCGGAACGGCTGTTCGGTCACGAGCGCGGCGATCTCGTGGGACGGCCCTACGACGTGCTGCACACGCCGGCGGCGCTGAAGGACAGGCTGCCGCAGCAGACGCTCAACATCGCCCGCGTGCGCGGCTTCTACCGCGAGACCGGCTTCCGCGTCCGCCGGGACGGTGGCCGGTTCGACGCCGAGACGCTGGTCACGCCGGTCCAGGACGAGGACGGCGCCGTCCTCGGCTATGGGGTGATCGTCCAGGACGTGAGCGCGCGGGTCGCCGAGAGCGACCTGCTGCAGCAGAGCGAATCGCGGCTTCAGCTTCTGGTCGACACGGTGCTCGACACGCTGGTCGACGGCCTCATCATCATCGACCGCCGCGGCCGCATCCAGCTCTACAACCGCGCCTGCGAGACGCTGTTCGGCTACTCGCCCGCCGACGTGCTGGGCCGGAACGTGAAGATGCTGATGCCGCCGGAGATCAGCGCCGAGCACGACAGCTATCTCGCCAACTACCAGACCACGGGCATCCGCAAGATCATCGGCAGTTCGCGCGAAGTCTTCGGCCAGCGCCGCGACGGCTCGCAGTTCCCGATGCATCTCGCGGTCGGCGAGACCAGCCATGGCGGCGACCCGATCTATATCGGCGTGATCCGCGACCTCACGCAGCGCAACCGCACCGAGGAGCAGCTTCGCCAGTCGCAGAAGATGGAGGCGGTCGGCCAGCTCACCGGCGGCATCGCGCACGACTTCAACAACATCCTGATGGTCATCATGGCCAATGCCGACGAGCTGCTCGACAGCGGCACGCTCGGGCGGCAGGACCGCGCCGGCATGGAACGCATCCTGGCGGCGACGCAGCGCGCCTCCGACCTGACCAAGCAGCTCCTCGCCTTCTCGCGCAAGCAGGTGCTGCGGCCCGTGCCGACCGACCTGAACGAGCGCGTGTCAGGCACGGTGCGCCTGCTGCGCCGTACGCTGGGCGAGCATGTCGAGATCGACCTCGTGCTGGCCGACGGCCTGTGGCCGACCGAGATCGACCGCGCGCAGCTCGAGGCGGCGCTGGTGAACATCTGCCTCAATGCCCGCGACGCCATGGCGGCAAGGGGCGGCCGGCTGGTGGTCGAGACCCGCAACATGGAGCTCGGCAACGACCAGCTCGGCGAGCATCCCGAGGCCGCGCCCGGCCGCTACGCGATGCTCGCGGTGACCGACAACGGCGCCGGCATGGCGCCCGAGGTGGTGGCGCACGTGTTCGAACCCTTCTTCACCACCAAGGAAGTGGGCAAGGGCACCGGGCTCGGCCTGTCGATGGTCTATGGCTTCGTGCGGCAGTCGCACGGCTACGTCCATATCTACAGCGAGCCCGGCAAGGGCACGACGATCCGCCTTTATTTCCCCGCCAGCGTCGAAGCCGCAGGAACAGAGCGCGCCGCCGTCGAGGCGGCCATGCCGTTCGGCGACGAGCGCGTCCTCGTGGTCGAGGACAATCACGAGGTGCGGGCCGGCATCGTCTCCCAATTGCGCTCGCTGGGCTACGGAGTCGACGAGGCCGCCAACGGCACGGCGGCGCTGGAGATCTGCGAGGAGCGCCGCGGCGGCTTCGACCTGCTGCTGACCGACGTCATCATGCCGGGCGGCATGGGCGGTCGCGAGCTCGTCGAGTCGGTCCGGGAGCGGTGGCCGCAGATAGCGGTGGTCTTCATGTCGGGCTACACCGCCAACGCCTTTGCGCGCCTGGAAGGCGACGCGCTCGACGCGCAATTGCTGGAGAAGCCCTTCCGCAAGACCGACCTCGCGCGCGCCGTGCGCGGTGCGCTCGACCGCGCCCGGCCGTTCTAGCTCGAGGTCGGCACGGCGCGCCAGGCGCGAACCGGTCCGCCAGCGTGCCGGCTTCTACCGCGTCTGCTCGGTCGGCGGCGAGTAGGTGCCGGGCCGGCCCTCGGTCGGATCGTAGGAGAGGTAGTTCACCGCCGCCAGAATGGCCACGGCCAGCGCCAGCCCGACGGCACCCAGCGCCATGAAGATCTTGCCCGCACGACGCGGATCGTGCGGCGGATCGCCCACCCGCTCCCGTTCCGCCGCGGCGTCGATCTGCGACGGTTTCTCCAGCGGGTCCGTGCGTCCTGCCTTGTCGTGCCTGTTACGCTCGCGCAGTTCCATGAGGCGTCTCCCTTAGAGGCTGCAGATATCTCTGCCTGCCCAATGCCCTCCGCGGCGGGGCGTTGCCGTCATCGCGCGCCGAGATAGGCGAAGCAGCCGAGCGGCAGGCTGGCGCCGCCGAACAGGATGGCGCCGTGCGCCAGCAGCGGCAGCAGGCTGCGCCCCGCGGGCGGCGCGATCACCACGAGTTCGCCGCTGGTGTCCGACCAGACGAGCCGGGCATCGAGCGCCGCGACCGCCGCCAGCACCTGCGGCGAGGAAGTCCCGGGCGCGAACAGCACGGTCGCGAAGGGGCTGCCGCCGGTGGCCGGTCGCAGCGCCTGGATCCCGAGGCCGGCCGCCAGCACCATCGCCGCCGCCGCCATCGCACCGGCGCGCGTGCCCCCGCCCTCGTGCCCGCCTTCATGCCCGCCGCCGGACCCGCCACCCGGAGGACGGTCGCCGCTTGCGGCACGGCGCAGCGCGACGCCCGCCACCAGCGGCGCGATCCCGAACAGGACGAACCACAGGAGATCCCAGACGAGCGGCGTGGCGCTGTCCATGCGGATGCGATGGATGCCGAGCAGCCAGTGCGACATCGCCGCATCGAGCACGTGCCACGCGCCGAAGCCGCACAGCAGGTCGCCGCCCAACGCGCGCGGCGGGGGCAGCGCCTTGCGGCGCGCGAGGCTCCACAAGCCCCACACGCCGAGCGCGGCGAGCAGATACATCAGCAGATGGAAGTAACCGTCGGCCGCCACCTGGAAGCGCGCATTGCCCGGATCGATGGCGCTCAGCAGGTGATGCCACTGCAGGATCTGGTGCAACAGGATGCCGTCGAAGAACCCGCCGACCGCGATGCCGAGAAGCAGGCCCGGCCAGCGTCGCCGCCAGGGGCCATGCGGGCACCGCGACAAGCGCCGGGCCGAGGTCCGCCGCGGGGGGCCGGCGGCGCGGCCGGCGTTGCGGGTATCGTGCCGGGAGTCCATGAAGCTTTCCTTCCCTGCAGGCTTGTCCGGACGTTGCCTTGCCGCCACGCGACATCCCGTGCCCGATGCCAACCGGGCGACGGGAGGCAGCGAGGCCCGTGCAGCCGGAGACCGGCGGCCCTCTCGCCGCGCAATGGCGGTCCGGCCGCGCGGTTGCGCGCCCGCGAGCGCGCTGGAGCCGCCGTCGCGAGGGGCGTGGGTCCGGTACATCGCAACCTTCGCCGCCGTGGCGCCTTGCTGCTGCGGGCATTTTCGACGGAGGACCCATGGCTATCGAGGCGGAGCGTGCGCTCCCGGAACGCGTGATCCCGGCCGACAAGGTCTGCCAGCTCATCGTGCTGGCGCGCGAGTTCGACGTGAAGGATGTCGAGGCCAATCCCGAGTCGGGTTCCAACGGCGCCGACGATCGCATGATCGACGTGCTCGAAAGCCACTCCGACGATCCGGTCGAGGCCGAGATCGCCGCCCTGCACGAAGCGATGAGCGAGGACGAGAAGCTCGACGTCGTGACGATGCTGTGGGTCGGCCGCGGCGACGGCACGCTCGACGAGTGGCAGGCGCTGCGCGAGCAGGCGAAGGATTATCTCCGTCTCGACTACCTGCTGGGGCAGCCGCTGATCTCGGACTATCTCGAGGAGGCGCTCAGCCTGTTCGGCGAGTCCTGCGCCGACTTCTCGACCGGCCGCCTCTGAGCGACAGGCAGGCGCGCCTCGATAGCGCGGGCCGACGATGCCCGCGCCGCCTCTGGTCCGGCACCCCCATCGATGATTGGCAAGCCACGAGTTCCGGCCGGTGTCCTCTTGCCGGTCGCCGTCGCCGCGTGTCTAGAGCGCCGCCCGCTCCTCCAGGCGGTCGCGCAACCGGTCGAGCGGCCGCCGCCTGTCGACCAGCGGTGCCAGCGCACTGCGCAAGCGGGAACCCACTTCGCTGCGGCCGCCGTTGAACTCGAGGACCGGCACGCAGGCTTCCATCGTCGGGGCCTGCAGCGACTCCGCCAGCGCCCCTTCCGCCTCGATGACGTCGTGCCGGTCGAGTTCGACATGGAAGAATTCGAGCGCGTCGCGGTCGGGCGCCGTGTCGTCATGGATCGTGACGCCATTGACCAGGCTGCCCACCCTCACCAGCACATCGTCGAGGAAGAGCGCATGCGATGCGGTGAGGCAGAGGTCGGCCGACGGCACGTTGTCGTCGAGCGCGCCGCGGCGGACGCGGACCATGCGGCCATGGTGCGGCCACGCGCCGGACGGATCGCGCGTCACGGCGAAGCTGCTGACCCGACGGACCGTCATGGTGCCGCCGAAGCGGGCCGGCAGCGTGTCGCCCGCCGCCAGCGTCTCGATGCGCCGCAAGCCCCCGGTCGTGCGAATCCGCGTGCCGCGCAGGAAGCAGGTGTTGCCGGCACCACCGGTTCCGGCGCCGGAGCCGGAGCCGCTGCCGGAGCCGCTGCCCGAGCCGCCGCCCGAGCCGCTGCCCGACCCGCTGTTGTCGCCGAAGCAGATGATGCCGAACAGGCAATCGGCCGATGCCTTTGCCGGCACGTACATGCTCGCCGCACCGGCAACGATGCCGAAGGCCTTGAGAAGATGACGTCGCGAGTTGCCGAGGGATCCGGGAAGATCGGTCATTGAGCGCTCCTGAACCGCAGTGGATGGACGGAGGTCGCTCTTGACGGGCGCCTCCCTACGCGAAACGGAAGTCGATCACCAACAGACGGCCGATCTTGCATGCGGAAACACAACCGTAAAGAGCGGAGGGCGGACTCCATCAACTCGCCGATCTGATTTTTTGTATGCCCTTTCTGGTTGTGTTAATTCTCCGCAGACCACCTCTTCGTACGTTGGCGCACGCAACGCCCGCACCGGCTCGCCCAGCTCGGTACGCCCATGTCGGCACGCCCACGTCGGCACGCCCGGATCGGACCGCAGCGTCGACGTCCGGCTGCTGGCACGGAGCCACGACGATGCGGGCGCGAAGGCGCGCTTCGCAGGTCGCCCATTGGGGGCGGAGCGACGTGTTCCGCGGCGCAGCGGGCGTCGTGCCGAAAGCGAGGGCGCCGACGCGCGGACGATCGGGGTTGCCTGTCGCGGTGCAACCACGCCGCACGGCGGTCATTCGCTGGGGAACCCCAACGAGGAGATCGCCATGTTCGTTCGACGTTATCCGCTGTTCACCGCCACCGCGCTGCTGGTCGCGATCGCCACCACGGGCTTCTTCGTGGCCCCGGCCTGGTCGGCCGATCCGCCGAGCGCCGCCGCCGGCAAGGCCACGCCCGCCCCGGCGCTGGAGACGTTCCTGCGCAAGGCCGCGGCCGGCAACAGTTTCGAGATCGAGAGCAGCAAGCTCGCCCTGGCGCGCAGCGGCAACGCCTCGGTCAAGGCGTTCGCCCAGCTGATGGTGACCGACCATGGCAAGGCGGCGGAGAAGATGAAGCAGGCCACGGCAGAGGCCAAGATCACGGCGGCGCCGGCCAAGCTCGAGCCGGCGCAGGAGAAGATCATGGGCCAGCTCCAGACCCTGCAGGGCGGCGCGTTCGACAAGGCCTATATCCTCGCCCAGCGCGAGGCTCATGCCGAGACCGTGGCGCTGTTCCGCGCCTATGCCGAGGGCGGCGACAACACGCGGATGAAGAAGTTCGCCGCCGAGATGCTGCCGGAGCTGGAAGAGCACGCCAGGCACACCGCGACGCTCGACGCGCCGGCCTGAGCGCCGCCGCGCCTCGGCGACGGAGCGGTCGCACCGTCGTCGGCGTGACGCGTGGGCACAACCGCTTGAGCAACGAGGGAGCCGGCCGGGCAAGACCACCCGGCCGGACATCGCGAACACGGGCTCTGTGGTCGGCGCGCCGCAACGCTCCCGTCCTTTGCGCGACGACACCCGGGGCCTCGTGCATCGCGCCCGCACATCGTCGTGAACCATGCGTCGCTCGTACGCTGGCGGACGGCCGAGGGCGCTGCATCGGCCTATACCGCTTGGATGGGCGGCGGCGGCTTTCGGCGCTGTCCGTCCCTTCCCCGTTCCGAGGTCAACACGATGCGTCGCCTTCGATCCGCGCTGGCCGCCTGCGTCCTCGCCCTGGCCGGGCCTGCCGCCTTCGCCGCCACCATCGGCGGCACCTTCTATGCCCCGCAATACGATTACCGCGAGTTCTTTGCGGCGACCGACGGGCGCTATTTCAATGTCGTGCTGGCCGGCGTCCCGTTCCCCGGCATGGACCCGGCCGCCGCCGCCACGGGTCTGCTGCCCGTGATGCAGGCGGCCAAGCCGCGCCCCGCCCTCACCTTCACCTACGACGAGCTGCCCGAGCTGCCGCGGCCTTATTACCGTCTCGTCCTGGTGTTCGATGCGGCCAACGACCTCAATTCGAGCGCGGTGTGCCGCGGCGAGGCGCGCTTCAAGCCGGCACGCCCCGGCCTCTTCAACCTCTACGCCGTCTATTGCCGCAACGACCAGGTGATGTCGCAGACGACGGCCTGGACGCCGGCCACCGGCCCGTCCGACCCGCGCGTCGGCGCGCTTTTCCGCGAACTCTTCCAGGTCGTGTTCAGCGACTCGCCCGCCTTGCGTCCCAATCCCGGCGGCGTCGAGCGCTTCTGACGCAGCGCGCGGCCTGCGCATCAGGCGCGCGGGGCGGCGTGCGATGCCTGGAGAAGGGAGCGATCGGGAAGAAGAAGAGCCCGTCCTCGGAGGGAAGCGGGCTCTCTGGTGTAGAGGGACGAGGCGGTCCGCGAGGAGAGCGTCCGTCCGGGCCGGCGCGAGGCCGCCCTTGCCGGTGAAACGCCGCCGCGAGGCGAAAGGTTACGCCGCGCCCTCGTACCTCCCGTCAGTTTTCCAGTTTGCCGGAAGCCACGGCGCGGCGCAGGACGCGCTCGACTGTCACATCGTCGAGCGCCAGGCGGTCGGCCGCGCGCCGCACGAGCCACCGGAGGTCGCCTCGTGCGGCGCCAGCCGGCAAAGCTCGGCCAGGATCTCGCCGGCACCGGGCAGGCCGGCGGCGGGGCGGGAGGGTTCGCGCTTTGGCACAGGTTCGGCCCCCCTTCCTGCCCGCAAGCGCGGGAGTCTGCGCGCCATCGCGCCTGCAACCGGCAAACTCCGCCCGCGTTCGGCGGTGGCCGGAGGTTCACCATGCTCGACAGAACGAAGGATGTGCTGGAGCGGCTCGAAGCAGCCTGTCACGCACTCCTCGCCGACCGCGCCCATGCCCGCCAGGACCTGCTCGACGCGCTGGCCAACGCGCGCTTTCCCATCGACGACCACGATCCGCCCGACATCAGGGGCCTCGGCCGGCTCGCCGACACGCGCGCGGCCGAGTTGCGGCAGGCGTTGCTCGCGACCGACGAGCGCCGCCTGCCCACGGTGCACGGCAGCGTACGCCGGCTCTGCACGGTGCTGGACGAACTGCGCATCGCCGTCGAGCGACACCTGCTCGAAGACGCACACGGTGGCGGACACGGGCGCGACTTCCACCCCTGAGCGGCCGCCGTAGGGCGAACGGGGCTCGAAGGGAGCGGAAGCAGCGCCCAAGCCGACGCACTGCCTTTTGGCCCGTGCTTCCGGATTGCGACGGAAACTGGCGACGTGAAGGAAGAGCGCCGGACCGTGCTCCCTCTCTCTTCGTCTGGTCACGCAACGGACGCAGGAGGGGCCGCGTTCGTTTCGGGCAACAACCGCGAAGAAGAGATGCTCGACGCAACGCAACGTGCCCTCGATCGCCTGGAGACAGCCTGCCACGAGCTGCTGACCGGCCGGACGCAAGACCGCGAACCGCTTCTGCAGGCTCTTGCTTCCACCGAGCTGCCGCTCGGCGCCGGTGACCCGGCCGACACGCGCGGTCTGGGCGGCATTGCGGTTGCGCGCGCCCGTCAATTGCAGAAAGCGCTGAAAACCGCCCGGCACGACAGCGCGAAAGTGCATGGCAGCGTCCGCCGCCTCTGCGTCGCGCTGGCCGAACTCCGTGTCAACGTCGAGCGCGAATTGCTGGAACGCGAACAGACGGCGCGCTCCCAGGGATAAACGTCGCGCGCCGCGTCTCCCAGCAGGGGCGCAATGCGGCGCATGTTCTTCGATGGCTGGCCGCAGCGGGGCAAGTTTTCCCTCACGACGCACTGTCGCGAACATTAGTCGCGCCCACCCTGATTCAATTCCGACGCTCAAGAGGCGAGACGGGCGCGAAGTTACGACCGCGTGTCGGTTGCATGGTTATTTCGCGACACCAGCGCTGCTTGTGGCGGCAGCTATGCACGCCCTTTCCTTGCATGCGGCCGCGCAATGTGAGCAACTAGAAGAGGGCGAAATCTTCGGCCGCCCGCGGGACAGAAAGTCCCCCTGCTTCGACATCGAGCGTCAGCAACAGCCAACGGAGACACATCAGAATAGGAAGACTGCCATGACTAACACCAACTGGCAGGTGTTCACCAGCGAACATCTCGTTGCCCATCACGTGATCCTGCGCCTCGACGAGGCGGCACGCGATAAGCTCCCCACGATGCGGGAGCTGAAACCGATCGCCCAGCGCGCGATCTCCAACCTCGATGCGACGACACCCTTCGCCGTCACCGTGTTCCGCGCCGGCGGCCCCGAGGAGCTTCATTGCGCCTTCGCCGAGCCGCAACAGGCGCGCGCCTTCGCCTCGGCGCTTGGCCGTCCGCCGGAAGCGCTGGAGGGCCATCCCGGCCGCGCCATCGTCGAATTCGACGGCAAGACCTTCGATCTCCTGTGGGGCATCGCCGGCCCGCCGCTGCGTCCCTCGCGCGACCGCCGCAAGCCCGAGTAGACGCCGCCAAAGGCGGCTCTCGCACGTCCGGTCTGTGCCGGCGCCGCTTTGGCGACTGGCGCGGCGTCGTCGTGCGGGAGACAGGCAGGTAGCGGTACCCTCGCAGGTCACGCCCTTCCTCCCCCGCACATTGCGGCGCCTCCCCGCATCACCCTCCCGATCTTCACGCCACCCCGACACGCGCCGCCTTCGACGCGCGATGCTTCGAGCCATGCGCGGGCGGGCGGACACACCTCAAGCCTTCAACGGCGCCGGTCGGGCCGGGCCGGCGCATCGTGGGACGGCCCCTCCGGCGAGCGGCTGTTCGGCGGATCGTCGGTCGGCCGGTTGACGGCGCCGCGGCGCGTCTTGCGATAGCGCCAGACACCCCACGCCATCAGCGCGACCAGCGCGAGGACGCCGACCACGTCCATCAGCAGATAGCCCATGCCTTCGGGCACGCCGTTCTTCTCCATGCGATCCTTCCTGTGCGTGTCGTGCTCGTCTGCGCGCGCAACGGCAGGATCGGCGAAAGAGTTGCGGCGCCCCCGCCCCGTCTTTACACCCGCGCGACTTACGACCGCGCGCCCCGGTCTCCCGCGCCCCATATCGCGCGATACGTCCCGCGCGACACGTCTCGCCCGAGCGATTGGCGCGGATCGCCCGCCGAACGCGCGTGGCAGGACGGGAAGCAACGCGCGCGACGGGCACGATTCTGCCAGCACTGCCTGCGGTGCTGGCAGTGCTGGCCACAAACCTTGGTGTGACGACGGGCCGGGCAGGCGGACGCCATGCGCGGCGCCTTCGCCGTCATGCCGAGCCGGCGCACGACGCGCGGCGGCGGCGCACGCTAGGCTTCCGCGCATGCTGTTCGAGCTTCCCTTCCACACGTTCGACGAGGCCCACGCGCGCGGCCGCCGGGTGAAGGTGCGGTGCCTCTCCTGCAAGCACCATCATGCCGACATCGACCCCGACGACCCGCGGCTGCGCGGCAAGAGCTTCTGCCGCGGCGTGCGCTTCCGCTGCACCCGGATCCTGAAGCGCCGCCTCTACGAAAGCGCGCCCACGCCCTGCCCCGGCCATGGCTATATCGCGGTGTGGCCCGGCCCGGAGAATGGCGTGCAGGGCCGCAAGATCCGTTACATGAACCTCTACTGCACGGGCTGCGAGCCGATCTGGTGGCTGCACGAATGCCACTACGACGCGCCGCCCTGGCGCGACATCGTGCGCGACAGGCGCTTCGAGGGTTTCCGCTGCCCGACCTGCCGCGGCAAGCTGGGGATCGACTACCATTGCTTCAACTGGATCCCCAGCGCCCGCGACCCGCTCTACATGCTGGAGTACGGCCCGGACGACCTCTCCAGGACACCGGCCTTCACCGTGGCGGAGGAAATAGCGGCGAAGACGGGTTGAGAGCGGGCGTCGGACGCGTCCCCTCCGATCGCTGGCGCTGCGGACAGCGCGTGACGCTCCTTCGCAACGCGGCGATACTTGCGGCATTGCGTGGTCGTCGTCGACCCGGAGGAAATGGACCATGAGGACATCCGCGATCGCCATCCTGCTGCTGGCGCTGGCCGGCTGCAGCACCACCCCGGGCGGCAACGCCGGCAGCGCGCCGAACGCCGGCACGGCGGCCCCTGCCGCGTCGGGCGCCGCTCCCGCCGCCAATCCGGGCGCGACCGGCGCGGCGTCGGAGCGCTACATGGGCGTGCGCTCGAACGTGAATGCGACCTGGAACGGCTCGACCAGCTCCTCGACCATGCTGGAGCAGCGCATCAAGGAAGATTCGGCGCGCGGCGCGGCGAGCGGCGGCGGCGACACCAAGTACTGAGCGCTCCCGTACCGCGTGCGCCGGCGCGACGCCTCGCCCGTCAGGAGCCCGCGTCCCCGTCGTTGCCCCGGTCGCCCTCGTCGCCCGCCTCGTAGCGGCGACGGAACGCCTCGGCTGTGTCGGGCGGGTTGAGCGCCTCGGCGGACCTGTCCTCCAGCGCCGGCGCCTCGTCGGCGTCGGACGAGGTGACGAACAGGACGGCGCCGTCGCGGCGGTCGCCGAAGAAGCCTTCGCGGTCGAGGCGGCGCAGCGCCTCGGTCATGGCATGGTGCAAATCGTCCTTGAAGGCGGCGAAGGCGGCTTCGTCGTCGTCCCGCGCCTCGCTGGCCGCGCGCAACGTGGCGCAGATCGGCTCGAACGGCTCGGCGGCGAAGGCCTCGTAGGCCCATTCCGCGCTCGACCATCGATAGGCCGCAAGATCGGCGGGATCCTCCAGCCCCTCGCGCTCGACCGTCGCACGGAACTGCTCGCGCGAATTGGCGGCCGGCACCACGGTCCAGCCGTCGCCGTCGGTGTAGAGCGCGAAGGCATAGAAATCCTCGTCGCCATGACGGGCGAGCAGCGCGGCGAAGGAAAGCCGCGCCGCCGCCGCGATCTCGTCGGCCAGGGCATCCCGGTCCATCGCTCCCCTCCCGCCGGTCTCGCGCATCGTCTCCGAAGCCCGTCCGCTATGCCATCATGCGCGGCGTGTTGCCGGTCCAGTCGGCGGGCTGCGGCTCGCTCGGCGTGAAGTCGATCTCGACCTCGACGCCGTTGGGATCGGGGAAGAAGATCTGCCAGGTCAGGAACGGCTCGGGCGCGCGCAGCAGCCGGTACTGGATATTGCGGCCCTTCAGCCAGGCGATGGTCTTGGCCAGGTCCTCGCCCCAGAACGCCATGTGGTCGAGCGCGCCGCGGCGCGGCTCGGGCATCTTCTTGACCTCGATGACATGCAGGATCGGCTTCTGCTCGGCGCCGTAGAGCCAGAAGCCGTTGACCGAGAAGTTCGGCCGCGGCCCGGGATGCAGGCCGAGCTCGGCATAGAACGATTTGGTCTCGTCGGGCCGGTCGGTGACGATGGTGAAATGATCCATGCGGCGGACGATGCTCATCTTGTCTCCTCTTTCGTTGCCGCGAGCTTAGGGCCGCGCATGCCGCCACGACAACGCGCCGGCGCGCCCGCGTTTCGCAGGAGGGCGGCGGCGGCGCTTACCTCTTCCTCCGCCTGGGTGGGGCGGCCTTCTTCGCAATCCGCTTTTTCGTGATGCGTTTCTTCGCGATGCGATTCTTCGCGACAGGCGTCTTCGCGACCTTATTCTTCGAGATGGGGCTCTTCGCCACGCGCGTCTTCGCGACGGGCGTCCGCGAGGTCCCCGTGCCGGTAGCGGGGTTCTTCGCGATCTTCTTCTTCATAACCGGCTTCTTCCTCGCGCCCACCTTCGGCGCCGCCTTCTTCACGGCGGACGGCACGCGTCCCTCCAGCAGGGCGGCGAGGCGCGAGGGCCGGGCTTCGGTCTCGAGCTGGTCGAAGGTGCAGTCGCGCGGCGCCTTGTCGGGACGCCAGCGCAGGAAGCCGGTGCCGTGGCGGAAGCGGCGGCCGGTCACGTGGTCGTACTGGACCTCGACCACGAGGCGCGGCTGGACCGGCTGCCACTCGGCGCTGCGCTCGGTCGACCAGCGGCTCGGCCCGCCGGGCGCGTCGCCGGTGAAGCCGCCGCCCGCCATCGCCTCCAGCCGGCGCGTCAGCGCGGCGCGGTCGATGCCGGCCAGCGCCGAGGTGAAGCCGACATGGTGCAGCAGCCCGTCGGCATCGTGCAGGCCGAGCAGCAGCGAGGCGACCTGGCGGCGCCCGCCGCTGCCGTTATCCTCCGACGTCGCGCTGGCATAGCGGAAGCCGCCGACCACGCAGTCGGCGCTGCGCAGATGCTTGATCTTGAACATCGCCCGTTCGCCGGCGCGATAGGTCTGGTCGAGCCGCTTGGCGACCACGCCGTCGAGCGTCGCGTCCGAGGTGCCGCCGCCCGCGCGTTCGAGCCAGCGCACCGCCTCGGCGCGCTTGCGGGTCGCGGGCGAGAGGCGCAGCGGTCCCCTCTCGCCGAGGCCGGCGAAGAAGCGTTCCAGCGCGGCGCGGCGGACGGCGAGATCGCGCCCGCGGAGGTCGGTGCCGTCGGCATCCTCCAGCAGGTCGAACGCGACCAGCAGCGACGGCGTCTCCGCCGCCAGGCGCTGGACCCGGCTCGACGCGGGATGCAGCCGCTGCTGCAGGGCGTCGAAGGAGAGCCCGTTCCCGACCGGGATCACCAGCTCGCCGTCGAGCAGGAAGCGGCGCGGCGCCAGCGCCTCCAGCGCCGCCACCATCTCGGGGAAATAGCGCGCCAGGCTCTTGCCCGAGCGCCCCTGCAACTCGACCGACGCGCCGTCGCGCCGCGCCAGGCAGCGGAACCCGTCCCATTTCGGTTCGTACTGCCAGCCCGCGCCGTCGGGCAGCGCCGCGACCTGCCGCGCCTCCATCGCCTGCGGGATCGCACGGGCGGCCATCAGCCTGCCGCCGGTTCCGGCGCGGCGCCCGTGTTCCCGACGCAGGAGGGATGGTCGACCATCGGCATCGCCTCGCCCGGCGCGGTCCCGGCCGGCTCCATCGTGGAGGACGCGGCGGGCCGCGGCACGCAGTCCCGCAGCAGCAGGTCGGCGACATGGCCGAGATCGGAGGCGACCGTAACCGGATCGACATAGACCGGCAGCTTGCGGCGATGCGTCCAGCGCCCGAGGCCGGTCAGCACCAGCACGCGCCGGCAGCCGGCATGGAAGGCCGCGCGCAGATCGTTCGCCTGGTCGCCGACGAACGGCGTCTCGGCGGCATGGGCGCCGAACGTGTCGAGCGCGGCGCGTAGCAGGTCGCCGCGCGGCTTGCGCCACCGGTCGCGCCGCGCGTTGGTGCTGGCGAACACCGCGTCGAGCGCGGCGCCCTCTTCCTCCAGCCGCGCCTGCAGCGCCCCGTGCACCGCATCGAGCGCGTCGCGGCTCATCGTGCCGCGGCCGACCTCCGGCTGGTTGGTGCAGAGCGCGACCCGGCAGCCCGCCTCCCTGAGCCGGCGGATCGCCGCGGCGGCGCCGGGCAGAAGCGCGAGATCCTCCGGCCGCTTCACGCTGGTGCGCCGGTTCACGACCACGACGCCGTCGCGATCGAGCAGCACCAGCTTCGGCGCCGTCGCGCCCGCGTGCCCGCTCCCGTTCGCGCGGGTCTTTCCTTCGAGGTCCACGCCCGCCGCCACCGCCCTCTCGTCCGGCGCCTCACTCGCCGTGGCGCCCGACATCGCACCCGACCTCTCACTCGGCATGGCGCTCACCGCCGGTCCGCCGCGACGAGGCGCGGCAGCGCGTACCACAGGAGCGCCAGCACCAGCGCCACGCCGCCGCCGGCCAGCGCCGAGACGGGGATCGGGCCGCCGACCAGCCGCACCAGGATGTAGGCGTCGAGCGAGAGGCCGGCGAGCAGCGGCACCAGCGCCACCGTCAGCAGCAGCGAGGCGAGATCGACGAAGCGGCGCGTGACCCGGCCGCGCTCCATCTGGCGGTGATAGGCGGCCGGCGTCATCACCAGCCCCATCGCCAGCGTGATCAGGAAGAAGGCGCCGAGATGCAGCACCTGCTCGGCCTCGGAGAGCGATTCGAACCGCGTGTTGAACACGGCGATGAGCTGGAAACCCATGATCGCCTGCACGCCCGGCAGCACCATGCGCGCCTCGTCGGTGGCGTGCGTCGCCTCCTGCTCCAGGCTCTCGACCTCCCCCCTGCCGGTGCCGATGCCGGTGCCGGCCCGCGTCCCGCCCGGCCTGACCTCGTCCTTCATGCCGCCGTCACTCCCTGCAAGGAGACGCCGGCCCGCGCCTTCCAGCTTCCGGCCGGCATCCCGTGAGCGCAGGAACGGCACATCGGCCGGATTGTTGCGGGACCATGACGATCCTCGTCCGGCCGACAAAAAAGGCCCGCCACGGAGGGCGGGCCGAGTTCGAGGGTAGTCCGGCAGGCGCCCGCGCGACGGGAGAGAATCGCGAAACCGGGCGCCGGAGGAAATGGCCGGACCCTGTTCCAATGCCTCGCCGCCGGGCCGGTTGCGGAGGCAGAAAGTTATACCGCTCGCCTTTCGCTATGGTGGTCCCGAGACAGTCCTGATCGTGGTGCGGAGCAGCTATGACGGAACGAATATTCGGCGTGGATGGCGATAATCGCCTTAGCGAAATGACACGCTCGGGATTTCTGACGGAAGACGAGTTCCAGCGCTTGCTTGCAGATCACCCGGCACTTTTGGGGGGCGCGAACGGCGAAACACCGCTGCTTGTGAAACGCGAACAGCCCGTCTTCGACGACGGCGGTAGCCGATGGTCGCTGGATCACTTGTACCTCGATCCAACCGGCATACCCATTTTGGTCGAGGTCAAACGCGCCTCCGACACCCGGGCCCGCCGGGAAGTCGTCGCACAGATGCTGGACTACGCTGCCAACGGCACCCACTACTGGAAAATTGGCGACATCATAAAATCGTTCGCCGACACTTGTCTGAAGCGGGGCCGGAATCCCGAGGAGGTAATGGGACAGTTCCTGGGAGTGGGCGTCGAACAGAAGGCGTTCTGGCAGGCAGTGGAAGACAATCTCCGCCAGGGGCGGGTGCGGATGTTGTTCGTTGCCGACGAAATTCCGCAGGAGCTTCGGCGGATTGTGGAATTCCTGAACGAACAGATGCGGCCGGCCGAGGTTTTGGCGGTTCAACTCACTCACTATCAGGCTCCGAACGGGGCGCGCACTCTTGTCCCCTTCATCGTCGGCGCCACCGAGAGAGCGAACGCCGCCAAGGCTCCTCCTGAATCGAGCGAAGCGCTTTCCCCGGACGAGTGGCTTGACCAGCTCGGGACGGAGCAAGGCACCGCGACGCTGCAGGCGACCCGACGCGCTATCGACTGGTTCAAAACAAAAGGATGCGAGGTTGGACCGACGGCCAGTCAGGACGCCTTCTACATCCGGGAAGTCACGAACGACGGAAAGTTGGCCTACCCCTTCTTTATTCGCCGCTCGACGGGAGGACGCTTCGAAACGTCCCTGCAATACCTGAAGACGCGTCCGGGATTTGCCTCGGAGGAAAACCGAAGGCTCCTGCACGAAAGGCTAACCTCTCTCCCCGGCCTGGAGGTCCGGTCGTCGGGCCGGCTCACCGGGTGGCCCTCGTTCGAGGTGGCCCGACTTCTCGACGACAAAGCCTGGCGGGCCTTTCAGGCCTACGCCGAGGATGTCCTCGCTCGCGCCAAACTCGCAGAGGGCGAGGACCGATCCGTAAGCAGCTGAAGGCGAAGTCGACGCGCGGGGCAAACGACGTCTCGAACAACCACGCGAGAGATTAGGCCCAACAGGTGTAGCGTCACCTTGGTAAAGCCGGATCAACCAAAGCTATTGTAATCGCCTATGGTTTCCACCCAAAGTACGTCCCCTGTGTAGGGAGTATCATGACAAACGCTCTGGCCGGGCGGTCGCTGGAACTGTTTTTCATCGACGGCAAACCCGACGGTATGTTGACCGCAGAGGTGTTCAACTGGACAGGGCATGTCTTGATGACGCCTAGGATTCAGCTTGCCGCCGCATTGCAACGCGAAGAGGCCCAATACACAGGGGTCTATCTGCTGCTGGGGGAACGCGAGGGTGCTTCTCTTGCCTACATTGGGGAAGCAGAGGATGTGAGCGAGCGGATACGCAGTCACGACACGAAAAAGGATTGGTGGACACAAGCCGTGCTTGTTACGTCCGCCGCCAACAATCTGAACAAGGCACACGTAAAGTATCTGGAATCGAGGTTAGTGGAGGAAGCGCGCGCGGCAGGGAAAATCACCCTTGAAAACGGCAATACCCCACCGCGGTCCAGCCTGTCGGAAGCAGCACGGGCAAACATGGAAGTGTTCCTCGACTATATAATGCTGGTTCTGCCCGCATTGCGCATCGACATCTTCCTGCGGAACGTCCGCCCTGCGCCGGTAGCGAATCAGCAAATCACGCGCAGTTCAGCCCCAATCTTCGAGTTGAGAAGCGAACGTCACGGTCTCCATGCTACCGCGGAACTCGTGAATGGTGAGTTTGTGGTCCAAGCAGGATCTCGCGCACGTCTTTCATGGAGCGAGGGTAGCGAAACACACAACTATGCGGAACTCTATGCAGAACTTGTGAGAACGGGCGTGCTCAGAGAGGACGGGGATCACCGAGTCTTCTCGGTCAATTATGCCTTCAAGAGCACAAGCGCGGCCGCAGCGATGATCTTTGGACGCCCTGCTAACGGGCCTCTGTCTTGGAAAGTCCAAGGGCGTTCAGTTACCTACAAGGAATGGGAAGAAGAGAATCTTTCTAGACAGATTCCATAACCAAAGCGGTGGCATCATAATTCGACAGGCGGACAACATGCCCGTCAGCCGCCTGATGGGTGACAGTTTTACCAACTGGCCGGCACCCTCGTTTCAGCACTTGCCGGGCTGAGACAGCCACCGCAACGCCTCCCTAACCCGCCACGTTCTGCGTGCATGGAAGACATGCTCTGGAAGGTCGATTGGGCGGAGCTGGTGACGCCCAAGCGGTCGCTGCTCGAAATGGTGCTGCGCGGGACGGTCATGTACCTGATCGTGTTCGCGCTGCTGCGGCTCGACCTGCGGCGCCAGGTCGGCGGCATCGCCATGCCCGACATCCTCGTGATCGTGCTGATCGCCGAGATCGCGGGCAACGGCATCGCGGCCAACTACGAATCGCTGATCGAGGGCGCGGTCCTGGTGGCGACGGTGCTGTTCTGGAGCTTCCTGCTCGAATGGCTGCAATGGCGCTTCCCCGGCGTCGAGCGCCTGCTGCGCAGCCCGCGCCTCAAGCTGGTCGAGGACGGCCAGCTCCTGCACCGCAACATGCGCGCCGAGTTCGTGACGCGCGAGGAGCTGATGGCCCAGCTTCGCGAGCACGGCGTCGACGATTGCGCGCGGGTGAAGGCGGCCTGGATGGAGGCGAACGGCCGCATCACGGTGATCCGCCGCGACGAATGAGGCGGTCCCGCGTGGGCGTTGTCGCAGGTCATGGTGCTGCCTTGCCCCGCTGACTTTTGTTCAGCAGGCGCCGGAGGATATTGATCGTCCCATCCTCCTCCGTCGACGGGCCATTCGCCCGCTGACTCTTGTTCAGCAGGTGTCGGTGGCCGATATCGATGGTCCCCATCGTCCCCCGTCGACGGGCCATTCCCCAAAGGAAGAGCCCGCCGGGGAGGCGGCGGGCTCTTGGGGCGGCGCTTGCTTGGGTGGGTGGGTGCACGGACGGGGTGTGACGTCCGGCGCCGCCATCGGGAAGTGCAGTCCCGATCTAGGGGCAATGCCGCATGCCGCGCGAGGTTGCAGCGGTCCGACCATTTTTCTACCGGTCGTGGGAGGCGGGGCCTTCCTTCCCCGGCAGCGACGCGGTGGGCGCGTGCCGGCGGCCAGGGTCGCGGCGCGGTCGGCCGAGCGACCGCGCCGTCAGCAGCGCCACCGCGGCGGTCGCCAGCAGCAGGAGGTCCATCCCCGCCACCGGCCAGAGGAAGGGCTGCACGAGGCTGCGGCCGGGATGGTCGCCGGTCGTGATCCAGTTCCCCGCCACGGCCGCGAGCGCGAGTGCGGCGATGGCCAGGCACTGTCCGCGCCACGCCCCCGCCGGCCGTCGCCACGCATGGGCGAAGCTGGCCAGCCAGACGAGAGAGAAGATCCAGATCTCCAGCGCCGCGCGATCCTGGCCGGCGACGGCGGCGCCGGGCGGCAGCACGCGGTTGGCGACGAAGAACGCCAGCGTCGCCATCACGATCCCCGCCAC
>VFQP010001585.1_pt1 | contig 29670 bp, 24 predicted proteins | sample 3512351 | NCBI WGS metagenome assembly VFQP01 (sample SAMN10412372, study PRJNA504923) | tailings metagenome | isolation source: Relicate 1 Philex TSF1 revegetated site | place: Philippines: Tuba, Benguet | collected 2017-08-29
GTACAAAAAGCCTGCCGTCGCCAGTCCACCAAGTCCTCTAGAAGAGCGCAGGGTGGGCCGAGAGACCCAGCGTTGCCCCCCCCCCCCACCCCCCAAACACGCACGGGAGCACGGCCTCTCTTTCCTCGGTTGCTGACCTCCACGAACGAGAGGAGGGGGGGCGCGCTCACGTGCGCCGGTCGCCAATCCATCCAGAGAGACACAGCCGCTGCCTGCGGCGGCGCGCGCCCAGGGCCTGCTGCCGCCCGCCCGCGCTTTGGACCACGCGCCGCGAAGAAGAAAATGATGATCATCGATCGATCGAGGTGATCACACAGAACGACGAGTGTACAAACACACGGGGCGCCTGCCGCCGCCCGTCTACCACGCGTCGGGCCGCGCGTCGCCCTTGGGGGGGGTGAACGCCGGGCAGCGCGGCGCGACCACGCGCCGCACGCACCCAGTGCGCCCACGCTCCTCTCTTACGCTCTTCTCAGGAGGAGAGGGGACCACCGCCCCCAAAAGCGACCCACGCGCACGCGCACGCACCACCGCCACATCCTCGCCGGATGCACGACGTGCCGCACAGCACACACACCCAACGCTCCCCCTGCCGACCGCCTGAGAGCCGCGCGGCGGGGCGGGGCAATGTCTCTCAGTAGCAGTTGGTGGCCTGCGCCGCGCAGTGGGAGGGCGCACCGCCCAGCGCCTGGAAGGCGGCCTCCAGGTCGGGCCCCATGAGCTTGACCTCGTGCAGCAGCGAGCGGCATATGTCCTCCACCACCGAGTCGGGCAGCTGCGCCAGGCTCTCCTGCAGCCCAGCCACGTCCCGCGCGCCCTCAATGGACTTGCGCACCGCCTGCGCGCGAGGGGGGGAGGGGACGCGCGCGGCGACGAGCGAGTGAGGCCGCCGCGAGCACAGTGGCGGGACGTGCGGTGCTGCCGCACGCCTGGGGCCCGAGGGGGCTAGCAGCCGAAGGGGAGGTCGGGCGCCGGCCGGCGCCGAGACACGGAGGGGGCGCAAGGGCGCAGGCAGGCAGGCAGCCGCACTGCTCACCGTGACGAGGCGCTGGCAGACGGCCCGCTTGTCGTGCCCGTTGAACGCCTGGTCCATGCGGTCCTGCAACCGGCTCTTGAGCTCCGACATGACCTGTCGAGCGCGCAATACCGCAAGCGCCACGGCACGCACACGGCGCTTAGGGTCGTGCGGCGAGCGCACAGTGGCCTGAGCAGTGACCCGCCTCCCCCTGCCCTCCTCACGACCCTTTCTTCCCCCTCCCGCCACCCAGGAGAGGGCGCACCTGCTCCTGCTCCTGCATCTTGCCGTGCTGCTCCAGGATGAGCTGCTGCTGCGTGGCCACCAGCGCCGCCGCCTCTGCCGCCTGGCGCTGCGCCTCCTGCAAGTCCGCCTCGGCCGCTTGCACCTGCGCCACCACCATCACCACCGCCCACAAGCATCACAGGCTGCGGCGACCGGCGCCAGCGTCTCCCTCCCCCCCTCCCTCGCCCCTGCCTGTCAAGGCGCGCCAGCTCTGCCTCCCCGGGTGCCCATATGCTGACGTGGCGTGGGGACGCACCCGGCCGTTGAGCTCGTTGAGGCGCACGGCCTGCTCGTCCACCGTGGTGGACAGCGCGCTGTTCTGGTTGCGCAGCAGCACCGCCTGAGCCTGCGCACAGCACACCCAACACGTGCGTGCGCACGGCGGCGACTCGTCGGGTCCTCCCTACGCTGCAGCCCCAAGGCTTTTGGGGGAGGCGCGCTCTGTTCCCAGGCTTGTTCAGCCGGTGGTGGGGTCGCACCTCGAGCGCCTTGGTGACGGCGAGCTGCGCCGCCATGTCCTCCAGCGCGCGCTGCAGCTGCTCGTGCTCGGCCTTCTTGCGCTCGCGGTACTTTTGCTGCACGTGGAACGCAAGACGCAAGGAGGCCCCAGCGGAATGGCGTTTACTCCCACTCGCGACGGCCAGCCACAGGCGCACACCTCGTGCCTAGCGCTGTTCGGCCCCACCACCCCTCTCATCAGCGCACCTGCGCCTGGCGGTTCTGCTCCATCTGCTCGGCGTTGCGCGTGCGCTTCTTCTTGGCAGGCGGCGCGTTCATGCCTCCGCCCTCGCTGACCTCGCCCAGGTCCTGCAGCCCAGACAGCGCGGCGGCTGCTGCTGCGGCAGCCGCCGCCGCGTGCGCCTTGGAGCCGCTGCTGCTGCGCCGGTAGGCCGAGCCGGCCCGCGCCAGGTTGTTGCGCTGCGAGGACTGCGCCGCCTGGTCCTCCAGGGCGCCGCCCGAGGGCGACTGGGGCTGCTGCTGCATGGAGCAGGCCAAGGCGGCGACCGCCGCCGCCGCCGCCGCCGCCGTCTGCGACGCCGCCGCGTTGTTGGCGAGCGAGCTCATGTGGAAGAGGCTGCTGGGGCCGGCGCCGCCGGCGCCGACCGTGGCGAGCGCCGTGGCGGCGGGCGTGTAGGCGTCCTCCACGCTGGTGCTGAGCGCCCGCTCCTCGCGCTTAAGCTGCAGCAGCGAGTGCTGCGTGGTCGGCGCCGGTGCGCTGGCCATCCTGCAGCAGCGCACAGTCCAGCACGCCACGCCACGGGGGGAATGAGCGCGGGCGCATCTTGGGTGAGTGTGGGGTGAGTGCGGGAGGGGCGCTTGACGGTGTGCGTGCATAAGGTTTTAGTGCGCGCGTAGTGTTTTCTGGCCTGCCTGGCCAGCTGCGCTCACCGCGACGGCCCGCCCACCACCACCTCTGTCGTGTGGACTCTCGCGCCGGTGAGCGAGGTGGTCACGACGCTGGGCAGCGCGCCGCTGATGATGGGGCGCGCCGTGGTGCGCACGCCTGCGACCGCGCCAGCGCCAGTGGGCGACCCGCGCTGCCTTGAGGAGGGGCGAGGTGCCAGAAGCTGCTGGGGGCGCACCACGATGTGGGCCAGAGTCCCGGAGCCGCCGTGCTGCGCAAAGTGCCGGGATGGGCGCTCAGCGAGCTGCGGGCTGCGCTGCTGCCCGCGCGCGTGTTCCTGGCTGCCGCTGGGCCGCGCTGGCCCTGCTCCTGGCTGCAGCGCCCGCGCCCACCCACCGTGAGCACTTTGATGGATCTGGAGCTCCCCGGGCTGCTGCGGGTCCTCGAGCACCCATTGCAAGCACTCGAGGTCCAGCGGGTCCTCTCCGTGCCCCAGGCGCAGGATTTCGAAGATGTCCGTGTTGCTCATCGGCCGCGCCGGGGGCGGAGGTGGGGGTGGCGCGCCAGACATGCTGGCTGCAGGAGGAGCGCTGCGCACGCTGCACGTTGCTGTCCTGACCCTGCCGACGGCGTGCACCGATCGCCCGCTCGCGCCAAGGACCGAGCGTGCACTAGCCCCGGGCAGCTTCTCTGGTGTGCAACGAGAGGTACGAGAGCCGTTTCAGGGCGTAGCACGGCAAGAGGAAGCGCAAAAGGCCAAGAGGCCGCATCTCTGTCAGTCCTCCTGCTCAAGCTCAGCAGCTCTGGAGGCTGATGCCGATGGCAGTGCGCATCAGGCCGTCCACGCGGCGTGATCAACAACCGTAGTACCAGTGGCTCCACGGTAGATCTCAGCCTCACAGGCTCTGAGGACCTCTGCCCATCCCACCCCCACACTACTAGCCAGCTAGCTCCCAGCGGGGGTGCAGCGCCATGCGGATGCCGTGCGTGCCGCGCGTCTGCAGCGTCAGGTGGGTGCTCTCGCGCTCGCGCACGCCCGGCCGGCCGCCCATCTGCATGGTCAAGGCGCACGCACCAAGGGCCACACATACACGCGCGCGTGGGTGTGGTATGGTACGGTGCGGACCCAGCCCACGCGCCCCCACGGCGCCTGGGCCATTCAATCCCCGCCGACGTGCACTGACCTCTGGCGCCAGCTCCACGCGAAAGTGCGCCAGCAGCAGCGCCAGGAAGGACACCACCTCGAGGCGCGCCAGCGTCTGGCCCACGCAGTTGCGGGGCCCCTCGCTGAAGGGCATGAAGAGCACGCGCTGCTGCTGCTGCTGCTGCTGCGGCGGCGGCGGCGGTTGCGGGGGAGGCTGGGCTGAGGGCGGCTGAGGCTCGGGGCCCGAGGTGTGGGCGGGGGTGGCGCGGCCTCCGGGCGGCGCTGGCGGGCCGGTTGGGGAGGGCGACGAGGACGAGGTGTGGGAGGAGGGCGAGGAAGAGGCGTGCCGGCGGGGCAGCGCGCCGCCGACGGGGCCGTCCTCAGGCGGGCCCGCCGGCGCCGCGTCTGCCGTGGCCCTCGCCGCTACGCCGGCCGTCAGCGGCGCCACCTGGCCCACCACGTACGTCTCAATGGGGACCTGTGCGGTGGCGGGAGCAGGAGCACGGAGCAGCAGCAGCAGCACTACTGTGGTGAGTGGGTGGGTCTGAGATCCTCCTTCAAGCGTTGTTCCACGACCTGCGCCGCGCCTGACGTCCCGCCGTCACCTGCAGGAAGCGCTCGGGCCTGAACTCGAGCGGCCGCTCCCAGTTGTGGTCAGAGTTGTGGATGGCGTAGAGGGGGATGGCCACGGGCCTGCGGACGCACGTGCAGGCGCCGCCGCCACGCTTGCGCTTCGGACACGCGTCGACGGCGGCGGGCCAGCGTGGCCGCGGCCGCACACAGGCGTTGCTGGCTGTCCCAGTCGCTTGGGCTGGGAGGCCACCGCCGCGGCCACTCACGTGCCCGGGGGCAGCAGGTAGGGCCCCAGCTTGACGGGCTCTGCGCCCACCGTCCTGCACGAGCGCGGTCACGAGCCGCCCACACATCAAGCACGCGAGGGTGAGCCCGGAGGCGCGGGTCTGGGCCGCCATGGCCATGCTGTCGCTGGTGTGCGCGCACCTGGCCATGACGCTGACGACGGGCAGCATGCGCATGGCCTCCTTGACACACGCCGTCAGGTACGGCAGGCGCGACAGCACCTCGACGTCCAGCTGGCGCGCCTCCTCCTGCTTCTCCGCGCCTGCAGCACCGGCTCCCACACCAGCAGCGCCTCGCAAGTCAGGACGCGACGAGAGCAGAGCCGCGCGTCCGAAGAGAGACGTGGTGCAGGAGCAGTCGCACCTGACGGCGAGTGGCGCACGAGCGCGTTGAGCAGCCCCTGGGCGCGGAGCTCCTCCACCACGCGCTCCTGCACGCCTGCGCACGGAGGGGGGCGCAGCACCGCCGCCCTTGAGCTCGATCGCTGCCGCGTCGCGCGGCCCGTCGTTGGAAGAGCACCTCCTGTCGCGCCGAGGCGCCCCGCCGCTTGCCCACCTGGCTCGGTGGCGATATTGAGCAGCGTCCAGCTGATGGTGTGGCCGGTCGTCTCGAAGCCCTCGACGAAGAGGATGCCGATCTCGCTCAGGATGCGCTCGGCGCTGATGGCGAGCGCGCTGCCGCCGGCCGGCTCCTCCTCGCCCAAGGCCTCGCCGCCCCTCGCACGTGCGCCCCGGCCGAACCAGGAGAGCAGCGACGATGATGGCGGCAAGGAGGAGGAGCGAAAGACGGTGGCCTTGCTCCTGGTGCCGGCGGCCACAGCCACGGCGCCCCGCATGCTCGACCGCAGGTCGCGCGCCACGATGGCCAGGCGCTCGAGCAGCGAGGGAGGCGGGGACAGCAAGCCGCCCGCCGTCTCGTCGTCCAGCTGCCCCTCCTGGCGTCTGGCCCCACGCTGCTGCTGCTGCTGCTGCTCCTGGCCGCCGCCGCCGTGCTGCTGGTACACGCGCCAGAGCTGCGCGCCGAGGCTCGCGTCGTCGGGCGCCGGCGGCGCCTCGCGCAGCAGGCAGCCGCGCAGCAGCCCGCGCATCTCGCGCTGGAAGTCGCGGAACGCGCGGTCGCCTGCGGTGCAGCCGCCGCGCGCTCCACCAGGGCGACTTGGGCCTTTGGAAGCATGCTGCCTCTGCTGCTCAGGAGTGCCCATGCGCCGCGCTCACTCACCCTTGGCGCCGTAGTGGAAGAGGCCGGGCGCCAGCGGGCGGAAGGGGTTGACCAGCCGCAGCATGACCTCGGTGAAGCAGCGGGGCAGCACGCGCAGCAGGTGGCCGGGAGGCGCGGGCTCCGTGACGCACACGGGCGGCTCCACGCAGCCAAAGTCGTGCCCAAAGCCCGCCTGCACGAGCAGCCGCACCGGCAGCAGCCAAACACAGCGCAAAACGCCATGCTCAAGCCCTCCAAAGCTGGCGGCCGGCCTCGCGTCACTGCTCTAAGCTCCTGAGCTCCTCAGGAGGAGCCGCACCAGGCCAATCACGTCCAGCGTCACCCTGAGCGCCGCCTGGTCCACGTCCACCACCAGGGGCGGCAGGCCCTGCGCGCGCGCGCCGTTGCTGAGCTGCACCAGCTGCCGCACCATCTTCTCCGAGCACTGCCGGACCACCTGAGCGCGCACGCGCGGCAGGACGAATAAGCACGCACGCCAAGTTGCCGCCGCTGCTGCTTGGCCTGGGGAAGAGAGGGTGCGCAACGGGTGCAGAGGACCCAGGCGCCTGCAAGCCCCTGACTGCACGGCGCGCCTGTGACGCCTGGCGTCCGCGCACAACCGCCCTCGTGCGCTCCCACTGCGGCCCCTGCTCCAGGGGGCGGTGCGTGCTGCTGCCCCTCACCGGGAACTTCTTGCGGATGTTGACGACGCTGAAGGAGGCCGCCACCGCCTTGCGCACGGCCCGCCACATGGGGTCGGCGGGGCTGGTGAGCAGGTTGGCGTGCGCACGCGGGCTGCACATCTGCGCCCAGGCAACATGTCGGCGCACAGCGGAGCGCCCCTCAATGAGCGACTTGGAAGCGCGGCGGCGCCCCGTGAGCACCGCTGGCAGGCCCCTTCCTGCAGACGGTCCACCGCACTGCCTGATGATGAGCGGCGAAGTTGGTTCGGCACCAGCCCAGGGCAGAGCAGAGCTCAAGCCCAGCCGGTGCCCATACCAACTTGAAGCACCTGGTTGATGGGCAGGTAGATGAGGCTGGCCTTGTCCAGCCCCACGTCCCGCCCGCGCGAGCACACCACGGCCAGCAGCTCGGGGTCCGTCACCACCACGCCGTGGAACCACAGCCCGCTCAGCCTGCGCGGCGCGTGATCATGCGCGCTTCTGGTCAGCCGCAAAAGCCTGGGGAGAGGGCGTGGGGAGCCTCGCAGGCAGGCGCGACCTTCACCTGTAGATGCCGCCGAACTCGTTGGCCCATGCCAGCACCTGCGTGGGCCAATGTGTGGGCAAGCAGGTTGCTGCGTGCTGGGCGTGGACTGGGCCAGCGCCACGCGTTACACGCGGTGCGCGCAGAGCGTGCCTGGCGGTGGAAGTCCGGGCGGAAGAGCTGGTGCAGGTTGCCAACGAAGGGCAGCCAGTGCTGCTTTGGTCCGGGGATCTTGCGCAGGTCGTAGCGATTCCACAGGCGGCGCTTGCGCTCCCTGCGCCGGCACGCAGGCCGCGGTCTCGAGCTCGAGCTCGGGAGCACGATTAGGTAAGCCGCTTCTTCGGCCTCACGCGCACCAGAGCAGGAAGAGCAGCGCCGCTACCAGCGCCAGCACCGTCGTCGCGCCAGCCAAAGCGCCCAGGCCGCTCGCGTCGCGAGACATCTTGGCGCGAGCGCGAGCGCGAGCTCAAGAGATGATGGCCGCCGCTCGAGCAGGCCGCCTGGAACTCCTCTCGCAGGGCGCTGCTAGAGGAGGAAGCGCGCTCGCCGCGCTGCGCTGCACCTTGGGCTCTCGCCGCGCCGCAGACTGCGCGCGCTGGGCTCGGAGGAGGCGATGCGGGGGCGAGGTCCTCCTCCCCCTTGGCTGCGAGAAAAAAGAGAGAGGAGAGAAGGAGAGGAGAGCAGGAGAGTGGCAACGCACGTGCTGCTCAACGTTTGCGTGAGGCTGCACTTCCTGCGTGCGTGCGGCACGCAAGTCCCCATGAGGGGCGCACCAGGTGCTCCAGGAACGCGTTGCAATCCTGAGCACCACACGCACGTTTGTACGCTCTGTAGGCCGCCGCGTGTGGAGCTCTGCTTGAGCAGGAGCACCGGCGCGTCGGTTGGCGCCAACTGTCGATGGCGTGCATATCGGCCAGAGGTGCAGAGGCGCCTGCCAGCACCATGCAGCTCCGCTCCCGATGCCTCTGCAGCTGCACCAGCAGCACAAGCAGGCGTCCTGCCGCAGCTGCTGCTCTGCTGGGTCGGCCTGCAGCGCCTGTGGCGGCAGCTCGAAGGCCCCACGCGCACCATTGGAGGCGAGGAGGCTCTGCAGCTGGGCGGCTTCACGCTGATGCAGCCGCGCATCCTCTGCTCGCTGCGCGCGCCACGGTGGCCGACGCGGGGCAGCAGGAGGACCAGGCCACGGAGGAGCAGGAGCGCCTGAACGCGTTCCTGGTGTGGCTTGTGGCGAACGGTGAGCTTCTTATTGTGATGAGCTCTTGCCCAGCGGCGTGTGCGCACGCGATCTCTGCTGCCGACGGGGGCAGGCGCGCATGCGGCCGCACCGCACACGCCCGCAGACGTCCAGGGCATTGGCCTCGACGACTCGAGCGTGGGGCTCTTTGAGAACGGCCCAGAGCGGGGCCTGCTGGCTCTCAAGGTGTGGGCGCCGTCTTGCCGCCGCAGTGCTGGGCGCCAGCGTTCCCGCTCTGATCTCCCGAGGGCTGCGTTGGCGCGCTCTCCACACCGTCACCTGATTGCAGCCCATCAAGGCGGGCGAGGTGGTGCTGCGCGTGCCGCTGCGCCTGGCCCTCACCGACCACGCCCAGGACGAGGAGTCCAACCGCCTGCTCGGATCGGTGCGTCGGTGCGCCCCCTTCCTGTCGCGCCTGCCGCCGGCGTGCACACCGGCCGCAAGCTCCAACCCGCGCACCCCGACCCCGCCACAACCCCGCAGGACGCGCCGTGGAGCGTGCGGCTGTCCACCAAGCTGCTGCGCGAGCGGGCCAAGGGCGTGCGCAGCGCCTTCTACCCGTACCTCCAGGTGCTGCCGGCTCAGGTGCCGGCGCCGCTAGAGACCTTTACATGGGAGGACATGACGCACATCGAGTGGCCGCCGGCGCAGGTGCGGGTCCAGTTCGCAGCAGCAGCAGCAGCAGCAGCATCTCTCCTTCACGCACGAAAGGGCAGTGCTCCCTGTGGCAGAAGACAAGCAGAGCTTGCAGTGGGCGGGAGGGCTATATCGGCTGCAGGCCCTCTGCGCTGTGTTACAGGGCGTGGCGCACCTCCTTCCGCTCCCGGTGCACACTGGTTGACTGCACGACTGCCCTGTGCGCCAGGTGAGCCTGTGCACGCACCGCACGACGCCCCGTGCTGCCCCGTGCAGGCGGCCCTGTACGAGTACAACTTCCTGGTGTCTGGCTCCTACCAGCGCGCGGCGGGGGGCGGCGGCGCGCCCGACGAGGCGCAGCAGCGCGCCGTGCGGCAGGCGGCAGACGCGCCGCAGGTGCGCAATGCCCTGCGCTGGCCAGCGTACGGGAGCCACGCGGCCAGCCTCCACCTGCGCTTGAGCGGCACACCACCACCAAAGGAACGGCAAGGGCGGCACGCACCAGATGCGTGCTCCTGGGCTGCACGATTGCGTGGCGCGCAGGCGGACGGGCGGCCCTCCTCCACGGCGGAGGCGGCCAGCGGCGCCGCGCAGCACAGCACGCTCAGCGTGAGCGCCGACGGCGCCTCCCTGGAGGCGGACGACGCGGGCTGGGTGGTGCCCGACTCGCTGAGGGTGGGCAGCCCGGCGCCCAGCTTGCAGCAAATCACCCAGGTCTTGGGCGGGGCCGACATGGAGCGGTTCCAGTGGGCCATGTCGGTGAGTTTGGACCTTTTCGAGGGATGCACTGATGGACGGCGGGGCTGAGCAGAGGTGGTACAGGCTGAGAGTGGGCCGGGTCCTGACGTCGTGCGCCTGCCGTCCCGGTGCACCCCGTGTCAGGTGGTGCACTCGCGCACGTTTGCCAACGCGGCGCCGGGCGGCGGCGTGGGCGTGCGCATGCTGGTGCCGCTGGTGGACATGCTCAACCACGCCGGCGACCAAACCCTGTCGGGGCGCATGGACGACCCGGCCGTGCGCGCCACTGACAACGTCCGGTGCGTGGCCCCGCGCTGGGGAGGGAGGGGGGGACCACACGCACGCAGGAACGCGCGCACAGTGGGGGCAGCTTGCCTTCTGCACCCGTGCGCATGACCGGTGGCGCCCGTGGGACACCTGATACGCCCGGCAGCGGGCTGCGGACCACCAGGGCATCGACGCACACGCATCCACGCACGCATGACACACTCCCGCGCTCCCGCCACGCCAGGGTTCGCCCTCACCTTGCGCTCCACCTTGGCTGCGACGGCGTGCTTCAACCCCTGACGCGCTGTGGGCCGTGCGTGTCTGCGTGCGCGCTTGCTGCTGTGCTGCAGGTGGGACGTGGTGGCCCCCGAGCGCAGCCCTCTGGGGTGCTGGGAGATGTGCGTCAAGGCCACACGCGACGTGGCGGCGGGCCAGGAGCTGCTGCTGTGCTACCGGGAGGGGCCCTCGGACGACTTTTTCCTGCACTACGGCTTTGTGCCCCCGCTGTGCAACCCCCACGAGGTGAGACAGAGGTGCTGCGCGCGCCCGCCCACCTTCCTTGCTGCCTGCCTGCCTGCCTGACCACCAGGCATGCGCTACTCACTGGCAGCTGCTGAGCGCGGGCCTCTGGTGCGAGCAATGCACGGCTGGTGCCGTCACGCCGTCGCCGCGCAGCGTCATTCAAGCGCTCCTCGCGCCGCGCGCTGCTCAGTGCGTGTGTGCGTGCGTGGTGTGCGCGTGCGTTGTCCTGGTTGCCTGGTCAGGACGCCGTGCTGTTTGAGGACGCTGAGGAGGCGCTCGAGTGGCACCACGCCCAGTACGCCGGACAGGTACGCCTCCTCCCCCATCGCGCCACGCCCAGTTCCATCAGGATGGGCTGTGCCACGCCTTAAGCGCACGCTGACCACCCTGGCCAAGAGCTTGACCAGCTGCTGCTGCTGCGTTTGGAATGCTGCACATTTGGCTCAGCCCCGCTGGCACCCGGGGCCCCACCGCGCGCCCCATCTTCCCACCTGCTCCTCGAATGCAATGCGCAGATGGCGGAGGCCGAGGCGGAGCGCGTCTACACGCAGGCGTACGCCACCATGCTCAGCGAGCAGAGGCTGGCGGCCGCGCCACCAGCCACCGCCTCCTCCTCTTCTGCGCAAGCAGGGGAGCAGCAGCAGCAGCAGCAGCAGCAAGGGCCGGAGCGCTCCGACTCGTCCCCCTCTACCAGCGGCGGCGAGGGCGCGGGGTTGCCGCGGGGTTGGCAGAAGCTCAAGGTGCGCGGTGCGCTCGCAGTCTGAGGTGGGGGCTGCGCGTGCGCACTCTCTTTGCTGGAACTTCACCATCCAAATCGCGACGCTCCCTCGGTCTGCGCCAGGCCTGCACTCTCGCATTGGAGATTCCGAGCAAACCCTGTACAGCAACTCGCGTGCTCCCCCCAGGATCCCCAACCACCCAGCCCATGCACAAGCCACCGTCATGACGCCCGCTTTCCTGCACGCTCCGTGCGCCGCAGGTGTACAGCTCGGGGCGCGTGGACGGCGCGCTCGTCTCTGGCTTTGCCCAGGCCATGGGCGGCGACGTGCGCGCCGCCGAGCTGGCGGTGGCCCGCCGCGCGCAGCAGCTGCTGGCCGGCATGCCCACGCCCGTGCAGTTCGACCTGCTGGCGCTGTACCAGGACGCTTGTGGGGGCGCGGAGCAGGGCGGCGGCGGAGGAGGAGAGGCGGCGGGGAGGCAGCGTGAGGTGTTGGGCGGCCTGCTGCTGCACCACGCACGGCAGCAGGGCGAGGTGGAGCGGGCGGTGGAGCGTGAGGGGCGCGAGGCGGCGGCGTGGTTCGGCACGGCGGCGTCCAGCGAGGACGAGGAGGAGGAGGGGAACGGGCAGGGCGGCGCTGTGGGTGGCGGCGGCGGCGGCGACGTTGGGGGGACGTTGGAGGGGCTGGTGCGGGAGCTGCGGCGGCAGGTGGAGGCGCGGGTGGCGGGCGGGACGCCGACGCTGGTGGAGGGGTTGACGCGCAGCCAGCGCCTGTGCCTGCAGTACCGGGTGGGTAAGAAGCTGGTGCTGTGGGGCGTGGTGCACCGGGCGCTGTGCGGGCAGGGCGCGGCGCAGGGCCCGGGCGAGGGGAGCGGGCTCGAGGGGGCGCTGGGCGTGCGGCGGAGGGGGGCCGCGGTGGGGGTGCCTCGGGTGGCGGGGTGAGGGTCGTTTGTGGGGCGAGTTGGGCTGCAGGGCTGGCTTCCGCACTGACCGGACCGTGAGGCAGGGTGGCGTTGCTGGGCTTGCTTCCATCGCTGAATTGCAATCGCCCGTGGGAAGAAGCAGTCACGCAAGCACTTGTGTGTCAGGCTCCGTTGGCCTGGAGCCCCTCCCCGTCTTCCTCCTCGTCCCCGTCCAGCAGCACGTCGCAGCGCAGGTGCGTCAGCGCCAGCCGCGCGCCGTGCCGCGACAGCACCTCCACGCAGCCGCCGGCGCCCGCCACCACCACGGTGCCCGGCGCCGGGCCCGCCGCGCCGCCGCCCAGGCCCGCGCCCCCGCCCTTGGGCAGCACGTCCATGCCAAACACCGACGAGAGCTGGGGCGCCAGCTGCTGCTTGCTGCTCAGCTCGCCGTCAAACGTGTACCTGAGCGCCGCAAGCAAGCACAGTCCGGCGCGCGCGCACATGCACGCCATGGTCAAAGGCCTCAGCAAGGCACGCGCCGAGGCAGGTATCGTGGTGCGTTTGAGCTCGTCTAGATGACACTGCATGTCTGGGGGGGCGCGCTCGCCTACTCTCACCTGAGGAGCAGCGGCTTGTTGCCGGCCACCAGCACCTCGCCAGGCGCCGTCGCCAGCACCTGCGCACGCACACCCAGCTCCACAGCACAGCGCCAAGTGCTCCGTGCTGCTTTCACACCAGCACGCCTGGCCCACACAAGGACTGGCAGGCAGGAGCTGCGCGGACCATCATGACAAGAGGTGGCCCCAAAGACCCCCACGCAGGTTAACCCACTAGGCGTGCGCACCTGGGGCGACACGGGCAGCGGCACGCGCCTGGCCACCACCTTGGCGTCCACCGACCACATGGCCAGCGCCGGCGCCGCGCCGCCCAGACCGCACAGCAGCCAGCCGGCGCCAGCGCCGCCCGCGCCGGCAAACCGCAGCGACACCACGGGCGGCGACGCGCGCAGCGCGGGCAGCAGCGCCGCCGCCGGCGTGGAGCCGGGCAGCTGCACGCCGGCGGCGGCGCCGGGGCTGCCGTGCGCGGGGCGCAGCACGCTGGTGCAGGCGCGCGCGTGAAGGTCCCACAGGCGCACCAGCCCGTCCTCGCCACCCGTCGCCAGCACGGACGCGGGGCGAACGACGGCGCCGTTGCCGCCCATTGCAGCAGGGGCCTGGGTGCCGTGCGTGACGTCCATGCAGAGCACGGCGGCGAGGTGGCTGCCCGCTGTGGCGATGGGGAGGGTGAAGGGGAGGGCGGACTGGGCGGTGGCGGCGGCGGGGAGGGCGAGGGAGGCCACGTGCACGCCCCCGTCGCTCGCGCCTGCAGCGGCGCATTTCCGCAACACGCGAGAGGCGAGGGAGCGATGTCAGAGGTGCGAGCCAGCCAGCTGAACCTGCACTGACTGGAAAAAGGAAGGGCTCTCACCGAGGAAGACTTGCTGCGCGCCTGGGTCCACGGCCAGGCACAGCACGCCTGGCCCTGGCTGCCCTGGCCCCGCCGCCTCCTCTCTCTGGCCCCAGGTGTTAACGCCGCCTGGCGGCGGCAGCTTGGTGGTGAGGAGCGGCCTGAGCCCTGGGGCGGGCGGGGGCGTGGGGCCGGCGGCGGGCCGGCCGGCGGGCGTGGGGCCGCAGGCGGCGAGCGCCGCGGACCAGGGCTGGGCGGCGAGGAGCAGGTCGGGCAGGCGCCAGGCGTGCAGGTGGCCGTCCGCGCCGCCCGACAGCAGCAGGGGCGCGCCGTGGCCTGCGCAGGACGCACGTGGGTGAGCGCTGTACATGGTGGCGAGCTTTGGGGCTTTGGGGTCGATGCGTCCTGCCTCTGCCGCCCGCCACATCCTTGCGCACTGTTCATCACCACCTCGCGACCCGGAAAGTGGCCCACTGCACTCTGCTGGCGCTGCCGCGCCTCAGCAACAAAAGGGCGAGGAGGCTCACTGTGGACGACGGCCAGGCAGTTGACGGGCCCGACGTGCGCCTGCCAGCACAGGCAGGGCTGAGCCAGCTGCTCGAAGGAAAGCCAGCCGGAGATGCTGGGGCCCAAGTCGAAGAGCCTGCGGTGGCGAGGTGGGGAGGGCAGTGGCCCGTGCGAAGCACGGCTCACGACTGCATGTGGGGCGCAGCTGCCAGCCCAGGCGCACCTGATCAGGCCGGTGCTGTATGCAACCGCGAGGAGCAGCTGCTGCTCCTGGCCGGGAGAGGCTGGCGGCAGGCGCACGACGACGGTGGCCAGCGCTGTGCTGAAGTGATCGGCCCTCTGCGCCTGCAGCTCGGCCGCGTAGGCGTCCGCGCTGAAGCCCCTGCGTGGTGCTCATGACGTGTGAGCGAGTGCACGCGTGTGGGAAGCGCTCCTCCGTGCGTCTGCGGCGGTCGCGGGCCCGTGCCGCTGACGCGCACCTGCAGTCATAGCACGGCTGCTGCGGGTGAGCCCCGTGATCCTCCAGGCCCGGCGCGCCCATCTCCTGCTTCTCCTTCTGGCGCGTCTGGAGCGTGCTGTGTGCTCAGGAGCTGCATGGGCGAGGGCCAAGCTGAGCGCTGCAGCAGCGAGTCGTCGCTGCACAATGCTCCCATCCCCATTCATCGCCTCACTTTCGTGCGTTCATCTCCTGCGATGCGCGCGCGAGAGCTGGCAGTGCGATGATCAATGCTCTGCCGAGAGTCCCATTGGCGCAAGGAGCGTTGCTGGTGCAAGTTGCCTGCTCACTCACCGCTGTGGTAGCACCTCGCTCGCTTCGCGCGTTTCGCTTCCATCTGTTGCACGCTGTCGCATGCGCCACCTGTTCGATTGCACAACTGCCACAACGACGCCGCGGCCACTCGAACGAGGGCACCTTCCACAGCGTGCACAGCGTGCATCTGCAGAAATCGTCTGGCGGGATGGCGGGCTCGAGCTGCCGCACGAGTCAACGAGTTTGACTGCTACGGGAGATGCGTAGATGATGAGCGAGAGGACAGCGGCGATGCGAGCCCAGACGCCCGAGCCCGCGGTGGAGCCGGCGGCGGTGGATGAGGACACGCCGTTCGGCCACTCGCTCTACCAGGCGTACCAGGACTACTGCTCGCTGCACTCCGTGGGGAAGCCTTGGAGCCAGCAGCAGCAGCAGCAGCCCTGCATGTCGATGACGCAGCTCACCAAGATGATGGCGGACCTGGCGCTCATGGCGCCGCAGGGTGCGCGGATGCCGTTGTGTGGGGGACCCGTATGCATCATGAGCATGGCGCACCTGGGGCGGCCACTGCAGCGTGCCGGCACGCATCCGTGCGTGCGCAGGGCCCATCAAGCCTCAGGTCCTCAGCGCCATCCACAGCAGCTACAAGCCGCTGGGCGCCAGCACGCTCACGTTCGGCACCTTTCTCCAGGTGCGCGCACGTGCTGCTCAGTGCGCCATGAACAGCACCACCACTGTTCCCTCACTCGTTGGGTGCCGGGGCCCACCGCCGCGTGCAGGCCGTCGCGGCGGTCAGCGCCGAGGCGCAAATGTCCCCCGACGCCGTGTTTGGCGCCATTGCCACGCTGGCCGCCGAGGTGCGGGCCACACCTCTGGACAGCATCCTCACGACGAAAGCACCTCACCTCACCTCTCTCACTTGTCTCCTCCTGCCTGCTGCCATGCCGCAGCGTCCCTGGGCCAGGCAGCCCGACGCCACACCGGCAGCCGCGCCACCCCTGCAGACCCAGGACTTGGTGGCGCAGGACTTGGTTGCGTCGGCCGTGTCCAGCCCCCAGGGCAGCAAGGTCGGCAGCGCCGCCAGCCGGCAGCACACGGTACTGAGCCCTGGGAAGCCGGCCCGTGCCACCGCCGCCGCGAGCAGCGCCACTAGCCCCAAGCCCCAGCGCCCGCACCTGGTCGCCCCCATCAGCTCCTCCTCCCCCGCCAGCGCCGCGCCCTCTGTGGTCGGCTCGCCCGCCGCCGCCGAGCGGCACAGCAGCAGCAGCAACCAGCGCTTCCGCAATGTGGTGGCGGCGGGCGGGCCAGTGTCCAGCAGCGACGGCAGCGCTGCCGCAGCGCACGACGGTGGGGCGGCGCGCCAGCAGGGTTGGGTGCTGACGGGCCCGCCCCGCTCGGCGTCGGGGCCGCTCAGCGCGCACGTCGACGACGGCCCTGGCCGGCACACGCCGCCAGGCGGCGGCACCTGGGCCGCGCCCCGCGGCGCGCACACCACCACGACCGTCGCGACCACGGCGGTGGCCCCACCTCCTCCGCCACCTCCTCCTCCTCCTCAGGTGCTGCTGGGCAGCAGCGGCGTGCCCGACTGGGCGCTGCTGCTCATGGGCCGCGTGCAGATGCTGGAGCAGCAGCAGCAGCACAACGTGGCCCTCGGGCACCACGCCCAACACCACCACCAGCAGCACCAGCCCCACCAGTCACCAGCACTGGGCCTGGCCAAGGCAAGGTCCTACAAGTCCGACCTGCACCTGCAGCAAGAGGCGGGCAGCGTGCCCAGCGCCGGCCCCAGCAGCAGCGGCGGCAAGGCGCTGGTCCCGTCCAGCAGCCTGAGGGCCGAGGGCGACAGCACTGGCGGCGCACCCGGGCGACCCCTCTCAGGCGCCGCCTCGGTCGGCGCTGGAGCGCCGGGCCAGCAGCTGCCCATGGTCATCATCACGCCCCAGGGCAAGCTGCAGCAAGGGGCACCAACCGTCGCCCGGTCCCTCCTGCCCCGCTTCTCAGGGTCGGGAGCGGCGGCAGCAGCGCCGACGCAGCTCCCGCCGCGCCCCAGCCTCAACGGCGGCGCGGTCTCCGGGCCGCTCCCCGCCCTCGGGGACGCCCAAGCGGCGCACCAGCAGCACCAGCAGCACCAGGACAACGCCCACGCCGTGGCCGTCTGGTCTGCCGCCGCGCCCGGCTGCGGCGCAACGTCCCAAGAGGTGGCCGAGCTCAAGGCCATCGTGCAGGACGCGCAGCGCACGGCGCTCGAGGCGGTGGCCGCGCTGCACGCGCTGAGGAGGGAGGACGCCGGGCGGGAGAGGCCAGCAGGGCAGGAGCCAGCAGCAACAGGAGGAGGAGGAGGAGGAGCGGGGACGCTGGGCGCCCAGGTGGCTGCGCTGGACGCCAAGGTGGCGGCCGTGCAGCAGGCCTGCAGCGCCATGGAGGACAAGCTGCAGCAGCGCCTCACGACGGTCAGCACCACGTGCAGCGTGCTGAGCGCCCAGGTCAAGGCCGTCACGCAAATGTGCTCCACAGGTGGCAGCGCAGGGGCCCAAGCGGCGCCGAGGGCCGCCAGCGAGGCCGCTGCCGCGGACGTCGCCGCGCTACGGCAGCGCGTCGCGGACCTCGAGGCGGCCCTGCCGTCCAGGACAGCTGAGTCCCAAGCGTCCCAGGCGCTCGAGACGCGGCTGGCCGCGCTGGAGGGCGACCTCGCGGCCCTCCGCAGCGAGGTGGAGCAGCAGCGCAGGGCGGAGGCGGACTCCGTGTCGGCGGCTCAGCGGCAGCAGCAGCCCCACCTGGACGAGCTGTTTGCGCGGCGGGTGGCCGAACTGGAGGGCGTGGTCCACGGGCTGCAAAAGTCGGCGTCGAGTCGGCCCGCCAGCGCGTCCACGGCCGTCACCGCCGCCCAGCCCAACGACGACGCGGACCTCGAGCTGCGCGCGCTGGCGCAGGACGTGCAGTCCGAGCTCGCCCGCCAGGCGCGGGCCGTGGACGAGCTGTCGCGGTCCGTCGCCGAGGTGGAGCGCCGAGGGCCGGAGCACGCGGAGCGCGTGGTGGCCCTGCTCGACGCGTTGAGCCAGCGCGTGGACGGCCTCGAGGCCCGACCCCAGTCGGGCGGCGGCGCTGGCCAGGCGGGCGAGGCGCAGCAGCTGGCGCAGGCGGTCGACGCCAAGGTGCAGGCGCTGGCGCGCGAGGTGGACTCCAAGGTCGCCGAGCTGGCGCAGCGGCTGGGCGCAAAGGTGGTGGAGCTCGCGCAGCAGCTCAAGGACGACAAGGCCGCACCGCCCGCGCCACCACCGCCAGCTCAGCGCGAGGAGGACGCGGAGCTGCGGCAGCGCTTGGCGGCGCTGGAACAGCAGGCGGCCAGTGCTCCGCGCGGCGCCGACTTGCAGGCGCTGCAGGCTCGCGTGGCGGGGCTGGAGCGTGAGGTCAAGGAGGCGGCCGCTGCCCGCGCCTCGCAAGCGCCGTCCCTTCCGCCACCTCAGCCTGCGCCTCCTCCTCCCCCACCTCCTGCTCAGGCGCCCATTGACGCGCGCGAGCTGACCCAGCGCGTGGCCGACCTGGAGCAGAGCCTCACCGAGGTGGTCGGCCAGCTGCAGCAGCAGCACGACAAGACGGGCCACGCGCCGACGGAAGCTGTGGCGGCGACGGCGGAGGCGACGACAACCGCACCGCGCCTGCAGGTGCTGGAGCAGCAGGTGCAGGCGCTGGAGGCCGCAGTGGAGGCCGCGTCCGCCGCGCTGGCGGCCGCGCAGGCCAAGGACGAAACCAGCGCCATTGCAGACAATGCCGTCGCCAGCAGTCCGCCGCCCGACGACCACCTGGCGGGCGCGTGGCTGCCCCGCATGGAGGCCGTCGAGCAGCGTGTCCAGGACCTGCACGCCGCCAGCGCGGCGGCTGCGTCAGAGGCGCGTGAGCGGGCGCAGCAGCAGCAGCAGCAGCAGCAGGGTGCCGCCCAGGACGACGCCGTGCAGGAGAGGCTGGCTGCCCTGGAGGCGCAGGTGCAGGCGCACCTGGCCAAGCAGCAGCAGCAGCAGGCACAAGTGCTTCAGGGCCCGGCAGAGCGGGGCTCGGCCAACAGCGACGTCTCGCTGCGCGTCACGGCGTTCGGCGTGCGCGTGCAAGCGCTGGAGAAGCAGCTGGATCAGCTGGCGCTGGACGCGCAGGAGACGCGGGCGGCGGTGGAGCGCGTGGCCCAGCAACACGCCGAGACGCAAGCCGCTGCCGCTGCTGCCGCCACGGCCAACGCGGCGGCTGGCGACGAGAGCGGCGCGGAGCAGCAGCCCACGGCGTGGGCGCAGCCCCTGCGCGACCTGGAGGCCAGGGTGGCGCAGGTGGCCAGCGCCTCGGCGGCGGCCGTGTCCACGGCCGCGAGCCAGGCGCAGGAGGTGGCTGGGCGGGTGCAGGCGGCGGAGGCGCGGCTGGAGGAAGCCGAGGCGAGGCTGCAGGCCTGCGCCCCTGCGGCCGAGGTGGACGCTCGCCTGCGCGAGCTGGAGAGCCGGGCGAGCGGAGGGGTCGCCTCGCCGCCCTCGCCGCCCTCAGCGGAGGAGGTGGCTGCCATGGTCGGCGCCGAGGTGGCGCGCCAGGCGGGCGAGCTGCGCGCCGAGCTGGAGCGCATGCTGGCGGCGGCCACCACGGCAGCCGCAACGGGAGGCGAACAGCCGGCCGCCGTGCAGCAGCAGCAGGTGGAGGAGGTGCAGCAGCAGGTCAAGGCCGCGCAGGAGCGCCTGGCGGCGCTGGAGCAGCGCGTGGCCGCCCAGGCCGGCGCGGCCAAGGAGGCCTCGCGTCAGCGGCTCGAGGCGCAGGTGTCGTCGGGCGCCGGGGACGACGCCCAGACGGTGGCCCTGCAGGTGCGTGTTCAGTGGGGGGCGTCAGCTTATGTGCGTTTCACGTGCGTTTCTCACTGCATGCTGCCTCCACCGGCGCGCAATGCTGGCTGCCCTCAGGCCATGGCGGACGTGGAGGAGCTCAAGGAGGTGGTGTACAGCAAGCAGCCGCGCGGCCTGGTGCCGCGCGAGGAGATGATGCGCGCGCTGGGCGCCGTCACGTCTGAGCTGGGCGGCCGCATCAAGGTGCAGGCTGATGGATGCGGGCGCCGCCTGACGCTTGGCGGTCCTGCCTGACGACGTGCTCACACATGCCGCCGCATGCTCACCCGCCGAGCGAGTGCGCAGGAGCTCAAGGCGCAGGTGGCGCCGGTGGCGTCTGGCGGCGGCGCTGGCGAGGTGCGGCAGGCGGTGGAGCTGCTGGCCGCCCAGGTGCAGGAGCTCAAGCACAAGGCGCAGGCGGGCGGCGGGGCCGGGCACGAGGAGGAGCTACAGGAGCTGCGCCAGGTGAGGCAGCTATCGCAGTGTACGCCCTTTTGACGGCTTTTGACGTCCGCGGCGGTGACCAACGGCGTGTGCACGTGCAACGCGTTGGTGCAGGCGCTGGAGGCGACGGTGCGCTTGATGAGCGGCCGCCTGGCTGCGCTGGAGGGCGACCTGGGCGAGCTCAAGCAGAGCGTGGCCGGCGCCAGCGCGCTGGGCGGGGCCTCTGCCGAGGCCACGCTGGGCGCGGGGATGGGCGCGGGCGCCGAGCCGCTGGACGCCAGCACGCGTATCAAGCTCGACTCGCTGTCCATCAACCTGGAGCAGACCAGCGCCAAGGTGAGAGGCTCTAGTCCTCGAAACTCCTCAAGTGGGCGGCTTCACGGCATGCCTATGTCACACGTGAGGCGCCACGTGTTGGGTGTCACCGCTTGCGTTGTGTGCGTGCGCCCCGTGCAGCTGGCGGACCTGGAGCAGGTGGTGGCGTCGCTGACCAAGCGCGTGCACGACCGCATGTCCTCGCTCGAGACGGTCGTGCTGCACGGCCACCAGGGGGCTGGCAGCCTCCCCGCGTCGGGCCCTGGCAGCGTCAACCTGCGGGGCGCCAGCTCGGGCGCGCTCATGGCCAGGGTGAGTGAGCATCTGATTTGGGGTCACGCTCGAGTGTTGTTTCTTCACCACGCCGCGTTTGTCGCGTTTCATGACGTGTGACGTCGCTCGCAGGCGGGCCCAGCGAGCGACTCGCCGAGCGTGTCGTTCGCCGGGGTGGCGGCAGCGGCGCACCTCCCGCCGGAGGGCGCTCCCGGAGGAGGCATGCCGCCCCTCCCGCCGCCCGCTCCGCCGCCGGCGCGCCGTGTCACCGAGCTCATCCCCGGCACGCCGCAGCGCGCGCCGGCCGCGCCGGCGTCCGAAGTGCGCTTCGACGACCACGGCAAGGAGATCAACGCCAGCGAGCTGCTGCGGCCAAAGTCGGCGCGCGAGAAAATGTCAGAGATGATGTACGAGAAGAAGCAAGAGGTGCGGCGCCTGCAGGACCAGCTCAAGAACGACGAGGAGCGCGTCAAGGCGCAGCGCGCCGCCGCCGCGGCCCGGCGGCGACCCGGCTCAGCGCACGCGGCGGGCGAGGGCGGCGACGACGACGACGACGGGTGGGACGGGCACGGCTCTGGCGGCATAGGGGCCCTGCTGGCCCAGCGGCCCAAGAGCGCGGCGGGCACGGCCATGTTCCGCGGCGAAGAGTTGCCCAACGACGCGCCGCGCTCCAGGTCCACCGGCGGCGGCGGCGGCGGCGTGAGCTTCATGCCGGCGTACCGCGTGGACGACGGGTACAACGCGGCGCCCAAGCGGTCGAGCACAAGCGGCGCGCTGACGCTGGACGACGCGCGGGGCGGCGGCGCCAAGCGCAGCGTGGTCACCATTGGCGGCGCCACCATGATGGGCGTCAGCCCGGCGCAGGTGGCGGCCATGCAGCAGCAGCAGATGATCATGTTCCAAAAGGCGCAGCAGCAGGTGCTGCAGAGCAACCGGCAGAACCAGATGCGCAAGCTCTGAGTGAGCCTGGGTGGGGGCCAGTGGTCGGAGGACTCCAAGGCGGGGTGTGTTGTGATGCGGTGCTCTGGCTCGTTCTCACCTTGCCCTGAACAAAACATGACGAGTGAGGATCCTCCCTGAGGAGCTGACGCCGCACATGCGTTCAAACGGCGTACTACAGGTGCGCGGTGGAGGAGGAGAATCAGCAGGTGCAGCTCCTCGGTGTGGACCAAGCAAGTTGGCAGTCCAGGCTGCTGCTGCTGCTGCTGAGCCTGCTGCTGCTGCTCAGAGGGAAGCATTCATTGCCCCACCTCAACCCTGGACTCCGCCAAAGCTTTGCCACACACCGAATCCCGAGCAGAGAAGGCCGCCACACCAATGGAGACCCCTGGACGGCTCCGTCGCGCCAGTGGTCGCACGCCGGCGGCTCTGCAGCAGCTGCTGTGCGCCGCGCTCGTCGTGGCACTTTGCGGGCCGGCGAGCGGACGCTTCGTGCCGAGGCGCGCGCAAGCCCAATCTGACGGCGTGCAGCAGGTGCAGGAGGCGGCGTCGCTGCTGCAGGCTGCCGCACTGAGCGGTGCCGATGGAGCCAGCGGGTCGCCCCGACAGGTGGGGGGCGCGCGCACAAGTGCCAGCAAGCAGGCGGTCGGGCCGACGGCGAGCGCAGGCCCACGCCGAACGTGGGAGCTGTGGCGTGTCGTCGTGAACTCGCCCTGCTTCAGCGCGCGTGGTGTGGCTGTTGCTGTGCCTTTTTCTCTGCAGGCGCTCGAGCGCGCCGACGATGGGGCGCAGCCCGGCGAGCAGACAGGCTGGTGAGCAGTGGCGATGGGCGCGATGGCAGTTTTTCACGGTGCTTCTCTCGCTCCTCTCGCTCCTCCTCGATGCGTGCGCGCACGCTTCTCTGACTTCCTGGTCGTACCCGGTCAAAGCGAGCAGCTGCTCGCACGACACACCACACGGTGATGGCGTGGGCACGTGCGTCCACCTTGCCCTTGCACGCAGGGTGTGGGGCTACCTGAGGCGGTCGGCGCAGGAGGCGGAGCGCCACCATGACGCCGCCGCCAGCCAGGACACCACCACCACCACCAGCACCACCAGCCGCGTCATGGGCCTGGACGCCGCCGAGGCCGCCGAGGCCTGGACGCGCCACCACAGCCAGCGCGACCACCTGCAGCAGCTCGTGCCCGGGGAGCCTGACGACGCCGCGACGACCGTCAGCCAGAGCGCGCAGCCCACCGCCACGCACGCGCCGCTGGCGCTGCCCGAGCTGGCCGCCCACCTGCTGCGCGGCATGCTGCTGCGCCACGAGCAGGCGCCCGCCGCGCAGACCACCACCACAGGCCTGCAGCAAGCCGTGGTGGAGCCTGAGGACCCGCTGGAGCAGGAGCAGCAGGAGGAGGAGGGCGAGGACGACCGGGAGGACGGCGCGGCGTTCTGGACCGTGCCCGACCCCTCCCAAGCTGAGCTGGGGGCGCACGTCGACCCCGCCGAGCAGCAGCACCTGCAGCTCACCTTTTTCCCCGAGCTCCAGTCGCACGACAAGGGCCTGGGCGCCTTCTACCACCAGCGCGCGCAGCAGCAGCAGCTGGCGGCGGCTACGCGCTCGCGCCTGCAGCGGCTGGGCGGCGACGAGGACGAGGAGGAGGAGGAGGAGGGCGACGTGGGCGGCGGCGCGGCCGAGTGGGAGCTGGAGGCGGCGGCGGCGCGCGACGCGGCGCTGCTGGGCCCCCTGGCGGTGCTGCGCGGCCTCGTGTCGCACCTGTTTGGGGAGGGGGCGGTGGAGCTGCCCGTGGAGGAGCAGGCGCGCGCTGGTGGCGTTGGCGGTGGCGGCGGCCACCCCCGGGCCTCCAACTTGGTGCTCCAGGCGGCGAACGCGCGCGAGCGCGGCGCGGCGTTTGACGACGAGCAGCAGCCGCGGCACCAGCACCCGCGCCAGGGCGTCGCGAGCGCGCGTGACTACTACTGGGGCAGCCTGGACCTGGGCGAGGAGGAGCGCCAGGTGCCCTGGTGGGTGGACGACGCCTACGTGGACGACAACTACTACGTGGAGGCTGCCGCCGCCGCTGCCGCCACCGAGGAGGAGCAGCAAGGGTGGGACATCAAGAGGGAGCGGGCCCAGGCCCTGCCAGCCTATGACAACAACGACGGAGCGCCTCACCACCGCGACAACGCCTGGGCGGCGGTGCAGCGGCTCATGGCTCAGCAGCAGGAGGCCGAGGGCGACGGCCTAAAGGTGGGCGGGCCTGAGCAGCAGCGGCAGCGGGAGGAGGACGAGGCGGCGTCGCTCATGCTCATGGCGGTGCTGGCGTCCGCCGCGCAGCACCACGCCGCCGACGCCGACGAGCACGAGCGGCAGCAGCAGCTGGTGGACGCCATGGTGGAGCAGCGCCTGACGTGGGAGCAGTGGGTGCGCGCGCAGGGCCTGCAGCTGGGCGGCAGCGAGCAGCAGCAGCAGCAGCAGCAGGAGGGGGGCAAGGAGGAGGACGACCGGGCGGTGCCGGCATGGATGGTGGGCCTGCTGCTGGAGGAGGACGGCAGCGCCAATCTGGGCGCGCTGCTGCTGCTGGCGCTGCTGCTGGCCACGGGCTGCATGCTGGTCGGCTTTGCGCGCAGCCTGGACGCGCTGCGCGGCGCCATGGCGCTCTTGGCGGCCGCGGCGTCGGCGGCCAAGGGGGCCCGCTTCACCAAGGGCGCCTCGTGGGGAGGGCTGGTGCGCGGGGTTGGGGCCCAGGTGTGGGGCGCGCGGCCGCTGGTGGCCGGCCCCGCGCCTGTTGGTGGTGCGGGCAGCGGCGCCCACCCGCTGCTGGTGCCCTTTGTGCTGGAGGCGGCCGACGGCTCGCAGCTGGCGCCCATGCGCGGCTACATGCTGCTGAGCGAGGAGGACCTCCTCGAGGCGTCCCGCCACAACAGGTCTCTCACCGGGGGGGCGGAGGAGGGCCTGAAGGAGGGCTACCAGCCGCCAAAGGTGGTGTGAGGAGACGAGGGCGCCCTTGGGGGCCGTGTGCGTGTGCAGAGCAGGAGGACCGTTGCGTTGTGCTTTCCGTGTGGTGCTGGTGTGCTCTGATGACGCTCTGAGGAGGCCCTGTGATGCTGAGACCACGTACCTGTCGCGACCTGGCTGAAAGACTTGAACGACGACGCGCACGCCCTCGACTGGGGGGGGCAGCATGCGCGGGCGGTCAACGCCACACACAGCAGCTGCTAGCAGAGGAGGCCTCCTCCCCAAGGATGCCTTTGAGCAGAGGAGTTCCCTTTGAGCCGCGGAGGCAGCGCCCGCCCAAGCTGTTTGGCGCGCTGACCGGCAGCGAGCGGGCCTCGAGGCGGGCGATCGAGGCGCTGCGCTGATTGCCGCTGGGCACACGGATCCACGGCGCCGCCGAGCTCATCGCCGCTGCAGCCGCTGCGATGGAAGCCTCTGCGCAGCCGGGCGAGGCTTACTGGCAGGCCAAGGCGGCTCGGTGGCAGGCTGCACACACGAGCCTCAAGCAAGTTGACGACGCGCAGTTCCAAATGTGAGTGTGCTGCTCTCATCTCCAAATGAGGTTGTCAACACCAGGGCGCGGCACGTGCCCTGCCACGACCCGATCGTGCGCGCGCCACGACTCCCCCCCCCCGACGCTGCTGCACATCGCCTTTTACGCTGGCGCGCCCGGCGCAGGCTGTTTGCCGAGGAGGCCCAGCTCAAGGGCCGGCTGCGGGCGGCCGAGGCCCGGGCGGCCGACCTGGCCCAGCGCCTCGACGCGCTGCAGCAGGCGGGCGTGGACGCCGGCACGCCCGCGCGCCTGCAGCAGCTGCAGCAGCAGGCGGCCTCCGCGCTGGAGGCCAAGCAGGCGGCCGAGGCGGCGGCGCAGCAGGCGCAGCAGCGCGTGAGGGAGCTGCGGCGCGAGCTGGACGACGCCGCCGACGCCCTGCAGGCGGCGCGCCGGGACGCGGCCAAGGAGCTGCAGGCCGCCCAGACGCAGGTGAGGAGGACTCGGTGGCCGGCGGAGCGTGTAGACGCTCGGCGACGCCATCATCACGGCTCGGCGACGCCGGGGCGGCGCCACGCACGCGCTGTGCAGCCGCGCTGTGCTGCCCAGGGTGCCCATACTGCCCCCTGACACACTCTTGCGCCTCCACCCCCTGTTTGCCTCGCCCCACAGGCGCAGCAGGAGGTGCAGCAGCGCGACGCGCACCTGCGTGACCTCCAGCGGGACCTGGCCCAGCTGCAGCAGGACCTGGAGCGCGAGCGCGCACGTGTGGCCAAGGCGCGGCAGGACCTCGAGGACGTCAAGGAGGCGTCGTGCAAGCAGCGCGACGAGCTGGAGCGGCAGCGCAAGCAGGCGGCGGCCAAGCTGTGCGGCGAGCTGGACCAGGAGCGCGCTGCCCGGGCGCAGCTGCGCGCCGACCTGGACCAGGAGCGCGCCAGGTGCAGCCGCCTGCGCGGTGACTACGAGCGGGAGCGCGACGAGGCGGCGACGCTGCGGGCAGAGACGCGGCGGCTCAACTCGCACCTGGACGGCGAGCGCCGGCGCACCGCCGCGCTGCAGACGGCCGTGGCGGCCGAGCGGGGCCGCGTGGTGCAGCTGCACCGGCTGGTGGCGCACGCCGTGGAGCGGGGCGCCGTGTCGGCAGAGGCGGCGCAGGCGGCGGGCGTCGCGAGCGGCGGCGGTGGTGGTGGTGGTGGTGGCAGCGGCGGGGGCGGAGGCAGCCACGCTGGGGGCTCCGACTCGGGGCAGCAGGCGGCGGCTGTGGAGGCGCTGGGTGGTGGCGGCGGCACGGGCGACGCCACGCCTGGCACGGGGGATCCGCCCTCCACGCAGCAGCAGCAGCAGCAGCAGCAGCAGCAGCAGCAGCAGCAGGCTCTGGAGCAGCCGGGGGCCCTTGTCCTGGCGGCCACCCCACCGCCCGACACGGCCCCGGCGGGGCTTGCGGGCACGGCGCCACTGGACGAGGGCGGGCCCGCCGCCACCGCAGCAGCAGCAGCCGCGCTGCCGCAGCTGGGCGGCGGGGCGGGTGAGGCGGAGGGCCCCCTGGCCAAGCGCCGCCGCCGCTCGCCGTCCAGCCACCATGCGGGGTCTACCTGCGAGGAGGGCGAGCTGCGCTCTGGCACGTCGAGCGTGACTGCTAGCACGGCGCAGCAGCTCGCCGCCGCGCTCCTGGCCGCCGGGCAAGGCCAGCAGGGCCCGCGCGCTCCCTGGCCGCCCCAGCAGGCGCTGCACGTGGACGTGGGCGACTCGATAGCGGAAGGGACTGAGGGCGACGTGGTGCCCCCACCGGGCAGCGCAGTGAGCGTGTTTGGCGCCGCGCCGGGCGCCGAGGAGGAGGCGGGGGGAGGAGGAGGAGGAGGAGGAGGAGGAGGAGGAGGAGGAGGAGGCGCTGCGCTGCTGGTGCCGCCAGCGCGCACGTCCACGGCGGGCACGGGCCGTGGCGCTGCGGAGCTGCCGGCCCTGGGGCCTGCAGCGGGGGGGGCAGCCCCTACGCCTGCGCCTGGCGGCCTGGGTGCGGGTCGGCGGGGGCTGGCGGGAGGCAGGGGCGGGCGGCCGGCCATGCGCATCGTCATGGCGGTGGACATGGAGCACGACGCGGAGCAGCAGCAGCAGCAAGAGCAAGAGCAAGAGCACGAGCAGCAGCAGCCGGCGCACGCCGACGAGCCCGCAGCAGCGCCAGAGCTGGACAACGAGCAGCAGCAGCAGGAGTGGTCGCCAGGTGAGGCGATGGAGCACCCTGCGGCTTCCGGCGCAGCGCAGCTGGAGCCTCACACGGGCCCCACCTCACCCCCACCTCCCGCTCAGCCCATGCACATGGACGACCCCGCCGCCGCCGCCGCTGGCGACGACGCCGCGCCCAACCAAGCCCTCCTCTCCGCCATCCAAGCCCTCGTCACCTCGCCCACCCCCGCCCCCGGCCCCACGGCCACGCCCGTCCCGACTCCCATGGCAGCACCACCAGCGCAAGCCTTCCCCCACGCGGGCGGAGTGCAGCAGACGCTGTCGCTGCTGCCCTTCCCCCCCCAAGCAGCCGCGTTCGCAGCCCCTTCCCCGCAGCCACCAACCGACCACCTCGCCACAGCAGCATCAGCAGCGGCGGCGCAGCCCCTCCCCTCCGCCTCCCCCGCGCCCTCGCCCGTCCCCGCCCCGGACCCGGCGACCGTGCAGGCGTACCTGATGCAGGCGCTGCTGCAGGTGGCAGCTTCTGGGCAGCTGCCTCAGTCCAGCCTCCCTGCCGCCGTCCTCGAGTCCACCGCACCCCCCGCGCACCCACCCGACACCAACGCCGCAGCAGCAGCACCGGGCTGGAGCGGCGACGCCCTGACTACGCTGCAGCACTCCTCACCTCACCCAGCCCACGCGGCAGGCGGGCCGCACCCTAACGCCCTGCCCCCCGCAGCCGAGGGCCTGGCCAGCCCTCCTCCCCGCCCCCCAGGCACAGCGTTGGCGCAGCAGCTGCCCACCCCCACCGCCACCGGCAGCGCCGCCGCCCGCGCCGACTCCAACGGCCTCCCGCCCACAGGGCCCCTGCGGCGCGCGGGCAGCGGCGGCGGCGGCGCGTCGCAGACGCTGCAGTCGCCCACCAGCGCGCCGGCGTCGCGGGGACGCCGCAGCAGGAGCAGGAGCAGGGGCCGGGAGGGCGGCGGCACCCACCACCGGCGCCGCTCGCACACCCGCAGCCCTGACCGGGGCAGAGCTGGCCGGGGGCGGGATCCTCGGGACAAGGAGAGGGACCGGGAGCGGGAGCGCGACAGGAGCCGCGACAGGAGCCACCGCCACCGGTCCCCCCGGAGCCGGGAGCGGCGCCCCCGCCACGTGCACTCGCGCTCCCGCTCACGCTCACGCTCGCGCGACCGCCACGGCGTCCGCCGCGCCCCACCGCCGCGCAGCCGGAGCCGCAGCCGCAGCCCTCGTGCCCGCCCCCATGCCGCCGCCGCCGGCCCGCCCGGCGAGCTGCGCATGCGCTGCCTGGAGGAGGCGCAGCAGGACCTTCTGCAGCACCCCGACGCGTCGCTGCTCTCGCCCTCCCGCGCGCCCACCTCGTCCACGCCGCTCCCCACGCCCACGCTCACCTCGCGCCAGGCCATCACGTCGGGCGCCGTGCTGCGCCTGGCTCTCCCCGACGACGCCGCGCTGCGCGTGGTGGTGCACGCGCTGGCCCAGGCGTGCTACGACGCCCAGGCGCAGCAGGGCGAGCCCGTCACGCTGGGGCAGCTGCGCCGCCAGGTGCCCTCCCCCGACGACGACGCCCGCCGCGCGCAGGCCACGGCTTCAGCCGCCGCCGCCTGCGTGCCCCGCTCCGCCGCGCTGCTCTGCCTCCCCGACGCGCCGGCAACGGCAGCAACGGCGAACGCCACCACGACCACCACCGCCGGGCCCGCGCCGCGCCTCAGCGACGCGCGCCTGGTGTGGGCCGTGTCTGACCTTGTGCAGCTGGGCCTGGCGCGCGTGCACGGCGTCGCGGACCGGCAGCTGCACCCGGCCACGCACGCCTTCAACCTGCAGCTCATCAACCCGGACAAGACGCGCGTGCACCTGCTGGCGCGCGAGCTGCTGGTGCGCGCCGCCGGGCAGGCCAACGAGCTGGCAGAGCTGCACGCCGCGTCGTCCTCCTCCTCGGCGGCAGCAGCCGGCGCCGGCGCGTCGTCGCAGCTGCTGCACCTGCCCGTGAGCCGGCTGCCCTTCCACGGCGTGTCGCCGCTCCAGGCGCGGCGCGTGGCGCGCTTCAACGCCGGCACGCCCGAGAGCCGCGCGGCGGCGGCGGCGGCGCCGCTGCGCACGCGCCTGCCCGGGCACCGGCCCGGCACGCCGCTGTCGGCCAGCGGGCTGGAGGCGTTCAAGCCCACGGAACTGGGCGACCTGCTGTTCAAGCTGGACTGGCCGCTGGGGCAGCTGTGCGCGCGGCTGGTGCGCGAGCTGTGCCAGGTGGCCAAGTACTCGCCCTTTGGCAAGTGGGTGCGCCCGGCGGCCGACCTTCGGCGCGCGCTCATGGACGGGGGGCTGCAGGCGGCGGACCGGGCGGCGCTGTGGGCGGTGCTGGAGGGCGCGCGCTGCGACTGGGACGTGCTGCTCGAGGGCGTGCCCTGCTTCTTCGTGGCGCTGCGCACGCCA
>VFQP010001586.1_pt1 | contig 29652 bp, 27 predicted proteins | sample 3512351 | NCBI WGS metagenome assembly VFQP01 (sample SAMN10412372, study PRJNA504923) | tailings metagenome | isolation source: Relicate 1 Philex TSF1 revegetated site | place: Philippines: Tuba, Benguet | collected 2017-08-29
AAAGGAATCCATTACCAGCGGTTACGGCCCCCGCCGTTGCCGCCGCGGCCACCGCCGCCGCCGCGGTTGCCATAACCACCGCCGCCGCCACGGTTGCCACCGAAGCCGCCACGGTTGCCGCCGCCACCAGCTTCGCGGGGACGGGCTTCGTTGACGTTCATGGAGCGACCGTTGAGTTCGGCGCCGTTCAATGCGTTGATGGCGTCAGCGGCCTGTTGGGCGTCCGACATTTCGACGAAGGCGAAGCCGCGTGGCTGCCCGGAGTCGCGATCGGTGATGATGTTGACTTTGTCAACGGAACCGTACGCGGAAAAAGCATTGTGGAGTTGATCTTGCGACACGTCGTAGCTGAGATTACCGACAAAAATATTGGTCATTTGATTTTCACTTTCGATTGATTGAGGACTGATGCAGGCTACGGAACGGGACTTGAGGAGATCGACTCGGTGCAGGAAACTCTAAAGAAGAGATCAGAGGAGCTGATTCGGAAGAACTGATAGGTAGGCTGAGAACACATAGAGCTGGATGAGCCAGCTAAAACTCTTTAACAACTAAATGATAGCACCTTCGCCTGAGATTTGCTCAGGCTAATTTTTCTTGAGCCGCTAAGGATGCCTGGCGCATGAGGGCGTAGGACTCTTCGAGGTGGGCTTTCATCGCGGCACGGGCGGCAATGGGGTCGCGATTGTGAAAGGCGGCGAGGATGTCGATGTGGCCCCGGCGGGCGGCGTCGCGAGCGCGGGCCATGCTTTGAGAGCGGACGATCCATTCCTGGAGGAGACCGCGGATGGTGCGGAGGAGTTGAGCGAGAACCGGGTTTTGGCTGGCTTCGGCGATCTTGAGGTGAAACTGGAGGTCGAGTTGGACGAAGTCGGGAATGGGCAGCTTCAGACCTTGGGTCATAGAGCTTTCGAGTTTCTCGAGAGCGGAGATGTCGGCGGGCGTGCAGCGTTGCGCGCAGAGGGAGGCGAGTTCGCATTCGAGGACGATGCGGGTTTCCGATAGGTGGGCGATGTCGCGCTCGGTTCGGAGGAGGCCGGAGAGGAGGAAGCGGTCTAGGAGGCGCGTGGAGTCGCTGCCGACCGTAGTGCCACCACGGCGCACTTGGATGAGGCCGAGGAAGGCGAGTGAGTTCAGGGCTTCGCGGAGTGTGGAGCGACCGATGCCGAGGGAGCGGCATAGGGAGGTTTCGGGGGGCAGACGTTCGCCTTGTTTCCAATGACCTGAGGCAATCAAATCGATTAGGCGGGCGGAAACTTGTTCGACGAGAGTTTCGCGCACTACCGGAGAGATCGATAGGGGTGGGGGCGCAGTTTTCATCCGTTACGCGTGTTGTTGTCTGATGATACTATCTTCGCGTTATGAATTTGCATCGGCGCGAGTTTTTGGCGGGGTTGACGGGACTGAATGGAGCGGCGTCGAGGCTGCACGCAGCGGGGCGGCGTCCGAACATCGTGCTGCTGCTCGCCGACGATTTGGGCTACGGCGAATTGGGCTGCCAGGGAAACCCGGAGATTCCGACGCCGCACATCGATTCGATAGCGCGGGCGGGGGTGCGTTTCACGAATGGCTATGTAACGGCGCCGTTCTGTTGCCCGTCGCGGGCGGGTATTTTGACTGGCCGCTATCAGACGCGATTCGGGTGCGAGTTGAATCCGGTGGGGAAGCAGAACTTGTTGCCGGGCGTTGGGCTGCCGGAGACGGAGAAGACAATGGCGGCTTATTTGCGGGAGGCCGGTTACCGGACGGGTTTAATCGGGAAATGGCATTTGGGCGGAACGGAGAAGTATCATCCATTGACGCGCGGCTTCGATGAGTTTTATGGGTTTCTGCACGAGGGGCATTTTTACCAGCCAAGGAACAATGAGCGTATCGTGTCCCGCTTGCGGAAAAACGAGCCGCCTTATGACGACGGTAATCCGGTGATGCGTGGGCGGGAAGCCATTGAAGAGCCGGAGTACTTTACACGTGCGTTGGCGCGAGAGGCGTGCAGGTTTATCGATCGCGCCGTGGAAAAGGCGGGGAAGCCGTTCTTCTTGTATTTGCCCTTTAATGCGGTGCATAGTCCGATGCAAGCGGAGCCGAAGGACCTGGACCGGTTCGCGCATGTTGCGGACCCGCACCGGCGTATCTTTGCGGCAATGCTGAGCGTCTTGGACGAGGCAGTGGGCAAAGTGCTTGGAATGTTGAAAGAGAAGGGCGTGGAGCGGGACACGATGGTGGTGTTCTTGAGCGACAACGGAGGACCGACGGCTGAATTGACTTCGAGCAATAAGCCTCTGCGGGCGGGGAAGGGGCAGCTTTACGAGGGTGGAGTGCGGGTGCCCTTTCTGATTCGCTATCCGGCAATGCTGCGGGGAGGGAGAGTGGAGGAGAGAGCGGTTAGCTCATTGGATCTGATGCCGACTTTTCTGCGGTTGGCGGGAGCGGGGAAGAAATTAGCGCATCCATTGGATGGAGTGGATCTATTGCGTCCTCAAAAGGAGAGGACGCTTTATTGGCGCTATGGCAACAGTGGAGCTTTACGGATGGGGGATTGGAAGGTGGTACGGCAGAATCGCGGGCGGGAGATGGGCGCGGAGTGGGAGTTGTTCGATCTGAAAAAGGATCCCATCGAGAGCCGCAACTTAGCCAAGGAGCAGCTGGGACGAGCCAAACTGCTCGTGGATCGGTGGACGGCTCTCGATGGAGAGATGGCAGTTCCAGGGAGAGAGTTACGGAACTGACTAGGGGAAAACTTTCCGGTTAGGCGGCAGTTTGGGATGAAGCTTCAGGAGCGCAACAGCGGCAAGCGGGAAGGCATTTCAAAGCAGTGCGGCGGATGGAATTGATCTGAAACGGCTTGGGGAGAAAGGCGTCGCAGCCTGCGCGGCGGAAACGTTCGAGGTTTTCGGCGCTGTCGTCGGTCGAAACACCGATGGCGCAGGCGGCGGAATTGACTCCGGTTTTGCGCATGAAACGCGCGAGTTCCGCGCCGTGGCCGTCCGGGAGATAGCCGTCGAGAAAGACAAGGTCAAAGGGTTCGGTGGCCAGAATGATCTTGGCTTCGGCGACGGACTTAGCGATGACGCATTGGGAGCCTAGCTTTTTGAGCAAGAGCTTGAGAACAAAGCCGTCAATGTCGTTATCCTCAACCGCAAGAATCCTACTACGCGTCAGGGCGCAGTTCTGGTTAGTCACTTTGGCGCTTTCCTTTCGATGGGGTCTCGGCCAGCCGCGTTTGGAGGGAGGGGACGGCTGGCCGAGATTAGATCCCGCTGTACGGGATCGGTTTGGCGGCATGGCAAGTTCGCACATGGCCGCTCAATCCATAACGCGCCATTCCAGGCAAAAGTCCGCAGCAGAATTTCGCTATATTTTTGTGAGTAGTTATGAAAGCGAAGACGAGGTGAAGGGAGCGGAACAAGTAACGCAGTTACTGGGTGAACTTCGCAGCGGAAAGCGCGAGGTAGCAGATCGGCTGTTTAGCGCGATCTATCAAGAATTGCGAGGATTGGCGCGTGGGCAGGTGCAGCGGCGGCCCAGCGCGGGATTGCAACCGACGGAAGTGGTGCATGAGGCTTATATGCGCATGGTGGGGCAAAGGAACGACAACTGGCAGGATCGTGTGCATTTCCTAGCCGTGAGTGCGGGCATGATGCGGCGGGTCTTGGCCGACGAGGCGCGGAAGCAGTATGCAAACAAACGGGGTGGGGAGTGGAGCCGGGTGACTTTGAAGGATGTAAGTCAAACCGGGGAGCAACAAGTGGAGGATGTGCTGTTGGTGGAGGAGTTGCTGGAACGCCTGGAGAAACTGGATCCGCGGCAGGCGAAGGTAGTGGAATTACGATTCTTCGCGGGGATGAACATGGAGGAAATCGCCGAGGCGATGGAAGTGTCCAAGCGGACTGTGGAGATGGAATGGACGATGGCGCGGGCTTGGTTGCAGAAGGAGTTGAAGGCGGCGTGCGGTGACGCCTGAACGATACGCGCAAGTAAAGGAACTCTTTCAGACGGCGCTGGATCTGCCGGCTAAGGAGAGGGCGATTTATCTCGGGAAGGCGTGTGGAGGGGATCAAGCGCTAAGGGCAGAAGTAGATGCGCTGCTGGAGGAGACGGAGAGGAAGACGGCGGCGGTATTGAAAGCCGGGGTCTTGCGGCCCGGCAAGACTCCCGTGAATACGATGGGGGCGATGACCCGGTGGGTGGGCAGGCGGACCAACAAGCGATGGATCGGTATTGCGGCATTGCTGGTTTTGGGCTTAGCGGGATATTTCGTTTACCGGCTCATCCAACAGACGATGGTGCGGCAGGTAGAGAACCATCTGATTTCCAGTTTGGACTCCTCGGCGGTGGCTTTGGATCTGCAAATCGCCAAGTGGATGGCTGGGGCGGAGTATTTGGCAGGCGGGCCTCGTTTCATCGAGGACGTTTCACGGCTGCTGGAGAAGGCAGGGAAGCAAATTCCGCCTTATGATAAGCGGCTGGATGAGTGGCGGAGGCCGATTCTGCAGCGGATCGAAGGCGTCCGGCGGATCGAGAAGTTTGCGTTCTTTATCCTGGTGGACCGCTTTGGGCACAGCATCGCCGATGAGGGGAGCGGGTTGATGGGGACCAAGCCGTCGCGATTTGGATATGGACTTTTGGGCGACGTGATTGGCGGGAGTTCGCGATTTATCGCGGCCTCGACGAGACGCTTGACAGCCGATCACCCGTTGGAGGGGGAGTTGTTAAATCGACACTATGTTGCAACGCCCGTGAAGGACCGGGAGGGCTATGTTATCGCGGCATTGGTGCTGGGATATCCAGCTCAGGAATCGCTTGCGGAGATCATGAGGGCGGGATGGGCTGGAACTAGTGGCGAAACATATCTGATCAACGCGGAGGCGTTGATTTTGAGCGGGTCGCGATTTCCAGTGGAGCATGAGGCGATGAACGAGGCGGCGCGCAAGACGCCTAAGGGGATGGTGCTGCCGAAGTTGTGGGCGAGAGACCCGGGCGGCGACGTAATGCGCGGGTACAAGCCCAAGGAGAACCCACGGACCTGGACGCGTACACCAACCGCTGCGAATGCGATTACCCGGCGCTATACGCAGCACGAGACGCTCGAAGGCGTGGTGATGGAGCCTTACCGCGACTACCGTGGCGTACTCTCGGTGGGCGCTTGGCGCTGGTTGCCAAAGCACGATATCGGGATGATCTGCGAGATGGACGCTGGCGAGGCGTTCGCGCCATTGCGGATTATGCAAGCCAGCGCGGGTGGTCTGTTGTTGTTGGGCGCGCTCTTCGCGGGCGCGTGGATTTGGTCCTTGATCTATTTGTCAAAGGTGCAGGGACGGCTGGAAGGCATCAAAACCGTGGGCCAGTACACGCTGGAATCGCAAATCGCCAGCGGTGGTATGGGCGAGGTATTTCTCGCCAACCACTCGTTGTTGAAGCGGCCGACGGCGATCAAGATCGTGCGGCAGGATCTGGTGACTCCGCAGTTGACGGAGAAGTTTGTGCGGGAAGTTACGTTGGCTTCGCAATTGCGCTGCCCATATACGGTGCAGATTTACGACTTCGGCGTGGCGCAGGGGCGGTTGCCCTATTGCGCGATGGAGTTTGTGCCGGGGCTGAACTTGGATGAGGTAGTGAAGTCTGGCGGGCCGCTGCCCGCGGCGAGGGTAATTCACATACTTCGGCAGGTGTTTGAGAGTTTGGCAGAAGCGCATGGGGCGAAATTGATTCATCGGGATATCAAGCCGCATAACGTGATGTTGGCGGAGTTGGGCGGGCGAAGCGACGTGGTGAAGGTGTTGGACTTCGGTTTAGCGAAGGCGGTGGAGAGTGAGTATGGCGCGGATAGCGCGCCGAGTTTGGTGGCGGGGACACCTGCTTATTTGGCGCCGGAGCGCATCCATAGCGGTGGGCTGGCGGATCCCCGTTCGGATTTGTATGCGTGCGGGATGCTGGGTTATTTTCTGCTGAGTGGAGAAGAAGCATTTCGGGCGGGGCCGAAGTTGTTTAACGACATATTGCAAAAGGAGCCCCCCGTGACCGAGCAACTGGCGGCGGCGCCGGAGGACTTGCGGCGTCTTGTGCTGGAGTGTCTGGCGAAGGACCTGGATGCGCGTCCGGCGTCAGCCAATGGGCTGGTGGAGCGATGTGAACTACTGGGGAGGGAGCATCCCTGGCCGCAAAGTGAAGCGAGAGCCTGGTGGGCTGCGCGGCGCTAGTGCCGCCGTTTCAGCGGTAGCGGAGGAAGAGAAGCGTAGCGTCGTCGTGAGGAGCGGTGGCCCCTAGAAAACCGCTAACGGCGGAGCGAACAGCCGACTGCATGGCATCGACGGGGGCGGAGGCGTTGGCGGCGAGGGTGGCCGCGATGCGTTCGCGGCCAAAGAATTCTTTCTTCGCGGTTTTGAACTCTTGAGCCTTGTGGGCTTCCTCGACGCCGTCACTGAACAGGACGATGGTGTCGCCAGGCTGAAGCTGGAGTTCGTCGACCTCGTAGGTGGCTTGTTCCAGCATGCCGACGGGGAAGCCGTTGGATTCGAGAACGTGGATTTCAGGGCCGATGCCCTGGCGTGGACGCACCAGGAAGGGGCGGGAGTGGCCTGCGTTCGCATACCGGATCAGGCCGTTGGCAGAGACTTCGCAGGCGAAGATGGTGCAATACTTTTCGCCCTCGGTACGTTCTATCAAGAACTTGTTGAGGCGAGGGATCCAGGATTCCAGCGGGGTGCCGGCTGCGGCGGCCTCCATGATGACGCCCTGAAGCAAGGACGCCAGCAGGGCAGCGGCTACCCCTTTGCCGGACACGTCGGCGACGGTGGCAAGATAACCGCCACCGGGGCGCGGAATGACATCGAAGAAGTCTCCACCGACCTGATGAGTGGGTATCGAGGATCCGATGACTTCGAGGAATCCACCTTTGGGCAAATGCTTGGGGAGCAGGCTCTCTTGAATCGTCCGGGCGAGGGAGAGTTCCTGTTCGAGGCGATGGCGTTGGCGTTCTTCTTCAAGAAGGCGGGCGTTTTCGAGAATGGAACTGGCCTCGAGGGCGAGGGTCTGGAGGAGTTCGCGATTTCCTTCCTCGGTGGAGGCTTGGTTCAGGCGCGAGTCCATGTAGAGGACTCCGATGGTGTCGTCAAGAGTGGCGGCCATGGTTTCGCCGGCGTTGGCGGCGCCGCCGCGCAGTCGAATGATAGGGACGCAGAGCACGCTGCGGAGGTCGAGGCCGTCGAGGGAGTCGTTGAAGCGGCCGGACCAATCGGCGAGTGGGTCGAAGTGGAAGCTGAGGAGTTCCTTGCGTTCCTTGAGGGCACGTTGGATGAGAGTGGTGGGGACGGGGAGGTCTTTCGGCGTGAGGGCGCGGCCGGCCTGGTCGCGCCCGACGGCTACCGCGAATTGGCTGGCCGATTCGAGGATGAGGAAGCCACGTTCCATGTTGGTGATGGTGAGGGCGGCTTCGATGACGGTGGCGAGGACGTCTTCGGTGGAGAGGGAATGTTCGAGGCTGCGGGCGACTTCGGTGAGGGCGCGGAGTTTAGAAAGTTCGCCGGTCCTTTGGGCGCCGGCTGTGGCGCTGGGAAGGCGGCCCAGGAGCTTTCGGATTTCGGCTTCGTTCTTTTCCGTGAGGACGAGGCGGTAGCCGTCCTCGAGCCCAAAGTCTACGGTGTCGCCCGCGTTTAGCTTGGCCTTGGTAACTTTAACGCCGTTGTGGCGGACGCCGTGGAGGCTTTCGAGATCTTCAATGAAGAGGCCGGTGGGGCTGTTTACTATTTGAGCGTGGCGGCGGGAGACGCGGCTATCGCGCAGGATGAGTTGGTTGTCGGATTGACGGCCAATGGTGAACGGGAAAGAGTCCAGGGCGACTCGGGATGGATTCCCGGAGGGGTTGATGACGGTGAGTTCCAGGGCCAAAGAACGATTGTAGGAGAGAGGCCGCTACTGTGCGGTGGCTGCTTTTTCTTTTTGGTTTTCGCGGCGCGTTTGGCAGTGCGAGCAGTAGCCGCCGATTTCCGTCCGCATGACGGCGATGGCGAAACCGAGAGAATCTTCGACTTCCTTGCGCATGCGGGAGAGAGGTTCGCCAAAGTATTCTTCGACTTTGCCGCAATCCAGGCAGATGATGTGCGCATGTTCGCGCTTCATCTTGGTTTCGTAGTAGTGCTGGTCGCCGTCCTTGTGGAGCAGGTCGAGTTCGTCGACGAGGCCGGACTCCTTGAGCATTTTGAGGGTGCGGTAGACGGTGACGCGATTCAACTTCGCATCTTTTTGGCGGGCGAGGTTGTACAGGGTTTCGGCATCGAGGTGATCGCCGCTGCCATCGATGAGGTCGAGCAGGACCTGACGCTGCCTGGTGAGGCGTACGCCCTTTTCCTTGAGTGTTTGCGAAGTTTCCATACTGTTTTGTGGAGAGCCGTCCTTACACTATTCTCACATTATGGACGTGCTTGCCGCATTGCGTGAAAGGATTCTTTCCTTCGCGGCATCTCGTTATGGGAGGCAGATGGCCGAGGATGTGGCGCAGGAGGTGCTGCTGGTGTTGCACGAAAAATACTCGCATGTTACCGAAATGACGGAACTTGTTCCGCTGGCGCTGCAGATTGCCCGGTATAAGTTGATGGCGGCGGCGCGCAAGAGCGCGCGGCGGGGGGAGGGCCGGGAAATCGACGTGGCGGAGTATCCGCTGGCAGATCCGCAGGTGAATCTGGCGTTGGAGGCGGAACAGCGGGAATTGGTGGGGCGATTGGAGGCGGCGTTACCGTTGCTCGGGGAGCGTTGCCGGGAGCTTTTCCGCTTGAAATTGGAAGGACACAAGTTTCCGGAAATTCAGCAGTTGCTGGGGGCGGCATCGATCAATACCGTTTATACGTGGGATGCACGGTGCCGGGAGGAGTTGAAGAAGTTGTTGGGTGAAGTAAGGAGGGTGCAATGAGCGACGAAATGAAGGCGCTCTTGAGCGCTTATGCGGCGGGGACACTTACGGATGGCGAAAGGAAGCTGCTGTTTGAAAAAGCGGTGGCGGATCAGGCCTTGTTTGATGAGCTGATGGAGGCCGAGACCATGCGGGCGGCGATGGAGGGGCCGTTGGCGAAGCGGGCGTTGTTGCATGCTTTGGAAGAAGAGGAAGGCTCAGAAGCACTGGGCGACCACCGGTACTTTGATCTCGAAGCGCCAGCCGCCGTGCCAGTCGCAGCCGCTTCAACGATGCGAGCGGCAAAGGTGGCACCGATCGCCGTGGGGCGGAAATCAAGGCGGGGCATTTGGGTGGCATTGGCGGCTTGCCTAGTAGCTGGGACGTTCGGGGCGTATGTGTACTTTCAGCGGCCGTCCGATGTTTATGTGGCGCAGTCTCCCAAGCCAACATTAGAGGATGATGCGCCGAAGCCGGAGGCGCCGCGCGACGCCCAGGAAGTAGCGCGGGTGGCGCCCAAGACACAAGCAAAGACGAAGGCGAAGGACGAAGGGGTGCGGCAGGAAGCGCCAAGCGCCAGCGTTTCGGGGCCGCTGCTGGCTCCGCCGGCACCCCCATCATCGCAGCCCGTTGTTCCTTCCGTGGCCGCTGAGGCGAAGAAGGTGAATGAGGAAGTAGCAACGGCGGCGCCGGCTCCTCCTCAGCTGCCTGCCGCGCCGCAAGCGGACGCCGTGTTGTCTTTCCGCGACGCCGAGGAAGGAGCGAAAAAGCAGTCCAGAGAAAAGTCCGTACTTGGCGCGGCGCGAGCGGTGGGCGGCAATGTTGTGCTGCCCGTGGCCCGGGTGGTGGGGCGACGCCTCGAAATCCGGGGTGATGTGGTGGGCCAGTTGTATGTATTTTTGAGCGAGGGAGCGCGTTTCCGCAGAATGCCGGGATTGGCGCCCGTACCCTTGTTGAGTGGCGGGTCGCGGAGCTTTGGGCTGCCCGATGGGGTGGCGGGGACGTTGTTTGTATTGGTTGCGCCGCAGCGGGACGCTGAGTTGGATCGTCTTGCGGATCCGCATGAAGGGGCGATGCCGGTGCGGAACTGGACGCGCATCAGCTTTCAATAATTTTTTCTGAAAGGGTCCTGGGCTTCGTGGCATTCCCCTTGTGAGAGGAGGCTAGATGCCTGAAATGAATGTAAGCAAGAATTGGTTTTCCTTGGGAGCCGCCGCACTGGCGGCGGGATTGGGATTGATGACTGGGGGGACGGAGGTGGCGGCGGCGGAGCCCGAACCCGCGCCAGGCAGCCTGTACCGGATCAAGCCGGATGGACAACGAATGGATTGTCCGCTGAAGCATACCGATGTGAAGGCGACGATCTCGGGGCCGATGGCGACCGTCGTCGTTCGGCAGGATTTCGTGAATGAGTCGCCGGACACGATTGAGGCAATTTATAACTTTCCGCTGCCGGTGATGGGGGCGGTGCATGGTTATCAAATGCTGATTGGCGACCGCGTGGTGAAGGGCAAGATCGCGCGTAAAGAAGAGGCGCAGAAAGCTTATGAACAGGCGCGCATACAAGGTAAGACGGCGGGCTTGCTGGACCAAGAGCGGCCGAATGTGTTCCGGCAGTCTCTGGCGAATATTCCTCCGGGGGCGAAGGTGAGCGTGGAGATTCGTTATGTTGAGTTGATCCGCTATGAGAATGCGAACTATGAGTTCGTGTTCCCGATGGTGGTGGGGCCGCGTTACTTCCCGGCGCATGTGGGTGGATCCCACAAGGTGAATCCGCCAGTGGCGGCGAAGGGAACGCGGGCTGGTCACGATATTACGATCTCGGTGAAGCTAGAGAGCGCTGTGGCTTTGGGCGCGGTGATGAGCGATACGCATGCGATTTCGCGCCGCAAGGTGGATGGCGATACCGAGGAGGTTCAGTTGACGCAGGCGCGGGAGATTCCGAATAAGGACTTCGTTCTGCGGTACCGGATTGCGTCCCGGGAGATCGCACCTTCGTTGCTGACGCAGAAGCTGGGCGCGGATGGTTATTTCAGCTTCGTGATCGACCCGCCGGCGGTGCGGACCTTGGAAATGAACATTACGCCGAAGGAATTGGTCTTTGTCATCGATACTTCGGGGTCGATGCATGGATTCCCGCTGGATAAGGCGAAGGAGGCCATGAAGCTGGCTATCGACGGATTGAATCCACGGGATACCTTCAACCTGATTACCTTTGCGGGCGATACACACTTGTTGTGGCCGAAGCCCATGCCGGCGACCGAAGCCAACGTGGCGGCGGCGCAGCGGTTCCTGGAGGGCCGCGTTTCCGGTGGCGGGACCGAAATGATGAAGGCGATCCGGGCGGCGTTGGATGGCACGGATTCGCAGGAGCATCTGCGCGTGGTTTGCTTTATGACGGATGGCTACGTCGGCAATGAACGCGAGATCATTGCCGAGATTCAGAAGCATCCGAATGCGCGGGTCTTTAGTTTTGGGATTGGGAGTTCGGTGAACCGCTTCCTGCTGGACAAGATGGCCGAGGCGGGGCGTGGGGAAGTGGAGTATGTGACGTTGAATAGCGATGGGTCGGCCGCGGCGAAGCGCTTTCATGAACGCGTGCGCAATCCATTGCTGACCGATATTGAAATCGATTGGAACGGGCTGCCGGTGACGGACTTGGTGCCGGCGCGGATTCCGGATTTGTTTAGCGCGAAGCCGCTGATTGTTTCCGGGCGCTATACGGGTAGTGCCGCGGGTACGATCCGGATTCGCGGCAAGCAGGGAGCTCGGGCTTATTCGCGTGAGTTGCGCGTGGAACTTCCTGCGCGGCGTGACGTGAATCCGGCGGTGCCGCTAGTATGGGCGCGGCATCGGATCGATGCGCTCGACAACGATCAGCAGGCAAATCGCGAGGCGATTACTCAGCTTGGGCTCCGATACGGCTTGATGACTGAATTCACGAGCTACTACGCAGTGGAGAACAAGGTAGTCAATGAGGGCGGAGTGATGCGGACGGTGGAAGTGCCTGTGGAACTGCCGGAAGGCGTGAGCCATGAGGGCGTGTTCGGCTCGGACCGCATGGAGGCCAAGATGATGCGTCAAACCTTTGCGGGCGGTTATCCGCAAGGAATGCCTGCGCCCGCTACCGCGCCGATGGTGTCGAGTGCGCAAGAAGCGGTGGCGGATCGTTCCGGGATTCGCTACAAGCGGGATAACGAGGAGCTTCGCGCGGGCGTGATTCGCGTGAAGGTGATGCTGAAGAGTGCTAGTGCTGAAACGTTGAAGCAGTTAGTGGCGCTGGGATTCAAGGCGGATCCGGGTCCGGCGGGGGCGTTGTTCCTGACGGGCACGATTGATGGCGGGAAGCTGGAGGCGCTGAAGAAACTCGCGAATGTGGCGCGGGTGGAGGTGGTGCTGTAGGGCGGTTGGTTCGCTCGCTGCCTTGAGCTCCTGCAAAGACCGGCCGGATAGCGATTCCCGAAAAGGGGGGCTGTCCGGCCGGTTTCTGTTCCTGTGGGTAAAAAGCAAAGTTCACTCGAAATTGTTAGGTTTAGAGATATAGAGGTGCGCACATGACCATCGAGATCACGAACCCGGAATTGGAACGACTTATTGCGAAGCGGCGGAAGGTTGGGGCCTATCAGAGCGATGAGGATGTGCTTCTGGATGCGCTTCGGGCGGTAGATGTGGCAGAGCCGACCGGTGCCGTTATTGTGGCTGCGATGCAAGCTTCACCGGATAAAGAAATTGAGCTTTTCGCGGAGAGCGTGGTGACGCCCGTGCGAGAAGTTCTCCTCTAATGGCATGGCTGATTGACACCAACGTTTTGTCGGAGCTGCGACGTCCAAGTCCTGAGCCTAAAGTAGTTCGATTCTTCGAGCAGCATGGCTTGAGGGAGATGTTCCTAAGTGAGGTAACACTGGCGGAGATCCAGTTCGGCATCGACTTGATTCCGGATAAGCCTCGCAAAACGAACTTCGAAAATTGGCTGGCCGAATTCGTCCGACCAGCTTTCAGAGGTAGGGTCTTGCCGATCACGGAGGCAATCCTCGTGCGGTGGCGCCACATGTTAGCTGAGGGAAGGAAGTCGGGGTATACGTTTGGGCAACCCGACCTGTTTATTGCAGCGACTGCGGATGTGCATGAACTGACAGTTGTGTCCAGGGATACTAAAATTTATGAGCGAGCCGGCGTTAGGGTTCTAAATCCATGGGTGGATTGAGCTGTATTGGCGGTTGTAAAAGTATACCGGCGCAGAAGATCCTTGTGGGCGGATGCTGCTCAGGGAATGAAAAGTTCGTTCGCGGTTACGTGGATGGCTTGTGGGGAGGGGCAGTTTGATTGCGGGGCCGAGTTGTAGGGCCCGATGGTGAGGGAGCCGTAATAGTGGGGAAATTGGTAGTGGATCGTCCGCACTCGTTTGGAATGGCTGGTGCCGGTTACGTGGGCGTTGGCGGTTTGGAATTGTGATTCGATGTTGGCGGCATGATGGCCAATTTCTCTATCGTCCGCGCTGATCCACAGGGTGGCGAATTGGGCGCGGCGAATTGAATTGGACTCGCGTATGGCCGATTGGCCGGTTGAGGAGGAGCAAGTGCGCGGAAGCCCGGTCGAAGGGTTGAAGGATTTGTAGAAAGGCGAGCTTTGGTTGATGTCCATGGCGGGCTTGCCTGAAAATTGATTTGCAGAAACGCAAATGCGGCAGGAGCGGCGGCGAGTATGAGAATCGCGAGCCACTTCACGTTCACATATTGGCACACCTATAATCAATCCATGAGACGACGCGATTTGGCTTTGTTGGCGGGGGCGCCGATGATGGCTGAGGAAACGGAGGCGTTTCCGAGTTGGCCGGTGTTTGACGGGTCGGAAGGTGCGGCGCTGGAACGGGTATTGAAGAGTGGGAAGTGGGGCCGGGGTAATGGTGGGGCCGTGGCGGCCTTTGAAGAGGCATTTGCGGCGAAGACGGGCGCGAAGCATTGTCTGGCGGTGGCGAATGGGACCTCCGCGTTGATTACGGCACTGGGAGTGCTCGATATCGGACCGGGCGACGAGGTGATTGTGCCGCCGTACACGTTCATCGCGACGATCAACGCGGTACTGCGTTTTCATGCCGTACCAGTGTTCGTGGATACCGACCCGAAGACCTTGCAGATGGATGCTTCCAAAGTGGAGGCGCAGATTACGCCCCGAACGCGAGCGATCATCATGGTGCATATGGGTGGAGGTGTTGGCGAGTTGGGTAAGGTGCTGGAGATCGGCAAGCGGCGCGGGATTCCGGTGATCGAGGACGCGGCGCAGGCGCATCTGGCGGAATGGGAAGGCAAGCATGTGGGGACGCATGGAACGATGGGGTGCTTTAGCTTTCAGGCTTCGAAAAATTTGAACTCTGGCGAGGGTGGGGCGTTGCTGACGAACGATGCGGCGCTCTATGAGAAGGCTTACGCGTTTCATAACAATTCGCGGGGGCGGACGCAGCCGGGGGAGGTATTCCGCTATCAGATGACGGGGGCGAACTTGAGACTGACGGAGTTTCAGGGAGCGTTGTTGACGGCACAGATGGCCCGGATCGAGGAGCAGGCAAAGAAGAGAACGGAAAACGCGAAGCGTTTGGATGCGGTGCTGTCGAAAACGCCGGGCTTGACGCCTATGGCGGTGGGCAAGGGATGTACGCGGCATGCGTATCACCTGTACATGCTCCACTACGATGCGGCGAAGTATGGGGGAAAGTCGCGGGAGGCGTTCATGAAGGGATTGGGGGTGCCGGTGAGCAGCGGGTATGTGCCGTTGGAGGAGGAGCCATTTCTGGAGTTGGCCTTCAAGTCGCGGGGCTATGAGTTTGCTTATGGCAAGAACTACTTTGCGAAGTGGAAGAAGCGGAACGATTGCCCGGTGAACCGAAAGGCTTGCGCGGAGTCGCTCTGGTTTACGCAAAACATTTTGCTGAGCGGGCAGAAGGCGATGGCAAGGCTGGAGCGCGCCTTATTGTCCCTCAAATCTTGACGATCAGCTCTTGACAATCAACTCTTGACAATCAAGAGGAGTGCTCTTAGTCTCAAGCTATGGAAGAGCTTGGGACCGACGTAATTCAGGGGACGCTGGATCTTCTGATTTTGAAGACGCTTAGTCTGGAACCGCTGCATGGCTTTGGGGTGGCGCGGCGGATTGAGCAAATCACGCAGGAAGTATTTCGCGTGAATCCGGGGTCGCTGTTGACGGCGTTTCAACGGCTGGAGCGTGAGGGATGGGTGGACTCCGAGTGGCGGGTGAGCGAGAATTCGCGGCGGGCGAAGTATTACAAGTTGACCAAGGCGGGGAAGAAGAGATTGGAATGGGAGGTCCAGCAGTGGGACCGCAAGGCGGGGGCGATTGAGCGGTTGCTGAAGGCTGAGGCTTAACACTATGGGAATGCTGCGGCAGTTGCGCGCGGGGTGGCGGGTTCTCACGCGCAGGGAAAGCGAGGACAAGGATGTCAGCGAGGAACTGGAACTGTATCGCGAGGAATTGACGAAGAGTTTTGAAGAGCGCGGGATGGATGCCGCGGCAGCGCGGCGGGCGGCGGGTGTGCAAATGGGGAGCATGTTGGCGGCGCGCGAGGAGGTTCGCGATGGCGGGTGGGAAGCGCGGGTGAGCGGTTGGATGGACGATGTTCGTTATGCCTTGCGGCGATTGCGGCGGAGTCCGGGCTTTACCGTATCGGCGGTTCTGACTTTGGGCCTGGGTTTGGGCGCGGTTGCGTCGATCTTTGCCGTGATCGATGGAGTTTTGCTGAAGGGATTGCCTTATCCGCATGCAGATCGATTGATCGCCTTGACGCATACGGCTCCTGGGATCCAGTTGCCGGTGGTCAATATGTCTTTCTCGCTCTACTTTACGTATCGCGAGGACGGGAAGAGCTTTGAAGACTTGGCGGTGTGGAATGGGAATTGGATTACTTTGACGGGCAAAGGAGCGCCTGAGCAACTGCCAACGCTATTCGTGACGCATAGCTTTCTGAACGTGCTGGGCGTGCGGCCAGAGATGGGGCGCGGATTTAAAACGCGGGATGGCGAGCCGAATGGGCCGCGCACTGTGATCCTGAGCGATGGATATTGGCGGCAGGCGTTTGGGGGCGCGCGCGACGTTTTGGGAAAGACTTTGACGTTGGATGGGAACGCGCACGAGATTGTGGGCGTTCTGCCGCCGCGATTTGAATTCATGGATGAGCGCATCTCCGTGCTGGTACCGATGCGGCCGAACCGGGCACGGACTCAATTGGTGGGATTTGGGGACCGAGGGATTGCGCGTCTGCGACCGGGCGTGAGCTTGGAACAGGCGAACGCGGATGCCGTGCGATGTATCCGAATTGCACCAAGCAAATTCGCGCCCAACGCTGGAATGCCTGGGAAGATCCTGGAAATGGCCCGACTGGCGCCGACTTTTGAGACGTTGCGGGAAAATCAGTTGGGAACGGTGGGCGATACGCTGTGGGTGATTTTGGGGGCGGTGGTGGTTTTGTTGGGGTTGGCCTGTGCGAATGTCTCGAACTTGTTGCTGGTGCGGGCGGAATCCAGGCAGAAGGAGATTGCAGTGCGGCGGGCTTTGGGTGCGGGATGGGCGAGGACGGCGCGCGACATTGTGGTGGAGACGGTGCTACTGAGCTTGGTGGGGAGTCTCTGCGCGGCGGTGTTTGGTTGGCTGGCGGTTCAGGCGCTACGGCAGTCGGGCATATCGAATTTGCCGAGAATCGAGAACATCGCGATGGATGGCAGGAGCGTGGGAGTAACGGTGCTGGCAGCTTTGTTGGTGGGGGTAATGGTGGGGTTGCTAACGGTGTGGGCGGCGTTACGGAGAACTTCTTGGGAAGGGATGCGGCCGAGTTCCCGGAAGCAGCAGGGATTGCTGGCTTTGCAAGTGGCGTTGGCGATGGTGTTGCTGGTGGCGTCCGGCTTGGTACTGCGAAGCTATGTGGCGCTGCAACGCGTGGAACCGGGATTCCGGAATGCCGAGCAGATACAGGCCGTGCGGATTTCGTTGCCGGTGGGGCCAGGCGAAAAGCTGTTGCGGATGCATCGAGCGATTGTGGAGGGCTTCGCATCGATGCCTGGGGTGGAGGCTGTTTCCGTGGCTACTTCGATACCGATGGAAGGGGGATCGGCGAATCCGCACCAAGTGGAGGGGCATCCGCCCAATGCGGGGGCTTCGGCGAAGATCCGAGAGCAAAGATGGATCAGCCCTGGCTACTTGCGCAGCTTAGGGACGAGGTTGGCCGCGGGGCGCGATTTTCAATGGCAAGACTGCGAGGCGATGGCGCCCGTGGTGCTGGTGAGCGACAGCATGGCGCGTGAGTTGTGGGGTAACGCTCAGGGGGCGATTGGGAAGCGTATCCGCGAGAATAGCGCGGGGGCTTGGAAGGAGATCGTTGGCGTGGTGGAAGACGTCCGGCTGAATGGCCCGATGCGAGAAGCGCCGAGTGCAATTTATGTGCCGCTGGCGCAGCGCGACGGGCAGGGGAAAGACATGAGTACTCCGCGAAACGTGGATTATCTGATTCGTTCGCCGAGAGCAGGGTCGGCGGCTTTTGTGGAGGATTTGCGGCAGACACTTTTGCGGGTGGAAGCGAGCGTGCCATTGGCGAAGCTGCGGACGTTGGACGAAGTTTACAGACGGTCCATGGCGCGCACGGCGCTGGCGTTGGCGTTGATGGGGGCAGCGGGAACGATGGCTTTGTTGCTTGGGGTGGTGGGGATCTATGGCGTGGTTGCTTATGCCGTGGCGAGGCGGCGCAAGGATATTGGGTTGCGGATGGCCTTGGGAGCGAGCGGGAACAGCGTGGCCGCTTTATTTTTGCGGGAGGGGATGAAGACGGCGCTGGTGGGAGTAGTGGTGGGGCTGGTAGTGGCGTTGGGATTGATGCGTTTGATTCGCGCGGTGCTGTTTGGAGTGGGGACGGCGGACCCTTTGACTTACGCTGCCGTGGCCTTGTTGTTGTTGGGCGCGGCGGCGTTGGCGAGTTGGTGGCCGGCGCGGCGGGCGGCGGCAGTGAATCCAATTGAGGCGTTGCGCGTGGATTGATAGACTTTCATCATGTTGGCGGACTTGATGTTGTTGGCTCTGTTGGCGGCGGAAGCGAAGGTGCCTCCGATTTGGCCACAGATCCAAGGTGAGTTTCCTCGTGGAGCTCAGCGTGGAACTTCGGTGGAAGTGACTTTGAAGGGGCGGAATCTTCAGGACGCCAAGAGCGTCGCATTCGTATCCGGCAAGTTGAAGGGGACGGTGGTGGCGTCTTCGGCTTATGAGGCGCGGATTCGCGTGGAAGCGGCGGCGGATGCGGAGCCGGGTCGTCATGATTTTCGATTGTTGTGCGCGCACGGGAGTGCGTTGGGCTATTTCGATGTGGGGACTTTGGCGGAGCGGATAGAGAAAGAAGCGAACGATACGCGGGCCACTGCCGAGGCGCTGGAGATGCCGGCGTTGGTGAACGGAATTTTGAAGGCGGCGGATTACGATCATTACCGTTTTCGTGCAACGGCGGGCGAGCGCTTTATTTTCGATTTACAGGCTACACGCTTAGGCGCCAGCACGGATGCGGTGTTGAGCGTGTTCGATGCGGCGGGGAAGGAACTGGCTTACTCGGACGATTACTACGGCTTTAAGGATCCCCATCTGCTGTTTGCGGCGCTGGCGGATGGGGAGTATGTGCTGCGGATATATGGTTCGGGGGAGTCGGGGAGCGATACGGCGGACTATCGATTGATCGCGGGGAAGATGCCCTGGGCGGATTTGGCGATGCCGGGTGGGGGGCGGCGCGGGGCGACGGTGGAATTCTCCTTGCGTGGTGAGAACTTGAGTGAGTTGAAAGGGGCGACTTTGGGGGATGGGTTGGCGCGAGCAGAGGTGCTTTGGGCGAAGGATAGAGAAGCGCGGTTGAAGGTAGCGGTGCCAGCGAATGCAGTGGCGCGCGAGTACCGATTGCATTTAGACGGTGGGGCCTTGGCCGTGCCTTTTGTGGTGAGCGAATACGCGGAGGTGGATGTTTCCGATGGGAGCGCGCGGTCGCGCAGGGACCCGAAGCCGGTTTCTCTGCCGGTGGTGGCGAATGGGATATTCGACAAGCCGAGGGCGACGGATCACTTCATCTTTCGCGTGGAGAAGGCGATGACGGTGGTGCTGGATGTGGAGGGGATGCAATTGGGATTCTTGAGCGACCCGATGGTATTGCTTTATGACGAGACGGGGAAGCGGCTGGCTTACCAAGATGAACCGACGACGAATACGGGCAAGGAGCCTGCGAATATGGATCCGCATCTGGTGTTCACATTGCCCAAGCCGGGACGATACATCGCGGCAATTCGTGATGCGCAGTTTCGCGGCGACCCGGCATTTCTGTATCGCTTGACGATTCGCGAGGCGACGCCGGATTTCAGCGTAAAGGTGATCGGGACGGACGATACTTTGTATCGCGGGCGGGTGAATAAGGTGTTGGTGCGGGTGCGGCGTTTAGAGGGCTGGAATGCGCCGGTGGAGGTGAAGGCAGTAGACTTGCCTCGCGGCGTTAGGGTGAAGCCCGTAGTGGCGGAGGCGAAGAATACGCCCTACACGGGGACTTGCGGGGAGACGCACTACTTGGATGGGACGAACGTGGAGTTGGAGATTGCAGTGGACGCGGATGCCCCGCTGGCATTGGCATCGATGCGCTTTGTGGGAGTAGGTGAGTTTGCGGGTCGCCGCTTGGAACGATTGTCGCGGGCGCGTTATTTCCGGGCGAGGATTCGGCACATTGGCGACGCCGAGGAAGATGCGTTGCGCGTGACCGTAGCGGACGCGCCTGGGGCCGTGTTGGATGTGCCGCGGAGCTTGACGCTGGACGCGAAGGAGATGGCGCGATTTGCCGTGGTGGTGACGAGACTTGATGGGTCGAAGGCACCGATGGAGCTGAGCGTGGAAGCGGAGAGCGATGGGTTGACGCTGCTGGCGACGCCCGTACCCGCCTCGGATACGCGTGCGGATTTGCGATTGCAGGCTGCGCCGCGGGCGCCGGGGACTTTTCGGCTGGTGGCAAGGGTAGATGGACGGGTGGTGGGGAAATCGCATCCCGTGGATGTGAGGAGGAAGGCGCAGTGATCCTGTTGTTTTTAGTTACGGCTTTGGAAGTGTATCCGCCAAAGATTGAACTCTATGGGGCCGAGGCGAGGCAGACCTTTCTTGTTTTCGACAAGGGTGTGGATGTAACCGCGGAGTGCGCGAAAGAAAATCAGGCTTCGGTGAAACATGCGCCGGCGATGGTGTTGCGATGCCGGGGGCAGCAGGTGCGGGTGCCGGTGGTGACGAAGGCTGCTACACGGAAGCCGGGCGTGAGCTTTATCAATGACGTGAGCCCGATCTTCACAATGAGTGGATGCGCGGGAGCGAACTGCCATGGATCGATTCGCGGCCAGCGTGGCTTTAAGTTGTCCCTATTTGGCAACGACCCGGAGTTGGATTTCAACGCAGTGCACGATGCGAAGGCGAAACGGATCGACAAGACCGAGCCCGCCAAGAGTCTGCTTTTGACCAAGCCGACCACAGAGGTAGCCCATGGTGGAGGATTCCGATTCGCGCCGGATTCGTTGCAATATCGAACGATTTTGCATTGGATTGAGGCGGGCGCGCCTTTTGACGATAAAGGCACACCGCGAGTAGTGAAGCTGGAGGTGTATCCTGCGGAGCGACTGTTGAGTGGTCCAGGCCAGGAGCAGCAGTTGGTGGCGGTGGCGCGGTATTCGGATGGAAGCGTGCGGGACATGACGCACTTAGTGCAGTACAGTTCCAACGATCCGGACACGGTGGAAGTTTCAGCGAAGGGGCGCGTGAAGGCGCTGCAGCAAGGGGAGACGGCGATCATGGTGCGCACGATGGGGCAGGCGGTGGCGGCGCGTATCTATGTGGCGCAGGGGCCGCCTTTGCGCGTAGAGAGGCCTGTGGCGAACTACGTGGACAAGCATGTGTTTGGCAAGTTGGAACGATTGGGGATTCCGGCATCGCGCATGACGACCGATGAGGAGTTCTTGCGGCGGGTCTCTCTCGATGTGACGGGGCTGCTACCGACTGTGGAAGATACTCGGGCGTTTTTGATTGCGCCGGACCGTAAGGCGCTGGTGGAGCGGTTGCTCGCCAAGCCAGAGGCGGCGGAAGTGTGGGCGCTGAAGTTTACGGAACTATTTCGCGCCGGCACGCGCGAAGCAGGCCAGAAGGGCGCGAAGATCGTTTACGACTATCTGCGCGATGCGTTCCTGCGCAACAAGCCGTATGACCGGATCGTGCAAGACGTCATCTTGAGCCAAGGGGCACACAGCTTTTCGCAGAGTTCGATGGAGGGTGTGCCGCTGGCGCCGACGAGTTTCTACAACATCAGCTTCGATTCGAACGCGCCGGATCATGCGACAAATATCAGCCAGTTGTTCCTGGGGACGCGCATTGAGTGCGCGAAATGCCACAACCATCCTTGGGAGAAATGGACGCAGGATGATTTTTATGGATTCGCGGCCTTCTTTGCGCGTGTCGGCATCAAGGAAGTTTACGAGAACGATGAGAACGCGACTCAGTACATGGAGGAGGGGAGCGTAGAGCATCCCAAAACTAAGAAGAAAGTGATGGCGAAGTTCCTGGATGGGGGCGTGGTTCCCGATGGCCAGGACAAAGACATTCGCGAAGACCTGGTGGCCTGGATGCGATCGCCGAAGAACCCGTTCTTTGCCAAGGCGATTGTAAATCGCGTTTGGAAGCATTATTTCGGGCGGGGATTTGTGGAAGAGGTGGACGACTTCCGGGTGACGAATCCAGCGACGCATCCGGAGTTGCTCGCTGAGTTGGCAAAGGATTTGCTGGCGCATCGCTTTGATTTACGGCATTTGATGCGGACGATTTTGAATTCTTCGACGTATCAGTTGGCCGCGGAGCCGGTGGTGGGGAATGAGAAGGACGTGCGCAATTATTCGCACTTCCCGGTGCGGCGCTTGCAGGCGGAGATGATTGTGGATGCGATGAGTCAGGTGTCGGGCTCGCCGGAGAAGTTCGCCGGGTATCCGCCAGAGACGCGCGCATTGCAAGTTTATGGAGGGGGCGGGGGCTACATGCTGTCGAGTTTTGGGCGGTTGAGCCGCGACATCATTTGCGAACGCGACGCGCAGCCGGATATGGCGCAGACGATGCATTTGATTAGTGGCGATACCGTGCAGCGAAAATTGGCACAAGCGAAGTTGCCTTGGGAACTGAAGGATGAAGCGCTGGCGGAGCATGTTTATTTGAGCGCGCTAGTGCGCAAGCCGCGGGCGAATGAGTTGGCGGCGTTGCAGGCGCGGATTGCGGCGGCGGGCAGGAAGACGGCATTTGAAGACTTGCTATGGGCGCTGTTTAACAGCAAGGAATTTTTGTACCAGCATTAGGACCAGCATGAGGAGAATAGATGTTCGATAGACGAGGATTTGTAAGGCTGGGTTCGATCGGGGCGTTTGGCTCCTTGCATTGGGGCGACGTGATGCGCTTGCAGGCGCAGGCGAAGAAGCCGGCGGGGAAAGACATTTCGATCATCCATTTGTGGTTGGCCGGCGGATTGAGTCATCTGGATACTTTCGACATGAAACCGGAGGGGACCCGGAAGTATCGCGGGCCGTTCGCGGAGATTCCGACATCGTTGCCGGGATTGCGGATCAGCGAGCATTTGCCGAGGACGGCCAAGCTGATGCACAAGGTGACGTTGATTCGTTCGATGACGCATAAGCAGTCCGCGCACGGAGCCGCGTCTACGTTAATGTTGAGCGGCCATGACGCGCTGCCGACGTTGTTGGCGCCTAGCTTGGGGAGTGTAATTTACAAGGAACTAGGCGCGCGGAACGAGTTGCCGCCGTATGTGATCGTGCCGCAACCGCGTGGGAACAATGCGCGGGCGGGGTTCTTGGGCCCTCGGTATAACCCGTTTTCGGCGGGGGATCCGAATGTGGCGAAGTACAGCGTGCGCGATATGGATTTGCCGATGGGAGTGGATTGGTCGCGGATGGAGGGTCGGCATTCGTTGCTGAACGTGGTGGATGAGAAGATGCGGGCCTATGATGTGGGGGAGACGTTTCGGACCTTGGATAGTTATTACGAGTCCGCGTTTGAGTTGATGAAGTCTCCAAAGGCGAAGAAGGCTTTCGATATCGCGGCGGAGCCGGAGGCGATGCGCGAAAGCTATGGCCGCACGGCGATGGGACAAGGATGTCTGCTGGCGCGGCGGTTGGTGGAGGCCGGCGTCCGTTTCGTGAGCGTGGGTAAGGGTGACAATGCTTGGGATCATCATGGGAATTTGTTCCCGTCCTATGCGAATGAGTTCATGCCGGAGTTGGATCGGGCGTTTGCCGGCCTGCTGATGGACCTGGAGCAGCGGGGAATGCTGGATACGACCTTGGTGCTCGTGACGGGTGAGTTTGGCCGCACGGCGGAGATTAATGTGAACAATGGCCGCGACCATTGGCCAAATTGCTTCTCGCTGGTGATGGCGGGGGCGGGCGTGCCCGGTGGGCAGATCGTGGGGGCGTCGGACGCCGAAGGAATGTACGTCAAGGACAAACCGGTGGAGGTGCCGGACTTGAGCGCGACGATCCTGTCGAAGCTGGGGATTGACATTGAAAAGGAGTACGTATCGAATATTGGGAGGCCGCTCAAAATTGCCGAAGGGCATAGGCTAAGCTTTTTAGGTTAATCGGGGATTCACGGAAAGGATGTTTATGAAGTTGTCGCGATTCTTGCTTCCTGTTTTTTCGGCCGTGCTGGCGTGCGCGGGTACGGTTGAATTGAAATCCGCTGGCCAGTTGGCTTTCGGGCCGAAAGGCGTGTTGTTTGTTGGCGATTCCGCGGCGGCGCGCGTGGTGGCGCTGGAGACTGGAGATACCACGGCTAGCGCGGCGAAGCCCTTTGAAGTGAAGGCGGTGAATGAGAAGGTAGCGGCGATGTTGGGAACGACGCCGGACCAGATTCTCATCGCCGATGCCGTGGTGAACCCGATTTCGAAGAAGGTCTATCTTTCCGTGTCGCGCGGGAAAGGGCCGACGGCGGCTGCGTTGTTGTTGACCGTGGATGCCGCGGGGAAGATCAGCGAAGTGCCGGTTGCCTCGCTTAAGGCCACGCAGGTGAGCTTAGTGGATGCGCCTAGTGAAGAAGCGAAGGATCGCCGCGGGCAGAGCTTGCGCACCGAGTCCATTACCGATCTGGCGTATATGGACGGCAAGGTTTTCGTGGCTGGATTGTCGAATGAAGAGTTCTCCTCGAGCTTGCGTTCGATTCCGTATCCGTTCGCGACGGCGGCCAAGGCTGCTTCCATTGAAATCTTCCATGGCGCGCATGGACGCTTTGAGACGAATGCACCGGTGCGGACCTTCGTGCCATTTACGATTGAGAATCAACCGCATATTCTGGCTGCGTATACCTGCACGCCGCTGGTGAAGATTCCGGTTTCGGAATTGAAGCCCGGTAACAAGGTGAAGGGCACGACGATTGCCGAACTCGGCAATCGCAACCGGCCGCTGGACATGATCGTTTACAACAAGGGTGGGCAGCAGTACATCCTGATGGCGAATTCGAGCCGCGGTGTGATGAAGCTGCCTACGGCGAAGCTGGAAGCCTATCCTTCGATTACGGCGCAGACGGAAAAACAAGGCGTGCCTTATGAGACGATTGCGACGCTGAAGGGCGTGCAGCAGTTGGACAAGCTGGACGACAAGCATGCGGTGATGTTGCTGGACGATTCTGGTTCGCTGGATTTGCGCGCGATCGAACTGCCGTAGTTAGTGCTTGCAGTGATCCGAACGCTGTTTCATTTGATGGCGGCTGGGTGCCTTATGGGCGCCGAGCCGCCGTTGACTTTTGTGAGGGAGGCTGGGGGAGCGGTTGTCGTTCGTGGGGCCAGTTCTTCGGATTGGACGAAGGTGTTGCGGGTGTCCGTGGGGTCACGGGAGAATCCGGCGCTGTTGGGGGCATTTGAAGCTTTGAGCGATGGGGTGCGGTTTCGGCCTCGTTTTGCGGTGGATGGGGCATTGGATTTGGTAGTGGTATACGACGGCAAGGTGCAGCGGGTGTTGCGAGGGGAGGCGACTGTAAGCGCTCCGACTACACGTGTTGCGGCAATTTATCCGTCCGGTGCGCTGGTTCCCGCGAATCTATTGAAGTTCTATTTGGTGTTTGACGCGCCGATGGCGCGCGGGGAAGTGTGGGAGCATTTGCGGTTGCTCGATGAATCCGGGAAGAGTGTCGAATTGCCTTTTTTGGAGATCGATCAGGAATTGTGGGACCCGGAGATGAAGCGGCTGACGTTGTTGTTCGATCCAGGGCGGATTAAGCGTGGGGTGTTGCCGAGAGAGCAAGTGGGCAGTTCGCTGGAGGCGGGCAAGAGCTACACGCTGGCGGTCAATAAGGGTTGGAAAGATGCGTCCGGGCGTCCGTTGGTGGCGGATTTCCGGCATGAGTTTCGCGTGGGCGAGGAAGAGCGGCGTGGGATTGATGTGAAGGACTGGGACGTGGTTGCAAAGGGTGCTGAGATTCGGATTCGCTTTGGAAGGCCAATGGAGCATGCGTTGGCGTTGCGCTTGATTACTGTGGATGCGGCGGGTGAGGCGAGGCTTGAGGAACGGGAGAGTGTCTGGGTTTATCGGGCGCGTGAAGCAAGGGCCGAGTATGTGATTACCGTGGATCATCGCTTGGAAGACTTGGCGGGGAACCGGCCAGGGCGGCCGTTTGACGTGGATGTGTTTGAACGGGTGACGAAGAAGCCGGTGGCGGAGACGAGCGTGTTGCGGGTGACGGCCAAGTAAGTTGGACGAAGTAAAATCGAGCTATGCCGTCTGGTCTTGCAGTTCGCCGCTATTCCGTCGAGGAATATGCGGACCTGCTTGCCGACTCTGAAATCAAGCTTGAGTATTGGGACGGGAGGATTCATGCGATGGCCGCTACTCTCGCTCATGGCAGTATTTCGCCACGACTCGCGGCGCAGCTATACATGCAGTTGCAAGTTCCAGTTTCCCGGTGCCGTATCTATTCCAGCGGTTTGGCCGTGGGGCTTCCGAAAGCTAATTCCTATTTCTTTCCAGATCTGAGTTTGACTTGGGAGGAGCCTCGCTTTGAGAAGATTAAGCGCGTCGATGCATTCCTCAATCCGCAGTTGGTCGTGGAAATTCTTAGCGCCGCTACGCGCAATTTCGACGAGCACGAGAAACTGGTCGCTTACTCTAGCTTGGAGAGCCTTCGGCACTATGTGCTGATCGATTCGGAGGCGTATTGGGTCAGTGTGTACTCTCGCGAATCGAGCGATCAACTGTGGCAGTTGCGCTATGCGAACAGCCGCTCGGACGTGATTGAGATTGTACCGCTGGGACTAAAGTGGAATCTCGCAGACCTCTACGCGGATCTAGAGTTTCAGCATTAGCGGCCCAACGCTTCTAGACGCAAGAGGGCCAAAGTGGCCCAGGCGGTGGTGGAGATGTGGTGGGCGTAGCTTGTGCCGCCGGAGGGGCGAGTGGTTTCGGGCCAGGCGCCGGTGGAGAGTTGTTCGCGTTCCAGGTATTCCCTGGCTTTGGTGAGATCCGTTTTGCCGGCAAGGGCCAATATGGCGATGGCCGTGTCGAAGACCTCGCCGGGAGATTTTGGACGGGGGCCCCAGGAGCCGTCGGGGTTTTGGCGGGCGAGGAGTTTCTCGGGCTGGCCGAGGATCATGGTTTGGGCGGCTAAGTCGACAGTGTGAGTGGGGTCGAGGGATTTGAGATAAGCCAAGGCGCGCGGGTTTTTTGTCTGTTGGTAGGCGAGGGCGGTGGCGAGAGGAGTGCCCCAGGTGATGGGAGAGCCGGGGAGGTCGCCGGTCGAGATGCGCCAAAGACCGGAGTCGCTTTCTTCGCGGAGGATGTTGGTGTGTTGGCCAGCGAGGGCGAATTGGAGGCGGGCGAGTTTGAGGTCGCTTGCCATTTTGTTTTTGGCGGCCTGGTCCCATTGGGCGGGATTGGCGAGCCAAGCGCGGGTTTCGCGTAGTGCCATTTCTGGGACCTGGTAGCCTTGGCTCTTGGCTTGGGTGAGAGCGCGGTAGCCGTCGGCATTGTTGTGGCAGGAGAAGCAGCCGTTCTCCTTGGGCCATACCGCTACGTGTTCGCTGAGGTAAACGACGGCACGTTCGATGTGGGGATTGTTTTGGGCGGCGAGGGGAAGCGCCAAGAGGAGAATCGCGATGGAGCGGGTGACGGGAATCGAACCCGTGTGGGTAGCTTGGAAGGCTACTGCCCGACCACTAGGCCACACCCGCATCGGATTTTTCTATTCTAACGCAGGCATGGCTATTTGACTGCTATCCATAAAGTTTGTTCGATGGGCGCGCCGGCTTGGGTGACTTCGAGGCGCTGGGGGCCGGCGTCGAGGCCCATGGGGACGTCAATGTTGAACTGATAGACGCCGACGAGGCCAGGGATAAGGCCTTGGTAGCGCGAGGTGGCGACTTGTCCGCCGATCTTGACTTCAACGCGAGCGTTGGAGGGGAGCTCGTAGGCAGCGGGTACGATTTGGCCGGCGAAGTCGAAGGCGAAGGGCGATACGGCGCCGAAGCCGCTGCCATAGAGAATGATTGTCTCGCCTCCGGAGACCCCGTTGGTGGGGTTAGTGGCCTCGCCGCTGGCGCGGGCGGCGTAGACGAATTGGCGGTCGCCTACTTTGTAGGAGGCGGGCGCGAGGAGGCCGCCCTGGCGGGCCTTAATCTGGATCGGGATGGTTTGGCTGACCTGGCCGCGAGCGGTGAGGACGAGCGGCAAGGTGGTGTTGAGGGCGACGGTAGAGGGAACTTGGACGTTGACCTGGTTGGGGCTGACGAAATTCACGAAAGCGCGTTGGCCACCGACGGTGACGCTGACGCCTTCGAGGCTGGTGGGGGCGCGGCCGGCGGCGGTAAAGTCCGAGCCATCCCAGCCGCGGGTGACGTCGGCGAAGTTTTCGCCATAGATCTCAAGGTAAGAGCCAGGGGCGGCGGCTTTGTAGGCGCCGAAGCCGGACGCAGTAATGACGCCGTTGTCGGAAACCGAGGGCGGGATGGCTTCGACGGCAGTGGAGACGGTTTGGATGATGATGTAGTTGTTGGTGGTGGGGTTGCCGCTGGTGTAGTTTTGGAGCGGCATTTCATTGAAGGGGGAACCGAAGGGGTGCGTTGCCGAAGAGGGAACGGGAACGGCGGCGATCTTGTCCATGATGGCCAGACTGGCAGCGTCTTTCACACGGCCGAAAACGGTGAAGCCGCCGTTTTGCCGGTCCAGGTTGGCGGCGTTGGAGTTGCTTAGGTTAAAGAACCATTGGTTGGTGGCGCTATTGGGGTTGCCGTCGAGCTTCGCCATGGCGATCGTGCCGCGTAGGTTGGATTCCTTGAATTCGTTCACAACCGCTGGCTTGGCGGTGATCTCGCGGAAAGAGGTGCCGTCGATCTTGTAGCCACCGCCTTGCCAGATGAAGTTGCTGACGCTGCGGTGCACGACGGAATTGTTGTAGGAGCCGTCATTCATGTAGGCCAAAAAATTCTTGACCGTTTCGGGGGCGGAGGCGGATAGCAGCTCCACATCAATATCGCCAAGATTTGTTTTGAAGCGAACAGTTTGAGCGGGCAGGAGCATGGCCCCCAATAACAGCAGGGGCAGACACAAATTCTTCATAAAGACTAATCCTCAGGTTAGCGAATGGACGCAGGCGAGGGTTGTAAAGTTTCTTTGTTGAGTTTCGGCGGCGATCTGATTAGGCTTTGAAGATGGCTTCGATTGTGCTGGTGCACGGGGCATGGCAATCCGCGCGCTGCTGGGATCTGGTGCGGGGGTTGCTGGAAGATCGCGGGCATGAGGTGATCACGCCCACCTTGCAGGGGCTGGGCGAGGATACGGCGAATCTTTCGGAACGGACGACGCTATCGCAGCATATCGACGATGTCTGCAAGGCAATGATCAGCAAGGGTGCGCGGGATGTGGTGCTGGTGGGGCACAGTTATGCGGGGATGATCGTGACGGGGGTGGCCGAGAGGATGCCGGATCGTCTGGCCAAGATCGTATTCGCCGACGCATTTCTGCCGGAAGACAGGGATAGCGTTTTGGATCTGTTGCCGCCCTCGCTAGTGGAGGGTTTCCGGCAAACGGCGGCCAAGAGTACTGAGGGCTTTCGCTTGCCGGCTTTTGAGGGGCAGTTGGATTGGTGGGGCTTGGAGAAGGGAAGCTCGGCTCGCGCGTTTACGGCGAAGCATCAGTCGGACTTTTCGATTCGCTGTTTTGAGGAGGCGCTGGATCTGCCTTACATGGGCAGGCAGCAGATCGAGTGCAGCTTTATTGCCGGCGCGGCGGATACGTATCCGTTGCGCGGGGTGTTCGGGCGATTCGCGGAGAAGGCTCGCCTGCTGGGATGGGAGGTGAGCGAGTTGCCGACGGGGCATGCACCACATGTGGAGATGCCGCGGGACTTCGTGGATATCGTGACGCGCGGGGTGCCGCCGAGCGAGCATCTTTTGCGTTGAGGCTGTTATAGGCTACTTAGGTGCGCATTGCTTCGATACGAGCGATTCCGCTTTACGGGAAGGCCTATGAGGATTGGCCGGCCCGTTACGGAGATCGCGAACAGACAAGGACATTGGTTGAGGTTCGGACGGACGCGGGGCTGAAGAGCTACGGGAGTATTTATACTTCCGCGCCGCTGGTGGAAGGCGCGCTTGCGTTGTTGCTGCCGCTCTATGAGGGGGCGAGCGCGATCTACCCAGCCGCGACGAGCTAGTTGCTTCATCAGAATACGTTCTGGCAAGGGCGGGG
>VFQP010001587.1_pt1 | contig 29651 bp, 31 predicted proteins | sample 3512351 | NCBI WGS metagenome assembly VFQP01 (sample SAMN10412372, study PRJNA504923) | tailings metagenome | isolation source: Relicate 1 Philex TSF1 revegetated site | place: Philippines: Tuba, Benguet | collected 2017-08-29
GTATTCGTAAAATGAAATACCGGATCAATCGTCGTCACCTCCAGGTGGTCAACAGTAAACGAAGCAATGGCATTCTGATAAACGGTCACAAAACCACTGGCAGACGCCAGACTTTGACAACCATATTGATTTGTAATACTTAATTGAACCTCATATTGTCCCGGGTTATCATACGCATGAATCCCAACCATATCGTTAGAAACAGTACCATCTCCAAAATCCCAGGTATAACTCCAAAGCGGGTCATTCGTTCCCGAATTGGAAACAGAAAAATATTCCCCCTGGCAATACGATCCCAAATCCGGGTTCAGAGTTACCACCGGAAGCGGAATAACTCTTACCGTAACCTCGGCTGTAATTTGCTGATTACACTGGTTAACCGCAGATAAGGTATAGGTTGTAGTAGTTGCCGGTGAGAGGGTTTCAGAAATCGGGCAAGCAGGACAATGTGCCCAGGAAAGTGTAACTGTTTGATCCGAACCGGTATAAGCTCCATTAATAACTATTTCCTCTCCGAAACAAATAACCGAGTCCGAAATGGTTGCATAAATATCCGCCGGATTCAATGCAATCATAAAAATAGTAGTCGTTGCACTGATTGCACAGCCGTTTGCATCTGTCACATTGCACGAATATGACGTTTGACTTACGGGAGAAACTGTGATCTGACTCAAATTCCCGCCCTGCGGATTCCAGGCGAAAGTATAAGCTCCCGTACCGCCAGCTGAAGCCGCAATAGTAACCGGACTCCCCGGACAAATAATGGTATCAGGTGATATCGAAATGGTAAGTGGTGCCGGTTGTCCCACAAAAGTTCCCTGGGTCAGCATACAACCATTTGAGTCGGTAATTGTTACCGTATAATTACCTGAAGCCACACCCGTAACGAATCCTCCGCCTCCACCCGTATTCCAGGAATACGTATACGGAGCTGTTCCGCCTGATGCCATAGCCTGTACACTTCCGTCAGCCAATCCGAAGCAACTCGGTTCGACAACAGCAAAGTTATTCGACAAAGGTTGCGGTTCACTGATCACAACTGCCAGGTTGGCAATACAGTTATTCTGGTCATTCACCGTAAGCAGGTAATTTCCAGCCGGTAATCCGCTTGCTGTTTCAGTACTTTGAACCGGGTTTGTATTCCAGCTATAAGTATATGTACCGTAACCCCCGCTCACCTGAACCGTTACCGAACCATCGCTACCACCGAAACAAGATACATCGTCATGGTTCAACTCACTGACGCCAAGCGGAAGTGGCTCATTGATTACAAATGAAACCAATGTATCACAATTCAATGAATTCGAAATACTTACAGAATGTGTACCAGGTGCAAGATTTGGAGCCTGATTTGATGAAGAAAACGTTCCGCCGTCAAAAGAAAAAGAATACGGCCCAGTTGAACCGACCATCTGCACCTGAACCGTCCCGTTCGCCATTCCAAAGCAGGAAACATCCTGTGTTTGGATAAAAACAGATTCTGAAACCGGGTTAAAAATGATCTGGGTACTATCTACTACTTCCGGGCAACCGGTATTGTTGACACTTCCAACCTGGATAGGAATGATTCCCGAACTCAATTCCCCCGGACCCGGGGAATAGTCAACGACAAGAGATGTATCACTCGGGGAGAAAGAACCGGTTCCACCCGACCATAAAATTCCCTGTGTATTGGAAGCCGTTGCAGTTAGTGTAATTGCACCAACGTAATTAAGGCAAACATCAATGTCTGCTCCGGCACTTACAACAGGAACCGGAAGCTGGGTAACGGAAACCGTTGCTTGCCGGATAACGCAATTCGTTGCATCCGTAATCGTAACGGTGTGTGATCCGACACCAAGATTTGTAGCCGGAGTACTTGCCCCGTTAGACCAGGAATAAGTATACGGCGGTGTTCCTCCCGAAGCCTGTGCCGTTGCCGGAACGGTCAGCTCCTGTGGACACAAAACCGTATCCGGAGCTAAAATTGAAGCGGTCAGTGGCGGAACGAAGCCAACCGACAAGGTATCACAAATCGGAGAAGTGGTACAGCCGTTTGCCGCCATCCCGCAAACCAGGTATTCCACAATCGGCGGAGCCAAAGAATTATTAAAAACCGAAACCGTATCACAACCTGTTGTGCATGACAACAATCCGTTTTGTGAACCGGCTGCTCCCGGACTGATACTGTTCCATGTAATCGTTGATTCATCGTAAAAACGAACCCATAATTCGTCAGAGCAACCGTCTCCCAATGTCAGGTTCGGGCCGAATATCGGGTCAGGAATTGTTTCTATTGAAAAGCTATTGGTATTATTTCCCGGCTTACAGAAAGTCAGGTGGAAAGGACCAACTCCATTCAGACAAATCGGCGATCCGACAGGTGTTGGAGGACCGCAATCAATCTGGTAGAACAAAGCTCCCGGAGGCACTGCTCCCGAGGTGATATTAAAAACAACCGCAGCCGAATTCGGATTTAGCGTAATAATAAACTCAAGGCATTTATTGGGAGAAGAAGTTCCGCAACAGAAACCATCCCGATCAGTAAGAGGGCTAGTCCAGTTCATATAGGGGCTTGCCGAAAGATCCACGTTGAATGACGGGGTAATGGAGTCACAATACTGTGCATCTGATGTGGCAGGCAAGAGAAAAATAAGCACGCCGAATATCCAATTCAGCATGCAGAAAGCTTTTGTTCTCATGTTCATAGCACTAACTAACTTTTATTAAACTCAACACTGCAAGGACGCAAAAATATTCCGAAGGTCAATGACAGGCAGATGATCGTTCCGATATTGGTTCATCCGGAAAAGAAAGTCATTGATCTTGTTAAAAACGATATCCATCTGTTAATAATGAGAAAAAACCGTTGCATTTCACAAAGTAATTGTTGTGTCAATGGTTGTTATCAATGAATATTTAACGGGTTTAAATGAATATTAAATATTCATTTTTTGATGATGAGCGGTTAAATTTCAGGTTAATTGGTGTAAAGATCGCATGATAAACGAATTTATCATGCGATCTTTTTATCTAAATGTGTTTTCTTAATCGATTCTCGTAAATCCGGTATACTTATGCAACACCTCCGGAATTTCAATACCATCCAAAGTCTGGTAATTTTCCATAATAGATGCCATAATTCGCGGTAATGCCAAGGCAGAACCATTCAAGGTATGCGCTAAATAATTCTTCTTATCCGCTCCTTTGAAACGCAATTTCAGACGATTTGCCTGGAACGTATCAAAACGGGAACAAGAACTCACTTCCAGCCACTTTTCCTGTGCTGCAGAGAACACTTCGAAATCGTAAGTCATTGCAGAAGCAAAACCGGTATCACCTCCACACAAACGCAAAACGCGGTAATGCAGACCCAATTTCTCCAATAATCCTTTCACATGATCCACCATTTCAGTCAAAGCTCTTTCCGTATTGCGCGGATGCTCGATTCGCACGATTTCCACCTTGTCAAATTGGTGCAAACGGTTCAAACCGCGAACATGTGCCCCGTAACTTCCTGCTTCTCTTCTGAAACAAGGAGTGTAACCGGTCATTTTGATGGAAAAATTCTCATCCGGAAGAACCACATCGCGGTAAATATTCGTCAACGGAACTTCTGCTGTAGGGATCATGTACAAATCATCTACCGGCATGTGGTACATCTGACCTTCCTTATCCGGCAATTGTCCCGTACCGTAAGCACTCGCTTCGTTCACTACGTGAGGAACAATGAATTCTTCGTAACCCGCTTTTTCAGCTTCTTCCAGGAAGAATTGAATCAAAGCACGCTGCAATTTCGCTCCTTTTCCTTTATAAACCGGGAAACCTGCTCCGGTAATTTTCACTCCCAATTCGAAATCGATCAGGTCAAATTTTTTGGTCAATTCCCAATGCGGCAATGCATTGTTATGCAACACAGCCGGCTCGCCGACAACTTCGATCGTTTCGTTATCTTCTTCGTTTTTTCCTGCAACTACCAACGCATTCGGAACATTCGGAACCTGGTAAAGCAACTGAGTAATCTCATTTTCCAAAGCATCTACCTGTAATTTCAATTGATGCTCTTCCTGTTTCAAATCAGCAGTTTTTGTCTTCGCGGCTTCAGCCTCTGCCGTTTTACCGCTTTTGAAAAATTCACCAATTTCCTTTGCAATCTTATTCAATTCGGACGCAATGGATTCCATGGACGTTTTTGCCGAACGCCATTGCTGGTCTTTCGCAATAATTGCATCAATCGTTTCCGTTACATCAATGTTGCGCTTTTTTAATGCGGTGATGATCTCATCACGTTCAGCGCGGATTTTGGTCATTTCTAACATATGAATTGAATTTAAATGTTGATTCGCCAAAGCGAACCGGGTATAAAATTGGTAAATAAAAACGAAAAAAGGCGAATCCCGAAACTGTCGGAACTCACCTTTTTCTGAATGTTATAGTATTCGATTAAGCCTCCGCAGTTTCAAAAGGAACTACCGATACAAACGAACGATTATCTTTTTTCTTACGGAATTCAACTGTTCCGTCAGTCAATGCATATAATGTGTGGTCTTTTCCAATCCCAACATTATTCCCTGGGTGGTGCGCAGTTCCGCGTTGGCGAACAATAATGTTCCCAGCGATTGCAGCTTGTCCACCGAAAATTTTCACTCCAAGACGCTTGCTTTCTGATTCGCGACCGTTTTTGGAACTACCGACTCCTTTTTTGTGTGCCATTTCTTTAAAATTTTGATCCGTCGACTAACGGAGAATTACCCTTTAATATCTGTAATCGTAATTTGTGTAAAAGATTGACGGTGTCCGTTTCTCTTTACATATCCTTTTCTACGTTTTTTACGGAAAACGATAACTGTATCACCTTTCACGTGATCATTAACTTGAGCAGTAACCTTAGCTCCTGCGATAGCTGGGGCGCCAATATTCACTTTCCCACCATTGTCTACCAATAAAACACGATCAAATTCTACTTTTGATCCTGCCTCAGCATCTAAACGGTGTACAAAGATTTTTTGGTCTTTTTGCACTTTGAATTGCTGCCCTGCTATTTCTACAATTGCGTACATAACAGATGTTTTAAAATTTAATTTGGAGGGCAAAGATAGCAAAGTTTTTCAACAATCCACTTAATTCCCACTATTTTTCTCATTAAGAATCAATTCATTTCCAAAGAAACGGTTCCCGGATCGAATTTTCACTTCAAAAGTAAGGGAATTGAATGAACTTCTCCGAAACTATTCACTTTTACGAAATAATATCCTGCCGTCAGATTTGCCAGGGGAAGAAAATAGGAATCAGTTGTTTCTTCCACGGATTTTTCCTCAAACACCATTCTTCCCTGCGCATCCAGTAATTGAATAGTCGCCGAGGAAAGTGCTGAATTCCATTTCAAAAGCACAAAACCATCTTTTTCCGCGGGATTGGGATACAACATCAACGATTCTTTGTCATTTAGCGATATAAGCCCCAATTCATTCAACTTCCCGATGCGGATGTTATCCAAAAAGAAATTATTTCCACCTTTCGACTCAAAGCGGAATCGGATTTGCGTATGATTCGTGAAATTGACCGCTCCGTTAACAATCGCCGTATCGCTTGCCCATTCATTGAGGGAAACCGGCTCGAAAGCAGTTGTTCGCGGCTGACTCACCGATTTTAACATTCCTGAACCGGTATATGTTTTTTTAATCTGCCACGTTTCCCCGCAATCATTCGAAATCATGATCCGGAACAAATCTGCATCGTTGATTGTTTTCTGAGCATAAGCCCAATCGAAAGAAAGCGCTAAACTGGTGAAACCAGCCAAATCAAGCGGATCAGATGTGAATTCATAAGCTTGGTTTGCCCCCGCATCGAAATTATTGATTTTAATCGATTGAGCACTCTGGAAACCTGCAGGAGCAATTTCCCAGTTATATGCCTGCCCTAACTCCGTCACATGCCATCTGCTTTCAAATCCCGAAAGATTGTCTTCGAAACCTTCCGTTTTACCATGCTCCGTACCAATATTGGGAATTACCGTCAGGTAATCCGGAAGCAGCAATTCCAGGGTATCCGTTCCGTTGCTCACCGCGATTCCCACGTCATACGTCCCGGTTTGATTAAACAAAACCGTAACAATTTCATCAGTCAAAGAACCAAGCACCGTTCCACCGCTGAAATTCCACAGCCTGTTTGTTACGCCGTGAGACGAAGCATCTTTAAAAAGAATCGTATCGCCCTGGCAAATTACCCGCTTACCGGTCTCTATCCGCGCTTCACAAAGCTGAAAAGTCACATCATTTGTTCCGGTAGCATTCAAATTACTTACCGACCACAAATTATTCCGTTGTGCAACAGGTGAATTCAATGCCGCATGCATCCGCACTTTCTGACCTTCCGTAAACATCAAGGCACAATAGGCATAATCCATGTAATTCTGCACATTATCAAGCCCGCTGCTGCACGTATTTGCTCCCAGGTTGCAGCTCGACCAGCCGATTGTATTCGGAGTATCCGTTACCTCATCATCGTAAGCACAGTTCCCTGGATTTCCAACCGGTAAATAATAGAAATTCGGCACGTTGTTTCCGCCCCAAATGTGGTAAAGATTCAAATAATGCCCGATTTCATGCGAAAGAACTGTTCTTCTGAAATAATCCGAAGTTCCGATTGTTCCCACGTAATCATGCCGGATCACAATTCCGTCCCATTCGGGAATTGTATCTGCAACAGCCGGCATCAAAGCATGACCGGCCAAACCCGCCGCATCATAACACACATAAATGTTAAGATACTTTTCAGGCGGCCAGTGAATCAAATCTTTCACCTGGTGATCTCCAGTGTAAGTCAACGGAGAAACTGTACGGGTAATTCCGGAAGTACAATTTCCATCCGGATCGATCTGTGCCAGGCGAATTTCTATCTGTGCATCCGCAGCAATGGATTGAAAAGCCGGAACAATTTGATTCGTATCCGGATTGAGTTTACGGTATTGCAGATTCACCTGTTCAATCGCATCATAAATCTGCGAATTCGTAATGTTTTCCGGACCGTTGTTGTGAATGATATGGAACACTACCGGAATAATATACGTTGCTCCGGATTTCGTGGGATTTGCCTGAAACTGCTTCGTGAACAATTCAAGTTTTTTCTTCGATTGTAAAAATGCTTGTTTGTATTCAGGATGTTCCTGAAACAGTTTTTGTTCCATTTCATCACTTCCGCAATGAAGCAAAGTTTGAGTAAATGCCTGTGAAAAAGCACATACCCAAACAACTAAAAGGATTCCTTTCATGATTGTTTTCTAGTAGTAAGTAGGTTAAAGATAACAGCTTTTATCGTTTATCGGAAATTTGGTGGTTTTCAATAGATTCATTTCGGGTTTGAAATGTGCCCGATTCCTTACTGTCACTAGGATAATAGACGGAACTTGTATCGCCACTGCGGAATGCCTACCCGTCTTTTTCGGGCATAATGAAAACAAAAAAGCCTCGCAAAACTTGCAAGGCTTCTAAATATGATTGATTCAGATTATTTCTTATCTGCTTCGTCGTCTTTTTCAAAAACACGCTTCGGACGCATTTGCTGGTTAATCCCCAATGTAATCCAGAAAGGAAGAACAAACCCCATTAAGAATAACAACATCCAAAATGCCATACCTCCAATCAAAAGAAATAATACAATACCGAAAATGCTCATGGCGTACTAATTTGTGTTTTGTGTGGGTAAAAGTAGTAAAAAAATCAAACGGCAAGCCTTTTTACTACAAATATTCTAAGAAAAAAGTGTTCTAGGAAGCCAACTGACTGAACAGTGTTTCCGCCCGTTGCAAGAGTTCCCGCGTTTCAAGATTCTCAGTTCCAAATCCATAACGGAATTGATCGCAAAGTTCGATAATTTCTCTCAGGCCTTTTGCCAATTCCGGTTTCGTGTCAATCAACCGGTCAAAAGCTTTTTCGCGCGATTGGAAATTACATTTCTCACATTGCTCAATCCGTTGAATAATTGCTTTTGGTAAAAGAATTGCAAATACTCCCGGATCATCCAACGCATTTTCCGCATCTTTCCAGTAATTAATCACTTCCGCTACCGGTGCTTCTTTTGATTCGTTCAGGAAAATAGGACCTTTATCTTTGGAAGTTTCGTCTACAGATGCAAGTAACTGAGCACTTGCCGTTTCGTTCTTCTTGCGTTTTCTCATCATTAAAAACACGAAAAGTAATCCCAGCAAACTGGTCGGAGCTACAATTCCAACCCAAAGTTTTGTTTTCGAACCGGAACCTGATGTAGATTTCGTGCTGGTTGTTTTGACATTCTTCACGTCCACGAGATCTGTATGGGTTCCTGCTGTCGGACTTGATGATACAACCGGGTTAAAGCTCTTATCCGGAATGACTTTAATGGTAAACGGATTTCCTTTAATACTCAGGTATTTTTCTTTTTCCGGGTCAAAATAACTGATGGACGGAGCATGGAATTCCAGATCATTTCCCTGCAGCACCTGGATATTGAAACGATATGTAATCATTCCTTCCGCGCCACTTTCGGTAAATTCAATATCTTCTATTCTTTCCGGATCACCATAGATCGCACAACCTTTCGGAAGGTTCAGTTTCGGAGTATTCGAATTATGAAGATTTCCTACACCCGAAACGATCAGTTCCAGCGTAAATACTTCTCCTTCTTTGATTTCTCCGGTCGGATTTTTCTGTGAAAGGCGGTAGTCACCCACTGCCCCGATAAAATCCTTAGGTGCATTATTCGGCAAAGGCTTCACATAGATCGTCAATCCGGAGGAACGGAAACGCATGGTTTTGCCAAAGATCGATCCATGACAGCGCAAAGCCATTTCAAATGGTCTTACCTGGCATTTCCCCGTAGCAATCGGAATCAATAACTGTTTTCCATACTCAAACGTCAGGGCATCTTTCCCGTTCACCCGTGTTTGTTCCACTTCCACTCTTCCGTTCGGAAAAATGTGTTCTTCCATGGAAACATCTGCTTTGAAATCTGAGTATCCTTCCAGGTATTCGATATTCATATAGGAGAATACCTTTGCTTTAAGCAAAATCGGTTCTCCTTCGTATACACATGATTTTTTGCATTGAATCAACCCGAAAATCGGATCGTTGGAATTCACTTTATTTTCTTCGGCGGAAGACTCGGTAACCTTGATGGAAATTTTATTGGAACGATAGGTTTTATTCTTGTGAGTGGTATAAGCGTAGAACGAATACGTTCCTTCTTTTTTGAATGCTCCGGATTGCTGCATGTAGTAGTAAGTTTTGATCTTACCACTCGGATCCATTTTCTGCTCCATTCCATGCATCACACCGAAATCCACTTCAAATTCCACCGGGAAATCGATTTTCATGGAACCTTCCACATTCGACGTAATGGTAAATGTCAGGTGTTCATCCTTCCCGATTTCTTTCTTATCACAGGTAAGTGCAACGATCGTTTTTTGAGCAACGGAAATCTGGCTCACTAACGTGAACAAAATCAACAGCATTTGCCATTGATTACCAGTCTTTACGTGCTTTCTTACCACCTGTTGTACCTTTTGAACCATCTATTCGTTTCTTCGTATTCAGTTCTTGCTTTGCAAATTCATCCAATTTTCGCTCAGTTTCCTTATCCTGCAGTTTTTGCTGATCTGCTTTCTGGTTCTGAGCCTGTTGATTTTGCGGGTCCTGTTTCTGTTGATTATTCTGAGATTGCTGATTCTGATCTTTTTGATCCTTCTGCTGATCCTGCTTCTTATTCTGCTGTTGGTTTTGATCCTGTTTATCTTGTTCCTTATTGCCTTTATCCTGTTTGTTCTGTTGTTGCTTTTTCTGCTGCTCGAGTAAGCGTTTTGCTTCCATCAGGCGCTGTCTTGCCTTTTCATTATCCTGGTCGAGACGCAATACTTCTTTGTAAGCATCCATCGCTCCCTGGTAATCCTGCTGTTTCATACGGGATTCTCCCAAACTTGTTCGGGCCTGAACCTCTTTTTCTTTCGTTTTAGCGTTATTTGCCTGACGTTCAAAATTTTCCGCAGCGGTTCTGAAATCATTTGCACGGTATGCCGTTTGTCCTATTTCCTGAGACAAATCTACATCATTTGGAGCTAACTGATCGGCTCTTTTATAATACTTTAACGCTTCTTTGTAATTGCCTTTTTTGTACAGCTGGCGGGCATGGTTCAAATCTTCCTCCCAATCTTGTCCGAAAGCCGTATAGCCCAGAAAGCACAAAGCAATTATCAATAGCTCTTTCATTGTTTTTCGGGATTAATAATGATGGGTAAAAAGAAGTAACAGATCATACATAGTAGTGCCAGTATCGCAGGAATGTAAAAATAGTTTTTATCTACATTAAATTCCACTTTCAGGACCTGTTTATTCTTCGAATTCTTATAGTTAGCAGCAATGTCATAGATATTCGGGAAAGCGCTGTTTGAAACAACCAAAACACTTCCTGATTCAGCGGCCATTCGTTCCAGGGATTTTCTATCAAGCCGGGAAACCACCGCCTGACCATTTTCCCGTTTGTATCCTTCTGAAATATCATACGGATTATTCGGGATCAAGCCTCCTTTTGCCGATCCCAAGCCAAGATAAGCCAGTTCGACATGTTTTCTCTTCAGTTCGGCAAGCTGCTTTTTCCACAAATCCTCGTGGTCTTCACCGTCCGTAATAACTAAAATCGCTTTCCCCGATTCCGTATCCTTGAATTGTTCCTGGGCAACTTTCAGCGCCATTCCGATGTTCGTTCCCTGGTCTGTAATCATGGATGTTTCGATATCCGGAACGAAGAGTTTTGCTGCTCCGTAATCCATGGTAAGCGGAAGTTGCGTATAAGCATCGTTGGCAAAGACCACCACGGCAATCCGTTCGCCTTTCAGCTGATTCAATAATTCCCCGATGGCTTGTTTGGCTGCTGTCAAACGACTCACACTGCCATTCCCCATATCTTTGGTGTTCATCGAATTGGAAATATCCAGGCAGATCACCAAGTCCAGAACCCGTTTCGACCCGTTGACTTTCCGTGATCCTGAAACCGGCTGCGCCATGGCCAGAACAATAAAGAAAAAAGTGCTTCTCAGCAAAAAGTAATGTAAAAACGCTTTGACCGGTTCGAACTTTACCCACAACATTCTCGTTGAACCGAATCCGGAATATTGCTGATAAATTCGCGATTTCCAGTGCCACTGAAACCAGGTCAACCCCGCAAAAACAGGAATAATGATCCAAAGCGAAAGCATTTCCGGGTAAAGCAGGTGCATTCCCCATTGACCGAATGGCAAAACGGTGGAACAGATTACGACCAGAAACCACCAGATTCCTTCTGAAATGAGTAATAACCTCACCAGGTGCTGATATGTGGAAAGCTGTTTAGTCATCCAGTTTGAATTTCAATCGTTGCGTTCCCCAGGCAACCAGGGAAAATATCATACTCCAGATAAAAAACGGGAACAAAGTCAGCGGCGGTTCTGCAGCCAAATGCTGATCTTCCATCTTCCGTTTTTCCAGTTGGTCAATTTCCGCATAGATTTTCTCCAGCGATTTTTCGTCTTTCGCACGGAAGAATTTTCCACCTGTCAAATTTGAAATATCTTTCAAAATGGCTTCATCGATTTCCACCGGCATGTTTTGATAAACCACCCCAAACGGTGTATTTACCGGAGTTGGTGCCATTCCGTTTGCTCCCACGCCAATGGTGTACACTTTGCATTTCTTTGCCTTTGCAAGTGCTGCAACTTCCATCGGATCCGGCCCGGTGTTACTGCTTCCGTCGGTCAATAAAATAATCACTTTGGAAGGCAGACTGTCGCTTCTGAGTCGTGTTACCGCAACTCCCAAACCACTTCCGATTGCCGTTCCGGGCTCAAGATATCCCGGTTCAATTTGGGAAATTTGTTCTTTCAGCAGTTTGTAATCCAATGTTGCCGGACACGCCGTGTACGCTTCTCCTTCGTAAACGACCAAACCGACACGGTCTCCTTTTCTTGAATCGACAAATTTCTTGGCAACACGTTTGGCAACCTCAAGGCGGTTCGGGTCGAAATCCTGCGCCAACATGGAACCTGAAGCGTCAATTGCTAAAATGATGTCAATTCCGTTCTTGTAATCAATTTTCGGAGGATCGAGGGAACTGTTGTATGGTTCGGCAAATACCACTACCAAGCAAGCCATTGCAAGCGCATAACAGGTGGTGATTCCCCAGCGAATGTATCTCACCCAACCGATGGAATATGCTAATTGCTCTTTCTCGGAACTTGCATATTTCAATTGCCCGACGCGGGTTTTCTGTAAGTATTCCCACAAAAACAACAAGCCGGGTATCAACAGCAGGAACCAAAGCATGTGCAGTTTGTAGAAATCATATTCCCAAAAACAGATATTGAAGTAACGACTCATTCCGGGATTTCCAAAGGGCTTAATTCTGTGACTATTTCTTCCAGGCGCAATAAGCTCGAACGAACATGGATTTCATCCAATTCGGTTTTTGCAAACTTCACCATATCGGCTTCCTTCAATAACACTTCAATGCGTTTGATCATGATAAAATCCAACTTCTTGAGTTTTAATAAGGCGATCGTTTCCTGCGTGGTCCGTTCCATCAGGTTCAATTCGTAACGGGAACTCAAATACATCTTCAAAATGGCTGAGAAGGCCACGTAATGCGATTTGATCTTTCCGTGGAGCCAATCTTCTTTTTTCTTCAGCTGGTGAATCGCCAACAGGGTGCGATCTCTCAAGCTCATTTCGTCCGATTTCTGCGTTTTACGGCGTCTGTTCCAAAGAATCGCAAGGGTAACTCCAACAGCTACAATCAGGAAAATCCACCAATAATCTTTCAGCCATCTCCAGGTATCGCTCTCCGGCTCAATCGGAATTTCGTCGATTCCTTCCTTTACCTTTTTCTTCACGAATCCGACATGCAGATGTGGAGCGTGAAACGAAAAAGTGGAATCTTTCCACGTAATCCATAAATCAGGTAAGCGGTATTTGGCAGAATCCCAGGCAATGAGTGTGTAAACACCTTTCCAGTATTTGATTCCCTTTTGCGTGTAAGTTGTATCGCGGAAAGATTCTATTTCCAGTTCTCCACCCGGTTTCCAGAGCGTTTCTCCTTTATGGATTACTTCGCAGTTAAAAACTCCCGAAATCGGGTTATAATCAAATTTTGCCGGTTTGTTTTTGACCAGGATGGTTAATTCCGCCTTATCTCCTACGCGCACAGAGTCTGATTTCCAGAATACGTGCTTTGTCTGTGCATTTACAGCAACCAGGCACCAACATGCGATTATGGTCAGAATCCCTTTCATTTCCGGCGTTTGAACAGTTGTAACAAGGGTAAATAAACATGATCGCCCACTTCAAAAAAAGCGGCATCTATCCCCAATTGCTGGAAAAACTTTTCATTTCGCTCTTTCCGCAAGCGGTAATTTTTCTCGTAATCTCTTCGCACAACTGCGGAAGAACTGTCAATCCAATTCGTTGCATTTGTTTCTGCATTGATCCAACGGACAAAACCTACATCCGGGAGATTTCCTTCTCCCTGGTCGCTTACGCCCAAGGCAACCAAATCGTGTTTGCGGGCGGTGTTTGCGAATCCTTCTTTGTTCAATTCCGATTGGGAGAAATCACTGATCACAAAACAAATGCTTCGCTGCCGGAAAATATTCCGGGCGTATCTCAATCCCATATCCAAATCCGTTCCTCCTGATTTCGGCTGGAGATTGATCAGTTTTCGCAACAGGAAATGAACGTGTCCGAAACCTTTTTTCGGCGGAACATAATATTCCACTTCGTCCGAAATGAAAAGAGCACCTACTTTATCGTTCTTCTTGGCAGCTGAAAAGGCTAATGTTGCAGCCAATTCGACCGCCAGTGAAATTTTGGAATCGGCCCCCTTTCCGAAATACATCGACCCGGAAACATCGATAATCAGCAGAACCGTTAATTCGCGTTCTTCTTCGAAAATCTTGACAAATGGCTCCCGAAAACGCGCCGTTACGTTCCAGTCAATCGTTCTGACGTCATCGCCAACCTGGTAGGAACGCACTTCACTGAAAGACATACCACGGCCTTTAAACGCCGATTGGTATTGTCCGGCGAAAACCTGTTCAGTCATACCACGGGTTTGCAGCTCGATGGTACGAATGCGTTTCAGCAAAGCTTCCTTATCCATGATTTAATTTATGGAACTTCTACGCGCTGTAATAAACGTTCAATGATTTGTTCGGGCTTCACTCCGTCTGCTTCTGCCTCATAGTTCAAACCGACTCTGTGACGCAATACGTCCATTGCAACGGTTCGCACATCATCCGGAATGACAAAACCGCGTTGCTCCAAAAAGGCGTTCGCTTTTGCTGCCAGTGCCAGGTTGATAGAAGCCCTCGGTGAAGCTCCGTAAAGTAAGTATTTCGAGATTTCAGAAACCCCAGCTGTCGCAGGATTCCGTGTGGCATCTACAATATCTACGATATAACGTTCTACTTTCTCATCGAGGTAAATAGAACGGGTTAATTTCTTTCCTTTGATCAGATCTTCCGGGTTCATCACGTGGGAAATCTTTTCCAAACCTTCCGGCCGCACATTCGATCTCAGAATCAATTGCTCTTCCTGTTTGGACGGATATCCCATGAATACTTTCAGCATGAAACGGTCAACCTGCGCTTCCGGCAAGGGATAGGTTCCTTCCTGTTCAATCGGGTTTTGAGTAGCAAGAACCAAAAACGGCTTCGGCAATTCATAGGTAGAATCCCCGATCGTCACCTGGCGTTCCTGCATGGCTTCCAACAATGCGGCCTGGACTTTTGCAGGAGCTCGGTTGATCTCATCCGCCAACACGAAATTGGCGAAAATCGGTCCTTTTTTCACTGCAAACTGCTCGGATTTCTGCTGGTAAATCAGGGTTCCGGTAACGTCTGCAGGTAATAAATCAGGAGTAAACTGAATACGTGAAAAATCTGCTGAAACAGCGCTCGAAAGTGTTCGGATCGCCAATGTTTTTGCCAATCCCGGAACTCCTTCCAGCAAAACGTGTCCGTCAGCCAATAACGCAATCAACAGACTTCGAACCATGTTCTCCTGTCCGACGATCACTTTTCCGATCTCACGACGCAATAAATCGTATTTCAATCCTTCCGCTTTAATCTCATTTGCAACCACTTGCAACTGTTCGGAAGGAGATAAATTAGGTATGTCCATCATAGTTTGAGCCTAAGGTCGCAAATATGTGAAAGAATGTTCTTTGGACTTTGTAAATGCTGTTAATTTATGTTAAGCCGTTTGTTTATACTCGCTTTGCGCTAATTTTTCACCGGAAGTTCAGTCAGCTTTTGAATCTCCGGATTACTCTGAGTCATTGCAAGCGAATGAGCGGTTTGTCCGTCCTTATTCGTGAGCTTCAAATCGGCACCGGCTTTTACCAAGGCTTTCACCACATTCAGATTTTGATTCAGAACCGCATACATCAGCGCCGTATTTCCATCCGGCCCCTGAACGTTCAAGCCTGCTCCTTTTTTGATCAGAAGCAAGGTAAGTGATGTATTATTCTGATAACAAGCTGCCTGTAATGCGCTTCCTTCAGCAGAAGGTCTGTTTACATTTGCTCCCTGTTTTACAAGAAATTCCGCACATTTGGTCTGCCCGCGGTAACAGGCAATCATCAATGGGTCGAATCCCATCGGACTGAGTGCATGAATCGTATCTTTGTTCAGCGCGATCAGTTTTTTGAGTTGTTTTACATTTCCGGTTCGCGCTGCTTCAAACACATCCTGGGCGCTTGAAACAGACCTGAAAAACAGCACGAAACCCAGGCAAAAAATCAGTTTAATCCACATAAATTTTCAGGAATTCCGGTTCGTTATTGCGCTGAATCCGTACGACATAAATTCCGGTTGAAAGATTGTCCAGCACGGTCTTCGGATTGTTCAGTTTTTGAATGATTCTTCCGTTCATATCCAGGACTTCGCCGGAAGAATAAGGAACTTTGATAATCAATTCCGTTCCATTCCAGGAATAATCATCGAATGACAATTCCTCCAAACCATTTACTATTGTTGCCCTGAACGACCAAGCCGTTGTATCCGAAATACCTGTAAAAGCATTCCCGGCAGCATCCACAACAGCATCATTATCAATTAAAATATGATAGTGAGCACCCAAAGTCAAACCTGGTTGATTCAATGCTACTGAATTCGCAGTTGCAGTAATATTACCCAAGGTCGTATTAAACTCCATCACACTGGAATTATCTTCATTTACGAGGAAATAACTTCCCGCACCCAACTCTATAAACTCACTGAAAAAGATAATCGGAGTGATATTCAAAGGTACATTTGTGTCATCGTCTGCCGGGCTTACACTTGTCGTGGTCGGTGCCGTAAAATCTCCAACGGTAAAGTTCCACAAGGTATTGGTTGTAATTCCTGCAAAGTCATTTCCACTCAAATCCTTGATGAATCCCGGTTCAATGTATACATAATAACCCGTATTCTCGTTTAACGGATTGGTAGTGAAAAACTGAACCGTAGGGCCGCTAACTGTAAGGAGAGCTGACAAGACAGCTGACAAGGAATCATAAGATTGCACGAAAGTTCCGGTAGAAGTATACACTTCAATCACGCCTACCGAAGTAAGTTGTACATCTTCGTTAAATGTAATACTGAAAGCTCCTGTTACCGGAACGTTCACCGCATTATCTGCCGGAGAAAACGGTGCAACAGCCAACGGTGGCGTAACATCGTTCGTATTGAAATTCCAGGTGCTTGTATTTGAAAAACCTGCGTAGTTGTTATTCGACATGTCTTTGATTGCTCCTGGCTGAACGTTGACATAATAGTTGGTATTCAGGATCAAATCTGTGGGATTAATCGTCACAACCGGTCCTGAAAACGAAATCAACGGACTCGTAGTCACATCGTAAGATTCGACAAGTGTTCCCCCGGAAGTATACAATTGAATTTCACCGGTTCCGGCCTGGATCACTTCATTGAATGTTAATGAAAGCGGAGTTGTCAGTGCTACGCCAACGGAATTGTCTGCCGGAACAAAAGGTGTTGCCGTCAGAGCCGGAGGTGTCACATCGTTCGTATTAAAATTCCATGTCGTATTGTCCGAGATTCCTGCAAAGAAGTTATTTGCAGCATCTTTGAAAGCCGTTGCATCGATTTGAATGTAATAAGGCGTATTCAGAACCAGGTTGGACGGCGGATTGTAAAAGAAGGTCGAGCCGGTAATGGTTGCTGCCGGGTTCCCGCTTGAAACCGTTTGGATTACGTTGTTGCTTCCGTCATACAGGATGAGTGATCCGGTTCCCCAGGAAATGTTTTCCGAAAAGTTGATGGTAATATTTGAAGTTACATTCACGCCAACAGCATTATCCGCAGGAGTTGTTGTGGCAATTGTAGGCGGTGTAACATCCGGAGTCACCCAATTTCGAACGATTCCACTTGCCCGGTTGCTTGCACCGTGATACTGTAACTGATTCGTGGCGCTTGGTCCCTTTGACCAAAACAGGTTTTGTGTGGTTGCGGCGAAGTTAAAAACCACATCATTCGCATCTCCGGTATTCAAAGCCCTGCTTGCAACGATGGTTCTGTTTCCTCCCGAAACATTGTTCGAAATAACGGTCCAATCCTGCTGCGCATCTACGGTCGGTTCATTTCCCTGTCCGATCATGCGGTGATCACGCAATTGAAGCGGTGCTGCACCGGTTCCCAATGTAGACCAGATAATAGCATCATTTCCGGTAGCCATTCCTGTTCCGAATCCAAAAGCAATAAACCGATCTGAAGGTCCCTGAACTGTTACGGTGATATCCGTGGTTGTCATCACTGCTCCGAAATACATACCGCTTCCAGCCGTGAGCTCTGCAAAGGTGATTTCTTTCGTTTGACCGAAGGTCCATAAAGGACAAACAGCCAGGAACAAGGCATAAATTTTCTTCATAACCAGTAGCGTTTATTTCAGCAAACTTATTCTATAAAGAGCTATGAATCAATATTTTTATCGATTATTATTTGTCTTTTGTATAAATCGACTATTTTTCTGATTCAATAGACACAATCAACGAACGAAATGTCAGAAAGAAAATGTTTGGAATGCGGACAAAAACTGAGCGGCAGGAAGGATCAGAAATTTTGTTCGGATTATTGCCGGAACACGTATAACAACCGTTTGAATGAGGATGCTACGAAATATGTTCGCCGGATCAATAATATTCTTCGGAAAAACCGGCGCATTTTAGAGGTTTTAAACCCGACCGGGAAAAGGACCGTTGATGCGATTACATTGGCTGAAGAAGGTTTTAATTTTCACTACTACACGAATGCTTACCAGACGCAGAAGGGAAACACGTATTTCTTTTGTTATGAACAAGGGTATTCGAAGTTGGAGAATGACCAGTATATGCTCGTTTTGAAGCAGGATTATGTGAAGTGATTAAACGTTGAAAATGCAAAATGCAAAATGCAAAATGCAAAATGCAAAATGCAAAATGCAAAATGCAAAATTCTTATTTATTCTTTGGAAAGTAAGGTTATTTTTTCTTAGCTTAAAATAGGAAACGTACAAAAATGACTGAAAACAAACCTTTTGATATTAAAAAGCGTTCCTTTCAATTTGCGCTTAATTGTCTAAAATACTGCAAGCATATTTCCAACGAGCACAAAGAGTATATTCTAACAAAGCAACTCTCAAGATCTGCAACTTCAGTAGGCGCGAATATCCGGGAAGCTCAAAATGCAGTAAGTAAAAAAGATTTTGTCCACAAACTAACGATCTCCCAAAAAGAATGCAATGAAAGTATTTATTGGATTGAACTATTAAGCGCTTTTTTAGAATTGAAATCTTCCGAAATCAAATGCCTGGAAAAAGAAGCAAACGAATTATTACTTATTCTCAGTTCGATTATTGTTAAATCAAAGCAAAGAATAAACTCTTAATAAGTTTTGAATTTGGAGCTTTTGAATTTTGACTTCTCTTACAAGTTCCACTTCTCTTTGAAAAGCTCCATTTTCGGATGGTCTTTCACTCCTTCGCAACCGATTACCAATACGTCTTTGCATTTCGTGCGGTCGAAGAATAAAGAAAGATGAGATAATGCTACGTTCATTGTTCCGCTCAAATCAATCTTGTGGATCGGAGCCTGGTGAACCTCAAACAAATCGCGAAGTTCTGCAGCACGCTTATCAAAATTGTGATTATCATGAAAAATAACAACGGCATCAATTTTTTCAATCAGATCATCATTCTCCTGGAATGGCAAAACTTGAAAGCCTAGTCCTTGTAACCAAGAATTTACAGTATCAGCAAACGGGGTTTTGTCTTCGGTGTAAATGGTCTGAATATGTGTTGTCATTCTTACCTTAATTTGTTATTTTTCGTTTACGTTTCTTAAAAGAGTTTGCAAAAATACTGTAAACTTTTAGTAAACTATGTTTAAAATTCAATTAATTACTCTTTTTATTTTGTTTAGCAATTCAACAATCCTTAAATCAATTGATTTTGAAATAATTAACTGTGATGCTTACAGAACTTGAAAAATACAACAATTCCAACTAAAAACCTAGAAGTATATTTGCTAATTCGATTTAGGTGGTTTTATTATCTATATCCTAAAATGCGCATAAAATCATCTGCCGTTTGTTCTTCAGAAAACAGTTCCGTCACGATTTTCCCGTGTTCATCGCGCTGAATGAGTACATGCTTGGGTTCCGGAATCAGGCAGTGCTTCAACCCTCCGTAACCTCCGATGGTTTCCTGGTAAGCCCCCGTGTTAAAGAATCCAATATACAGCGGTTTATTTTTATCGAATTTCGGAAGATAAATAGCATTGGAGTGCTGTTCCGAGTTGTAATAATCATCTGAATCACACGTCAATCCTCCCAAAAGAACGCGTTCGTAATCGTCGTTCCAGCGGTTAATTGCCAGCATGATGAAACGCTGATTGATTGCCCAGGTATCCGGAAGGTTCGTCATGAAAGAACTGTCGATCATGTTCCATTTTTCCCGGTCGTTCTGCTGTTTCTGGTGCAATACATTGAAGATTGCTCCGCCGCTTTCCCCAACTGTAAAGGATCCGAATTCCGTATAAATATTCGGTTCCGGAATATCATTGTCGTTACACACGCGTTTCACCTGCATCAGGATCTCACGCACCATGTAAGCATAATCAAAGTCGAACTGAAGTGATTTTTTAATCGGGAAACCACCGCCGATGTTCAGTGAATCCAAGGTCGGGCACACTTTTTTCAAATCGGAATAGATGCGCAAACACTTCGTTAATTCGTTCCAGTAATACGATGTATCGTTGATTCCCGTATTGATGAAAAAGTGAAGCATTTTGATCTGCACCCGCGGATTATCCTGGATAAATGCTTTGTAGAACGGAACAATTTCACGATATCGGATTCCCAAACGCGAGGTATAAAACTCGAATTTCGGTTCTTCTTCGGATGCAATCCGAATCCCGATTTTCAGTTCGTTTTCTCCTGTCGCTGCGATTAAATCGTGAATTTCTGCCGTGTTATCTACCACCGGAATGACATTCAAACGCTTGTCGTCAATCAATTCTGCGATGTTCTGAATGTATTTCGGCGGCTTGAAGCCGTTACAAATCACGTAACTTCCTTCTTTTAGCTTTCCAGCATTCAGCACATTTTTAACGATATCAATATCAAAAGCAGAAGACGTTTCGATATGTACATCGTTTTTCAGGACCTCATCCAACACGAAGGAAAAATGGGAACTTTTTGTACAGTAAGAATAATAATAGTTTCCGGAATAACCCAGGTTGTTCATGGCTTCACGAAACCAACCTTTGGCCCGTTGGATATTATGAGAAATCTGGGGCAGATAATTGAATTTTAACGGAGTTCCATATTCTTCAATCAATCGCATCAGATCAATACCATGAAACATCAAACGATCTTCTCTCAAGTGAAATTCATCTTGCGGAAAATCAAAAGTTTGATCGATAAGGTCAATGTATTTTGTTCTCATTCGCTACACGTTGCGCTCCTCCCAGGGAAATCTTTCTTAAAAGTTTTAAAACCAACCTAATTATTCCAACGATAATTTGGTGCAAATGTAGGGGAAAGATTGAAAAGTGACTTGTAAAAAATCAAAAATTGATTGATTTTCGTTTGGTGGGGGTCAATCGTCATAAAACCCGCTGGCTGAAATGAAAGATTGCACCTCCGATGAAGTACATCCAGACATCTGTTAAATCGCCTGTACCCCTGCCCCGGAGCGGTAAATACCACTCGAATAAAACACTCATCGAAAGCACCACCAACATGTTCAGATGAAACGGAATAAGCAGCTTTTTATCTCTTTTCAAGATGCGTAAACCCCACAGGCAAACGAACAATTGCAAGGGAATAAACAATAGATCCGTTAAATGATAAGCAATAAACCCGGGAAGCGAATAACGGATTCCGGTGTATTTTACCAGGATATACAGGAATACGATTCCGCTGAAGAAGTATATGCTGTTCCGGTACTTAACCATTTGATCCAACTGTTATGTAAGCGAAAAAGAACGCAATTCCCATCACGATTGCCATGACGGTGTAGCAGATTTTATACAGGATTCTCAACAGCAGGAACCGGGATTGTTCCCAGGCTTCAACAAATATGTCTAAGGAGGTTTTCGGTGCATTTTTTCTCCGCTCTTCCCGTTCCTTCTCGCGGATTTCTTCAATGATTACCGGTGAAAGAACTTCACCGCAGAATTGACAATAGTCTTCTTCTCCATTCCAGTTTTGACATTTCGGGCATTTCCTTCTGACTGCCATATCTATCTATTTTTCTGATTTTCAACCAAATTCATTTTAGCTATTTTTAGCTAATTTTTACAAAGGTAAGTAATTAGTTATTTTTAGCTAATTTTATTCCCGAAAAATGAAAACAAAAGATAAAATACTGAAGCAGGCTCTTTTCCAGTTCAATTCGGAAGGTGTGGAACGGGTGACAACTTCATCGCTGGCAAAGAACATGGGAATCAGTTTGGGAAACCTGCATTATCATTTCCCGAACCGGGACAGCATTATTCAGCATTTGATTGATGAATTTATCGCGCATGAGGAAGTACTTTCAAAAAAACTGCTCCAAACACCGGCAGAAAACTTCATTACACATTTGTTTACGGTTCAGTTACTGACTTTCAAAAGTATGTGGGAATACCGTTTTATTTTTTCTGACCGCCTGGTGATTAAACGCCGGACGGATTACCTGGAAATCCGCTTCATGGAAATGATCAGATTACGTAAAATCGAATTCGACCGGATGGTTTCCGAATTGCAGTCAAAAGGGATTATTTTCCCAGAAATTTCCCGGAAAGTTCTGGATGCTTATTTTACGCAACTGGTTATCGGGAATAACAGCTGGATTGCCTATTCCGAATTATTTCCTTCCGATTTACCTCCTTATCATTACTTTGCAGAATCTGCAATCTGGTCGTGGAAACCTTATTTGAATTATACGGACAATGACCTGGAAGAAGCGATGAAAAATGCGCTTGTCACTATGGAAAATTACTGATTGTGCTTGTGCAAAATGGTTCTATGAATTCTTTGTCAGATGTTCCACCAAACGGTTCGAGCGGTGGGAAGAATAGATTCCGAAAGCATTTACCACCACTCCTTTCACTGAATTATCGTGGGAAGAGATCGCGTAAACAATCATTTCATCTCCCGGATCGGTCATTCCTTCAAAACGGTGTACTTCATCAATGGAGAATTGCTCCGGAGACAGTTCTGCGAACGGGGAATCACAGATTAAACATTCCTTTTCGGCTTCCATGCTGAGATTTGCCGTATATCCGCGCTTCTTCAAATCATTTACCGCTTCGCTTACCGTTTCGTAACTCCGTGTCATCACTTTTGTTTTTGAATGTGTTTTAAAGATAGGGAAAATAATTGCGAATGTCTAATTACGAATGCCGAATTACGAGTTCCGAATTTATTCTGGCAGCGATTTCATTTATCAGAAATTGAGCGATGCAGAATTCGAATTTTGCGATATGAATACTCCAGGCGATTGTTAAATCCTTAACTGCTTGATACTATATCCGTACTTGACCTATGGGTGAACTATGGGAAAAATTGCGAATTGCGAGTTACGAATGTTGACGCACGAAAACGAGAGTCCGAACTAACCATTTCAAAGGATGGTGAAATCGCGAAAAGAGGGTATTGAATTAGCTTGAAATCCTTGTTTACTTTGTATCGCAATTTTTTCATCTTTAAAGAGATAACACCTAATCACAGCTATTCACGTAATGTTCAGGTTCACTGATTTTTTACGAATAAAAAACGGGATCACTTTTTTGCGATCCCGTTTTCTATTTTATGAGTTCTTTAATCAGACTCGGAGGTCTTCCTATAATGGCCTGGTTCCCTTTTACGACAATGGGTCTTTCAATCAGGATCGGGTATTTGATCATGGATTGAATCCATTGTTTCCGTGTGCGTTTTTTGCCTTCGTATTTCTCCCGGAAAATTTCTTCTTTCTGACGGATAATATCCAACGGCTTTGCATTTAATAATTTCAACAGGTTATCCAGTTCCTCGTAAGTAGGTGGAACCAGCAAATAATCCCGTATTTCGATATCTGCACCCAATTCTTCCAGGATGCAAAGACCTTCTCTGCTTTTCGAGCAACGGGTGTTGTGATATATGATTGTTTTCATAAAAGAGGATTTTAAGATGCTAAGACTTTATTCTACAGAATTGAGAAAAATCACCTCCTTAAATCTTAATATCTTGAAGTCTAATTACCGTACATCATCAAATAGGATTTCAGGAAAGGAAGCAAATCCCCGTCCAATACTTTATCCGGATCGTTTACGGTATAATCTGTCCGGTGATCTTTCACGCGGCGGTCATCCAATACATAACTCCTGATCTGGGATCCCCATTCGATTTTTTTCTTCCCGGCTTCGATCTGTTCTCTCGATTCTGCACGTTTACGCAATTCGATTTCGTATAACTGGGAGCGAAGCAATTGCATGGCTTTTTCCTTATTGGCCAACTGCGAGCGCGATTCGGAGTTCTCAATGATAATCCCGGAAGGAGCATGTCGCAAACGAACGGCTGTTTCGACCTTGTTTACGTTCTGTCCACCGGCACCTCCCGAACGGAATGTTTCAAAAGTAATATCTGCCGGATTCACATAAATTTCAATCGTGTCGTCCACGGAAGGATACACATATACGGAAGCAAAGGATGTCATGCGTTTTCCCTGCGAGTTATAAGGGCTCACACGCACCAAACGGTGGATTCCGTTTTCGCCTTTCAGGTAACCGAAAGCAAATTCCCCTTCGATTTCCAGAGTTACGGTTTTGATTCCGGCTACATCACCTTCCTGGAAGTTGAGTTCTTTTACTTTGTAACCGCTTTTCTCCGCCCACATCAGGTACATGCGCATCAGCATTCCCGCCCAGTCGCACGCTTCGGTACCTCCTGCTCCTGCAGTAATCTGGATCACCGCGCTCAAAGCGTCTTCTTCACCTGAAAGCATGTTTTTCAGCTCAACTTCCTCAACAGTGGTCAGCAAGTTCTTGTATGCTTCATCGCATTCTGATTCCTCGGCAGCACCTTCTTTCACAAATTCAATCAATACTTCCAAATCGTCGGCCTGAGCTTTCAATACCTTATAGGATTCAATCCAGAACTTCAGTCCACGGATTGTTTTCATTTCTACTTCTGCCTTCTTCGGATCATCCCAGAAGCCGGGGTCCTGCGTTTTCAATTCAGCTTCACGCAATTGCATTTCCTTTTCGGGAATCTTTAAATAGTTCGCAATTGCAGTAATGCGTTGATTAATTTCTTTGAGTTGGTCACTGTTTACCATGGCACAAAGTTAATTGAAAATGGATAATGTAAAATTGAAAAAGTGAATGACCCTATGGTGAAAAGGGAATATCGAGAAAAAATGACCTCCAAAATTGTTCTAGGGTTTACAACCCTAGAAGGGTGGTTCATTATTTTTTGCTTATATTATTGTAGCGCGCGCAGTGAGAAGTTTAATGCAAATAGCAGAAATGTGAAAAGTTGATACCGAAAATCGATAAAGAATGCCGCTGTCCTTTTTTAGTACTTAAAAAAAATTACATTTGCACCGAGAAAAGGAAATAAGACTTTAAACAAGAATAAGATGAATATTCCAGCAAATTTAAAATACACAAAAGACCACGAGTGGGTAAGTGTTGAAGGTGATGTTGCAACAATTGGTATTACTGATTTCGCTCAAGGCGAATTAGGTGACATCGTTTACGTGGAAATCGAAACAGTAGGTGAAACTTTGGATCACGAAGAAGTGTTCGGTTCCGTAGAAGCTGTAAAAACGGTTTCTGACCTGTTCATGCCGGTTTCTGGAGAAATCATCGAATTCAATGAAGGTTTGGAATCCAACCCGGAAGCAGTAAACAAAGATCCTTACGGTGACGGTTGGATGATCAAAGTAAAAATGTCCAACCCTTCTGAAGTTGACGGTTTATTAGACGCTGCAGGATACCAGGCATTGGTTGGTTAATTCAGCTCAAACTATTATAATTTGAAAGCTCACAGTCATCAGGCTGGTGGGCTTTTTTTACACTTAAATCTTAAATAACTGGTTAAATCCGTACCTTCACCAAAAAACGAAACATGAAAATAGCGTTATATATAACAGGAATCCTGTTTTTTCTGAATTCCTGTACTATTGTTACTTCAACAAATGCTCCCGGTAAAGCGGAACAAACATTCCCGAAAGCCATGATCGGTTCTTATGAATTGATTTATCCTGAAAGTTTCCAGGGCATGATGGAAGGTGCGGATATGAAAACAACCGTCCGCATTACAGCAACCGAGTTAATAACATCCAGCGGAGAAGGCGATTCCCATATGCCTATCAACGATTCGATTTCAGTTACCAAGCTTGGAAAACAATATTACCTGTGCATGGGGAAAGCACCTGCATTGAACGTATTTAAGGTAATCATGAAAGGCAAGGACCTGGAACTTCATTCCATGAATGCCAAATCAGGGGTGACTGTTGAGCAAATGCAGCCTTTCTTCTCGAATGTTTCTGTTGATTCAAGCGTAGATGAAGAAACGGGTGAACTGACAGATTCTTATATCGTAACAATTGATGATTCCAAGATTGATAAATATTACGCAAGTGATTTGATTCATGTGGAGCCGTTTACATTGAAACGGGTGAAAAAGAAATAGAAAAATTCAAAGAGTTCAAGAGTTTAAATATTTGGAATTTTGCGGAAAGGTCAGAATTCCAAATTGGAATCTTGCCAATTTTGCGATTCGCAATATTACGAATCAGCATTTTTGCAAAATCACAAAAAAATCCATAAAAAAGGGGCTGTCCCCTATCTTACAGCCCCGATTTATGTGTTTAATCTGCTACTATTAAACAACGTCACTAATTTCATCGTCGAGATAAATGAAGAATGCATAAACATCATCTTTCAATGCCTCGGATTGTTTTGTTTTCAACTCTTTTTTGAGTGTCAGATATTCTATCTGGGCGACATCTTTTTTCAAATCTGCCGTATTTCCCTGACGTGTATCTTTACGCAACTCTTTTTTAGCTGATCGCAATTCTTTTTTCACTTCCCTGCGGTCTTCATTTGACTGACGGATCGCTTCGTTCTGGTCAGATTGCAAATCGCGCTTATCAATACGCAAGTACTTTTTATCGCGTTTCAAATCTGCTTTTGCTTTCCGGAGTTCTTTCTTACTCATGTGGGATTCGATCACCAAATCTGCTTCCTTGTTTTTCTTGAATTCAGCTTTGTGGAATGCAATTCGTTCCCGGTCTTTTTCGATTCGCGACATGGTTGCTTTCATGTCTTTATACTCTTTACGATGCAAGAATCTGTTTCCTTCAATTGAACCTTCCGTATTTCCGGCAAAAGAAGGCGTTGCTGCCATTAATCCTGTTGCAATCATCCCGATTAGAAACAGGTTTTTTAATTTCATCTTTTCCATGATTCCATTTTTAATTGGTTCGCTTATGCAAAGACAATGCTTGTGCCACAAAGAATAAAATGAGTTTAAATCCCTTATTTATCAACGGATTGAGACAATTGTTTCAAAATGAAAAAATATGTGAAAATTTTTCAAAATGAAAAAACAGGTTTCGAAATGACGAAATTGAATAATTGGTATATTTGTGAAAAGCACTTATGAACCCCATATATCCTATATCTTTTTCGATCGGAATCTATCTTATTTTGACTATCATCGGAATTAAAAAATCTCCTGTTTTCCCGAAAATCAATTCTGTCTATGTATTGTTTCGGGAGCGTTTTCTATCCGGGCGAACCAAAGGATTAGTGGGAACTTATAAGAATATACTAGAAGTCGTGTTAACCGATCAGGAGCTTTGGATCCGGCCGTTTTTTCCGTTTTTAGGATTTGCTTTTCTTTTCAAAGCCATTCATAAAATCCCGGTTTCTGATATTCGGGGCATTGAAACAAGAGGCGGAGAGACAACAATTTACTTTAAAAACAACGAATTAACAGAAGTTTATTTTTCGATCAATTTCAATAAGCCGCAACTATTTATCCAAACGCTGCAGCAATTGAATCCGGCTATTCGCATTCTTGAAATCAATCACTAGTTCTCCCTACTCTCATTAAAATCGGGAAAGCAACCTGAACCGAATCAAAAGCTGGAAGTTGATCCGAGAGTGTTTCGATCGGGTTTATTTGATGCTTATCGGTATAATGCTTCACAGCCGACCAGGTATTCAAATATCCCAAAAGCTGTTCCCGATTCCACGTATTCCGGATCTCGAATTCGGGAGATGGTATTTCTTCAAACGGAAAGGGAATGGTCTGGTATTTTTCATCAATGTACTTTCGCTCCGAGTCCCAATAATTTCCCAGGACTCCCCGGTACAACCGTTCAATCCATTGCTGAACCGCTTGGTTATCCGTGAGAATATTCCCGTATCCGAGCACCACGAAGATTCCATTTGGCTTTAACGTCCGCTTAACTTCCCGGTAGAATTTTTCAAAATCGAACCAGTGAATGGCTTGTCCGACCGTGACACAATCAAAAGAGGATTCCGGGAAATCGGTTTGTTCGGCAACTTGCTGTGAATAGTGGATTTTAGGGTTTGAAACCGCATTTTTCAATTGATTTTCGCTCAAATCCGTAGCTTGGACTTCATCAAACAAACCCGCCAGTTTGATTGCAACCTGGCCGTTTCCTGTGGCACAATCCCAAGCGCGTTCCTTTCCGGTCAAAACGGTTTCCAGGAAAGTAAACACCTCATCCGGGTAGGAAGGACGAAACTGCGCGTAATTTTGGGAGTTGTGTGAGAAATTGTCTTTCACAGCCATTTTATTTTATCGGATAGCACATTTCGACTCTACTCAATGCGCTGTCACAGGTAACTCAATAACTACTCGTAGCTCCGCCAATTTGCTCAATCGGGTGCCAGGTCGTTTTCAATTCCTGCAAATCTGTAATATAATACGGATTTTCATCTGCTTCTTTTGTGAAATCCTTCTCATAAACAAATACCCGTTTCACATTGCAATCGGCACCCGCTTCAATGATTTTTGCGTTTTCTGCATTTCCACCGGCATAAACTACTGCGTTTACATCCATGTGACTGTGAAACTGATCGAGCAATTCTTTCTCCGTTCCGGTCAGAATATTCACTACGCCGCCCGGAAGATCGGATGTTGCCAATACTTCCGCAAAAGTGATCGCACATAACGGCAGATTCTCCGATGCTAAAACGATGCACGTATTTCCTCCCGCAATGACCGGTAGAATCGTTGAAACCAAACCAATCAAACTATTCGCTTGCGGAGCAATGATTCCGACAACTCCCATCGGTTCCAAAGCGGAGAAATTGAAATGACTGCTCGCCACCGGGTTCACCGAGCTGAAAACCTGTTGGTATTTGTCGCACCAACCTGCGTAATACACACAACGGTCGATCGCCAATTCCACTTCCTGCTTCGCTTTTGCTTCCGGACTTCCCTGTTTTACCAATTCTTCCACGAACTGAACTTTCCGTCCTTCCAGCATTTCTGCAATCCGGTAAAGGATTTGCCCGCGATTAAATGCTGCTCTTTCCGACCAGGATCCGAACGCTTTTCGGGCCGCTACAACCGCATTCCGGAAGTCTTTCCGCGACGACAAACATATGTTCGCCAAAGGCTGACCTTTCTTATCCAGCGGGCTGTAATATCTTCCGGATTCCGTTCTGGGGAATTGTCCGCCGATGAAGATTTTGTATGTTTTTAGTATTTCCAATCTTGACATAGTTTGTAAATCTTGTTTTCCTCTCCCTTTATCCCTCTCCAAAGAGGGAGATTTAATCCGCTTCCCCCTTTGGAGGTCTTGACGACTCTGATGAGTGTCAGACTCCGTCAGAGGGGACTGAGGGGGAGGATCATTCTACTTTTTCAATTCTCTATTTTCAAATAAGCTCCCAATCCGTGTAAGCCTCCTTCTCTTCCGAAACCGCTTTCCTTGTATCCTCCGAAAGGCGATGTCGGGTCGAATTTATTGTAGGTATTTGCCCAAACAACTCCGGCTCTCAGTTTCGTTGTTAAATTGAAGATTCTTGAACCTTTATCCGTCCAGACTCCTGCTGCCAAACCATATGGCGAGTTGTTCGCTTTCTGAATCACTTCATCAATCGTTCTGAAAGTTTGAATCGTGAGT
>VFQP010001588.1_pt1 | contig 29647 bp, 26 predicted proteins | sample 3512351 | NCBI WGS metagenome assembly VFQP01 (sample SAMN10412372, study PRJNA504923) | tailings metagenome | isolation source: Relicate 1 Philex TSF1 revegetated site | place: Philippines: Tuba, Benguet | collected 2017-08-29
TGATCGAGCAGATCCAGGCGCGCCTGCTGCCGCGGCGCGGCATCTTCGCCAATCCAGACGAGATCATCGTGACGCTGGGCGCGCAGAACGCACTCTACATGCTGGCGACGCTGCTGATGACGAAGGGCTCGAAGGTGGCGATGGAGGATCCGGGGTACCCGGACGCCCGCTCGATCTTCCGCCTCGCCGGCGCTGACATAACCCCGACGCCCGTTGATTCCCAAGGCATCGTGACGTCTTCGATCCCCTCCGATGCAGGCTTCGTCTTCGTCACGCCGAGCCACCATTGCCCGACGATGGTGCCGCTCAGCCTCGAGCGCCGGCAGGACCTCCTGGCGCGCGCCCAGCGCAACGACCAGATCATCATCGAGGACGGCTACGACAGCCAGTTGCTGGACGAGGCGCCCCAGCAGGCGCTGAAGAGCACGGACCGGACCGGCCGTGTGATCTATGTCGGCTCGATGTCCAAGACGCTCGCGCCGGGCCTACGGCTGGGCTACATCGTCGCCTCCGCCGACCTGGTCGCGGAGCTGCGCGCCCTTCGCCGCTTCATGCTGCGCCATCCGCCGGCCAACAACCAGCGCGCCGTTGCGCTATTCCTGTCGCTCGGCCACCACGAAGCGCTGGTGCGCCGGCTTTCGACCGCCTTCGAGGAGCGCCGCAAGCGCCTCGTGCAGGCGATCAACGCATTCCTGCCGGAATGGCGCTCGACCAATTCGGCCGGCGGCACGTCGCTCTGGCTGGAAGGACCGCGCGGCATCGACGCGCGGGCGCTTGCGGAGGCGGCGGCGGCGCGCAGCGTGATCGTGGAACCGGGCGACCGCTTCTTCGACAGGCCAGACCGACCGGCGCGGTTCCTCCGGCTCGGCATCTCGTCGATCCAGCAGCAGCATATCGAGCCCGGAATCCGCGAACTGGCAACGGCCGCCGGGCGGCGCCCAGCCGCCGCCTGAACGAACCGATCCTGTTCCGGTCTGGCACATTCTGCTAAAATGCCTGGCCCATGGCCGGGTAAAGTCGTGGCGGCATAGTCAAGTGGGAAAGGCGGTCGTGCCACGCCGAAAACGGCGGGCCAACCGCGAACGGGAGTAGACCGCATGTCCGGTGTTGCAGTTTCCGGTGCCGTCATCGATTCCGCCGAGTCCCCGGAACGCGGCGGCCGGCGCTCGGGCGGACGCGAGGCCCGACGCGCGCTGCGCTCGGCTCCCCTTGCCGAGGACATCCGTCCGGTACGGCCGGGCGTGGAAGGCGGCCGCTATCAGCCGCTCGCCCGCCACGATCTCGAACGCATCCATGAGTCTGTGCTGACCGTGCTCGAGACGGTCGGCTTCGCCAATGCCATCCCCTCCTGCATCGAGGCGCTGACGCGCGTCGGCGCGATCTACAGCGAGCAGGGCAAGCGCATCCGCTTTCCGCGCGCGCTCGTCCTCGAGACGATCAGGAACGCGCCGCGCAGCTTCACGCTCCACGGCCAGGATCCGAAACACGACATGCTCGTGCAGGGCCGCAAGGTGCATTACGGCACGGCCGGCGCAGCGGTGCATCTTGTCGATGTGGAGAAGCGCGAGTACCGGGAATCGCTGCTCAAGGACATCTACGACGCCGCGCGCATCGTCGACAGATTGGACAATATCCACTTCTTCCAGCGGCCCATGGTGCCGCGCGACATCCCCGATCCGCTGGCGATGGATTTCAACACGCTCTACGCCTGCGTGAGCGGCACGACCAAGCATGTCGGCACGTCGTTCACGGTGCGCGAGAACGTCGCGCCTGCGCTGGAAATGCTCTACGCGATCGCGGGCGGCGAGGAGAAATTCCGCGCCCGGCCGTTCGTTTCCAACTCCAACTGCTTCGTTGTGCCGCCGATGAAGTTCGCCGAGGACGCCTGTGGCGTGCTCGAAGCCTGCGTCGAAGGCGGCATTCCGATCCTCCTGCTCTCGGCCGGCCAGGCCGGCGCAACGGCGCCCGCGGCGATCGCCGGCGCCGTGGTGCAGGCGGTGGCCGAGGTGCTGGCCGGCCTCGTGTACGTGCAGGCGCTGAAACCCGGCCACCCGGCGATCTTCGGGACGTGGCCGTTTGTCTCCGACCTGCGCACCGGCGCGATGTCCGGCGGCTCGGCCGAGCAGGCGCTGCTGACGTCTGCCTGCGCGCAGATGGCCCAGTTCTACGACCTGCCGGGCGGCTCGGCCGCCGGCATGGCCGACTCCAAGCTGCCGGACATCCAGTCGGGATACGAGAAGGGCATCACCAACGTGATGGCCGGCCTGTCGGGGCTGAACCTCGTCTATGAATCGGCTGGGATGCACGCGTCGCTGCTCGGCTTCTGCCTCGAGAGCCTGATCATCGACAACGACATGCTCGGCTACTGCCTGCGCAGCGTGCGCGGCATCGAGGTGTCGGATGACGCGCTGTCGGTCGCGTCGATCTCCGACGTCTGCCTCAACGGACCCGGACACTATCTCGGCCACGAGCAGACGCTGAAGCTCATGCAGACCGAGTACTTCTACCCCGCCGTCGCGGACCGCTTCTCGCCCAAGGAGTGGAACGAGAAGGGCAAGCCCGACATCCTGTCGCGCGCCATCGAGGAGAAGAAGCGCGTGCTCTCGACGCATTTCCCGCGCCACGTCCCGCGTGTCCTGGACGACCAGTTGCGCGCCCGGTTCGGCGACCTGATCGCGCTCCCCCGCGCCGCCATGGGCGGGTGATCACGCGCGATCACCTTGTTGCGAGGCCGCGTTCCTGTGCCATGATTGCGCCCGGCCGGCATGATGTCAGCATGCCGGCCTGGGAGCATGAGCATGGCGCGGTCGTCCGCGATCCGTTCGGGCAGTATTGGGTTGGCCGGGCTGCGCGCCGCCCTGATGGCCGGCGTCGTCCTGTTGCCGCTGACATACCCTTCACTCGCCGAGGAGACCGCGGCCGCACGCGCCGCAGCTATACAGACGTTGCTCGATGCCGACCGGCCGGCCGACGGCGAGGCAGCGGCGCGCGCCGCACTTGGCGATGCGATGAGTCAACATGGCGCGGATTCGCTTGAGGCAGCTAACCTAAATCGTCTGCTGGGCGACGCCTTGTATGCCCAGGAACGCTTCGCAGAAGCGGAGCCGCATTTCCGTGCCGCGCTCGAATTGCGCGGACGCCTGCTTGGCGATGCCAGCGCCGACACCGCACAATCCGCAAACGATCTCGGCCTCACGCTCAGAAACCTGAAGCAGTTCGTCGAGGCAGAGGCGCTGATGCGGCTCGCCCTCGACATCAGGATCAGGGCTTTCGGGCCGGAACATGAAAACGTCGCCCGCTCATGGTTCGCGCTGGCGCGGACGCTGGAGGACAAGGGTGACAACGTTGCCGGCGCGGCCGCCGCGGGCAAGGCCGCGGAGATCGGACGCAAGGCACTCGGCGACACGTCTCCCCTGGTGATCCTGTGGAGCGGCGAGCAGGCCGCGATGCTGCACAATGGCGGCGACCTCGGCGCCGCAGAGACGCTGTATCTCAAGGTGCTCGCGGTTGCAGGCAAGGAACTGCCGGCAGACAACACCAATCTTGCGACCTTCCGTCAGGGACTGGCGAACCTCTATCGCCAGACCAAGCGTCCGGAACTGGCGGAACCGTTGCACCGGCTGGCGCTCGATGCGCGGCGCAAGGCCTATGGGGACACCAGCCGGCCGGTTGCGACGGCACTCGAAGGTCTGGGCCGCTCGCTCGAGGCGCAGAACCGCTACGGCGATGCCGTGGCCGCCTATGCCGAGGCGCTGGTAATCCGTGGAGAGACAGACGGCTCGAAGAGCGCCGCAGCAGCTGACCTGCACCTGCGGCGGGGTGTCTCCCTGCTTGGCCTCGACAGGGCAGCCGAAGCAGAAGCCGATTTCCGTGCGCTGCTGGCGATCCACGAATCGAAGGGGGAAGCCATCAGCGAAGGCGCCGCACACGCGGCCCGCAACATCGCACGCGCCGCTGCCCGTCTGGATCGAGACGCGGAAGCCGAAACCTATCTCAAGCGCGCGCTCGACATCAGCGAGAAGATCCACGGGCCGAATGCGCTCTACACGGGATTCGACCTGCTGTTTCTCGGCACTCATTACTCGGGCCAGCAGCGGTTCCGCGATGCGATGCCGCTCATAGAACGCGCCGTCTCCATCATGGACGGAAGTGAGGGCGGAAAGGCGAATGCGGCGATCGCCCGCGCGGCGCTGATGAACATCAAGTTTGCATCGGGCGCCCGGCCGGAAGCGGTCGCAATCGGCGAACGGGCACTGGCCGACATCACCGAGGCCCGCGGTCACCGCCATCCCGATGCGGCTCGCATGATGGTGACACTTGCCCAGATGCGGGAGATGATGGGCGACTTCGATATTTCCGAAAAGCTGGCGCTCGACGCGCAAGCGATCCTGCACGAGGCTGCGGACGGGGACGGCGCGCTGATCCGGATCGCCAGCCTGATGGGCAACATCAAGCTCGGCCAGGGCAAGCCGGCCGAGGCCGAAGAATATCTGCGCCAATCGCTTGCCGCGCGGGCCGAGCGCTATGGCCCTGACAGCGCCGAGCTGCAGGGCGCCTACGCAGACCTCGGAAAGGCACGGTTCGTGCAGGGCGATTTCGAGGCTGCGGTTTCCAATATGGAACGCGCCGTCGCGAGCATCGAGAAGATCGCATCGGTGGATGCCGCGACTGCTTTTGCCTCACGGACCGGCGAGATCGAGGACGCGGCCGTTGCGCGGGCGGCCGTCTACGATCATCTGGTCAAGGCCTACGACCGGCTGGCCGACCAGACCGGACAGCGCCCGCTGCTCGCGGCCAAGGCATTCCTGACGGCCCAGCGGGTCATCGAATCCCGCGCAGCCGGCGCCCTCGCGCAGCTTGCGCAACGGCAGGCGGCGGGCGATGGCGCGCTTGCCGCGCTGGTGCGCGAAAGGCAGGACCTGGTCGGCCGCTGGCGCGACGGCGACGCGACGCTTGTCGGACTGCTGTCGAAGCCGCCAGGACAAAGGAACGCGCAACGCGAACAGGAACTGCGCAACGGGCTCAGCATCGTCGATACGCGCATCGCAGCGATCGACCGCGAACTCGCCGAAAGGTTTCCCGACTTCGCCGGAATGCAACGGCCAGCGCCACTCGATGTGAGCGCGGTGCAGGCGCGGCTCGGCGAGAACGAGGTGCTCCTCTTCTTCGCCGATACGAGCGCGCTGGAGCGTACTGCTGGCGAGACCTATCTGTGGGCAATCCCCAAGCGTGGCGAACTGCGCTGGGTCCGGCTGCCGCGCGAGACAGCCGAACTGGCAGCCGCCGTCCGTTACCTGCGCGATCGGCTGGGCGTCGGCGCAGAGGTGCGTGGCGCCGCGGCGATGGCACAAGCCAGCGACGACGGGCCGGCCGCGGTGCTCGTGGCCGCTCATCAAATCTACCGGGCGACGCTCGGGCCAGCGGCTGACCTGATCGATGGCAAGCAGCTTGTCATCGTTCCCTCGAAGCGTCTCGCCGGACTGCCGTTCCACCTGCTGGTTTCTGAGCCCATCTCGGCCGCTTCTCCCGATCCATACCGCGACGCGGCCTGGGTGGCGCGCGACCACGCCATCACCGTGCTGCCGTCGGTGGCGTCGCTGTCGGATGCGGGACCGGAACGCGCGGCAGCGTCGGATTACCGGGCGCCCTATATCGGCTTCGCCAATCCGCTGCTGACCGGCCGGTCGGGGACGGACATGCGGGCCTTCGACCGGCAGGCATGCGGCTCTGGCTCCGTCACGGCCGCCGAAACCGCCATCGATGCCCCACCGGCCCTGGACGTGCTTTTCGAGGGGGGAGCGGCGAATGTCGACGCCGTGCGCGCGCTCGCCCCCCTTCCCGAGACAACCGACGAAGCCTGCGCCATCGCCGCATCATTGCGCGGCGCGCCGGACGCGGTACTGCTCGGCGCCAGGGCAACTGAAACCGCGGTCAAGTCTCTGTCCAACGACGGCCGTCTCGCGAGGACGTCGATCATCCACTTCGCCACGCACGGCCTTGTGTCGGGCGACCTGCAAGGTCTTGTCGAACCTGCCATCGTGCTGACGCCGCCACAGCAGGCATCGGCCACTGATGACGGGCTCCTGACCGCATCGGAAGTGGCCACCCTGAAACTCGATGCCGACTTCGTCATCCTCTCGGCCTGCAACACCGCGGCCGGGGACGGCGGCGGCGAGGCGCTGTCCGGGCTGGCGCGCGCATTCTTCTTCGCCGGCGCGCGCTCGCTGATGGTATCTCACTGGCCGGTGAACTCGGATGCGGCGGTGCGGCTCGCCACGCACCTGACCGACGAACTGGCCGCCGATCCCAAGCTCGGCAGATCCGAGGCGCTGAGGCGTGCGATGATCGCCGAAATCGCTCGCGGCGGCGCATCGGCCGATCCCGCCAACTGGGCTCCATTCGTCATTGTCGGCGCGGCGCGCTGACGTCAGCGCCGGGTGCGCCAGGCCGCTTCCTGGCTGGATGGAGACGGTCTAATGGTTGTCGCGGGGGATGCCCGACGTGTGCGCCACGTCGCGGTACTTGATCGCCGGCTTGAGAACCATGCCTTCCGAGAACTGGTCGACCATCGAGCGCTGGATTTCCTGCCAGGGCGTCTGATGCTTGGGATAGTGGTAGCCGCCATTGCCCGACAGCGCCGCGCGGCGCTTCGCCAGTTCGGCCGCCGGAACCAGGATGTCGGCGGTGCCCTTCTTCAGGTCTATGCGCACGCGGTCGCCTGACTGGAGCAGCGCCAGCCCGCCGCCCACCGCGGCCTCCGGCGAGGCATTCAGGATAGAGGGCGAGCCCGACGTGCCCGACTGCCGCCCGTCGCCGATGCAGGGCAGCGAATGCACCCCCTTCTTCAGAAGGTAGGCCGGAGGCTGCATGTTCACGACCTCGGCGCCACCCGGATAACCGACAGGCCCCGCCCCACGCATGAACAGCATGGTAAACTCGTCGATGCCGAGCGCCGGGTCCTCGATGCGGGCGTGGTAGTCTTCCGGCCCGTCGAACACCATGGCCCTGCCCTCGAAGGCTTCAGGGTCGGCCGGGTTCGACAGATAGCGGTCGCGGAACTCCTTGGAGATCGCGCTGGTCTTCATGATCGCGCTGTCGAACAGATTGCCCTTGAGGTTGATGAAGCCGGCATTCGGCTTCATCGGTTCGGCAACCGCGCGGATCACCTTCGGATCGAGATTCTCGACGTCGCGGCAATTGTCGCCGATCGAACGGCCGTTGACGGTGAGCGCACCGGGATTGGGCAGCATGCCGGCCTTCATCAGTTCGGCGACGACCGCCGGCACGCCGCCGGCGTGATGGTAATCCTCGCCGAGATATTCGCCGACCGGCTGCAGGTTGACGAGGAGCGGCACCTTGTGGCCGATCGCCTGCCAGTCGTCGTTGGAGAGCGGCACACCGAGGTGCCGGGCGATGGCGTTCAGGTGGATCGGCGCATTGGTCGAACCACCGATCGCCGAGTTGACGACGATGGCGTTCTCGAACGCCTCGCGGGTCATGATGTCGGACGGCTTCAGGTCCTCGCGGACCATGTCGACGATGCGCTTTCCCGTGGCGTAGGCGATCTGGCCGCGTTCGCGATAGGGCGCCGGGATGGCTGCCGAACCGGGCAACTGCATGCCGAGCGCCTCGGCGAGGCTGTTCATGGTCGTCGCCGTGCCCATCGTGTTGCAGTAGCCCACCGAGGGCGCCGACGAGGCGACGAGGTCCATGAACTCGTCATAGTCGATCTTGCCCTCGGCATGCAGTTCGCGCGCCTTCCAGGCGATGGTACCGGAGCCGGTGCGCTGGCCGCGATGCCAGCCGTTCAGCATGGGACCGACAGAGAGCGCGATGGCCGGGATGTTGACCGTCGCGGCGGCCATCAGGAGGGCGGGCGTGGTCTTGTCGCAGCCGATGGTCAGCACGACGCCGTCGAGCGGATAACCGTAGAGAATCTCGACAAGCGACAAATAGGCGAGATTGCGGTCGAGCGATGCGGTCGGCCGCTTGCCGGTCTCCTGGATCGGATGGGTCGGGAACTCAAACGGGATGCCGCCCGACGCCTCGATACCGGCGCGGACGCGCTTGGCGAGTTCGATATGGTGACGGTTGCAAGGCGACAGGTCCGAGCCGGTCTGGGCGATGCCGATCAGGGGCTTGCCGGATTGCAGTTCCTCGCGGGTCAGGCCGAAATTCAGGTAGCGCTCCAGATAGAGCGCCGTCATGCCCGGATTGTCGGGATTGTCGAACCATTCCTGCGACCGCAGCGTCTTCGTCTTACCGTTCCCGCCCGACATAAAGCTCTCCTCACGCGTGTGCGCTGATGGTTATGGCAACGCTACCATCAGGGCAAGTGCGAGCGTCGTCTGTGTACCTTGGTGCGATAGACAGTTGCGCCCGCAATGCGATAGTCCGGCCTTCAGGACCGAGGAGGAACGCCATGGCGCTGGTCATAGAAGGCGAGGAGCGGATCGCCGCACCGGTGGAGACCGTCTGGACGGCGCTGAACGATCCGGCCATCCTGAAACAGTGCATCCCGGGGTGCCAGAGCCTCGAGAAGACGTCCGACAACGGACTGGCTGCGACGGTCGTCCTGAAGATCGGGCCGATCAAGGCGACGTTCCAGGGCGAGGTCACGCTGGAGAACCTTAACCCGCCGAACGGCTACACGATCCGGGGCGAGGGCAAGGGCGGCATCGCCGGATTCGCCAAGGGCGGCGCCGATGTGACGCTGAAGCCCGACGGCGACGGCACGATCCTGACCTACTCTGCCAAGGCCGACGTCGGCGGCAAGATCGCCCAGCTCGGCAGCCGGCTCATCGCGTCGACCTCGAAGAAGCTCGCAGGCGAGTTCTTCTCCAGCTTCGGCGAGGTGGTGGGCAAGGCCTGAGCCTATTCGCCCGTAAAGGACGCCTTGCGCTTTTCGAGGAAGGCGGTGACCCCTTCGACGAAGTCGGGCGACCGGCCGGCGTCGCGCTGCAGCGCGCGTTCGAGGTCCAGCTGCGCTTCCAGCGAGTTCGCGGATGCGGCCTGGATCGCCTGCTTGGTCAGCGCATAGGCACGCGTGGGACCCATCGCCAGGCGCGCCGCGATTGCCCTGGCCTCATCCATCAGGGCTGCATCGTCCACCGCCTTCCAGATCAGTCCCCAGGCGGCGGCCGTCTCGGCGGGCAGTGGCTCCGCGAGCATGGTCAGCGCCTTGGCGCGCACTTCCCCGACCCGTTCCACCAGCCAGAACGTACCGCCGGCGTCCGGCACAAGCCCGATACGCGAGAAGACCTGGATGAAGCTCGCCGAACGGCCGGCGAGCACGATATCGCCGGCGAGAGCGATGTTGGCACCGGCACCGGCTGCGATCCCGTTGACGGCGACGACGACCGGCTTGCCCAGCCGGCGCATCTTCAGCACGAGGGGATTGTACGTCCGCTCCAGCGTCGCACCGGCGTCGCGATCCGGATCGGCCAGGTCGAACGCGCCTTCGGTCAGGTCCTGCCCCGCCGAGAACCCGCGACCCGAACCGGTCAAGAGCACGGCCCGGCACGTCGCCTCTTCGGCGGCGCGGTCAAAGGCTTCGTGCAGCCCCGCAAGGATGGCGGCGTTGAGCGCATTCAGCTTGTCAGGGCGATTGAGCGTGACGGTCAGTACGCCGTCTTCCAAGCCCGTCAGGACGGCGTCGTTCATGGCCGGCTCCCTATTCGAAGACGATCGCCGGCGCGGCCGGCGCGGCCTTTCGCGTCCGGTCGAGTTCGGCCAGAACGTTTTTCGCGATGTCGCGATAGATCGCCGCCTCATGTCCTTCCGGCCTCGACACGACGACAGGCGCGCCGCCATCGGAGGTCTCACGGATCACCATCTCCAGCGGCACCTCCCCAAGGAACGGCACGCCGAGCCTTTCGGCCTCCCGCCGGGCACCGCCATGACCGAAGATGTCGTAGCGCTTGCCGGTGTCGGGGGCGACGAAGTAGCTCATGTTCTCGACGATGCCGAACAGCGGCACGTCGACCTTCCTGAACATGTTCAGACCCTTGCGGGCATCGATCAGCGCCAGATCCTGCGGCGTGGAGACGATCACGGCGCCCGCCAGCGGTACCTGCTGAGCCATGGTGAGCTGGGCGTCGCCGGTGCCGGGCGGCATGTCGACCACCAGCACGTCGAGCTGGCCCCACTCGACCTCCCGCAGCATCTGGGTCAGCGCCGACATGACCATCGGGCCGCGCCAGATCATCGGAGTGTCCTCCTCGACGAGGAAACCCATCGACATCGCCTTGAGGCCGTACTTCTCCATCGGCTTCAAGACCTTGCCATCGACGGTCTGCGGCCGGCCGGAAAGGCCGAGCAGGCGGGGCAGCGAAGGACCGTAGATGTCGGCGTCGAGTATGCCGACGCGCAGGCCGAGCGCAGAAAGTCCGAGCGCAAGGTTCACGGCCGTCGTCGACTTGCCGACGCCGCCCTTTCCGGAGGCCACCGCGATGATCGCCTCGATGCCGGGAACGCCACGCTTGCCGGAGTGAGGCACGGACTGCTGGCCAGACTGGGTACCACCGGGGGCATGGGCATGCGGCCGCGGGGCCGCCGGGCGAGGTGCCGCAGGAGGAGGCGCTGCTGGCGCTGCCTGGCGCGGCGCCGGTGCGGCGCGCTCCATGCCGCCGCCCTTCTTCTCGGCCGTCAGTGCCACCATCGCGCCGGTGACGCCCGGCATGGACTTGACGGCGCGCTCGGCGGCGGCGCGCAGCGGCTCCAGCTCCTGCGCGCGCGCGGCCGGAACCGTGATCGAGAAGAACACCTTGGCGTCGGCGATGAAAATGTCGGAGACCAGCCCGAGATCGACGATGTTGCCGCTGAAATCGGGACCGTTGACGGTCCTGAGCTTCTCGACGACGGCTTCCTTTGTGACGCTCATCCGGTTTTCCGCTTCTGGCTCTCTCACGCCGGGCTCTCCGGGGGATTGCTCCGCGTCAGATAAGCCATTGCAGCGCGGGAACCAAGGTGGCGGCAGCGATGACCTCGCCAGCCAGCTCGATACACCGCAGATGGCGTTGTCGTTCCGCCGCTGGCGGCCTGCGCCACCCGCGCCTATCCTCTCACCATGATCGACAAGCTCGAATATTTCATCGCACTGGCCAAGTCGCGCCATTTCGGCCGCGCGGCCGATGAACTGGGCATTACCCAGCCAACCCTGTCGGCCGGCATCAAGCAACTGGAAGAGCAGCTTGGCGTGCTGCTCGTGCAGCGCGGTTCGCGCTTCCAGGGGCTAACGCCGGAGGGCGAGCAGGTTCTCTCATGGGCAAGGCGTATCGTCGGCGACACGCGCACCATGCGCGAGGAGATGCGGGCGGCGCGACACGGTCTCTCCGGCCGGCTGAGAATCGCGGCCATCCCGACGGCGCTGGCCATGGTGGCGAAGCTGACGACACCGTTCCGCGAACGGCATCCGGGGGTCACCTTCTCCGTCCTGTCCCGCACCTCGATCGAGGTCCTGTCGCTGCTGGGCAATTTCGACATCGACGTCGGCATCACCTATCTCGACAACGAGCCGCTCGGCCGCGTGGTCTCCGTGCCGCTCTATGCCGAGCGTTACCAGCTCATCACCGCGGCCGGAAATCCGCTGGCCGACCGGCCGACCGTGACGTGGGCCGAAGTCGGCGTCCTCCCCCTCTGCCTGCTGACGCCAGACATGCAGAACCGTCGGATCATCGACCAGCACTTCGCCGAGGCCGGCGTCGCGGTTCGCCCGACACTGGAAGCCAATTCGATGATCGTCCTGTTCTCCCACATCCGCACCGGCAAATGGTCGTCGATCATGCCGCTCAACCTCGCGGAAACGTTCGGCTTTTCCGAACCGATCCGCGCCATTCCGATCGTCGGGCCGGACGCCAGCCACACGGTCGGGCTGGTAGCGGCCGAAAGAAATCCGCACACGCCGCTGGTGGCGGCGTTCCTTGACGACGCGATGGCGCTGGCAAGCGATTTGCGCGCGGCGCCGTGACCTATTCGTCTCCCAGGAAGCCGGATCGATAGAAAGTTTCTATCGATCTACGGTTCGGCTTTATTGATTTCACCGGTTTTCTCTGGCTTCCTAAGGACTTAGCCGGGGAGCCGGCCAGCACAGGGAGGGCGCTGCATGACGATGCAGCCGCACGGTACCCAGACAGTGGAACGCGCCGCCGCGATCATCGCGGCGCTGAAGGGTCTCGAAGGGCCTCTGCTTCCAATCCTGCACGGCATCCAGGAAGAGTTCGGGCACGTGCCCGCCGAGACTCTGCCCGCCATCGCCGAGGCGCTGAACATCTCCAAGGCGGAGGTGCATGGCGTCGTCACATTCTACCACGACTACCGCAGCCACCCGGCAGGCCGGCATGTGCTGAAGCTCTGCCAGGCCGAGGCCTGCCAGTCGATGGGTTCCGACAAGGTCGCGGCGATGGTCAAGGAAGCACTGGGGATCGGCTTCCACGAGACCACTCCGGACGGGTCGGTGACGCTGGAGCCGGTCTACTGCCTCGGGCTCTGCGCCTGCGCGCCGTCGGCGATGCTGGATGGCGAGGTGATGGGCCGCGTCGATGAAGAGACGGTCGACGAGATCGTACAGGCGGTGCGGGCATGACCCCGCGCATCTACATCCCCGGCGATTCCGGGGCGATCGCCGTCGGCGCCGACAGGGTCGCGAAAGCGGTCGCGGCGGAACTGAAGGCGCGCGGCGTCAAGGCGGACATCATCCGGAACGGCTCGCGCGGCGCCTTCTTCCTCGAGCCGATGGTCGAGGTGCTGACGGACAAGGGCCGCGTCGCCTACGGTCCCGTGAAGCCTGCCGACGTGAAGAGCCTGTTCGACAGCGGCTTCCTGACTGGAAATCAGCACAAGCTCTGGCTGGGCAAGCCCGAGAAGCTGCCGTTCTTCGCCAGGCAGACGCGCCTCACCTTCGCGCGCTGCGGGATCACCGACCCGCTGTCGATCGACGACTACAAGGGACATGGCGGGCTCGCCGGGCTCAAGAAGGCCGTGGCGATGACGCCGGCCGACATCGTCAAGCAGGTGACCGAGTCCGGCCTGCGCGGCCGCGGCGGCGCCGGCTTCCCGACCGGCATCAAGTGGAAGACGGTCATGGATACGGCCGCCGACCGCAAATACATCGTCTGCAACGCCGACGAGGGCGACTCGGCAACCTTCGCCGACCGGATGATCATGGAGGGCGATCCCTTCGTGCTGATCGAAGGCATGGCGATCGCCGGCATCGCGACCGGCGCGACCAAGGGCTTTGTGTACATCCGATCGGAATACCCGCACGCGATCCGCGCCATGACGCGCGCGGTCGAGGTCGCGCGGCGGGCGGGTGTGCTGGGGCTGACCGTGCTCGGCTCGCCCAACGCGTTCGACATCGAGATTCGCACGGGCGCCGGCGCCTATGTCTGCGGCGAGGAAACGTCGCTTCTCAATTCGCTCGAAGGCAAGCGTGGCGTGGTGCGGGCCAAGCCGCCGCTGCCGGCGATCCAGGGGCTGTTCGGCAAGCCGACGGTGATCAACAACGTGATCAGCCTCGCCTCCGTACCGGTCATCATGGATCGTGGCGCGCAGCACTACAAGGATTTCGGCATGGGCCGCTCGCGCGGCACGATCCCGATCCAGATTGCCGGCAACGTCAGGAATGGCGGCCTGTTCGAGGCGGCATTCGGCATGACGCTCGGCGAGATCGTCGAGGGCATCGGTGGCGGGACGGCCAGCGGCCGGCCGGTGAAGGCGGTGCAGGTCGGCGGACCCCTGGGGGCGTACTTCCCCCCATCCATGTTCGATACGCCGTTCGACTACGAGGCGTTCGCGGCGAAGGACGGGCTTATCGGCCATGCAGGCATCACCGTCTTCGACGACAGCGCCGACATGCTGAAGATGGCGCGCTTCGCCATGGAGTTCTGCGCCATCGAGAGTTGCGGCAAATGCACCCCCTGTCGCATCGGCTCGACGCGCGGCGTCGAGACGATCGACCGGATTTCCGCCGGGATCGAGCCCGAGAAGAACCTCGAGCTCGTCGCCGACCTCTGCAACACGATGAAGTTCGGATCGCTCTGCGCTCTGGGCGGCTTCACACCCTACCCGGTGATGAGCGCGATCAAGCATTTCCCCACAGACTTCGCGCCGCGCGAAGTCGCTCAAGCGGCGGAATAGGAGAACCACGATGGGTCTCATTCACGAAATCGACTACGGCACGCCGGCCTCGAAATCGGCGAAGCAAGTGACGCTGACCGTCGACGGCTTCACGGTGACGGTGCCCGAGGGCACCTCGATCATGCGCGCCTCGATGGATGCGGGCATCGCCATTCCCAAGCTGTGCGCCACAGACATGGTCGACGCCTTCGGCTCGTGCCGGCTCTGCCTGGTCGAGATCGAAGGCCGTGCCGGCACGCCGTCGTCCTGCACCACGCCGGTGATGCCGGGCATGGTGGTGAAGACGCAGACAGAGCGGCTGAAGACCATCCGCAAGGGCGTGATGGAACTCTACATTTCCGACCACCCGCTGGACTGCCTGACCTGCGCGGCGAATGGCGACTGCGAGCTGCAGGACATGGCGGGCGCGGTCGGCCTGCGCGACGTGCGCTACGGCTACGAGGGCGAGAACCACGTCTTCAAGAAGAATGACGGCGTCACGAACTTCAACTGGATGCCGAAGGACGAGTCCAACCCGTACTTCACCTACGACCCGTCGAAGTGCATCGTCTGCTCGCGCTGCGTGCGCGCCTGTGAGGAGGTTCAGGGTACCTTCGCGCTGACCATCGAGGGCCGCGGATTCGACTCCCGCGTGTCGCCCGGAATGCACCAGCTCTTTCTCGATTCGGAATGCGTCTCCTGCGGCGCCTGCGTGCAGGCCTGCCCGACGGCAACGCTCACCGAGAAGTCGGTGATCAAGATCGGCCAGCCGGAGCATTCGGTCGTCACGACCTGCGCCTATTGCGGCGTCGGCTGCTCGTTCAAGGCCGAGATGCGGGGCGACGAGCTGGTGCGCATGGTGCCGTGGAAGGATGGCAAGGCCAATCGCGGACATTCCTGCGTCAAGGGCCGCTTCGCCTATGGCTACGCGACCCACAAGGAGCGCATCCTCAACCCGATGATCCGCGACAAGATTTCGGATCCGTGGAAGGAAGTCTCCTGGGAAGAGGCGCTGGCCCACACAGCGAAGGAATTCCGCCGCATCCAGTACCAGTATGGCCGCTCGGCCATCGGCGGCATCACCTCGTCGCGCTGCACCAACGAAGAGACCTACCTCGTCCAGAAGCTGATCCGGCAGGGCTTCGGCAACAACAACGTGGACACCTGCGCCCGCGTCTGTCACTCGCCCACCGGCTACGGTCTCGGCCAGACCTACGGCACGTCGGCCGGCACGCAGGACTTCGACTCGGTCGAAGAGTCCGACGTGATCATGGTGATCGGCGCCAACCCGTCGGCCGGTCACCCGGTCTTCGCTTCGCGCATGAAGAAGCGCATCCGCCAGGGCGCCAAACTGATCGTGCTCGACCCGCGCCGCACCGAGACGGTCGACTCCGTCCACGCCAAGGCCGATTTCCACCTGCCGCTGAAGCCGGGCACGAACGTCGCGGTCGTCACGTCGCTCGCGCATGTGATCGTCACCGAGGGCCTGTTCGACGAAGCCTTCATTCGTGAGCGTTGCGACTGGTCGGAGTTCGAGGACTGGGCGTCCTTCGTCGCCGAGCCGCAGAATTCCCCCGAGGAAGTCGAGAAGCTCTCCGGCGTGTCGGCCGACCTGATCCGTGGCGCAGCGCGCCTCTACGCAACCGGCGGCAACGGCGCGATCTATTACGGCCTCGGCGTGACGGAGCACAGCCAGGGCTCGACCACCGTCATGGCGATCGCCAACCTTGCCATGGCGACCGGCAATGTCGGCCGCCGCGGCGTCGGCGTGAACCCGCTGCGCGGCCAGAACAACGTGCAGGGCTCATGCGACATGGGTTCGTTCCCGCATGAATTGCCCGGCTACCGCCATGTCTCGGGCGATGCCGTGCGCGACATCTACGAGAGCCTGTGGGGCGTGAAGCTGGACAACGAGCCTGGCCTGCGCATTCCCAACATGCTCGATGCCGCCGTCGAAGGCACGTTCAAGGGCATCTACATCCAGGGCGAGGACATCCTGCAGTCCGACCCGGACACCAAGCACGTGTCGGCCGGCCTCGCCGCGATGGAATGCGTCGTCGTGCACGACCTGTTCCTGAACGAGACGGCCAACTATGCCCACGTCTTCCTGCCCGGCTCGACCTTCCTCGAGAAGGACGGAACGTTCACCAATGCCGAGCGCCGCATCAACCGCGTGCGCAAGGTCATGTCGCCGAAGAACGGGCTCGCCGACTGGGAGGTGACGCAGAACCTGGCGCGCGCCATGGGCTTGACCTGGGCCTATTCGCACCCGTCCGAGATCATGGACGAGATTGCGACGACCACGCCTTCCTTCGCCTACGTTTCCTACGACAAGCTGGACCGGGAAGGTTCGGTGCAGTGGCCATGCAACGAGAGGGCGCCGGAAGGCACGCCGATCATGCATGTCGACGGCTTCGTGCGCGGCAGGGGCAAGTTCATCCGCACGGAATATGTCGCGACCGACGAGAAGACGGGCCCCCGCTTCCCGCTGCTGCTCACCACCGGCCGCATCCTCAGCCAGTACAATGTCGGCGCGCAGACGCGGCGTACCGACAATGTCGTCTGGCATGCCGAGGACGTGCTGGAAATCCACCCGCACGATGCCGAGCAGCGGGGCATCCGCGATCGCGACTGGGTGAAGCTGAGAAGCCGGGCGGGCGAGACGACGCTGCGTGCCGACGTGACCGACCGCGTGTCACCCGGCGTCGTCTACACGACCTTCCACCACCCCGACACGCAGGCCAACGTCATCACCACGGACTATTCCGACTGGGCGACCAACTGTCCTGAGTACAAGGTGACGGCCGTGCAGGTATCGCCGTCGAACGGGCCTAGCGCATGGCAGGAGGACTACGATGCGCTGTCGAAGCGTTCGCGGCGGATCGAGGGAAGGCTGGAGGCGGCGGAGTAAGCAGGCTAGGGTTGAGCGACATGCTCGGAGATGTTGCATCGATGACCCTCGCAAGGACCCTTTTCGCCTCGCTTTTGCTGCTGCTTTTTGCGCTTCCCCAGGGAACAGCCTTCGCCTGCCCGCCGGGCACCGTGTTCTCCGCCCGAGACGGAAACGGGCTATGTCTCAAGCGAGGCGAGGGACTGAAGATCGTCGAACGTTGCGCGACGATCAACAAGAACGCGAACGAATGCCCGGCGGGCTGGGCGTTCAAGAGCAAGGCATCCGACCGCAAGAACAACTACTGCTGCCCGACCCAACGCACGATGGCGGTGCCGGACTGTGACACGCAGTGCGCGCCGCTTCTCACGGCGGTAAAGCCCGAGCGGGAAGGCAAGCGCGTCAACCACAACTGCATCGTCATGTGCATCGGCAATCCGAACGGCACCCTGAAGTGCGCAGACGGTAGCCTGAAAAGGTTTGGCAATGGAAAGAACCACTGCTGATTCCACGGTGGAACGGATCGCCTCGATCCGCCCCGCCCTGTCGTCGGCGGTGCGGATAGCGCGGCGCGTCTCCGGCACCTCATCGGCCGCGCGTTCGGTGCCGGAGGAAACACCGGTGGCGCTGTCCTATGGCGGCACGACGCATGCAGTCATGATGGCCTCGCCCGCCGACCTCGACGATTTTGCACTCGGCTTCTCGCTGACCGAAGGCATCGTGGCCTCGGCCGGCGAGATCGAAGAAATCGCCGTCGAGGAAGCCGGCGCCGGCATCGACATCCAGATCAGCCTCCGGGACAAAGCCAACACGCGCTTCGAGGCGCGCCGCCGCCGGCTTGCCGGGCCTGTCGGTTGCGGGCTGTGCGGCATCGAGTCGATCGACGAGGCGATGCGTTCCGTCCAGCGCGTCGCACGATCCGACCTGATGTTTTCGGCCGGCGACATCACCCAGGCCGTTCGGCTTCTGTCCAGGCAGCAGCCGATGCATGGCGAGACCGGCGCGGTGCATGCCGCCGGTTTCTACGTGCCCGGCAAGGGTGTGGTCGCCGCGCGCGAGGATGTCGGCCGCCACAACGCGCTGGACAAGCTAGCCGGCGCGCTCGCCAAGGCAGGCGTCGACGGCGCGACGGGCGCGGTCGTCGTGACCAGCCGGGTTTCTGTCGAGATGGTACAGAAGGCCGCATCGATCGGCGCGCCGGCGATCTTCGCCGTTTCCGCGCCGACCGCGCTCGCCATCCGGACCGCGGAGGCTGCCGGCATGATGCTGGTGGCTCTGGTGCGCGGCGACGATTTCGACGTTTTCACACACCTCGAACGAACTTCAACGGGAGCCGACCGCCATGTCGCATGACGAAGACCACGTCGCCGCCGGCATCGCCAAAATCGTCCGCATGGCCAACCAGATCGGCACGTTCTTCGAGTCGAAGCCGCACGACCTTGGCGTCGCGGGCGTCGCCGAGCACATCAACAAGTTCTGGGAGCCCCGGATGCGCCGGCATTTCTTCGAGGTGGTCGACGCCGGCGGCGAAGGGCTGAAGCCGATCGTCATGGAGGCGTCCAGGACGATCCGCCGGCCGGGCGAACCGGTCAGCCCGGCGCAGTCGATGCAGGCCAACGCCGGCGTGCCCGGTGATAAGGGCGAAGCGATGGGCGAGACGAAGTCGAGGATTGCCGCGTCCCAGGGGTGAGCTAGGGTACTGCTTCCGACGTCGGTCAGACGTCCGAACGGTGAGGTACCCATGGCAGCCTATGTGATCTTCGACGTCGAAGTACGTGACGCCGAGCGATATCAGGAATTCATGGCGGGAGTGAAACCTGCGCTGGAAAGCGCCGGCGCCAGATATCTCGCGCGCGGCGGCGCTCACAAGGTCTACGAGGGCGACTGGCAACCGCGCCGCTTGGTGCTCTTCGAGTTCCCCTCGGTGCAGGCATGGGAAGCCTTCTACAACGGTCCTGTCTACCAGTCCCTCAAGGGCATCCGAGACGAATGCAGTTCAGCAAGACTGGTCAGTGTCGAAGGCCTTGGCTGAACGCTACATCCCCCACCTCAGCCCTGCCGTGTGCACCGGCGCATCCCATAGTTTGGCCGTACGGTCGTCGAGCATCGTCACGGTGATCGAGCAGCCGGCCATGTCGAGCGAGGTCACGTAGGAGCCGACAAGCGAACGTGCGATGCGGATGCCGCGCTTCTCCAGAATGCTGCGCGCCGAATTGTACATGAGATACAGTTCCATCGACGGCGTGCCGCCAAAGCCGTTGACGAAGAGCAGCGCGTCGCCCTTCGCCCTGGCACCCAGGTCGCCCGTGATGGCCGCGCAAATCTCGTCGGCAATGGCATCGGCCGAGCCGAGCTTGTCGCGGCGGCGGCCTGGCTCACCGTGAATGCCGACGCCGAATTCCATCTCGTCGTCGGCGATCTGGAAGTTGGGCTTGCCGGCGGCCGGCACGGTGCACGAGGTCAGCGCGACGCCCATGGAGCGTGTCGCGCCATTGACCGCGTCGCCCAGAGCCTTCAGGCCGACAAGGTCGACACCCTCCTCCGCCGCCGCGCCGACGATCTTCTCGACGACCAGCGTACCGGCCACACCGCGCCGACCGATCGTGTAGAGAGAATCCTCGACCGCAACGTCGTCATTGGTAATGACCTGCAGCACGCCGTCGGACATCTCGGCAGCCATGTCGAAGTTCATGCGGTCGCCCTCGTAGTTCTTGACGATGAACAGCACGCCGCCGCCCGTGTTCACCGCGGCCGCCGCCTCCAGCATCTGGTCGGGCGTCGGCGAGGTGAAGACCTGGCCGGGACAGGCCGCGTCGAGCATGCCGAAGCCGACCAGCCCGCCATGCAGCGGCTCATGGCCCGAGCCACCGCCCGAGACGAGGCCGACCTTGCCCGCCTTGAGGTTGCGGCGGCGCACGAACTTGTGGCCTTCGCCCAACACGAGGATGTCTGAATGCGCGGTAACGAAGCCATCGAGGCTCTCGGTCAGCACGTTGTCGACGGCGTTGATGAACTTCTTCATGGGGTCCTCCTGTCCGGCGTCAGCCGTCGCGGTCGGCAATGCCGACGATCTTCTGGATGAACTCGCCGATTGCCTTGTCCAGCGCGGCGTTCTGCTTGTCGTCGCCGAGATCGGGCACAGTGAGCGACACGTGACGCATGCGGCGAACCCCACCACCGGACTCGACCTTGCCCGGATGGGCGACGTGATAGGCGGCGAGGAACGCGTCGCGCTCCTGCGGGCCGAAGTGGCAGACCGAGAAGATCAGCGGCAGGTGTTTCGAAGGGATCGGAGTCGAATAGGACGCACTGGTGATCTGGCTAACGAAGCTGCGATGCTTGCCGAGGGCATCGGCCAGCCGCTGGCGCGTTCCCGACGGCCGCTGGTCGATGACGTCGGACAGCACTGCCTTGTAGGCGCGGATCGCCTCTTCGGCGTCGACCGGCGGACGGGGTTCGGGCCGGGCCATCAGCTTGCAGCGATCGCCGCCTTGGCGACCGCGAGTTGCGCCGGGACGACGGACAGGTCGCGCAGACCGGCGCCGATCAGGGCGGGAATGGCCTTCGGGTCGCCGCCGGCGTCGCCGCACAGGCTGACCGGGATGCCGTTCTCCGCGCCGAAGCGCGCCACATGGCCGATCAGGCGGATGACGGCCGGGTTCAGGACGGAGTTGAGGGTCGCGACCGCGCCATTGTCGCGCGCGGCGGCCATGACGTATTGCGTCAGGTCGTTCGAGCCGATCGAGAAGAAGGCGGCTTCGCCGAATTCCTCCGGCGCCACGGCGACCGACGGCACCTCGACCATGATGCCCAGCGGCGGCATTCGGTGCGCGACGCCGCCTGCGGCCAGCATCGTTGCCTCCTCGGCGAACATCGCCTTTGCGCGGCGATATTCCTCGGGCACCGCCACCATCGGAAACATCACCTTCAGATTGCCGTGAACCGCGGCGCGCAACAGCGCACGGATCTGAACGCGGAAGATGTCGGGCCTCGCCAGCGACAGGCGGATGCCGCGCAGGCCGAGGAAGGGATTGCCCTCCTCGACGGTGAAGCCGGGCACCGGCTTGTCGCCGCCGGCGTCGATCGTGCGGATGGTCACCGGCCTGGCCTTCGCCCATTCCAGCACCGTGCGATAGGCGCGGTACTGTGTCTCCTCGTCGGGCAGCGAGCGGCCGAACAGGAACTCGGTGCGCATCAGGCCGACGCCGTCGCAATGCGCAATGTCGATCGACTTCACGTCGACCGGGTCGGCGACGTTGACCTGTACCCGGATCGCGGTGCCATCGCCCGTCATGGCCGGTCGATCGAGGTGGCTGCGGGCAGCGTCGAGCCGGCCGGCGAAGGCGACAGACGCCAACCGGAACGTCGCGACATCCTCAGGCGATGGACCGAGTACGATGCCGCCGCGCTCAGCATCGAGCAGCGCAAGCCGCGGACCGGTCAGCACTCCGTTGCCGAGCCCCACGACCATAGGCACGCCGCGGGCGCGGGCCAGCATGGCGACATGGCTCGCCGAACTGCCGGCCGCCAATGCGATCCCGCCACCCTTGGCCCAGTCGGTCTCGAGAAAACGCGTCGGCGCAATGTCATCGCCGACCAGTATGGCCCCCGGCGGGCTTGCCTCCGCCCCGACGTCGGTCAGCATCCTGAGCACCTGGCCGCGAATGTCGCGCATGTCGGCGGCGCGGGCGCGGAAATACTCGTCGTCGGCCACCTCGTAGCCGACGATCTCGGCGTCGATGGCGTCCTTCCAGGCGTCGTCGGCGGCGCGTCCCCCCGCGACCGCGGCGAAGGCTGGGCCTGACAGGGCGTCGTCGGCCAGCATGGCCAGCTGGAATTCGAGGATCGCCGCGCTCTCGCCTTCGGCTGCAGACATCAGAGCCTCGATGCGCGCCGATGCGCGCTCCAGCGCCGTCCTGAGCGCCTGCTCTTCCGCTTCGGGAGAACCGGAGGCAGTGTAAGCAGCGGTATCCGCGTCGAGCCGGAAGACCGGCCCCTCGGCGTAACCGGGCGAGGCCGCGATGCCCGTCAGGCGGATCGTTGAAACGGAGTGCGCTGTCACACCAACCTCCCGACGTCACGCCGAGCGCGCATGGTCCTCGCCCTCGTCGAAATCGCGGCGGACCAGATCGACCAGCGCGTCAACCGCGTCGCCGGCACCGTCGCCTTCTGCCCGCAGATGCAGCGTCGTGCCCTTTGGCGCCCGGGTCGCCATGACCTTGACGATCGACTTGGCGTCTACCCACGGGCCGCCCGGCGCCAGCGCCAGTTCGACCTGCGCGGGAAATGTCTTGGCGAGCTTGGTGAACTTTACGGACGGGCGGGCGTGAAGGCCTACCGCGTGGGTGATCAGCACCTGGGCCTCGGCTGTGGCGGACATCGTTCGCTCCGTTCAGGCCGGCGACAATTCGTGGGCCGTGGCGACGACTTCGCGCAGCGACGCGCCGCCGGAGGCTTCGGTCGCGGCCATGACGGCGCCCTCGACGATCGGCGCGTTGCAGATGACGATCTTGCCGGCGCGCGGCTCGCCGATCAGTTCCACCGCCATCTCGCTGTTGGTCTCGGCGCCGCCGAGGTCGACCAGCACAGCCACGCCGGCGTCCGACCACGCCTCGTCGATCGCGCCCATGATCGCCTCGACGCTGGTTCCCAATCCGCCTTCCGGATTGCCGCCGCACCAGGCGAGAGGAACTTCCTCGCCTACCATCTGGCGCACCATGTCGGCCGTTCCCTCGGCGACCTTGGGCGAATGCGAGACGATGACGATGCCGACGTTCATGCTTCTTACCCGAGACGGTCGGCGATCACGCCGATGATGAGGGAGGAGGAACGCGCGCCGGCGTCCATGTGGCCGATGGAGCGGTCGCCGAGGAAAGAGGCACGGCCACGGATCGCCTTCATCGGCACCGTCGCCTCGGCGGCGGCCGCCGCGACGGCGGCGATCTCTTTGGCCGACTTGCCCGCCGTGAGCGCATCGCGGACGGGACAGAGCACGTCGAGCAGCGTCTTCTGGCCGGCCTCGGACTTGCCGCGCGCCGCCACCGCATCCACTGCCTTCGCGAATGCAGCGGCGAAGGCGGCCCGGTCCGGCGCAACCGGAAGCTCCTTGCCGAGCGTCATGAAGAAGGTGCCGAACAGTGGACCGGACGCGCCGCCCACCGTCATCACCAATTTCGTGCCCGCCGCCTTCAGCGCGTCCGGCAGCGGCATCGCGTCGAGCTTGTCCAACTCGCCCCTCACCGCCTCGAAGCCGCGCTTCATGTTGGAGCCGTGGTCGCCGTCGCCGATCGCCTGATCGAGCGTGGTCAGCTCGTCGGCATGCGCCGTGACGGTGTCAGACACCGCCGATACGAGAGCCCTCAGGTCGATCGTGCTCATCTTTCCGTTCAGCCTTTCGCCTTCGCCGGCTTCAGCGGCGCTGCCTTCTTCCAATGCTTGACGATATGCCTGTAACCGTCGCGGTAGACCGCCTCCGGGCTCTCGGCGAAGTCGCGCCAGACCTTCGTCGCGGCGGCCAGATCCTTCAGCCCGCGCCCGAAAGATTCAATGGTCAGCCAGCCGTCGTAGCCGCTCTTGCGGATCGCCGCGAAGGTCTCGTCCCAGGGGATGTTGCCACGCCCGGGCACGCCGCGGTCGTTTTCGGAGATGTGGATATGGACGACATTCCTGCGGTGCCTGGTATAGGCGCCGATCGGATCGGCTTCCTCGATGTTGGCGTGGAACGTGTCGTACATGGCCTTGATGTTCGGGTGGCCGATCTCGTCCACAAGCGCCGACAGGTCCGCCATGGTGTTGACGAGGTAGCACTCGAAGCGGTTCAGCGCCTCCAGCCCGATCGTCACGTTCTTCCCGGCCGCGTGATCGCCGATGGCGCGCTGCGAAGCGACGGAGCGCTTCTTCTCGGCCGCGGTCGGACCGACGCCGGAGAAGGCGCCGAGCGTCGAATGCAGCGGCCCCGATAGGAACCTCGCATCGAGCGCCGAGGCACAGTCGATCGCCCACTTCATGTAGTCGACGCCCTTCTTCCGCGTCGCGGCGTCCGGCGAGATCAGGTTCATCGACGGGTCGCCCATCGCCGAGACGGCGGTGCGCTCAAGACCGATCCTGTCGAGCATTTCGCCGAGACGGCGATAGTCGTCCGGCGTGCCTTCAAAGATCGGCACCTCGACGCCGTCGTAGCCCGTCGCCTTGATGTCCTTCAGAAGCGCCTCGTGCTTCTTCGAGACGCTGGTGGTCCACAGGAACATGCAGAAGCCGATTTTCATGTCTTCCTCCCCTATCCAGCGATCCGGTTGCCCGCGCCGTCGAAATACAGCGGGTTGCGCAGATCGATCTTGACCGAATCGCCCTTCACGAAAGGCGTATCGGGGTCGGTAAGGGTTGTCAGCCTCCTGTCCTTGACGCGGATGTGCAGATGGTTCTGGTCGCCCAGATGCTCGATCCAGTCGACCGTGCCGTCGGCGTTGCCGTTGGTCGACTTCTCGATCCTCAAATGCTCGGTGCGGGCGCCGATCACCCTGGTGCCGGCGGGCGCGGTCGTGGCGCCCAGCAGGTCGACCGGCAGAAGGTTGATCGCGGGCTGGCCCAGCCGGGCGGCGACATGCAGGTTCGCCGGCTGGGTGTAGATCTCGCGCGGCGTGCCGATCTGCACCAGCCGGCCCTCGGCAAGGATGCCGATGCGGTCCGCCATCGTCATCGCCTCGATCTGGTCGTGCGTGACGTAGAGCACGGTGGCGCCTAGCTCGGTCTGGATGCGCTTTAGTTCAAGGCGCAATTCGCCGCGCAGCTTGGCATCGAGCGAGGACAACGGCTCGTCCATCAGGAAGATCGATGGCTGGCGCACCAGCGCGCGGCCGATGGCGACGCGCTGCATCTCGCCACCCGAGAGCTTCGTCGACTTGTTCTCGAGCTTGTGGTGGATGCGGACCAGCTTCGATACCGCCTCGACCCGCTCGCGGATCGCCGCCTCGGTCATCTTTCGGGCCGGCGAGCGCAACGGAAAGGCAAGGTTCTCGAAGACCGACAGATGCGGATAGAGCGAATACTGCTGGAAGACGAAGGCAACGTCGCGCGAGGCGGGATCGAGCCGCGTGGCGTCGCGCCCGGCGATCTGGATCGAACCGGAATCCGGCCGCTCCAGCCCGGCGATCAGGCGCAGCGTCGTGGTCTTGCCGGCGCCGGTCGGCCCGAGCAGCAGGACGAATTCGCCATCGGCGATGCGCAGCGACAGGTCATCGACCGCGACATGGTCGCCGAACGACTTCGTGACGTTGCGGACGACCACATCAGCCATGGACCGCCCCCTCATGGATTGCGGTACGGATGGCACGGCCCGACGCCCGCTCGAACAGCGACAGGCGCTGGGCATTGAGCGACAGGCCGACGTTCTCGCCGACTGTGACATGCACGTCGGCCGGCACGCGGGCCTTGAGCATGCCGTCCGCGGTTTCGATCGCCACGATCTGCGTCGAGCCGAGATACTCCGCCCCGAAGACCGAGCCGCGGAGCCGCGATGCGTCATCAAAACGGATGTGCTCCGGGCGGATGCCCAACGCCAGGTCCGCCGGCGCCACGTCCTCGCGCAACTCCGGGACCGAGACCGGTGCGCCCTGCACCAGCACTTCCTTCACGCCGCGCGGCAGGCCGGCGCTGAACTTGAGGAAGTTCATGGGCGGGGAGCCGATAAAGTCCGCGACGAACATGGTCGCCGGACGGTCGTAGATTTCCTTCGGGGTCCCGAACTGCTCGATGACGCCATGGTTCATGACGGCGATCTTGTCGGCCATCGACATGGCCTCCATCTGGTCGTGCGTGACATAGACGGTCGTCGCGCGGATACGATTGTGCAATTCGCGAAGCTCATGGACCATCAGGTCGCGGAACTCGGTGTCGAGCGTGCCGAGCGGCTCGTCCATCAGGAAACACTTCGGCCGCCTGACGATCGCGCGGCCCAGCGCGACGCGCTGGCGATCGCCGCCGGCCAGGCGCGACACCGGGCTGTCGAGCAGGTGGTCGATGCGCAGGAGCCTTGCCGTCTCCTCGACCCTGCTGCGGATTTCGGCGGAGGGCAGTCCCTGGGCGAGCAGCGGGAAGCCGATGTTCTTGCGCACATTCATGTGCGGGTAGAGCGCGAAGAGCTGGAAGACGAAGGCGATGTCGCGCTCGCGGGCACGCCGCATCGCGACATCCTCGCCGCCGAGGATGATGGCGCCGGACGACGGCAGCTCGAGCCCGGCGATCATGCGCAGCGTCGTCGTCTTGCCGCAGCCTGACGGCCCGAGCATGACGAAGAACTCGCCGTCCTCGACGACGAAGTTGGAGTTCTGGACCGCGACGAACGATCCGAACTCCTTGCGCAGGTTCTCGACCCTTATCTCGGCCACCGCCTTACTCCGGGAACTTGGAGACGACGATGAACATCACGGTCCCGACCAGCATGGTGACGAACGACCAGGTATAGAGGACCAGCGCGAAGGGCTGGAACAGCATCAGGAAGCCGATGCCTATCAACGCAGTCGCGATGTTTTCCAGGATGCCGCGGCGTAGCCACCGCGGCCAGGCCGAGCCTTTGGCGGGACGCGCGCTCATTTCCGCACCGCGCCGAAGGTGATGCCGCGCAGCAGCTGTTTCCTGAGCAGGATCGTGAAGACCAAGATCGGCACCAGGAAGATGGTCGTTCCTGCGGCGACCGCCGGCCAGTCCTGACCGCCCTCGCCGATGATGGTCGGAATGAAGGGCGGCGCGGTCTGCGCCGTACCCGAGGTGAGGAGCGAGACGAAGGCGTATTCGTTCCAGGCGAAGATCATGCAGAAGATCGCGGTCGCCGCGATGCCCGTGGTCGCCTGCGGCATCACGACTTTCCGGAACGCCTGCAGGCGGGTGTAGCCGTCGATCATGGCCGCTTCCTCGTATTCGCGCGGGATCTCGTCGATGAAGCCCTTGAGCAGCCAGACCGCGAGCGAGACGTTGACCGCCGTGTAGAGCAGGATCATGCCGAGCGCCGTGTCGGACAGGCCGAGCTCGCGGTACATCAGGTAGATCGGGATCGCGACGGCGATCGGCGGCATCATGCGCGTCGACAGGATGAAGAACAAAAGGTCGTCGGCGAGCGGCACCTTGAAGCGCGAGAAGCCATAGGCCGTGAGCGTGCCGAGAAACACCGCGAGGAATGTCGAGCCAAACGCGATGACGATCGAGTTGGTGAAGCGCGGCAGGAAGTTCGACGGGCCGGCGATCACCATGTTCCGCTTGCGGGTCGTCTCGTCGCAGAAGCTCGTCGGCGGCGGCAGCGAGGCGATGTAGTCGGCGGTCTGACGGGTCCTCGTCGTGAACAGGTTGCAATAGCCCTCGATGCTCGGCTCGAAGATCACCTTGGGCGGATACGCGATCGAGTCGGGCGGCGTCTTGAAGCTGGTCGCGACGATCCAGAACAGCGGGATCATCGAGATCACCGCGTAGAGGATAACCAGGGTGCCTGCGATGGCCTTCGACCCCGAACTCGGCTCGATGACGGAATGGGCGCTCATCGGTTCTTCACCCGGTTGAGGACCTTCACGTAGATGTTGGCGAGGCCGAAGACGGCCACGAAGAGGATGATGGCGAATGCGGACGAGAAGCCTGTCCGCCACTTCTCGAAGGCCTCGCGTTTCAGCGTGATCGAGGCGACCTCTGTGGTCGAGCCGGGACCGCCGCCGGTCAGCAGGTTCACCATGTCGAACATCTTGAAGTTTTCGATGCCGCGGAACAGCACCGCAAGCATGATGAAAGGCAGCGCCATCGGCAGGGTGATCGACCAGAACTGGCGCCAGTTGGAGGCGCGGTCGACCTCGGCGGCCTCGTAGATGTAGTCGGGGATCGAGCGCAGCCCTGCGAGGCAGATCAGCATCACGTAGGGTGTCCACATCCACGTATCGACGATGATGATGGCCCACGGCGCCAGGCCGGTGCTCGACAGCATCAGAATCTCGGTCGGCGGGATGCCGGTGAAAAACGAAACGACGTAAGTGAACAGGCCGATCTGCGGCTCGTAGAGGAAGCGCCAGAAGTTTCCGACGACAGCCGGCGAGAGCATCATCGGGACAAGGATGACCGTCGTCCAGAAGGCGTGCCCGCGAAACTTGCGGTCGATTAGGTAGGCCAGCGTGAAGCCGATCAGGGTCTGCAGCAGGATCGTCCAGAAGACGAAATGCGCGGTCGCCTGCATGGCGATCCAGGTATCGTTGTCGGTCAGGATCCGGACATAGTTGCTGATGCCGACGTTCTTGATCTCCTCGTTGGGGCGGTTGGCGCGGTAATTGGTGAAGGAGAGCTGGATCGCCCAGATCAGCGGGAAGATATTGATCGCCAGGAGGAGGATCATCGTCGGCGCGATGAACAGCCAGGCGACGAAGCGATCCGACAGGCCGCGGACGCCTCTGGCGATGGGCGCCGGCGTCGCCCGTGCCACGGTTTCGGCCGCCCGCTCCAGCATGGATGCATTTGTGTCGGTCACGAGGGCTTCTTCCGGATGCGCATCGGGGGTTCCGTCCCGCGCCATGTTACACGGCGCGGGACGGGCTTGGGAGGCGCTGACGCGCCGGGGCAGGAAACGCGGAGAGGACCCGGCCTCCCCGGCGAGGCCTAGAGCTTGCCGTCGTCCTCGAACACCTCGGTCCAGTCGGCGACGAGGCCATCGAGCGCTTCCTTTGCCGTGCCGTTGCCGGCAACGACGTAATCGTGGAAGCGCTTCTGCGACGCCTGCAGGAGCGAGGCGTAGCTCGGCTCGGCCCAGAAGTCCTTCACGATGGCCATCGAGTCGAGGAAGGTCTGGGCGTAGGGCTGGCTGGCGGCGAAGCCGGGATCCTCGACGACCGCCTTCAGGCAGGAGAAGCCGCCGAGCGACCACCACTTCTTCTGGACGTCAGCCGTGGCGAACCACTTGATGTACTTCAGCGCCGCTTCCTGCTTCTCGGAATAGGCGACCACCGAGATGCCCTGGCCGCCGAGCTGGGCGAACTTGTCGCCGTCGGGGCCGGCCGGATTGGCGAAGAAGCCGACCTTGTCGCCGCCCACCGCCTCGTCCTTCTGCAGGCCGGGCCAGGTGAAGGCGAAGTTCATGTGCATCGCCACCTGGCCGGATTTGAAGGCATCGACGCCTTCGCCCATGTAGCTGTTGGACGCGCCCGGCGGGGTGCAGCAGTCATAAAGAGACTTGTAGAATTCGAGACCTGCGACCGACTTCGGCGAATTGACGAAGCCTTCCATCTCGTAGGGCTTCTCCGGGTTCTCGTACTTGAATCCGAAGGAGTAGAGGACGTCCATGGCGCCCATCGTCACGCCTTCGGAGCCGCGTTCCGTGTAGATCGACGCGCCGTACACGGTCTTGCCGTCGACTTCGCGCTTCTGGAAGAATTCGGCGATGTCCTTCAGTTCGGCGAAGGTCGCCGGCACTGCCAGATCACGGCCATATTTATCCTTGAACGCCGCCTGGATTTCCGGCCTGGCGAACCAGTCCTTGCGATAGGTCCAGCCGACCACGTCGCCGAAGGCTGGCAGCGACCAGTAGTTCGGCGTGTTCTTCGGCCACTGCGAATAGCCGACGACGGTCGCGTCGACGAAGTCGCTCATCTTGATCCCTTCCTTGTCGAAGAAATCGTTGAGCTT
>VFQP010001589.1_pt1 | contig 29615 bp, 22 predicted proteins | sample 3512351 | NCBI WGS metagenome assembly VFQP01 (sample SAMN10412372, study PRJNA504923) | tailings metagenome | isolation source: Relicate 1 Philex TSF1 revegetated site | place: Philippines: Tuba, Benguet | collected 2017-08-29
ACAGGCATGCGCAATAACTAACGCTTGAACAGCAATGGTGTTTTCCTCCATCAAGTAAGAGACACAAGGATTGGAATTGATAACCAATTCATAGGCTAATCCCATCGCTCCACGCTGATAATTTTTTTCAACCGAAACAAAATGTTTGCCAAATGACCAATGATTGTAGAGAATTGGCATGCCAACGGCCGCGTACGCATCGATCATTTGCTCTGCTGAAATCATTTCAATTTGGTTTGGATAGGTATCTAATCCAAATGACTTGGCTATACGACCAATTTCACGATCGTAAGTGTTTAGAAGTTCAAAAGTCCATTCAGGACCTGTTGATAATGGTTTGTTTGTCATGCTGTTTTCCTTTTAAATAACTCACGAAAAACAGGATAAATATTGGCAACATTATCAATATTTTCCATGGTGAAATTGCTAAACTGCGCTTGAATTTTTTCGTATACCTCCCATAAACTCTGATGATGTCTTGGCATGATTTCAATATAGGCAAAATATTGCACCAGGGGCATAATTTTGTCGCGCAAGAGTTCAAAACAGTAGGGCGAATCTGCATTCCAGTTGTCGCCATCGGAGGCTTGGGCAACGTAAATGTTCCAAGCATTGGGGTTATAGCGTTTTTCTATCGTTTGGCTCAATAATTCTAGTGCGCTAGAAACGACTGTACCGCCAGTTTCACGAGAGTAGAAGAAGTCATTTTCATCTACTTCTTTAGCTGAGGTATGATGACGAATAAATACCAGATCAATTTTGCTATAATTTCGTTTAAGAAATAAGTAAAGCAAAATAAAAAATCGTTTGGCAATATCTTTTTTCGGTTCATCCATGGAGCCAGAGACATCCATAACGCAAAACATCACGGCCTGGGTTGTAGGTGAAGGAATTCGCACTCGATTGTTGTAGCGAAGATCGATTGAGTCAATAAAGGGAATGGTGAGCATTTTCTTTTTTAGCGTTTCAATTTCACTTCGTATTTGTTGGTACCTTTCAGAGCTTTTTTGTTCTTCAAGCGCTTCTAGTTCTTTTTCAAGTGCTGTCAGTCGTTGCTTGTACGTAGCCATGAATGCCATGCGTCTACCAGTGGCTTGTTTCATCGAGCGTAACACGTTGATGTTCGTTGGAATACCCGTCGTGGTGACACCTGCTCGAACAGTTTTCATGGTATCCAGTTTAGCCAGCTCTTTTTTAACCAGATCTGGGAGTTCTAAATCTTCAAAATAAATTTCTAAAAACTCTTCGCGCGACAACTCAAAGACAAAATCATCCTCTCCTTCGCCTGTGTTGCTCGCATGTCCATCACCACCTTGTCCTGAACTGTCAGACTCGGGGCGATTGATGCGATCCCCTGTAATAAATTGATCGTTTCCTGGCAGTACTCGCTCAGTTTGTCCACCTTTTCCATGCTGAAATCTTGGTTCTGCAATGTCTTTTGCTGGTATAGTGATTGTCTCACCTTGATCAATGTCAGTGATGCTTCGTTTGCTAATTGCATTAGAAACAGCACGTTTAATTTGTTGCTTGTAACGCAGCAAAAAACGCCGTCTATTAACGGTACTTTTATGGCGCGTTTTTCGTCGATCAATAAATTGGGTCATGGTTTTCACCAACCTAGACATGTGTTTGGTAGATTTTTATTACTGAGACTTTCTCACCCTCAAATACCATTCACATAACAAGCGAACTTGCTTACGGGTGTAGCCCTTGTCGACCATTCTTGCAATAAATTCTTCATGTTTCTTTTTATCCTCCTCCGAACCTTTTGCATTGAATGAAATCACCGGTAGCAAGTCTTCTGTGTTAGAAAACATTTTTTTCTCGATAACCGTGCGTAGCTTTTCATAGCTGTTCCATTTAGGATTGTTGCCTTGATTATTGGCTCTCGCACGCAGAACGAAGTTTACCACCTCATTACGAAAATCTTTGGGATTTGAAATGCCAGCAGGTTTTTCGATTTTTTCCAAATCAGCATTTAAAGCGGCACGATCAAATATTTCACCGGTGTCAGGGTCCCGGTAATCTTGATCTTGAATCCAAAAGTCGGCATAAGTGATGTAGCGGTCAAAAATATTTTGACCATATTCTGAGTAAGATTCTAAATAAGCGGTTTGAATTTCCTTGCCAATAAATTCAACGTATTTAGGCGATAAAAATTCTTTAATGAAGGATAAATATTTTTCATGTACTTCCTGAGGGAGCTGCTCTTGTTCGATTTGCCTCTCTAGCACGTAGAGTAAATGTACCGGGTTTGCGGCAATTTCAGTTAAATCAAAATTAAATACTTTTGATAAAATTTTGAAAGCAAAACGGGTCGAAATTCCAGTCATCCCCTCATCAACCCCAGCAAAATCACGATATTCCTGATAAGATTTTGCTTTGGGATCTGTATCTTTCAGGCTTTCTCCGTTATATACCCTCAATTTAGAGTAAATACTGGAATTTTGCGGCTCTTTTAATCGAGTGAGGATAGAAAATTGTGCCAGCATGTTCAATGTGCCAGGTGCGCAAGGAGCCTTATACAATGAGCTGTTATCAAGTAATTTTTGGTAAATTTTGATTTCTTCTGAAACACGCAGGCAGTAAGGAACTTTCACAATGTTGATGCGATCGATAAAAGCTTCGTTGTTCTTATTGTTGCGGAAAGTCTGCCATTCAGATTCATTGGAATGGGCCAATATAATGCCTTCAAATGGAATCGAAGATAAACCTTCAGTGGGATTGTAGTTCCCTTCTTGCGTTGCTGTGAGCAATGGATGCAGTACTTTTATCGGAGCTTTGAACATCTCAACAAATTCAAGCAAGCCTCGATTGGCGCGGCAAAGGCCTCCTGAATAACTGTATGCATCGGGATCATCTTGTGAAAAAGCCTCTAGCTTACGGATATCCACCTTCCCAACCAATGATGAAATGTCTTGATTATTTTCATCACCTGGTTCTGTCTTCGCAATGGCTATTTGGCGCATGCGAGAGGGCTTGACTTTAATCACTTTGAATTGACTGATGTCACCATTAAATTCGTGTAAGCGTTTGATGGCCCACGGAGACATAATATAGCGTAAGTAACGTTTGGGAATACCATATTTTTCTAATAAGATGGTTGCATCTTCTTCTGGGCTAAACAAAGAAAGTGGTGATTCATGTACGGGGGAGTCTTTGATGGCATAAATGGGCATTTTTTCCATTAAATCTTTTAGTTTTTCAGCTAAAGAAGATTTCCCCCCACCCACAGGTCCTAACAGATAGAGTACTTGTTTTGTTTCTTCTAAGCCTTGCGCAGCATGTTTAAGAAAGCCTACAATTTGTTCTATGGGTTCTTCCATGCCAAAAAAATCGTCGAATACTTTGTAGTGTTGAATAATTTTGTTTGAAAAAATACGCGATAAAACTGGATCGTGTCGGGTGTCAATTTCCTCCGGCTCACCAATCGCCATAAGAAGACGTTCAGCTGGATTTGCATAAGCAGATGGATCTTTTTTACATAACTCCAGATATTCGGTCAGACTCATTTCTTCTTCTTGGTTTGTCTCAAAGCGTCGTGTGTAGTTCTCTAAAAATTCTTTTGTACTCATGAGCGATTCCTCCGCACATCGAAAAGACGGCTTTGCCGATTAAAATCATCTTTGATAGTGTCAGTATAGAATGAAATTGCATATACTGCTAACTTGATTTTATATGAGGAAAAATAATGCCTGTCACCACCTATTTGAAAGATTATAAACCGGTCAGTTTTAGCGTGCTGGCGATAGACCTGGATGTCGCCTTGTATGAAGACATGGCCATGATTACGAGTATACTGACTTTAAAACGATGCCATGAAGGCCCTCTATGTTTAGTTGGCGATGAGTTGGAACTGGTGCAGTTAAAGTTAGATGATCAAATCCTATCGCCATCAGCATATCGTCTAGAGAATCAGAATCTTATTATCGAAAACTGTCCTGAGCAATTCACCCTTTCAGTTGTCACTCGTGTTCGTCCACAAGAAAATACCAAGTTATCAGGTTTATATCGCTCTCAAGGTATTTTTTGTACACAATGCGAGGCAGAGGGCTTTCGACGAATTACTTTTTTTTATGACAGGCCTGATGTTTTAACCACCTATACCACTCGAATCAGTGCAGATAAAAAGGCATACCCTATTTTGTTATCGAATGGAAATTTGATTGACTCAGGAGAGCACGAGGACGGAAGACATTGGGTGATTTGGCATGATCCTTTCAAAAAACCATCATATTTATTTGCTTTGGTGGCAGGCCAATTAGATTGTTATGCGGATGAGTTTGTTACGGCTTCTGGAAAAAAAGTTGAGTTGCGTTTATACGTTGAACCAGGCAAAACCGATAAATGCACACACGCTATGGCGTCTTTAAAACATGCGATGCGTTGGGACGAAGAAAAATATGGTCTAGAATACGACTTATCTATCTTGATGATTGTTGCGGTTAGTGATTTTAATTCAGGAGCGATGGAAAACAAGGGCCTGAATATTTTTAATGATCAATACATTTTGGCTCGTCCAGATACGGCAACAGATTGGGATTATGCGCATGTCGAAAGCGTGGTTGGTCATGAATATTTTCATAATTGGACCGGTAACCGCGTGACTTGTAGAGATTGGTTTCAATTAAGTTTGAAAGAGGGATTAACCGTTTTTCGAGAGCAAGAATTTGCTGGCGATATGAATTCTCGTGATGTTAACCGTATTGTTGATGTGAAAGTTTTACGTACGGCTCAATTTCCTGAAGATGCGGGGCGTATGGCCCATCCCGTTCGTCCAGAGTCGTATCAGGAGATTAATAACTTTTATACAGCCACTATCTACAATAAGGGTGCAGAAGTTATTCGCATGCAGCATACATTATTAGGTTCGGTTGGGTTTCGAGCTGGTATGGATTTATATTTTGATAGGCATGATGGTCATGCCGTGACGATAGATGATTTTGTTGCAGCGATGGAGGATGCGAATGGTCTTGATTTGACCCAGTTTAAGCTTTGGTATAGCCAAGCTGGCACGCCTACTGTTGAAGTCAAATCGCGCTATGAAAACCAGCAGCTTAGCCTGACCCTCACTCAGAGCTGTCCGCCAACACCAGAATGTAAAAATAAAAAACCATTTTATATCCCCATCCGATTTGCTTTATTTAATCAACATGGACAACAAATCGCACTCGAGAGGGATTTATTGGTCTTAAGTGAGCCATCTCAGACGTTTTATTTTAATGAGATACCTGATGAACCCATTGTGTCTCTATTAAGAGGTTTTTCTGCACCGATTGTGCTGAAATATGAGCAAGATGAACAGGCGTTACTGACGATTCTTAAACATGAGATCGACGGTTTTGCGAAATGGGAGTCTGCTCAAAAATTGACAACTCTCTCGTTGATGCAGTACTACAAAGACCCGGATACTTGGCTATTATCGGATCTATTGGTCAATGCCTATGCTCAAGTTATACAGGACGATAGTTTGGATTTAGCCCTACGTGCAGAATTGTTAACCATTCCAACCTATGATCAATTAGCGAATGGTATGGCGTTGCTCGACGTCACACGTTTAGAGGATGCTCGAGATCGATTTCAGCAAGAGCTTGGACGTCGATTGTATGAGGAATGCATGCAGACCTATCAATTATTATGCAGCATGGAAGACAACAGTATGAGCGGTAAAGCCTATGGGCGACGGCAGCTTAAAAATCTTTGTTTAAGTTTGATGATGAAAGCGGATGAAAATCAAACGCTATCGTTATGTGAACAGCAGTTTTACCAAAGTAAAACCACCATGACAGACCAAATTGCGAGTTTAGCTTTGTTGGTGAATGCTACGGATTCTGATGTAAGAAAAAATGCTCTTAAATCTTTTTATGAACAATGGCGGCATGAAGAGTTAGTTTTAGATAAATGGTTTGGTGTACAAGCGACGGCCAATCAACCCGATGTGGTTAGGGATGTTCGTCGGTTAATGGATGATCCCGGTTTTAACTTTAAAAATCCCAATCGTGTGCGCGCGCTGATTGGACGATTCTGTCAAGCTAATCCGCGCTATTTTCATGCAATCAATGGTGAAGGATATGCTTTATTAACTGAGGTATTGACGAAACTTGATCCGATAAATCCGCAATTTTCGGCTAGATTGGCGACACCATTTACACGATGGGGTGGGTTGGATGAGCCTCGACAACGTTTGATACAGCGTTCGTTAGAGCTATTAGCTGCTTTACCACTATCCAATGGTTTGTCTGAAGTGGTGAGTAAGAGTTTGGCTAAATGATTTCATATGCCGTCATCGGTAACCCGATTGATCACAGCCTATCACCTTTGATTCACCAATATTTTGCTAAGCAATTTGATTTGGTTTTTGATTATGGCAAAATTTTGGCTAATCGCGAAACCTTTGAAGAGCAGGTTGATGCATTCTTCCAAGCCGGAGGGCGTGGATTAAATATTACTTCGCCTTTTAAACTTCAAGCTTTTGCCATCAGCGATGAGGTAACTTCGCGTTGTGTTGAGGCGGGAGCTGCGAATACACTCTGGCAACAGCATGGTAAAATCATGGCAGATACCACGGATGGTTCTGGTTTAATTCGTGATTTAATGCGTTATATCAAGCCGGAGGGACAGCGATTATTGATTTTAGGCGCAGGGGGTGTTGTACAAAGTATCTTAGGACCTTTGCTGGAAAAAGCGCCAGCTAGTATCACGTTATCAAATAGGACTCTTGCTAAAGCGACAGCCCTCCAACAAGCTTTTAATAATAAGGGTCTCATAGAGGTTGCCGCTTTTGAGATGCTTCATCAATCTTTTGATATTGTGATTTACGCTATCAAAGAAGCAGAGCACGCTCAAAATTTACCTGTTAAGCTTTTTTCTGAGGTCAAACTTGCATATGATTTGACCTACCATCCTTCCGGGATAACGCCCTTTGTCAGGCTGGCGCAAGCATGTGGTTGTCGGGCAATTGACGGCTTTGGCATGTTAGTCTGCCAAGCTGCAGAGTCATTTAGGATTTGGCATGGACAAATGCCAGAATTTTCTGACTTATTAGAGCGCCGACACCTTTTATTGTCATAAACGATGATGCAAGTAAATTGATTGCTAATTTGGCTTTTATTTGCCCACTATGATACAATGTGTTTCTTCGGAATATATCGTTCAGTATCGTAGCAATTATCCCAACTATTAATCACGGACGTAACGGGAATAATCGTGACTTAATTTGTGAGGAGATTAACATGCCTAGCTCAACAAAAAATGCTTTAAATCAAGAATCGTATGGCTTAATAGTAGAAAAATTATCTGCGGAAGCGCAAGCGATACGTCACGTTGCTCATCTGGTAGGCTATACTGAAGATTCAGATTCAGATTCAGATATACCTGATGTGATGAACGCAGTAGATGAAGCACGAAAAAATGAGGCTTACATTTGTCTTTTCTCAGCTATCCCTGCTGAGATTAAATCACATAAGCTTGCTCTTAGGCAGGATAAATATTTCACAGAAGGTATCGAAACAACAAATGGGGTTAAAACGCCAAATGGGAGCAGCGTAAAAAACGCCCACGTTCCAAAAAATAAAAGTTTCACTTTACCATCGCCTTTAACAGTTGCTGATCGGGCTGCATTATCACCCTTAGGTGAAAGCACGCCTGTCGCTAAATTTTAACGAATGGTTACTTCGGCTCGTCTGGATGAGTGTTTTTTTTCCATCCAGGCTTGCTTAACTTATTGATTGACGTATGATGAGTGTTAACTACATTTTCATGTCAAAAAATTGGCTCACTCCGGCGGCGTTATTGATTGTATCGTTATAGCCCAATTCTAATAAATCTTCGGTAAACTCTCTTTCAAATAACAAAAAGCTTAATAAATCGCCTGATTGACTTTGCGCACCAAGTAAATTTAATAACCTCCGCAGTAGGGTTGGCATGACATGATAGTCAGCTTGCGCAATTTTTGCTACATCCACGCTTGGTCGAATATACATGGTTTCGATAGGTCGCCAAGGAGCATGACGTTTTTTCCATAGTGATAGCAACCTTACAATTTCATTCATACGATTGACTTGTTCGATGTCTCTTTCTAGATTATCTAAAAATACGCTATTTAGAATGCTACCTAAAACATGCGCAAATCCGATATCCTTGCTACTGAGTTTTTCCGGCATGTCCAGTGAATGACAATGGCGGGTTCCAAGAATCAAAATTTTCTCTACCTGAAACCTTAATGCTCCACGCAAGGGAGAAATTAAACCCATACCACCATCACCATAATGGGCTCCGGCGATTTTTACTGTTGGAAAAAACAAGGGTAAGGCACTTGAGGCAAGAATGTGTTCCATACTCATGCCTACACGTTGGCTAACATGGCGAGGATAATGCCAATCTTCAAAATTAGGTTTGTTGTGTTGATAAAAGGACACGGTTCGTTGTGTTTCATAACAGTGGCTGATCACCTCCATCGTTTCTAACATGTTGTTTTCGATGTTTATTTTAATTCGTTCAAAATTAATGTGATCGCTGATGAAGGTATGCAAAGGATCTGTGTCTAGAAAATGAGTGGGTTTAGGATTTTTAATGAAGAGGTGGCTAATATTTCGCAATAGGGAACGGCTCAATTCTGCGTTTCGTGCTTTAAAAATTTGATCACAATGGATGTTCAGCCATAGAGATTCTAGTTGCTCAATCGCAAGTGGAAAATTGTCAGCATGTTGCGCCAAAATTGCCGCGTTGATACTGCCCACGCTAACGCCACTTACCATGGTAAAGGGTAAGGATTTGACACTGAGAATATGGCTGATGGCTTTTAGTACACCCGCCTGATAAGCACCCCGAGCGCCACCACCTGCTAGATATAAGGCTATTCTAGCCATAACAACTCATAAAAACTCAACATGACATAGACTATAGAGTAGAGCGTAGGCTGGATCAAGCTTGATCTAGACGAAGCGTGGTAAAAAAATCTATCGGGCTTTATTAAAATAAAAAATGATAGGTTAAACGAAAATGCCGGCTTCTAATGTCTATTCATTCGCTATAATATAAATAACAGTATTGAAAAAAGAGGCTCGTATGATAGATGTTACGGTAAAAAAATATGCCTGGCTAGGCGCTCTTTGTATCGTGCTAGGGTCGAATTGGCCTGTCATCGCGATGAGTAAATCGTGTCTTTATGGTTCAACAAATAGCAGCCAGCAATGTGGCTCAAGTGCAAAATGTGTTTTAGATAACAGCAGCAACATCAATCCTTGTCTAGATGGCAATACTTGTCCAGGACATTGTGTACCCAACTGACGGCTTTCTAAACTTGCTATGAAGCGTATTTTGGGGAATCAATAACGCGCAGAAAGGTATTACACCTCCTAGCACATAAGGATTTGAGTACCGTATCGACGAAGCAACCCGTCTTTGAAGTAGCGTTTTAATAGCAGACTGAGGGATCAACATTCTAGCTAGATAGGATTTATCATGACTAAAAGGACACTTTGTTCCTCTGTAACGATTTTAAAGCTTGACCAATTAAAGCATTTTCAGGGGAAAGTGACCTATCAAGATGTTCTTCAGTCATTGGGTGATAGTGCTTTTGGTTTGGTCTTGTTGTTTTTTTCTTTACCTAGCGCTCTGCCTTTAGCAAGTATTCCAAGCATTTCGGTGATATTCAGTATTCCTATTTTGCTATTTTCTGTTCAAATGATACTGGGCAGAAAAACCTTGTGGTTGCCCCTTATTCTTGCTAAACGTACCATCTCCCAACAAGCATTAATGAAGGTTAGCCGAACATCTCTTCCATATCTTGTAAAAATAAATCATTTATTAAAACCAAGATGGCGTTTCATGACCAGTCGTATCATGGAAATTGTGAATGGTATGGTTATTTTTTGTCTTGCCCTGCTCTTGATGCTTCCCATTCCGTTTAGTAATTTTTTCTTTGCTGGTTTGTTAATTTTGTTTAGTCTTGGGATCATCGAAAATGATGGTGTTGTGATTTTTGTCGCTTATCTGGGAACAGTTGTTTATCTCAGTTTTATTTACCTAATTGTTGTCGCGGTGATTAAACATCTGTTGCTACTAATATGATAGAAATTTATTCAACTTAGCCAGAATTTCTTTATTTGCTGTGAGTCATCACCTTGAATACTTTTTTGACTCATTCAATCAGTATATTGGGTGATTAGAAGGTGTTTTTGACGAAAGTAGGTGTTGCAGGGAGTTTTCTCTCTTGATGACAAGATTGTATGATGTATTGAGGTTAAGTTATATCATCTTGTTATTTTTAACAAAATCTTGTATATTATTAAGCTGACTTAAATGGAATCCGTCAATCATGTTAGCCTTGCTCCGTCAGCAGCCACGTCCTTTTTTTATGATATTCATGCTCGAAATTTGGGAGCGTTTTGGGTTTTATAGCGTTCAAGGGATTTTGGTGCTTTATTTCGTCAGGCATTTAGGATTCTCCCATCATCAGGCTTATCAAATTTTTGGCGCATTTTCAGCGCTCATCTATAGCTCGGTTCCTTTAGGTGGATATCTTGGCGATAAAGTATTAGGCACAAAGCGAACGATTGTGTTGGGATTGGTTGTTTTGGCATGGGGTTATTTTTCTTTAGCTTTTGCCAACCCAAATCAAATGTTTCTTGCTTTGGGTTTTATTTGTGTTGGTAATGGATTATTTAAAGCAAATCCAGCCGCATTGCTAGCCCGTTTTTACTCTCAGAGCAGCCAGGTATTACACTCGGGGTTCACTTTATATTATATGGCAATTAATCTCGGAGCGATCCTGGCATTATTTGCAGCACCTGCGATTTCAAGCCACTTTGGTTATGCTTATGCTTACATTGTCAGTGGATTCGGTGTTTTATTCGCTCTCTTAAATTATTGGATTCAGCGAAAAAACATTGTACAAATTCAAACACAAGTAGATCAACGCGATATTTCCTTGGGTGCATGGGTGCTCTTGGGGCTTTGTGTTGGCCTGCTAGCAACGATAGGGGCTTATTTATTACAACACATGCATTTGGCTAAAGCCCTAATTTATACTTCTGTTAGCTTAATGGTGTTGATCTATTTGATTTGCCTTGTCCGTGAAACATCAACGATACAGCGACGCATGTTAGTGGTATTGGTATTAATGGCAGAAGCGGTTGCTTTTTTCACGTTGTATCAACAAATGCCTACCTCTATTAATTTATTTGCAGTTCATCATGTGCGTTCGGCATTTTTTGGTATCTCGCTTGATCCTCAAAGTTTTCAGGCGTTAAATTCGATTTGGATTATTACGATGAGTCCTTTTTTGGCCAGTTTTTACACGTATTTACAGCGTAAACAACTTCATTTTCCAGTGCCATATAAATTTGCTTTAGGCATGACTTGTTGCGGAGTCAGTTTTTGCGTGTTGTTTTTATCCCGTTTTATGCATGATGCATTAGGTATGGTCTCTCCTGGATGGTTGGTGTTGAGCTATTGGTTTCAGAGTATGGGCGAGCTTATGGTTTCTGCTTTAGGAATGGCTATGGTAGCTGAGTTGGTACCAACTCGTATCATCGGTTTTGTGATGGGTATGTGGTATCTTACATCGGCTTTAGCCGGATTAACGGGTGCGTCAGTGGCTTCATATACGGCATTACCCAAATGGCCTGATGGAAGTTTAGATTCTCTCATTGGTTATACTCATGTGTTTGGGATCATTGGTTTGTCGACCTTATTGATCGCTATTTTTTTATGGTTGCTCTCCCCTTGGTTAACCCGTTTGATGTATGTAAATAAATGACTGATTTTGTTTTAGGTAAGCAAACCCAACATCTTGTTACACAAATCCGAGAAATTGATGGTAATTTCATATCACCACGTGATTCTTCTGGGAACGAGCTCGATCATGCATTGGAATTGGTGATATTTCACGGCGACATCTTTTTATCAAAAGAGCTGTTTACGCATACACGATTTTTAATAGAGTCATTGCGTACGGCTATACTAGATGATTTGCATAAATACTTTTTTAAAGAAAACAAACAAAATAGAGAAGATACGAGTGTTTGGGGTCGATTAAGATTGGCTTTGATTGCAATTGCTGGTACCGGTTATAACATCTGCAATGGCTTTGACATCAGTGTCTCTATGTTAAATCTATTTATAGGTATTCCTTTCTGGACAGTTTTTGCTGTTGGTCTTGGATTGTCTTTCGTGTTTGTTATTTTATTTTATGGGGTCGATTTAGTTGGTATTTCGGAAAATTTACATATTCGTATCTCAGAATCTCGACGATTGTTGGATTTATTTCATCAGCAGGCTCTATTCACACAGGCGCTTATAGAAAAAAGTAAGCAGCAACTGGACATTGAAAATAATAACCTTCTTGAAAAAATGGTTGGTCCTTCTGGCGAAGACGTAGACATTCATGACCTGATGTATTGGTTAAAGATCATGGAGCGCTTAACAACGCATCAATCAGATCTTCAATCGATTCGTGTTAGGTACCAAAGTGAATTAGAGCAATATTATGTGTACTTACTAAAATGGCTGATGGCTGTTTTAGCTGGTATACTGTATTTCAATTCAGGTTTTTTTGTGGGGCAAGTTTTTGCTACCTTACTCTTCTCTGCTTTTATCAGCACTTCTGTTTCAATGCTGTCATGGCCTGTGATGCTGATCAGTTGTAGTGTGGGGGTGGCGGCATTGCTGAGTGTATTCTGGTTTTATGATCGTCTCGATGTTGAAAATTTAGTAGGGCGTTGGATAGGATTAGATATTGATAAAATTGACCAATTGCCTGATGATAATTTGATTCAAGAAAATCAGGCTTATCTGGCCCGAAAAAAACAGGGATTGGGTTCTTTGATACAGATTAATCAGCGCTTGTTATCTGTTTCTGCGGCATCAACCATAAAAGATGACGAATCAAGTTATCAACAGATAACCAATGAGATGTGAACAGACTTATCCACAGGATTAAATGCTCAATAGTTATTTTTTTAAAAATTTTAAATAAAAATCAAAGACCTATGAAAGCCGTTATCATTGGCCAAAAATTGCAATAAATTTATTCACAATAGAGATGACTGAACATGAAGCCTATTTTGGAGTCAAAACCCCTTACCGAATTTACAGAAAAAGCATATTTGGATTATTCCATGTATGTGATCCTAGACCGTGCGTTGCCACACATTGCAGATGGCCTAAAACCTGTGCAACGACGTATTGTTTATGCAATGTCTGAGTTAGGTCTGAAAGCAACTGCGAAACATAAAAAATCCGCAAGAACAGTCGGTGATGTGTTAGGTAAGTTTCATCCGCATGGTGATTCTGCTTGCTATGAAGCAATGGTTTTAATGGCGCAGCCTTTTTCTTATCGCTATCCCTTTGTCGATGGGCAAGGGAACTGGGGTTCACCAGATGACCCCAAGTCTTTTGCGGCCATGCGTTACACCGAAGCACGCTTATCTGCCTATGCTGATTTATTATTGGGGGAGTTGCAGCAGGGCACCGTGGAATGGGTGGACAATTTTGATGCTAGTTTACAAGAGCCTGCCTTATTGCCAGCTCGCTTACCAAATGTCCTACTAAATGGTGCCACAGGTATTGCTGTGGGCATGGCATCGGATATTCTCCCGCATCATTTGGGTGAAGTCGCAAATGCATGCATCTTACTTTTAGACAAACCACAGGCAACCTTAGATGAGATTTTACAGCATATTCAAGGCCCTGATTTTCCAACTCATGCTGAAATTATTACACCTCGCTCTGTCATTCGTGACATCTATGCCAAGGGATATGGCTCAATCAAAATGCGAGCGGTTTATACAGAGGAAGATCATCATATTGTGATCACTGCACTTCCATATCAAGTTTCTGGTGCCAAAATTATTGAACAAATTGCATTGCAGATGCAGCAAAAAAAATTACCGATGGTTGAGGATTTGCGAGATGAATCAGATCATGAGCATCCAACCCGCTTGGTCATTATTCCTCGTTCAAATCGAGTGGATGTGACAGGCTTGATGTCGCATCTTTTTGCCACCACCGATTTAGAGCGCAGCTATCGTGTCAATTTTAACATGATTGGTTTAGATGGTCGGCCACGTGTGAAAGATTTGTTAACGATTTTAGATGAGTGGTTGGTTTTTCGTCTACATACTGTTAAGCGTCGTTCTCAATATCGATTGGACAAAATTCTAGACCGGTTGCATGTTTTAGATGGTCTTTTAATTGCTTACTTATCGATAGATGAAGTGATTGCAATCATACGTCATGAAGATGATCCTAAAGCCGTATTGATGGCAAGGTTTAATCTCTCAGAGCGTCAAGCAGATGCAATTTTAGATATGAAATTGCGTCATTTAGCTAAACTTGAAGAAATCAAGTTACGCACAGAAATCGATGAGCTCAACGAAGAACGCAACCAACTGCAAGCCATTTTATCGGATGATGGTCGTTTGCGAGCAGTTGTTAAAGCAGAAATAATTGCTGATCGTGACGTATTTGCTGATGTTCGTTGCTCACCCTTGGTTGCGAGGCAGGATGCACAGGCATTAAAGGAAGAAGATATTCTCCCTAATGAGCCTTTAACGGTGGTTTTATCGCAAAAAGGTTGGGTCCGTGCTGCAAAAGGCTTTGATATCAATGGGCGAGAGCTTGGCTTTAAATCAGGTGATGAGTTTAAAGCGCAAACTGCTGCGCGTACAAATCAACAGGTGTATTTCTTTGATAGCGAAGGCAAGGTCTATGCTTTACCTGGCCATGTTTTACCCTCAGCTCGTGGGCAGGGGGAGCCTTTAACTGGAAAGCTTAATCCAGCCGATGGCGCTACTTTTGAGGCCTTATTCAGCGGCGAACCAGAAGAGTGCGTTTTGTTAGCGAGCGATGCAGGCTATGGATTTCGTACATCTTTACAGTCGTTGTATGCAAAAAATCGTAATGGTAAAGCGTGTCTTAAATTACCGCCATATAGCAAGATTTTAACACCTAGATCTATCGCTGCAGTGGATGAGCAAGAAGTGGTTTGTGTCTCCAATGTTGGACGACTGTTGCTATTTCCTGTGATAGATTTACCTGAGTTAACTAGAGGGAAAGGCAATAAAATAATTCAGTTGCCAACCGCCAAGTCTGGAACACGTGAAGAATGGGTGGTTGATATCCAAATTAAATCTCCTACAGATGCGCTGACTGTCCACGCGGGGAAACGCCATTTTACGCTGACGCCTGATGATTTAAATCACTATCGAGGTGAGCGGGGGCGGCGTGGCAATAGACTTCCTCGAGGTCTACAGCAAGTGACAAGTTTGGTGGTTGTGAGTAAAAGTTAAGATCGGGGGCTTCTACTCTTTTCTTGGGGGGTGTTTAAAGCTTGTTAGGCTCTTCGATTTGCACTGGATTTTAGAGTAGATTTTAACCGGGTTTTTCTGGATAATAACATGCCCTATATACCATAATCGAATAGACTGCTTTTAAAATTGGCCGCAACAAGTTAATTGCGACGAAAGTTTGGCCAAAGAAAGACGATGTGCACGAGTCAGTAAATGATGGTTGAGTATACCTCACCGACGAACTAACCTGCTGTAAAGTAAGATTTGGAACGCAGTCTAATATTGCTCCACGGGAGCATGGAGCTTGTATGTCTATGAGTGAAATCATCCAATTACCCTCCTATGACGTTTTCAATGAAAATATTTCTGTACTTGATTTGCCTATTTCTGTAAGTGAGCTACACGGCGTTATGTGTGGCTACTTAGTGGGAGGTGACCAACGTCATGGTGAAGGGTATTTGCGTGCCTTAATGGTCAATAAACCGAAAAAAGTGATTCTTGAAGCTTCTAGTATTTTGTTTGGTGTTTATGCTGTTACCGAGCAACAACTGGCTAATTTTGGTTTTGATTTTCAAATATTATTGCCGCATGAAGATGCTCCCTTGTATGAGCGTGCGCGTGCTTTTGGCGAGTGGTGTGAAGGTTTTTCTCAGGGTATCACTGTTGCTGGCATTGGATTTAGTTCATTAAAATCAGAAGAAGCTCGAGAGGCTCTGCAACACATCACTGAGTTTGCTAACCTTGATTACGAAGAAGTAGCGGTAACGGAAGAAGATGAGCGCGCATTGATGGAGGTAATAGAATACACCCGAATGGCTATTTTGCATATATATACGGACATTCGTGTCGGTGACGAATCAAGTCCAGGAACCAAACATTAATGTTCAGTGGATGGAGGTGTGAGATGATTACAAAACAGGAGTACCAAACTAGACGCCAATCATTAGCTAAGCGCCTACCTGTCGACAGCATCGCATTAATTCCTGCAAATCAGGAAGTGTTGCGTAATGGCGATGCTCATTATCCTTTTCGACAAGCAAGCCATTTTTATTATTTGACTGGTTTTAACGAACCAGATGCTTTGCTACTGATTCTAGGGCAAGAGGGTAAAAGTATTTTATTTAACCGTCCACGTCATCCATTTGAAGAGCAATGGACTGGTCGTCGATTAGGGCAAGAAGATGCCCCAACCGAATTAGGCATCGATATTGCATATTCAATTGATACATTGGATGAGAAATTGCCCGAGTTATTGAAAAACAAAAAAACGATTTTTACTTTAATTGGTCAGTTTGAGGTTTGGAATAAACGTATTATAAAAGCCTGGCAAGTTTTGCAAACACAGAGTCGACGAGGGATTGCTGCAGCGGAGAATTTTTGTGATTTGAATCCTTTGCTTGGAGAAATGCGTCTTTTCAAAAGTGACAGTGAGGTTGCTTGCCTGCGACGAGCAGCAGAAGTCAGTGTGGCGGCGCATGAACAAGCCATGAGAGCATGCCGATATGCAAAGAATGAATATGAGTTAGAAGCTGCCTTTCTTTATGAATTAAACCGGCAGGGATGTCGCCATGTTGCTTATGAGCCGATTGTTGCTGGAGGTTCTCATGCGTGTGTCTTGCATTACACGGCTAATAATCAGCCTTTGAACTCAGGCGAATTAGTGCTTATGGATGCCGGAGGTGAGTTTAACTATTATGCAGCAGATATCACGCGGGTTTTTCCGATTAGTGGGCAATTTAGTCCTGAGCAGCGGTCTTTGTATAATCTGGTGTTAACTGCTCAACGAGCTGGTATTGCATGTATAAAGCCGGGCGTGCAATGGAATGAAATCCAGCAAGTCATGGTTGTCATATTAACAGAGGGTTTGGTTGATTTGGGTATATTGCGCGGTGATGTGCAGCAGTTAATCCAAACAGAAGGTTATAAGCCTTTTTATATGCATAGTTCAGGTCATTGGTTAGGTTTGGATGTGCATGATTGTGGCCGATACAAAATCGATGGAGAGTGGCGGAAGTTGGAGCCAGGGATGGTGTTAACCGTTGAACCTGGTTTGTATATTGCCCCAGGAATGGCTGATGTTGATCCTAAATGGTGGGGGATTGGCATCCGTATTGAAGACGATATTTTGGTGACAACAAATGGTAATGAAAATTTAACGGCCAGTCTACCTGTTGAACCAGATGAAATTGAGGCGTGCATGCGTGGTTGAGGACGAATTCGATATCTTAATTGTAGGCGGGGGGCTTATAGGCGCTGTATTATTATTGGCCTTGGCTCCCTCTGGTTTTCGTTGTTTATTGGTTGATAATCGTTCCCTTTCTCTTCGTTTGAAGGACGATTTTGATGCACGTAGCTTTGCGCTATCTTCTGCAAGTGTCCGTATCTTAAATGCTTTAAACTTGTGGAAGATTTTAGATAAACGCGCAACACCTATTCAGCATATTCATGTCTCGGAGCAAGGTCGATTTGGTCATGCGCGACTTAGCAGTGAAAAAGATGGCAATGAGCCATATGGTTATGTCGTTGAGAGCCAGGATTTAAATCACGTTGTCTATAAACAACTCGATCAAGATTGTTTATTGACGCCTGCCACCGTCAGTGCTTTTGATGTGAAACTTCGTCAGCTAACGATTGATACGGCAACCCATCAGCGTAAAATCAGAGCAAGATTGGTGATTGCGGCGGACGGAGCTGATTCCTGCATGCGTCGTTTTTGCCAATTAAATGCAACAGAAAAAAATTACTCACAACACGCATTGGTTGCTAATATCGGTTTGGCCCGTTCGCATCAATATACTGCTTATGAGCGTTTTACTAAAACAGGACCTATGGCTTTCTTGCCTATGAGAGAGCAGCGATCAGCTTTGGTGTGGTGTTTAGATCCGGCGGAGAGTATGCGGTGGCAACATGCTCCTGAAAAAGATTTTTTAAGCATGCTACAGCATCAATTTGGTTATCGTTTAGGTCGATTTTTAAAAGTTGGTACACGAACCAGTTATCCATTGCGTCAAGTGCTTATCAATCAGCCTGTGTACGAAAATGTTGTATTTATTGGTAATGCTGCGCATACCCTTCACCCAGTGGCAGGGCAAGGTTTTAACCTGGGTTTGAGGGATGTAGCTTGGTTAGCCCAACATATTGTTCAACAAAAAAAACTGGATATGAGCTTAGAGGATTATCAAATCGGGCGACAACATGATCAAATGGCGATTTCTCAATTTACCGATGGTTTGATCGAGTTATTTACAGCCCAAAAAGTTGGCCTTGGCTTGGCTCGGTCTTTCGGATTGTCTGCATTAGACAATAGTGTTTGTCTAAAACAGATTTTATCTCATTATGCTCGTGGTTATGCTGGTCCTCCCTCCGATTTGATTTGTGGAATGCCACTGACCGGCTCTAATTTGGAGGGAGAGTGATGAATCGTGCTGATATTTTGGTAGTTGGAGCTGGAATTGTTGGTTTGAGTGCTGCTCTTTCAATGGAGCAACGTGGATTTCACACAGTTATTTTAGAAAAAAATGTGCTCAAAATAGATGCCGAGCCTGTTTCTCGATTGTATGCAATCAACCAAGCTTCTCAAAATCTATTGAATCAACTGGGTGTTTGGTCAAAAATTGACAAAAAACAATTATCTCCTTATCAGCGTATGCACATATGGGATGCTACCAGCCGGGTAAGCATCGATTTTGATGCACGAATCATTTTGGCTGATTCTTTGGGTTTTATGATCGAAGAATCTGTGCTAAAAAAAGCTTTATTGACTTGTGTTTTGGAAAAGAATATTCCGATTGTGTCGGAGTATGCGCTCAAACAAGTCATACCTAGCGACATTTTAGGCGGAGAGATTCAAGTAACAGATGGTCACACGCCTTGGTTCGCAAAATTATTGATTGGTGCTGATGGGGCACATTCACAAGTGAGAGCGTGTTTAAATGTCCCTGTGACAACATGGTCTTATTATCAACAAGCGATTGTTGCAACGATTCGAAGTGAGGCATCACATCAAAAAACGGCTTATCAAGTCTTCCATAAGACGGGGCCTCTAGCATTGTTGCCCATGGCTCCCCCGAATCAATTCTCTATTGTTTGGTCGACCACATCTGATGAGGCTGATAGATTGTTCTCTTTGTCTGATGATGCATTTAATCTTGCTCTCATGCAGGCTTTTGGTTCTAGGCTTGGCAAGCTTGAGGTGGTGACCCCAAGAAATAAATTTTCTCTTCATATGCGTCATGTACAACAATATGTTGGATCTGGATGGCTTTTGATGGGAGATGCTGCACATACCATTCATCCTTTAGCTGGTCTTGGATTAAATGTTGGTTTTGCTGATTTAGCAACTTGGTTAAATGTAATCGGCAATCAACATGCAATGAACTTTAGGCGATGCACACATCAATATCAGCGTCAGCGCAAAACAGAGTTGTGGCAAATTATTATGATTATGGAGACCCTCCATCGTGTTTTCAAAAGCTCATTTTTTTTAATGGTTGGTTGGCGAGCATTGGGGTTGGTAATAACCAATCGATTAGTGCCTTTAAAGCGATTGTTGATTGAATATGCGGCGGGAACGCGTTAATATCGACGATTATTATTCGGAGCCTGTTATGTTAAGTAAGATACAATATGGTGCCTTTTTATCATTATGTTTAGCACATGTTGCCTTTGCAGGCGATGTTGATTTGACAGGAACTATTCCTGTAAAGCTACCAAAAATATCATCAAACTCAAAAGTTATGGTTAATACTCCTCCTGACCAGATGATTAAGCTACTGAACGTATCCTTGTCTTCAAAAGCAAGATCAGGTTTAAGCCAACGGTTTATTCTAGCTGAGCGTGAAGGGGAGCAGGATGACGCTGGATTACCAAAACGCGTTCAACTGGAAATGAATCATGTCCCCCCTCTCAATCAAGGGAATCATGGAACATGTGTTACTTTTGCTGCTACAGCAGCTGTTGATGCTATTTTGGGCAAAGGTGATTATATAAGTCAGCTCTGTCAATTAGAATTAGGAACATATCTGGAGCACAATAGCTATACATCAAGTGGTTGGGATGGCTCCTGGGGTCGGATTATCCTAAACCAAATGGATGTGTTTGGATTCACGTCAAAAGCTTACCAGCAGGCAAATGGATGCGCAGGTATTCAAGAATATCCTTCTATGGGAGAAACGCCTTCCGCCGAGCTTTCAGTATTAGATTTTCATCTGATAAGTGAATCTTTTGCAGCGAATCAAGTGGCTTGGTCCTCTATTCTTGAAGTCTATCAGTTGAGTTCAGAAGATATTAGTCCGAGACATGTTCTACATGAAGTTAAACGAGCATTGAATGCTGGTGATAGATTAACCTTTGGCGTGCTGCTTCCTAATATCAATCAAGGCCTGGTCGGTGCCTTGGGCTCATATCGCCAACCCTATGATACCTGGACACTAACGCCAGAAATTACAAAAGATATTGAAGGACAGACTGAGTTCGCTGGCCATGAGATGGTTATCACGGGTTACGATGATGATGCGGTTGTGTATGACAACCAAGGTCGATCTTACACGGGATTGTTGAAATTACGCAACTCATGGGGTAGTCGTGTCGGAGATGAAGGTAATTTTTATATGACCTATGATTTTTTTAAACGATTAACGCTTGAAGTTCAACGAGTTCGGCATTTAAGTTAATTGGATTTACGTTGAGTTTTATTGTAGTCTCTATCTGATGTGTTGTAGTTATTTTGATACGATATCCATCAAAATGATCAGCGTGTATGCTTAGGTTTGGCCATCATAATAACCACTCACTATGGTTTAAGCCCATACCCTGTAAGTTTAAGCCATGGTGGGACAAGCATTGATGGTAGAGCACACTAGATTCTTCAATAAGCATCAGTTTAGATCAATTTTTGTTTTTAGTCAGTGTTTCTTCAGACGGTAGAACTGCATTTTCCTCAGATGGCATTTTGGTTGTCTGGCTTGTAATTCTTGATAGGTTCTTAAAAAAATCAAATTTTTCTGAGGCTTTTTCTAATGGACGATCTCCTAACGCTCTGTTGACATAGCTAATGATGCCAAACATTAAGCCGGTATTCAGCATCCGAAGGGGTAACTGTTTTAACAATTGCTGTCTGCCATAATCCCAACTACCTCGAAACCCAGCTTGCTTAGCCTGTCCTATCAGAGAAGAAAACAATTCCTTTGCTGATGGCCCCGTTAATAAACCATTTGTAGCTGTTAATTTAGAGCACGCATAATCCTTGTATAGATTCAAGGGTAACGTAAAGGTCGCTGCGGTCATGCCAGCTAATGCGCCGGGTGCAAAGCCAGCGATGACAGAATGCTTTTCTTGATTCATCCATTGTAATTTTGTGGCATACCAGGAATCTAATTTGCATAATGCAAAAAAGCTAATGCATCCACTGATTACCTGTGATCCAAGGCCTGTGCGATAAGCCTTTTGTATATTAGCCCATTTATTTAAATCAACCTGTAATCCATTCATCGCTAACATACTTTTCATATAAATGAATTTGGTGACCAATGTATCAATTAGACTCATGCTTGCTGTAATGGTCATTTCTTTGATAGTTGATTCTAACTGAGCTCTAGCTGCTTGTTCTATTTGTGGTTCTAATGTGATCATATTTTTAGAAGACACCTCTTCAATGTTTCTCTCATATTTCATCATCGTTGCAGCGCCAATCTCATCTTCTATGGATTTTTTTTGGATCATTTTGCTGCTTTCAACATATGCGCCACGAACCACATTTGCCTTCATTGTTGCATGCGCACCTTTGTAGAGCGCCATCACCATTCTTCGAGTTGAACTCATATTCTCTGATGTAGGACCTAAAACATTTTGATATCTCATTAGGTTAAAAGACATTTTTGAAATGGGGTAAGTTATAGCCGCCATACTAGCAGAGATGACAGAGGCCTTAAATAAAACGTTGATTGCGGAAAAAATAAAATAGGGTACGATTATCGGTGATTGCGCTTCAGTATTGTTGATTGGAGATGTTACAATATTCTCTGTTTCTTTTTTCATTTTTTTGAGTATTTTGTCTTCATAAATCAAGTGTAGTTTATGATTTAAAAATATTCAATTTGATTTTTTTATAATGTTTAAAATGAAAATAGTAACAGTTTACCAAGTCATCATTCTTTCTCGCTACGCTAGAGTTTAAATTTGTAGTGGGACACAAAAAGAGCTTATCTTGTAAATTGTTGTTGGCTAAATAGAATTCGGCTTGAAACAGGCTCCTTGCCCAAAGCTGCTCTGGCTTCAATGGTTCTGTAGCGGTGAAGAGCGCCTTCACGATTTGCAATTTGGATATTTAACCCTGGTCTTGCATTGAGTTCTAACATCAGTGGTCCATGTTGTTTGTCAATCACGATATCGACACCAAGATAGCCAAGGCCTGTTAGCTCATAGCAACTTGCAGCAATTTCTAGTATTTTTTGCCAGTAAGGAATCTCAATATCAACTATTGGATTGAGTGTATCAGGATGATAATCAATCGCATCGTTGTGGAACACACCACCTAGTGTTTTGCCAGTTCCTATGTTAATACCCACACCAATCGCACCTTGATGTAAGTTAGCTTTTCCGCCTGATAGACGTGTGGGTAACCGCACCATGGCCATGGCCGGATAGCCCAGTAATGTAATAATACGAATATCCGGGACACCTTCATGGCTGACATTAGCAAAGATAGGATCCACAATCACACGACGCTCAATAATCGCATAGTCTGGGTGTCCACCTAGACTGTAAGCGCCTGAAAGTAAACAAGATAAATGGTAACTGATTTCTTGGTTTGTTAATAATCGACCATTGATTTGCCTATAGCGACCAAATACCCGATTGGTGATGACGAGTATACCATCGCCACCAGCACCTCGAGCTGGTTTGATCACAAAGTCCTCATAAGGTGAGACCAACTGTTCAAATTTTTTTATTTTATGCTCTGTGTCAATCACTTCATATAAAGGCGGTACAGAAATAGATGATTTTGTCGCCAGACGTTTGGTTTTCAATTTATCATCCACCAATGGGTAGAGGTGTCGTCGATTATAACGTAATACATAGTCACTATTTCGGCGATTGATACTGAGTACACCTTCTTCAAGCAATCGACGATATGCTCGCAACATCACTTTTCTCCGACCAATGCATTGAATCGAAAAAGCTCTACAAACCTGTATCCACGGTATTGACCAAAAGCTAAAATGATACTGAGTAATACCAACAGAAGCTCTGGGAAGGCAAAAATGAGATATTGCAGTGGTGGATTATTCATTGCCCAAAAGGCTAAAACCGCAGCCACAATACTACCGACACCAGACTTAAGCGCATCCTGCGCCCCGCGTTCGTCCCAAGAAATACACATACGTTCAATGGTCATCGTGAGGATAACCATAGGAAATAAGGCAACCGATAAGCCGGAGTCTAGACCTAAATTCTGACTCATCACGCTGATGAAAATCATGAGTAAAACGACGATGGTCAGAACACAGGCTAATCTGGGCACCAGCAACAAGCGTAGTTTTTCTAAGTAAAACCGTGCAATTAGCCCGAAAGAAACAATCGTAACAAATAATGCGATTCCCCAAATCACATGTGTTTCACGAAAAGCAAGAGCAATAAGAACAGGCATAAACGTGCCAAAAGTTTTTAATCCAATAAAATTACGTAACAAAAGAATGACAAATGCACCAATAGGCAGCATTAACAAGATTTTGTATGTATCTTGTACGTGGACTGGCAATTGTAAGAGTGAAAACTTAAGCAGTGGTGATGATTGTAAACTGTGGGATTTTGCAATACTTAGCGCATTAATAGGGGTGGGGGATACAGTCATGCTAAATAAGGCTTTTTTCCCTCCTGTTATTGCAAATAGTGGGCCTTGTCCATATTGCCAAACGAAAAAGTCTTTTGGTAGTCCAGCAGAAGAGGTTCGGGGATTAATATAAAGCCATTGCTTTCCATTGTATACAGCTAAAAACAATTTAAAATCAGCTTTACTTTGCTGAGTAAGATAAAGCCCCTTGATTGGCATAGCATAAATTTTAACTTGATTGAGAACCAAAATAGCTGCATCAACCAAATTACTTTCGTTAAATGTATGACCTACGAGAAGTTTGGCATGTCCATCTTGTTTATTTAGCTCATTGAGTGTCGCTTGGGCAAACGTTTGAATATCAGCAGAGGATTGTCTGGCATGATTTACAATCGTATCCACAGCCATTTGCATGGTTTCATCTAATGCACGTACTTTTACGCGAGGTGGATGTGGTAGTCGAATTTCGCTGTGTTCGTTATCTCGAACAATCGCGCGATAATACAATGATTGTGGTTTGCCCATGCTGCGGCGAAGGGACCAGACAGCGAGACGGTTGTAGCCCTCTAAGTTGGTGGTAATACCGTAATTTTGACCAACGAAATATTCGTCAAGGATGGTAAAGTGGGGCGGCATGTAAGGAATGACAAAGCTCGCTTTCACCGGGGAGTTGTGTTCGGTGCTGAAGTGTAGATTGGCTTCCACCATCCAGCTGTTAATGTTTTCATTATCTGTTAAAGGTACGTCTAGGACAAAATGTCTATATAAAAACAAACCAAATCCCAGTAAAAATAAAGTGAGCATTAGACTATACAGATGTCTAGTATTTGATTTCATGAAGTGGCCGTTGGTTTTAAAAGCTTTTTGTTAGATGATATGGTGTATTTGAGTGTTGGATCAATCACACCATCAAAGGCAATGATAGCTTCTCGACCGAGCAATAAGGGGTAAATAAATCGTTTGCGATTAGTCAAGTTAACGCGAATCATCCGCTCTTTATCGTCCAGGCGTATACGCATCAATACCACTGGACGTTTGATGGTTCGTCTGAGAAGCGAGCTCATTTGTGTCTCACCAGCTCTAATTTTAATGTGTACCTTTCCAATATATTCACACTTGAATGCAATATCTCCTTCTTTACTGGGGACGATAAAGGTCAAATATTGTTTGCCATTCTCGGTAATTTCATTGATTTTGGTGGCATTCAGCGAGGCTGATTTGGCACCGGTATCCAATTTTGCCGATAGCGTGAGATCTTGATCGACTAACGTTGCTTTCTCAATATAACCGTAAGTTGTTTTTTCATGATTTGCCATAGCGTTTCCCGCTAAGAATGACCAGAAAAGAAAAAATAGCGCTTGTAAACGCATTAAATCCCCGTTATCTCCATGTGAAATGTCCCAATCCTAGCAGATTTGTGTTGTCAGTCCCAGTGTATTAGAAAAATTAATTCATTTTAATGGTTTTTTACAATAATAACATGATACAATCCGCGTTTTCACCCCTTTTGTTGTTCAACATAAATTCATTTTGAAATACTGCTTGCCATTTGTAGATGTTTTATGTACAATTCCCCGCATCCCGTTCTGCCATCCTTGGTCATGAATGCAAATTCCTACTGATGAGAAAAAGACACCCAAAGGGACATTATTTGAGCGTCTGGCGACTAACCGCCCTTGGCTAGCAGAGGAACTTAAGAAAAACGATCTGCTCTTTTTGTATGCCTCTATGCTGTATGCCGCAGAAGACGCAATCAACTTAGCTTTTAGTTTTTTTAGTCTTGGTTTTGCGATGAATGATGCTTTTCACCAGCATCGAGATTCTGCCTCATCTTTCGAGTTTCATGATTTTGAAGCCACGCCAGAGGGACTAGCTGTCACCATCGCTGGTTCTGCCTTCCTATTTCTTTTTTCCTCTCTTGGGACTTATCATGCGGATGCAGATCCGGTTAAAGATGGCTTACTATTTTACGCTCTTGGGGTGTTTTGGTCTTACTTGCGAGACATGCTTAAGGCGATGAAATGGGCATACAAGGGTATGCGAAGCGCACTTTTACTTGTTCTCACGCTCTCAGGTCATATCGATTTACTTTATCATATTTTGTTTCCCATAACCATTGTAGTTGGTATTCTGGCGGCATTAAATCGTGTGGCGATTCGATATATTCGTAATCGACGAAAGGAGATGCAGAAAGAAAACGAAGCATTAACAGATGATATTTTGGCCACTTTTCATGCACTAACGGTTATGAAATCGTTGCCTGAAGAAAAGGAATTAGCTCGATACGAGCACTCTTTGATTGCGTTGCAAACAGACGAAGATTATGACCTATTTTATGTTGAAGGAACAAAAGAGCCTAATCCCTATGGATATGGTACAGTTACCAAACGTGCTCTAAAAAAACTTGAGCTTGGGGAAAACAAACAACAGTTCAAGGCGGAGCTTCATCAAGTCCAAAATACAATATTATGCCAGCAGTTGAGTTATCTTATTCCCAAACCTACTGAGAGAGCACTTCATTTCGTTGACTCATTATCAAGCATTCAACCTCTCATCGGAAATAATGACCCAGAATTAGAAGATAATCCTTATTTTAGCTCAGTTGTTTATCTCATTGATCCGGCTATACCGCCTAAAGAGCGAGTGTATGTTATAGACCAATCAGGGAATTCCAAACTGGACATTCACTTAAGCGAACAATTCGAAGTTTATATTCAATATCATCAAAAAAACAATGTCCTGTTTGGTTTGCCGACCAAACAATTAGATCATCTGCTCGCGTTAAATACCGTTTTATCAACTGTTGTTCCTGCTTTAAAACTAGGCTATACATATGAGGCATGGCACAAAGAATATAATGATAAAAAAGCTAAAAAGCAAAATGAACTAGAAGCTTTATTATGTTACATCTTGGTTGCGTTTTCTGCCACATCGGATGGGGCTTACTTTTATGCCGGAATTCTTTTCGTAGCGATACTTCAACCGCATTTATTTTTTGCAATGCTTGGTATGTCGGCTGTGCTTTTTATGACTTACTTCTTAACAAAAATTAATGAGGAGTATGATTACCAACGAAGATTTCGTCGAACACAAATTTCAGTTGAAATTGCTAAATCTGAAGTGGAGTGTCGCTTTATTGAGGGAACATTGAATCGTCCAACGCTACAGAAGTCAGATTTAGATAAATTATATTCGCAGACTCAAAACTATGAAACCCTATATCTCCAACGCGAAAAAGAGTTGCATATGAGCTTTTTGTCTGCTTTGATGCTTGGTTTTACGTGTGGCCTTGGTTTCCAAGGTGTCATTTCTGCGTTAATGTTTTTGGTGATTGCTGTGTTGACGCTAACTTCTACGGCATGTCCACCGGCGCTGGTATTTTCTTTTGTGTCTGTTGGGATGGCTTGTTTTTTATTTAGTGTTGTCCAGTTTGTTGTGAGTTATCGACAATACGATGCCAAAATAAAACAACAACAGTACGAAGCAAAATCGATAGATACAGCATACTTTCAACATTATTTTACCGAATTAAATAAAAACGGTTCTTTAAAGCTAGATAATTCGGTAGATATTAAAAAGTTAACTTGGCAAGATGCTTATGCTGGTTTGTCGGGATATCCTGATTTACAAAAAAATCTACTGTTGCTAGTTAAACAAAGTATTGATCGATGCGCCATTAATCCCATACAAAAATTTGATCTGTTGGGGTGGTGGGAAGTTTTTCGACTCTTATTTTCAGGTATTGTAAAAGCCGACAAAACATATGGTGAGTTGACGATCGATCGCTCAGATTCTGCTCGTGAAACATGGGTGATGTTCTCAGTGGCAGTAGCCTTTTCGATATTAATGGGTGTTATTTTTGCACTGCGTGCCATAGCAAAAATGTTCCCAGTCTCGTCTACCAAAGAAACCCCGAAAGCAGCACCTCTTCAGAAAATCTCGTCCCCTAAAGTGACTGAGCAATCTGAATCCGAGCCAAACAGTCGAAATCATAGTCCCAGCAAGTTACAAAATGGAGTGAACCGCTGTTTGAGTTGTGGTAGTATTTTTCATAGGTCTACCAGTCCTAGTGTATCTTCAAAGGATAGTTCAGAATCAAGCCCGATTCTGACGCTTGGTTAAAAGAATCCAAGTTCAAGTTAATTGTCTTTTTTGAGTGAGCGCGAAAGAGTCAGCTCATGATTTATGCATGTAGATCTCTGGATTCAGTGATGGATCGTTGTACATTTTATGTTGGTAATACATGCCGAAAGTTCTTTTGTGTGCTTTTACTTCTGATAGCAATATTATTAAGCAGTGTGATAATTGCTCACGTTGTTGTTTAAGCTGTTCGGCTTTTTTTAAACAACTCTGATGGTGCATTTGATCGACATCTTTTCGGTGGGTCTGTTCATACATATGATGGTATTTTAAGGCTAAAATAGAGAGTCTATCAATGATCATTCCGGGTGTTTCTGAGTTGACTGGGCATGTTTCAGGGGAGGCTGGCTTGAGTGTCTGGAGGAGCCATTCATCCATTTCTTGTACTCGATTGTTTCGTTGTTGATTAAAAGCATCGATTTCACGCTTCGCATGATAAACAAAACTGTGTCCCATATCTTCCCGTCTTGCGCGGTCTTCAGCATGCCACAATTGTAAGTTGAAGGCGTGGTTTTCTTCCACAATGCGCAAAAAATCTTTTTGCGATAGCTGAATACCATCTAGTTTCCAATCTTTTATTAGCTGTTCGTGTAGTTGTATGATTTGGGGTACATCGGGTAAAAACATATGTGTGTCCTGTAACTTTAAACTGTGCGTCGTTGACGTACGGTTTCATATAAACAAATACCAGCAGCAACGGAAACATTTAAACTAGATACTGCTCCATGCATGGGTAGGGCAAATAATCCATCGCAACGTTCTCGCGTCAAGCGTCTTAATCCAGATCCTTCGGCTCCCATTACCAAGGCGATGGAACCTCGGCAATCTATGTCGTAAAATGAGTGGGTTGCTTCGCCGGCTGCGCCATAAAGCCATATATTGTGTTGTTTTAGAATATCCATTGCACGTGCGAAATTTGTTGCCCGGACCACTGGCATAAATTCTGCTGCACCTGAAGCCACTTTGCTAACAGTCGGCGTAATATTCGCACTTTTGTCTTTAGGAATAATTACAAAATCCGCGCCAGCGCCATCTGCAACACGTAAGCATGCCCCCAAATTATGTGGATCGGTGATGCCGTCTAGCATAAGAATTAAAGCGGGTGATTTTGCAGCTTGTAACAGTAATGGAATATCTTTTTCAGTCAAAAGTGGTTGAGCTGTTGCAATCGCAACAATCCCTTGATGATTGATATCAGGATACCTTTGCTCAAAAGCTAGTGCTGTAATTTGCTCTATAGGTATACATTGGGCTTGTGCTTGTTGATGTGGCCCATGCAATCGGATATTTTTAGGATCCTGCTGAATCAATAGTTTTTTAATGGTGCGATGAGGGTTACGCAATAAAGCGCA
>VFQP010002162.1_pt1 | contig 29595 bp, 22 predicted proteins | sample 3512351 | NCBI WGS metagenome assembly VFQP01 (sample SAMN10412372, study PRJNA504923) | tailings metagenome | isolation source: Relicate 1 Philex TSF1 revegetated site | place: Philippines: Tuba, Benguet | collected 2017-08-29
GCTGGCCTCCATCGAGGTGGTGCAGCAGATATCCACCGCGCTGGGCATGGCGGCCGCCGGGCTGGCGGCCACCGTTTCACCGGCCTACGTGGGCGTGATGGCTGAACGGCTGGGGCTGGTCATGCGGCGCATCGTGGCGCCCGAGGTCCTGCGGCAGGTCTGCCTCTACCGCAGCATGCGGCGCGCCTCGCCGGCCGCCGAGGGCGTGGCCGACCACCTGGCGGCCTGGTTGCGCAGCCCGGGCTAGGGGGCTTCCAGCGCGTCGTCGGCGTCATCGGGCTCGGGGTGCTTGACCAGCATCACCGGCACGGGGCTCAACCCCACCACCTCCAGCGATACCGACCCGATGAGCGCGCTGCGCACCGCGCCGTGGCCGTGGGCTCCCATGACGACGAGGTCGCAGCCGTGGCGTTCCGCAATCTCGATCAGGACACGTGCCGGGTCGCCGCGTCCGATTTCGGTCTCGTGGGGCACGCCTGCGGCCTGGGCCGCCTGCACGGCCGCGGCCAGCACATGGCGGCCGGCACCCTCGGCCACCTCGTCCAGGGCGGCAGGGTCGGGGGCGGTCACCATTTCGTAGAGGTTGGCCGGTTCCTGCACGTTGGCCAGCACCAGTTCGGCGCGCAGGCCGCCGCGCACCAGATCGAGTGCGCGGTCCAGCGCGTCCAGGGACAATCCGGATCCATCCACAGGCACCAGGATCTTCATGGTCGTCTCCCTGCGGGAAAGGCCCCGCGTGTGAAGCCATCATAGGCTGGGCGCACAATATGCGCCATGCCCGAAGAAGCCCCAAGAAACCCGGCGGGAGCGGCCGCTGCCGGCCCGGCACGCATGGCCGCCCTGGCGCCGCTGAGCTACCCCAACTTCCGCCTGCTCTGGACCACCTGGCTGATCGCCAACGTGTCCATGTGGATGAACGACGTGGCGGCGGCCTGGCTCATGACCTCGCTGACCACCAAGCCGCTCTGGGTGGCCCTGGTGCAGACGGCCGCCACGCTGCCGGTGTTCCTGCTGGGCCTGCCCAGCGGCGCGTTGGCCGACATCCTGGACCGGCGGCTGTTTCTGCTGATGACGCAGTTCTGGCTGGGTACCGTGGCCATCCTGCTGTGCATCGCCATCCTGATGGGCGCGATGACGCCCCCGCTGCTGCTGGCGCTGGTGTTTGCCAACGGCATCGGCCTGGCGCTGCGCTGGCCGGTGTTCTCGGCCATCGTGCCCGAGCTCGTGCCGCGTTCGCAACTGCCGCAGGCCCTGGCGCTCAACGGCCTGTCCATGAACGCCTCGCGCATCGTGGGGCCACTGATCGCCGGTGCCCTGATTGCGGCGGCCGGCAGCGCCTGGGTGTTCGTGCTCAATGCGGTGCTGGCGGTGGCGGCGGCTTTCACGGTCTGGCGCTGGCGGCGCGAGCACGTGGCCAGCCCGCTGGGCCGCGAGCGGCTCTGGAGCGCCATGCGGGTGGGGGTGCAGTTCGTCGGCCAGTCGGCGCGGCTGCGTGCGGTGCTCACCCAGATCGCGCTGTTCTTCTTCCATTCCACCGCACTCATGGCGCTGCTGCCGCTGCTGGCGCAGTCGCTGGAGGGCGGCGGTGCCGGCACCTTCACGCTGCTGCTGGCCACCATGGGGGCGGGTGCCATCACGGCGGTGCTGCTGATGCCACACGTGCGCCGGCGTTTCCCCAGCCGGCGCGTGGTGCTGGGCGGTGCCACGCTGCAGTCGGTGGCCATGGCGGCCATGGCGCTGACCTCCAGCCTCTGGATCGCCGTGCCGGCCATGTTCCTGGGCGGCATGGCCTGGATCTCGACCGCCAACTCGTTGTCGGTGTCGGCGCAGATGGCGCTGCCCGACTGGGTGCGCGCGCGCGGCATGTCCACCTACCAGATGGCCATCATGGGCGGCAGCGCGCTGGGCGCGGCGCTGTGGGGCCAGGTGGCCACCTGGAGCGACGTGCACGTGAGCGTGGGCATCGCTGCCGCCACGGGTGTGGTGGCCATGGTGCTGGCGCAGCGCTTCATGCGCGGCGACCGTGGCATCGAGGAGGACCTGACCCCGTCGCAGGATTTCCAGCAGCCGGCCGCCGCCGTGCCGCCGCCGACCGGCCATGTGCTGGTGACCATCGAATACCGCATCGACCCCGCACGGGCCGACGAATTCCGCCGGCTCATGCAGGAAAGCCGGCGCAGCCGCCTGCGCCAGGGGGCGCTGGCCTGGGAGCTGCTGCGCGACATCAACGAACCCGGGCGCTTTCTGGAGCAGATCGTCGACGAGTCGTGGACCGAGCACCTGCGCCGCTTCGAGCGGGTGACGGCCGCCGACGCCGCGCTGCGCGACCGCAAGCTGGCGTTCCACATCGCCACCACGCCGCCGGTGGTGACGCGCTGCGTCATGGAAAGCACGGTCAGGCACTGAACGGCCCTGCGCCGCCTTGGGTGCCACCCGCAGCGGCGGGTCACTTTTTCAGGTGACCGAGCGGCAGGGCGGAGCTGGCCTTGACCTCGCCCAGCGAGAAGCTGGTCTGCAGGTCTTTCACGTTGGGCAGGTTGATCAGGTTGTGCAGTGCGAAGCGCGAGAAGCTGTCGAGGTCCTGCGCCACCACCTGCAGCTCGAAGGTGCCGGTGCCGCTGATGTAGTGGCAGGCCACCACCTCGGGCAGCCCGCGTATGCCATCTTCCAGCTGGCGCGTGGCGTCGCCGGTGTTGCGCTCGGCGTGCAGCCGCACGAAGGCCAGCACGCCCAGGCCTATCTTGTGGCGGTCGATCTCGGCGCGGTAGCCGCGTATGAAGCCGGCCTCCTCCAGCGCGCGCACGCGGCGCCAGCAGGGCGCGGCCGACAGGCCCACGCGCTGCGCGAGTTCCGCGTTGGTCAGCCGGCCGTCGTTCTGCAGCTCGTGCAGGATGGCGATGTCGAACTTGTCCAGGTCGCTCATGCTGTGATGTCCTGCGGTGTCCGGCGCGCGCGCCACCAGGTTTCAAAATCGCCCGCCGCCATGGGGCGTGCCACCCACCAGCCCTGCAGCAGCTCGCAGCCGTGGCCGAGCAGGAAGTCGCGCTGGCTTTCGTGCTCCACCCCTTCGGCCACCACGCCCAGCCCCAGGTCGTGGGCCATGGACAGGGTGGCGCGGATGATGGCCTCGCCTTCCGGGTCGCCGGGCACATCGGCCACAAAGCCACGGTCGATCTTGAGGTGCTTGAGCGGCAGCCGTTTCAGGTAACCCAGGCTGGAGTAGCCGGTGCCGAAATCGTCCAGCGACAGGCTCAGGCCCAGCGCAGTCAGCTCGCCCAGCCGTTCGTTGAGGTCGGGCAGCGCCTGCATCAGCAGGCTTTCGGTGATTTCGAGTTCGAGCTGGTGCGCCGGTGCACCGGTGGCCGCCAGCGTGTCGCGCACCCGCTGCAGGAACTGCGGGCGGTTGAACTCCAGGGCCGAGATGTTGACCGCCAGGTTGAGGCCGCGCAGGCCCGCGTCTTCCCAGGCGCGCAACTGGCGGCAGGCCTGTTCCAGCACCCACTGGCCCAGCGGCTCGATCAGGCCGCTGTCTTCGGCCACAGGTATGAACCGGTCGGGCGGGATCAGCCCGCGTTCGGGGTGGCGCCAGCGCAGCAGTGCCTCGGCGCCCACCAGGCGCCCGCTCAGGGTCTCCACCTGCGGCTGGTATTCCAGGAACAGCTCGCCCTGTGCCAGCGCGCGGCGCAGGCCGTTCTCGATGAACATGCGCTGCGACAGGTGTTCGTTCATCTCGTTGGAGAAGAAGCGCCAGCCGTTGCGCCCGGCGTCCTTGGCCGCGTACATGGCGGTGTCGGCGTGGCGCAGCAGGGTCTCCACGCTGTCGCCATCGCCCGGGAAATAGGCCAGCCCCACGCTGGCGCTGACCGACAGCTCGTGCTGGTCCAGCAGCAGCGGTTCCATCAGGGCGGCCATCACCTTGCGCGCGGCCACGGTGGCACCCTCGCGGCCCTTGAGGCGGGGCAGCAGGATCACGAACTCGTCGCCGCCCAGGCGCGCCAGCACATCGCGCGCGCGCAGGCAGCCGCGCAGCCGGCCGGCCACGGCGGCAAGCAGGCGGTCGCCCATGCTGTGGCCCAGGCTGTCGTTGATGTGCTTGAAGCGGTCCAGGTCGATGAACATCACCGCCATGGCGTCACCGTGCCGGCGCGCGGATTCCAGGGTGGCGTCGGCCTGTTCCATCCAGTGTTTGCGGTTGGCCAGGCCGGTCAGTGGGTCGAAATGGGCCAGCTGGGTCAGCCGCGCGTTGCTGCCGGCCAGCTCGGCCGTGCGCAGGTCCACCAGCTGCTGGGTGCGCCGGCTCTGGCCGGTGATGACGACCAGGAACGCGCCCAGCATGGCCACCGCCGCCAGGCCGATGGCGATGGTGGCCCAGGCGGTCCAGCTGCGGTTCTGGTGGCGGAAGGCGGGGCCGGCGTCGAAGCGGATCTCCCAGAAGCGGTCACCAAAGCGTACCGGCAGCTGCAGCGACAGCGCCGCGGCGCCCGGCTGCGGCTGTTCACACCCCTCGGCGCCCGCCAGCCGCTGGTTGCCCTCGCGTCCCTGCGGGTCGATCAGGCACAGGCGCATGCGTGCTGGGTCTTGCGTGCCCAGCGCGGCCTCCAGCACGTCGTCCATGCGGAACACCGCCGATACCACCCCCTTGAGCGGGCCGAGGTTGTCTGCCGTGTCGTGGTGGAACACCGCGTGGTACATCACCACGCCACGCTGCTGGCGGTTTTCCTGTACCAGGCGCAGGGCCTGGGTGACTTCGGGCCGGCCTGATATCTGGGTGGTGAGCACCGCCTGCGAGGTGGCGGGCAGGACCAGCACGTCCAGCCCCAGCACCGACCGGTTGGTCTCCAGCGGCTCCACCAGCATGATGGGCAGGTGGCCGGCAGCCGGTTCGGCCGAGAAGGTGCGGCCCTGGGCGTCGCGGCCCAGGATGGTGAAGTCCGGCCGGCCGGCAGCGCGTTGCGTTTCTTCAAAGGCTGCTCGCTCGCTGGCGAGCACGTAGGGGCTCCAGCCGAAGTTCTGGGTACCGGTGTAGCGGTTCAGCCAGGGTGTCACGGCCGAGCGGAAATCGGCGGCGCTGGTGTCGTCGCTCAGCTCCATCAGCTTGGCCACCGCGATCACCGCGTCGGCCTGGGCCTCGAGCCGGCGCTGCAGCAGCCGGGCCACTTCGCGGCTTTCGCGCTCGAAGCTTTCGTGGTGGTGGCGGTCTTCGGCGCTGCGCACCTGGTAGAAGCTGGCCGCCGCCAGCAGCAGCGCCAGGGTCATGGGCAGAGCCACGGTGCGCAGGCGCGGGCGCCAGGCCTCGGCCGGCTGGCCGAACAGCGCCAGCATCAGCGGCAGGAACAGCACCACGCCGAGGGCGTCACCCAGCCACCAGTTCCACCAGCTGAACACGGCGTCGGGTGCGGCGATGGCACCCATGGCCACCAGCACGGGCACCGACACGCTGGCGTTGACCAGACAGGCCACCGGCGCCGTGAGCAACAGGAAGAGCCCGACACGGCCAGGGGTGTCCAGCGTGTTCGGATAGCCGATCCAGCGGCGCACCAGCCAAGTGCCCAGCCAGGCCTGGGCGCAGGCGCCCAGCGGTACCGCCAGCAGGTTCCAGCCGGCCCAGGGCGCCCCCACCTTGTGGTTGATGAAGCCGTTGAGCACCATGGAGCCCAGGGCGATGCCGGGCAGGGCGGACGGGCCCCAGGCCAGCACCGCACCCAGGGCCAGGCCGGCAGGCACGAACACCAGCGACACGTATTCCGGCGGAATGGATACCCAGAGCGAGACCCAGCCCGCAGCGGCGTAGGCCAGGGCCAGACAAAGGGCCCGCAGCAGCGGGCGGTGGGACAAAAGGGTCACGATCCGATTCAGGGGGCGGGCAAGCGTGCAACTATACCTTTCCGTTTCAATCGAAAAACGCGCAAGATTCTTTTTCTTCTATGGGTTTTTTGGGCACGAAACGCAAAGACATATCGCCGAAGGGGGCATACACTTTGTGCACTTAGCGTCTGCGCGGGCCGTTACCGCGGCGCAAGCGGAGAGGGCCGCCTACCCGGTGGCCGCCCACCACAGGAGACACCACGATGAACGCCCCCTTTTCGCGCGAAATGCCGGAACACATCCGCCGCGCGCTCGAAACCGTCACGCTTGACGACAAATACAGCCTGGAGCAAGGGCGCGCCTTCATGAGCGGCGTGCAGGCGCTGGTCAAGCTGCCCATGCTGCAGCGCCAGCGCGACGCGCTGATGGGCAAGAACACGGCAGGTTTCATCAGTGGTTACCGGGGTTCGCCGCTGGGCGGTTACGACCAGGCGTTGCAGAAAGCCGCCCCTTACCTCAAGGGGCAGAACATCGTGTTCCAGCCGGGTGTTAACGAGGAGCTGGCCGCCACCGCGCTGTGGGGCACGCAGCAGCTGGGTTTTGCGCCACCCGGCACCAACCGGTTCGACGGTGTGTTCGGCATCTGGTACGGCAAGGGCCCGGGTGTGGACCGCTGCTCGGATGTCTTCAAGCACGCCAACATGGCCGGCACCGCGCCGCTGGGTGGCGTGATTGCGGTGGCCGGTGACGACCACATCGCCAAGAGCTCCACCGCCGCGCACCAGAGCGACCACATCTTCAAGGCCTGCGGCCTGCCGGTGTTCTTCCCGGCCAGCGTGCAGGAAATTCTGGACCTGGGTCAGCACGCCTTTGCCATGAGCCGTTTCAGTGGCGTCTGGGCGGGCATGAAGACCATCCAGGAAATCGTCGAATCCAGCGCCACCGCCACCATCGACCCGGAGCGTGTGAACATCGTGCTGCCCGAGTTCGAGATGCCACCGGGCGGCGTGCACATCCGCTGGCCCGACAACGCGCTGGACCAGGAAGCCCGCCTGTACGACTACAAGTGGTACGCCGCGCTGGCCTACATCCGCGCCAACCGGCTGAACCACAACGTGATTGAAGGCCCGAACGACCGCCTGGGCCTGATCGCCAGCGGCAAGGCCTACAGCGACACCCGCCAGGCCCTGCTGGACCTGGGGCTGGACGACGACGCCTGCCGTCAGCTCGGCATCCGCCTGCACAAGGTGGCGGTGGTGTGGCCGCTGGAGGCGCAGACCACCCGCGAATTTGCCACCGGCCTGCGCGAGATCCTGGTGGTGGAGGAAAAACGCCAGGTCATCGAATACCAGCTCAAGGAAGAGCTCTACAACTGGCGCGGCGACGTGCGCCCCAATGTGCTGGGCAAATTCGACGAGGTCGAGGGCGACTACTCGGGCGGCGAGTGGAGCCGGCCCAACCCCAGCGGCCACACGCTGCTGCGCGCCAACGCCGACCTCACCCCGGCCATCATCGCGCGCGCCATAGCCAAGCGCCTGAAGAAGCTGGGTGTGAGCGAGGACATGGCGGCGCGCATCGACGCGCAGCTGGCCATTCTGGAGGCCAAGGAAAAGGCCATGAAGACCCTGGAGCTGACCACGGTGCAGGGCGCAGACCGCCAGCCCTGGTTCTGCTCGGGCTGCCCCCACAACACCAGCACCCGCGTGCCCGAGGGCTCGCGCGCCATGGCCGGCATCGGCTGCCATTTCATGACCATCTGGATGGACCGCGACACCGTGGGCTTCACCCAGATGGGTGGCGAGGGCGTGCCCTGGGTGGGCCAGCAGCCCTTCAGCACCGACCAGCACATCTTCGCCAACCTGGGCGACGGCACCTACTTCCACAGCGGCACGCTGGCGGTGCGCCAGAGCATCGCGGCCGGTGTCAACATCACCTACAAGATCCTCTACAACGACGCCGTGGCCATGACCGGCGGCCAGCAGGTGGGCGAACGCCCCGAAGGCCACAGCGTGGTGCAGATCGCGCAGAGCATGCGCGCCGAGGGCGCGGCGAAGATCACCATCGTGACCGACGAGCCGGAGAAGTACGACTCCGTCACCGGACTGCCATCGGGCATCGAGATCCAACACCGCGACACGCTGGATGCGGTGCAGCGCGAATTCCGGGAGATCAAGGGCACCACGGTCATCATCTACGACCAGACCTGCGCCACCGAAAAACGCCGCCGCCGCAAGCGCGGCACCCTGGTGGACCCGGCCAAACGGGTGGTCATCAACGAGCTGGTGTGCGAAGGCTGTGGCGATTGCGGCGTGCAATCGAACTGCCTGAGCGTGGAGCCGCTGGAGACCGAGTTCGGCCGCAAGCGCACCATCAACCAGAGCACCTGCAACAAGGACTTCTCCTGCACCAAGGGCTTCTGCCCCAGCTTCGTCACCGTTGAAGGTGGCCAGCTGCGCAAGAAAAGCAAGGACGCCAAACGCCCCGCGCCGCAGGAGCTGGGGGAGCTGCCGCAACCGCTGCTGCCGGCCACCGACGTGGCCTGGGGCATCGTCGTGGCCGGCGTGGGCGGCACCGGCGTCATCACCATCGGCCAGCTGCTGGGCATGGCCGCGCACATCGAGGGCAAGGGCATCGTCACGCAGGACGCGGCGGGCCTGGCGCAGAAGGGCGGCGCCACCTGGAGCCACGTGCTCATCGGCGCCTCGCAGGAACACATCCGCACCACGCGCGTTGCCGCCGCCTCGGCCGATCTCGTGATCGGCTGCGACCCGCTGGTGGCGGCCCACAAGGAGGTCTGGCAGCGCCTGCGCCCCGGGCGTTCGCACGTGGCCCTGAACAGCAACGCCACGCCCACCGCGGCCTTCGTGAAGAACCCCGACTGGCTCAGCCCCGCGCAGGCCTGCGTGGACACGCTGACCAACCACCTGGGCCAGGGCGGCATCGGCGTGATCGATGCCGAGTCCATCGCGACCCGGCTGCTCGGCGACAGCCTGTACACCAACCCGCTGATGCTGGGCTTTGCCTGGCAGAAGGGCTGGATCCCGCTGGGCCATGCGGCGCTGGTCCGCGCGATCGAGCTCAATGCCGTGGCCGTGGAACAGAACAAGGCCGCCTTCGAATGGGGCCGCCGCGCCGCGCACGACCTGCCCGCCGTGCTCGCCGCCTGCGGCCTGGGCCAGCCCGCGGCCCAGGTGATCCAGTTCAAGAAGCGCGAGACGCTGGACGAGATCGTGGCGCGCCGCGCCGAATTCCTCACCGGCTACCAGAACGCGGCCTACGCGCAGCAGTACACCGCCTTCGTGGCCCGCGTGCGCGAGGCCGAGGCCCCGCTGGGCAAGACCGCGCTGGCCGAGGCCGTGGCGCGCAACCTGTTCAAGCTCATGGCCTACAAGGACGAGTACGAGGTGGCCCGCCTGCACACGGACACCACGTTCCACGAGCGCCTCGCCCGCGAATTCGAGGGCGACTACAAGCTGAACTACCACCTGGCGCCCCCGCTGCTGGCCAAGAAGAACGAAAAAGGCGAGCTGGTGAAACAGCGGTTCGGGCCGGCCATGTTGACGGCTTTCCGCCTGCTGGCCCGTCTGAAAGGCCTGCGCGGCACCGCGCTGGACCTGTTCGGCCGTACCGAGGAGCGCCGCATGGAGCGCCAGCTGATCGTGGACTACCGCGCGCTGGTGGACGAGCTGCTGCAGCGGCTGGACGCTGGCAACCACGCCCAGGCGCTGGAACTGGCCCGGGTGCCGGATGCGATCAAGGGCTTTGGCCACGTGAAGGAGCGCAACGCCCGGGCCGCCCGCCAGCGCTGGAACACGCTGCTGGCCGGCTGGCGCCAGCCCCAGGGCCAGCAGCGCCAGGCCGCCTGAAGGGGCAAAACCCGGGAACTCCGGTCCCACGAATACAATCGAGGGTTGATCTGCGTGGCCTGTTGCTTTGGTGCGGCGGGCCATGTGTGTGAATAACCCGACAACGGAGATACCCCGTGTTCATTTCCCCCGCTTACGCCCAGGCCGCCGAGGCCGCCGGTCCCCAGTCCACGCTGCTGAGCCTGCTGCCGCTGGTGCTGATGTTCGTGGTGCTGTATTTCGTGATGATCCGTCCGCAGATGAAGCGTCAGAAGGAACACCGCGCCATGATCGAGGCCGTGGCCAAGGGCGACGAAGTTGTGACCGCTGGCGGCCTGCTGGGCAAGGTGTCCAAGGTTGGCGAAACCTACATCGGCATCGAGATCGCCAACGGCGTCGAGATCCAGCTGCAGCGCACGGCCGTGGTGCAGGTGCTGCCCAAAGGCACGGTGAAGTAAGTCCACCCCCGCGCCGCGCCTAGGGGCGCGTCACCCCCTCAAGGGGGCGGCACCAGCCGTCCGGCGAAGCCGGTCCGGCGGTGCCCCCGGATTAAGGTCCTCTCTTATGAATCGATATCCGCTCTGGAAGTACGTGATCATTGTGATCGCGTTGCTCATCGGGACCATCTACACCCTGCCCAATTTCTTCGGCGAGGCGCCCGCCGTGCAGGTGTCTGCCGGCAAGGTGGCGGTTCGGGTCGATGTGGCGACGCTGCAGCGCGTCGAGCAGGCTCTCAAGGACAGCGGCATGTCTCCGGACCTGGTGCAACTGGAGGCCAGCTCCATCAAGGCCCGGTTTGACAACACCGACAACCAGCTCAAGGCGCGCGACCTGATCGACGCCGCCCTCAACCCCGACAAGACCGACCCCAGCTACGTGGTGGCGCTGAACCTGGTGCCGCGCACCCCCGGCTGGCTGGCCGCGCTGCACGCCTCGCCCATGTACCTGGGCCTGGACCTGCGCGGTGGCGTGCACTTCATGCTGCAGGTGGACATGCCCGGCGCGCTGGAGCGCCGCGCCGATGCCTTCACCGGCGACCTGCGCCTGGCGCTGCGCGAAAAGAACATCCGTCATGGCGGCATTGGCCGCAACGGTCAGGCCATCGAGGTGCGCGTGCGTGATGCCGAAACCCGCACCGCCGTGACCAACGTGGTGCGCGACAGCTTTGCCGACCTGCAGGTGGCCGAAGGCAGCACCGCCGACAGCGGCGTGCTGGCGCTGTCCATCAAGCCCGAGGCGGCGCGGCGCATCCAGGAGCAGGCCCTCAAGCAGAACATGACCACCCTGCACAACCGGATCAACGAACTCGGCGTGGCCGAGCCGGTGATCCAGCAGCAGGGGCTGGACCGCATCGTGGTGCAACTGCCCGGCGTGCAGGACACCGCCAAGGCCAAGGACATCCTGGGCCGCACCGCCACGCTGGAACTGCGCATGGTGGACGAGAGCACCGAGGGCCGAGCGGCCGAGCGGGGCACCGGGCCCGTGCCCTTCGGCTCCGAACGCCACCTGGACCGCCAGGGCCGCGCCGTCATCACCAAGCGCGACGTGCTGCTGACCGGCGAGAACCTGACCGATGCCCAGGCCGGCTTTGACAGCCAGACCCAGGAGGCCGCCGTGCACCTGACGCTGGACGCCAAGGGCTCGCGCATCTTCCGCGACGTGACCCGCGAGAACGTGGGCAAGCGCATGGCCATCCTGCTGTTCGAAAAGGGCAAGGGCGAGGTCGTGACCGCGCCCGTGATCCGTGGCGAGATCGGTGGCGGACGGGTGCAGATTTCGGGCGCCATGACCACGGTGGAGGCCAACGACACCGCGTTGCTGCTGCGCGCCGGCTCGCTGGCCGCGCCCATGGAGATCATCGAGGAACGCACCATTGGCCCCAGCCTGGGTGCCGAGAACATCGAGCGCGGCTTCCACAGCGTGGTCTGGGGCTTTGCGGTGATCGTGGTCTTCATGTGCGCCTACTACATGCTGTTCGGCGTGTTCTCCAGCATCGCGCTCACGGTCAACCTGCTGCTGCTGGTGGCGATCCTGTCGCTGTTGCAGGCCACGCTCACGCTGCCCGGCATCGCCGCGATGGCGTTGGCGCTGGGCATGGCGATCGACTCCAACGTGCTGATCAATGAACGTATCCGGGAAGAACTGCGTGCCGGTGCCTCACCGCAGGCGGCCATCCACGCCGGCTTCGACCGCGCCTGGGCCACCATCTTCGACTCCAACGTCACCACGCTGATCGCGGCGCTGGCCCTGCTGATCTTCGGCTCCGGTCCGGTGCGAGGCTTCGCCGTCGTGCACTCGCTGGGCATCATCACCTCCATGTTCTCGGCCGTGTTCTTCATGCGCGGCCTGGTCAACCTCTGGTACGGCCGCCAGAAGAAGCTCAAGGGCGTCTCGGTGGGTCAGGTCTGGCGTCCCGACGCCACGCCGGCGGTCAAGAAATAAGCACAAGGGGTACGCGCCATGGAATTTTTCCGCATCAAGAAGGACATCCCCTTCATGAAGCACGCTATCGTGCTGAACGTGATCTCGCTGGTCACGTTCGCCCTGGCGGTGTTTTTCCTGGTCACCCGTGGCCTGCACCTGTCGGTGGAGTTCACCGGCGGCACGGTCATGGAGGTGAGTTACACCCAGGCTGCCGACCTCGGCAAGGTGCGCTCGGTCGTTTCCGGTCTGGGCTACGCCGATGACGTGCAGGTGCAGAACTTCGGCACCTCGCAGGACGTCATGATCCGCCTGCCGCCCAAGGCCGGTCAGACCTCGGCCCAGCAGAGCGAGCAGGTGCTGACCGCGCTCAAGGCCGACAGCGCCGACGTGACGCTGCGCCGCACCGAGTTCGTGGGCCCGCAGGTGGGCGAGGAGCTGGTGCACAGCGGCCTGCTGGCGCTGGCCATGGTGGTGGTGGGTATCTCGCTCTACCTGGCGTTCCGCTTCGAGTGGAAGTTCGGCATCGCGGCCATCATCGCCAACCTGCACGACGTGGTCATCATCCTGGGCTTCTTCGCCTTCTTCCAGTGGGAGTTCTCGCTGGCGGTGCTGGCGGCGGTGCTGGCGGTGCTGGGCTACTCGGTGAACGAGTCCGTGGTGATCTTCGACCGCATCCGCGAGGCGTTCCGCAAGTTCCGCAAGATGGACACGCCGCAGGTGATCGACCACGCCATCACCAGCACCATGAGCCGCACCATCATCACGCACGCCTCCACCGAGGCCATGGTGCTGTCCATGTTCTTCTTTGGCGGTCCGACGCTGCACTACTTCGCCCTGGCGCTCACCATCGGCATCGTGTTCGGCATCTACTCGTCGGTGTTCGTGGCCGGCGCGCTGGCCATGTGGATGGGGGTCAAACGCGAGGACCTCATCAAGCCCACGGCCAAGAAGGCGGATGGGGACGACCCCAACGCCGGTGCCGTGGTCTGAGCGTTTCAGGGGTAGGATGGCGCGATGGTGAGTTCCGCGTCCGCCCCGCTGGCCCGGCACGCGCGCCAACTGGTGGTGGCGCGCGTGTTCAAGGCCTTGCAGAAAGCCGCGCGCGACATCGACACCCGCCTGAATGCCCCGCTGGAACGGGCGGCCTCCATGGCCGAACTGCAGCGGCAGGACGAGATGAGGCTGCAGTGGCGCAAGGTCGGTGATGCCTGGATCGACGCGGCGCGACAGACCCTGGCACGCAGCGGAACGGCGCCCTCGCTGGTGACGGATACATCTGCTGACAATTTGCGCCTGGTCGACGAAACCGACATCGAACAGCAGATCCTCGCCAGCCGGCTGGCCCTGGCCATGGAGGCCCAGGCGCAGTGGGAGTTCAACGACCTGCGTCTGAGGCTGCAGAGCCTGGAGCCGGGCACCGACGGTGCCCGTCCTGACCGGGTGCACGCCAGGACCCTGGCGGCCCAGGTGGTGGAGGCCTGGGCCGAAGCCGGACTGGACCAGGACCTGTGGACCTATTGCCGCGCGGACCTGGAGGGGCTGCTTCCTCTGGCGTACGAAGAGGGCTGCCACCAGGCCAACGCCCACCTGCTGGAGCAGGGTGTGCTGCCCCACATCGACCTGCGCGCACTGGTGCGCCGCACCGCGTCGTCGGAGGCGGCCGGTCGCCCCGCCGCCGCACCAGCGGTGGCCGCGAACGGTGGTGCCACGGCCGGCAGGCCGCAGGCCGGTCGTGCGTCGGTGGCAGCGTCACCGGGTGGCAGTGCGGGTAACGAGGTCACGGCGCGCTTGCGGCAGCTGCTGACCCAGCGGGTGCCGGCGGTGGCACGCTGGTTCGGCGGAGGAACGGCTGCGGAGCCGCCGACCAGCCCGGGCCAGGCCCGCGCGGCGGGCGTGCCCATGGGCGTGGGTGCGGTCACGGCGGCCGGTGCAGCTTACGACTCGACCCGTGTGCTGTTCACCGCCACCGGGCCGGCCCCCGAGTGGACCGATCTCAGCCAGGGCGTGACCGCCCTGCGTCGTCAGACCCGGGCCCTCAAGGCGGCAGCCGACAACGACCGCGACAAGGCGGTCATCGAGGTGGTGGCGCTGATCTTCGACAGCATCCTGGCCGAGGAGCGCATACCCGCCAGCGTGCGGGTGTGGTTTGCGCGGCTGCAGATGCCGGTGCTGCGCGTGGCCGTGGTCGACCAGGATTTCCTGGGCGCCATGGACCACCCGGCGCGCCAGCTCATCGACCGCATGGGTTCCTGCGTGCTGGGTTTCGACCCCGGCGTGTCCATGGCCCCGCTGGAGGCCGAAATCAAGCGCGTGGTCCAGGTCATCGAGCAGTACCCCGAGACCGGCCGCCGGGTGTTCGAACTGGTGCTGGGCGAGTTCCAGCAGTTCCTGCGCGACCACCTGATCGGCCAGGGCGATGTGGGCCGTGTGGCTTCACTGGCCCAGCAGGTGGAGCAGAAGGAGACCCTGGCGGTCAAGTTCACCATCGAGTTGCGCAAGCTGCTGGGCGATGCCCAGAAGGGGCGGCGTCGTTCCTGGAGGCTGAGGCAGGTTGCGTGGTGGTGGGGTGATGCGTTGGCGTGCAGGCACCTGGCGTGCCTGTGCGACGTCATGACGAGCCGGGGGCACCTCATGGCCATCACGCGGCACGGCATCAACCGCAACGGCAACGGCCCCATGGCGCAGTGCTCGTTCGAGGAGACGGTGGACATCCTCTACAGGTGCGCGGCGCGCGCTGCAGCTGGCTGGGGGCCGGTCCGCGTGTGGCGTTTGGCGTTTGGCTTGCGGCCAACAGCCCCGCAGAGCCTTGTGGCGGCAGTCCTGTGCAGCAGTGTGGCGGTGGCGAGCGTGTTGTGTCCGTGTGTGTGTGTTGTTGCGGCGTGGCGCAGGGCGTCCATGTACGCCGAGCGGGACGGGTGCACGGGCGTGAGCGAGAACATCATGCTGGGCCAGATGTGCCCGCTGGGCACGGGCTGCTTCGACCTGCTGCTCGACGAAAAGGCGCTCGAGGACTCCTTCGACGTGCAGGTGAGTGCGGCAGCTGCGGGTGTGGGTGCGCTTTGCTACTTGGCGCTCGCCGCCCGGCTGCCCGACGGCGCGATTGCGGCGCCGGCGGGATGGTGGCGGTGTCGCGTCAACGGCGGCCGCGTGCGTGCGTGTCGTGTTGCAGGTGGGCGGCGCGTACGACCTGATGGGCGGCACGTACGGCGACGTGCAGATGACGCCCGGCCGCTCGCCGGCGCGCACGCCGGGGCCCATGTCCCCCTCGCACATGTGGTCGCCCATCACCTCGCCGTTTGCCGGTGAGCCACGCGCCGCTGCCGGCCTTTGCACTCGCACGTGCTGGGCGTGGTGCCATCGAGACGCAAGGAGGTGGGCGTCCTGCCGAGCATCGTACGCGCGTGTGTGTGCGTGTGCGCGCGCAGGCGGCGCCTTCTCCCCCGGGCCGTACGCCTTCTCGCCCGGGCCGCAGTCGCCCTCGTACAGCCCCACCTCCCCCGCCTACTCCCCCACCAGCCCCGCCTACAGGTGAGCGTGACCGCCCGTGCGCGCCGCTGCCGCTGTCGCTCTGTTTGCGCACGGGCGCGGTGCTGACTGTCGTTGGTCGCTGTGGTGCTGTGGCTCGCAGCCCCACCTCCCCCGCCTACTCCCCCACCAGCCCTGCCTACAGCCCCACGTCCCCGGCCTACTCCCCAACCAGCCCAGCGTACAGGTGCGCGCGGCGCCGTGCATCTCCAACCAGCCGGGGCCGCGCAGTGCAAGCGTGCGCGTGCTGACGGCGCATGCGTCACCTCCTCGCTGCCTGCAGCCCCACCTCCCCGGCCTACTCGCCCACAAGCCCAGCCTACAGCCCCACATCACCCGCCTACTCCCCCACCAGTCCAGCGTACAGCCCGACGTCGCCGGCCTACTCTCCCACCAGCCCAGCGTACAGGTGCGCGGGGCTTGCTCGTCACGGCTGTCCCAAGGCACGTTGCGCCCTCGCAGCCACTCGTGCTTGATGCGAGGGCGTGCGCTCTTGGTGCCGCTGTGCTCTGCAGCCCGACTTCCCCTGCCTACTCCCCCACCAGCCCCGCATACAGCCCCACGTCGCCGGCCTACTCGCCAACCAGCCCAGCGTACAGGTCAGTCCCATCGCGTGGGTCATGCACTGCTTGCCGCCCAGTTGCGGAGCCCAGGGGCTGCCGTGGCAGCGGGATGCACGCGCGCCTGCGTGCCCGCAGCCCGACGTCGCCCACCTACTCTCCCACCAGCCCCACATACAGGTGAGGGCAGTGCAGCGTGCAGGCAGGCGGGCCCCGCGTGATGTGCGCGCGCTGCGCCCGTGACTGACATGTTCAGTGTTGCTGCGGTGGCTTGCTCCGCAGCCCCACCTCTCCCACCTACTCACCCACCAGCCCAGCCTACAGGTGAGGCAGCCAGCACGCGCAGCCTCAGTGGTGCATGGCATGCTCACACGCACAGAGGTGCTCATCGCTGTGCCCTCGTGTGTCCGTTGCTTTTGCGCAGCCCGACGTCGCCCAACTACTCGCCGACGAGTCCCAACTACTCACCCACCAGCCCCAACTACTCGCCCACCAGCCCCAACTACTCGCCCACGAGTCCCACGTACAGGTACGAGTAGCGAGTAGTTGGTGTCCTCGCTGCGTACCTGACCGCATCGACTGAGGGTTGTGGGCGTGGACCTTGCCCTCCTTGCCTGCACAGCCCCACGTCCCCGACCTACTCGCCAACCAGCCCGGCGTACAGGTGCGACCCCGTCTGCCTTCCGCTCGCCACAGCCGCAACTGATTCTGCTGCGCCCGCACGCGGGTCTTCTCCGCCTTCAGCTGCGTCACACGTGCGTCTGCCCTGCACTGCCCGCATCCGCAGCCCGGGCGGCGCGGGCGGTGGCGCGGGCGCTGGAGCGGGGGCAGGCGGCGCGGGGCCGTCCCCGCCTCCTCCCGCCGACGCAGCCAACCCTCAGGCGTCGCCTGGCGCGCTGCCCTACAGCCCTACGCAGCACTACAGCCCCACCAGCTCGCCCGGCGTGCCCATGGACGTGAGCCCTGGCGCCTCGCCGCTCCTGACCGGGGCGCAGCAGAGCCCCACGGCCTCGCCCGGCGTCCCCATGGACATTGATGACGCCGACGGCAAGAAGTACAGCCCCATACACCAATGAGGCGGCGTGGCGCCAGCGGCGCTCCTGTCGTGCGTTGGCTGTTGTGCTGAGCTGCTGTCCTTTGGTGCTCGATTCATGCACGGTTCTCTCGCGTCGCTGCTCGTGTTTCTTTCAATGTGCAAGCAGCAGCGGGCCCTGATCGCAAGCCAAGAGGGGGGCAGACAAGCCCAGCACACCTCAGCGGAACGCAATACACGCGCGAGCCACTCCACGCGCACACACCAAGCCTGGCTCGCTGCAGGCCGGCAAACAAATGATATACAGTGCTTCTCCGTCGTGCTCCACCCCGCGAGATCTTCAGGTTCACTCCTGCGAGTCCTCCAGGTCGCCCCACCGCACGCCGTACTTGGCCGCCAGGTAGTGCGCGCCCACGGGCCCGCGGCTGCCGTACGGGTAGAGCTCGGGCGCCACCTGCACGGCGGGCAGGCGCACAGCACGCACAACAGGTGTCTGCAAGAGCCTCCCATGGACGAGCACGGCGTCCCTGAAACGCGGCGCCTGCTTGCCCGCCCCGCGCACCGCACCGCACCGCACCGCACCGCACCGCACCTTCTTGGCCTCCAGCTCGTGGAGGATGGGCGTGAAGAGGTCCCAGGCCGCCTCCAGCTCGTCGCTGCGGATGAAGAGCCGCTTGTCGCCTGCGAGCAAAAGCAAACACGCCGCCATTGGGGTCGTGAGCCGCCGGCGCGGCACGCACAGGCACGTGCGCACGGTGCCCGCCCCTCCGCCTCACCGTTGACGACGTCAAGCAAGAGGCGCTCGTAGGCGTCGGGGAGCTCCTTCTTCTCGAACGCGTTTTGGTACTGCAGGTCGAGGCGCGTGGTGTCGAGCCGCAGGCCCAGGCCGGGCACCTGCACACGCACGCGGCAACAGAAGCGACGCATCGCTCGCGACTTGCGCCGAGGGAGCGCTCCAATCCAGCGCAGCTCCCCGGAGACAGAAACGGACGCCGCACCTTGTTGTTGATCTTGAGGTAGATGGCCTCCTTGGGCTGGATGCGGATCACCAGCTCGTTGGTGGCCGTGTCGAGGTTGGCGCCAAAGCGCTCCCGGTACACGTTGCCAGGCACGTGCCTGCGGCGCCGCGCGCACGGACCACGGCCGACCGCTCTCAGCACGCGCCCCCGACTTCCAACGCCGCGCGCACTGTGAGCCGCGGGCCGCCGCGAGGGGGAGAGGAGAGCGAGCGGCGCCGGCATTGCGCACCTGAACTGCACGCGGATTTCCGCGCGGCGCGTGTTGAGCGCCTTGCCCGCCTTGATCAGGATGGGCACGCCTGCACGCGCCACACGCACACGCACACGCGTGCACCCACCCTTCGGCTTGCAGCTTGCCGCGCAAGCTTGCCTGGCCGCTTGCCCCAGCCCCCAGGTCTGTCGCGCACGCTCCCGACCAGTGTGGCTGCAGCTGAAGCAACCGCGTGCGCTCACCGTCCCAGCGGGCGTTGTTGATGTGCATGGCGATGGCGGCAAAGGTGGGCGTGACGGAGCCCTTGGGCACGGTGGGGTCGTCCAGGTAGCCGGGCAGGTTGGCGCCGTTCTTCTCAACCCTGCCAACCAAACACAGCAAGCGAGGAGCAGGTCACGGTGCTCTGCATTGCGAGGGGGGGGGGCGCTTGTGGAAGGTGTCGCAATCTCTGCTCGCCGAACGCGTCTCCCGACAGAGCCCTCGCTCGTGTGGCGGGGTGTGAGCAGCTGAGAGCGCTGAGAGAAGCTGTGCGCTTGTACGTGCGGCGTTGCTGCTGCGGCTCTTGTGCACGCGCGGGTTTCCGGGGGGAAGGGCTGTGTCCGTGCCCCAGGGGGCAGGTGCCCCAATCACTCAGTCCATGTGCACCCTGGCCGCCCGGGTGGCGGCTCACCCGACCCAGAGGCCTCCACGCAGCGCCTGGCGGCTTGCCGCCGCAGTGCACTGCAACGCCCCATGCAAATGACGCGTCCCCCCCCTGGAGCTGCGCCTCACCTGCCGCGGTACTGCCCCAGCACCACGTCGTCAATGGTGACGCCGCGCATGCTCCGCAGCACCTTGACCTTTTCGTTGCGCATGTCCTCCGCCTCCAGCGACACCTGCCCGCGCACACGCAACAAACAGCACACCGTCGTGTTGAGCCCTCGCCACCACACGTGCCCAGAGACAGGGCCACGCGCTGCCTCTGTGGCAAAGTCCAAGCGCGCACCCACCGGCGGCTCCATGGCGAAGAGCGCCACAATCTGCAGCAGGTGGTTCTGGATCACGTCGCGGATGATGCCGTAGCGGTCAAAGTAGCCGCCGCGCCCCTCTGTCCCAAAGTTCTCCGAGAAAATGACCTGCACCCACACGCACACGCGTCGAGCAGCAGCAGCACGCATCCTGTGTCGTGCGCACCAGACACCAGGCGCATGCGGCGCTCAAGGCAGGGCTCCGGGGCCAAAGAGTAGCACGTGCGTGGCGCACCTGCACGTTGCGGATGTACTGGCGCGTCCACAGCGGCTCAAAGACCAAGTTGGCGAAGCGCAGCACCGTCAGGTTCTCCACCAGCTCCTTGGCCAGGTAGTGGTCAATGCGGTAGATCTGCAAAGCGCACGCAAGCACGCAGCAGCAGCAGCAGCAGCACGGGCCAGGATGCACAAGGTGTGAGTGAGCAAAGCGTGGGCAGCAGCAAGCGGCGCCTGGCGCCACTCCCCAGCAGGCCTCCGGCTGCGTCGGCAAGATGCGTGCGTCCCTGGTCCCGGGAGTGTGCCCTCCAGCCGTGCGCTGCGCACCTGCTCCTCCCGGAGGTGCTGGCTGAGGCCGCGGGCCAGCTCGGCGCTCGACGCGCTGTCGCGCCCAAACGGCTTCTCCACAATGACGCGCGTCCACCCCGTGCTGCGCGGGGAAGGCAAGGGGATCCGGGAACGACGTCAGAAGCGGCCAGGAATGGGACCTGGGCAGGACTGGTGCGGGTGCCGCGGAGGGTGGTTTACTCAGGCGGGCCAGGAAGCAGGGAACCGAGCTCACGTGGAGGAGCAGAAGTCGGCGGCGCCGCCCGCGGCGGGCACAAACACGTTGGGCGGGATGGAGAGGAAGAACATGCGGTTGGCGCGCGGCTGCGCACACACGGTGGCGCCGAATCCCACAGGGTCACCGCAACGCGATTTGGGCGGCGGTGAGCCCAGGCGCCAAGCTGCGGCTGCAGCGATTGGGCCTGTGCCTCTCAGCCGTGTGGTCGGGCGCACCTTGCTCGTGTTCTTCTCCTGCTCCGCCAGGCGCACGTTGAGGTCCTGGTAGCCCTGCGGCTGGTCGTAGGGCCCCGCCGTGTAGAAGCACCGCTGCAGGAAGCGCTCCTGCGCGTCCGCGCACCTCTCCCTGCGCACCCCCGCCAACGGCACGAGCAACAACGCAGGCCCGCGCAGGGTCAGTGACCGGGGCGCGTTCAGCGCGACAGACGCGTCCACATCCACGCACGCGCACGCTGGAGCACAGAAGGGGGGAGGGGGGCCGCGTGCAGGCTCCTCCACGCCCCGCACCTGGCGTCGATGCGGCACGTGAGCGTGGACTCAATCAGGTTCCTGAACTCGGCGTCCGACAGCTTGCTGCGCGCGTAGCCAAACACCTGAAAGTCCTGCGCGCCGCACCCCACAACCAAACGCGCAGGCACCACACACCGCGTGGTGGTGGGCCCGCCCTCCCAGATCGCGTCAGCGGCAAGCGATGCTGCCCTGGCTGCCGCGACGCCCGTGACGAGGGCGCACCGGCGGCAGCAGGCCCTCGTAGTAGAGCGCAAAGAGGGCCGGGAAGATCTTCTTCTTGGCCAGGTCGCCGCTGGCGCCCACCACCACCACCGACAGGCTCGACGTGGTCCAGTCGGCCGGCTCGTTGTCAAACAGCTGCGGGAGGAGGCACAGGCGAGCGCAGGCCACGTTGATGCGTAGCGCACGGTGCTGGCACGGCGCTGGGCGTGGGGCAGATCACGCCCATGTGCGGGTGATGCGCCTCGCTCACCGCCTTTGGCACCGTCGCGACGCTGGGCGTGGCGGCCAGCGTGGCCGCTGCGGGCGGCACGGGCTTGACCTTGCCGTTGCCGCCGTTCTTGGACGCCACGTCCGGCGCCACCACGTCGGCCGCGCCTGCGCACGCCCGGCGGCAGGCACATGGGTTTTTGCGCCGCGCGATCACCCGCGGCGCCAGAACGCACCACCCTGGGCGCAGGGGCCATCCCAAGGACGCAAGCTGCGTGTGTGGTTGCCGCCGCACCGCTGCCGCCTGCAGCCTCCTTGAGGGCGCTCCAAAGGGCGCACCCCCAAAGTGCGGCAAAAAGGCACCTCGCCCCGCCTCCGCGCGCCCGCGCGATGCGCGCAGGCCAAGGAAGGGGGGCGCGGTCGCGCCAATGCGCTGTGCCGTGCCCTACCTGCAGCGGCGCTCAACACCGGGGAGCGGCGCTCGCCTGGGTGGCGCAGCACAGATCGACGCGAGGTAGGCCTCGGCTGCGCGATGGCCGGGCGGGAAGCGTCAGAGCGCGCGGAGACCTTGCTGCTGCCGCCGGCACGCATCATGGTGCTCTGCATTGCGAGGGGGGGGGCGCTCGTGGAAGGTGTCGCAATCTCTGCTCGCCGAACGCGTCTCCCGACAGAGCCCTCGCTCGTGTGGCGGGGTGTGAGCAGCTGAGAGCGCTGAGAGAAGCTGTGCGCTTGTACGTGCGGCGTTGCTGCTGCGGCTCTTGTGCACGCGCGGGTTTCCGGGGGGAAGGGCTGTGTCCGTGCCCCAGGGGGCAGGTGCCCCAATCACTCAGTCCATGTGCACCCTGGCCGCCCGGGTGGCGGCTCACCCGACCCAGAGGCCTCCACGCAGCGCCTGGCGGCTTGGGCGCACAGCGCCATGCAGCACCCCAAGCACGGCGACGGGTAGCAGCGGGTCGCGTTCGCGGCGGGCAAGCCTGGAGCGCCACACACGCAGTCCGCCGGCCGCAGCACACGGCACCCAGTAGTAGCACAGCATTCAGCAGCTTCATCAGACCCCAGAGCACACAGAGAGGAGAGGAGAGCGAGCGGGCGGGCGGCATGGCGCAGCCGCAAGAGGAGCTGGCGCTGCTGCACCAGTGCCTGCTGGGCGCCCAGAACGCGCAGCCCGAGATACGCACGGCCGCGGAGCAGATGCTGGGCGCCTGGGCGCAGCGGCCCGGGTTCGCCGTGCTCTTGGCTCAGCTGGCGCTGTCTGCCGATCAGCAGGCGGCCGGCGTGCCCGAAGCGTCGCGGCAGATGGCGCTCGTGCTGCTCAAGAAGTTCGCCAAGGAGCACTGGGACAGCTCGAGCCGCGACTTCAAGCCGCCCGAGTGCGGCGAGGCGGAGAAGGCGGCGGTGCGCCAGGCGCTGCCGTCTGGGCTGGGGGACAGCAGCAGCAAGGTGCGGACCGCCACAGCCATGGTCATCTGCGCCGTGGCAGAGCACGACTACCCGCACCAGTGGCCGGGCATCCTCGAGTGGATGCTGCAGGCGCTGTGGGAGCCCAACCCGCACCTCGGTGAGCACGCGCCCTGAGGCCTCATTGAGCTCAGCAGCAGCAGCAGCAGCAGCAATGCCCAACAGGCACAGTGGTGAGATCCTCCTCTTGAGGACGGCCGCTGACATCTGAGACACGCCTTTGTCCGCGCTGACGCACGGCGCTCCGCGTGGCACGCTCGTGTGGGCGCAGTGCAAGGCGTGCTGCGGTGCCTGGCCATGCTGGTGGAGGACATTGACGAGCAGCAGCTGCCAAAGGTGCGCGCTCGCCAGCGGCGCTGTGCAGTGCTGGCTGGAGGGCGCTGATATGGAGGGGCCTCACGCCTGATGCCAGTCGCCGCTGCCCCGGCCCCCCTTGCATCGCGCAGCTGGTTGCCAACCTGCTCCCCAGCCTGCTGCGCATCATGACCAGCACGACAGGGCAGTACCCGCCGCACGTGCGCAAGCACGTGCTCAGCATCCTGCACGGCGTGCTGAGCCAGCTGGGCATGATCCAGGGCGTGTACCAACGGCAGGTGCGCGGGGCGACGCTCGCTGCCACCGAGGTGCTTCCTCCCTGGGGCAGGTGGGGCTGGCATCAGCCTGGGGTGCCCGTGCTTGCGCCCTGTACTCTGCAATGTGTGCAGGTGCGGGACCTGCTGGCTCCGCTCCTGGGGGACTGGATCCCTGTGCTGGCCGGCCTCCTGGCAGAGCCCCTCACACGGGTGAGCGACAGGGGGGTTGCAGGGGCGGGTGCGGCGCAAGCAGCGGGACGGCACGCTGCTGCCGCACGCGCGTGCCCACCCCGCGCCATGGCGCACGTGCTGCGTCGCACAGGACGCCTCGTCGTGGCCGCTCAAGCTGTCGAGCCTGCAAGTGCTGGTGTGCCTGGTGTCCTACTTTGGCAAGCCGCTGGGCGCGCACATCCCCGGCCTGCTGGCGCCCTGCTGGCACATGTTCACGGGCAGCGGGCGCGCGCTCTACCAGGTGGGGGTGGCTCCACCACCTCTGAGTCCCTGGCTGCCCCGCCTGGCTGAGCGCGCGAGCACCTCCCCCTTGCCGCGCTGGTGCCGTGGCGCGTGTTCAGGAGATGCTGGTCGTGGGGGGCGACAACGACGCCGAGGGCGACGACGTTGCAGAGGACGGAGAGTCCGTGGGGCTGGAGGCGGTGCTGTCTCAGGTGCGCCGCATGACGCGCGCCCTGCCTGCATGGAGAGCACGCACAGCAAAGAGGAGCGTGAGCCGTGGATGATGAGGAAAGGCGACACTGAACTCTGGGGCGCGCCGCTGCCCCACACAGATTTTCAACGTGCGGCCCGATGCTGCCCCAGGCGTGAGAGAGCTCTGCCTGCAACAACAAAGTCATCCTTGCCCTGACACACACACTGGCTCACGCGGCGGAATGCACCTCAAGCAGCGTGGCCCGCACGCCGCGCAGCCGCTTCCCAGGAGAGCGAACCCTCCCGTCGCTCGCTGCCCTCTGTCTCTCGGGGCGCTGCACACGTGACGCGCTGCAGATGTTTGAGCTTCTGCTCTCCCTGGTGGGCAGCCCTCGTTTCAGCAAGCTGCTCCAGCCCGCCATGCCAGAGCTGGCGCTCGTCACCATGAGCTACATGCAGGTGCGAGGAAGGAGGTCCCCTGCCTGCGCTCGCCCTGCCCGCACGCACGCCGGGCAGCACATGCACGCGGCGCGCCTGGCCCCCGGACGCCGCAGATGACGCACCAGCAGGAGGAGGAGTGGGCGGACAACCCCAACACGTACGTGGCGGACGAGGAGGACGCCACCTGCACGGCGCGCGTCAGCGGGGAGCTGCTGCTGGACGAGCTGTGCAGGGTGAGCAGCAGGCGACAAGAAATGGGGGGGGGGGGGCGACCACTCGCGCACGCCGCCGGCTGGGCGCGGCACCTGCACACCTGCACCGTCGTTGGGGTGCACGTTGGGGCCCTTCTCCTGGCGCAGAGCCACGGGCTGCCGGCCGTGCTCGTGACGCTGGAAGCGGTGGAGAAGGCCATTGGCCAGGCGGAGCAGGCGCGCGCGGCGGCGGCCGCGCAGCAGCAGGGTCAGCCGGCGGCGGCGGCGGCGGCCGGGTGGTGGAAGCTGCGCGAGGCGGCGTTGCTTGCGACGGGCACGGTGGCGGACGCGCTGGAGGACGCGCTGTCCGAGGGGGGCGGGTGGCAGCAGCTCGAGGCGCAGGTGGCGGGGGGGCCGCGCGGCGGCCGGGGCAGGGGCAGGGGCTCGGCCGCGCCCACGGCAGCTCAAGCCAAGGGCAGGCTGCAGGCGCTCCTGGACCAGATCCTGCAGCAGGACCTGCAGGTGGGGCGCGCCTGCTTGCTTGCTTCACGTCACCAGCACGCACACGCTGGCGGGCGCTGCGCTGGGGGTGACGTCACGTGCGGTGCGGCACACGTCACATGTTGCAGGGCCCTCAGACCAACCCGTTCCTGGCGGGGCGGGCGCTGTGGGCGGCGGCCAAGCTGGCCAGCTTCATGACGCCGCCTCAGCGCGACGCCTTCCTGCTGGCCAGCTGCTCAGGTGAGGGGGGCTGAGGGGGGCTGAGGGGCGGCTGGGCGCGCTGTCACATGCACAGGTGGTGCTGGTGCTGCTTCCTCACTGGTGGTGGTTGGTGGTGTGCGTGCAGGTCTCCAGGCGGCGCTGCCGGCGCCAGTGCGCATCGGCGCGTGCCGTGCGCTGGTGCGCCTGCTTCCCCTGGTGGCGCGGCAGCAGCAGCAGGGCGTGTCTCAGGTGCTCCCCTCGCTGTACAGCGGGCTGGTGCGCCTGCTGGGCGACAGCAGCGAGGAGACGCTGCACCTGGTGCTGGAGACGCTGGCCGCCGTGGTGCGCAACGACAAGGACGCCGTCATCACACAGGTGTGTGTGCGTGTGTGTGTGAGGGGGGTGGGGGATGCAGTCACGGCTGTGGCACGCAGGTGGAAGAAGCAGGATGAAAACGTGCTCAGGCGCTCGCGTGCCCTGCTGCTCCCGTCTGTTGCGCAGTACCTGGGGGAGGTGCTCAACCCGGTGCTGCACGTGTGGCAGCGCTCGGTAGCCGACCCGCTCATCGGGGAGGACGCGTTTTCCGTGCTGGCGGCGCTGGCGGCGCAGCCGCCCTGCCTGGTGCCCCTGGTCAGCCACGTGAGTGCGGTGCGGGGACCAGCCAGGCACACCCGCGGGCGTGCGTTGCGGCCTTTGCCACCCCTTTTGTGCGTGGGTTGCTGCGCTCCGCAGCTGCTGCCGGCGCTGGTGGGCGTCATCAGCGCGCCCAAGCAGCAGCCCCCCATGATGGTGGAGGCCTCGCTGCAGCTGCTGCGCGCGCTCATCAAGCGGCCGACGGCGGCAACGGCGGCGGCGCAGCCGGCGGCGGGCGGCGCGCAGCCTCAGCCGGGTGCGGCGGCCGTGGGCGCTGACGCGGCGGCGGCCCAGCACGCCGAGGTGGTGCGGCAGGTGTACGTGTCGTGCGTGGTGCCGGTGCTGGCCCTGGTGGACACGGCGGACGACAGCAGCATCCAGCAGGAGGCGCAGCAACTCCTGTGCCAGCTGGTGAGTGCCCCCCGTGTGCACCGCTGCAGTCCCTCAGCCGAGCGCAGGCTCGGCAGGAGGAGCATGGCGCGCCGTGAGCCGCATCTTGAAGGGTGCACGCGGCTTGGGCGCTGCGCAGGTGCGGTGCGGGCGCGGCGCGCTGCTGGCGTGGGCGGGCGGCAGCGCGTCCGACTCGCTGGCGCGCCTGCTGGCGTCTGCGGTGCGGCTGCTGGGCCCCCACGTGTCGGAGACGGACGGCGCGCTGGCGGGGCACTGGGTGGCCGACATGGTGCGCGCCTTCCCCTCGGACCTGCTGGAGCCACACATGCCACAGGTGCGTTGGGTGGTGGTGGCAGCACGAGGCGAGGGGCACCAAGGCAGGCGCCGCGTCTGCCGCCCGTCACGGACCATGGCGGGTGGGTGCACGCGTGCGCCCCACGTCCCCACGCGCCGCAGCTGCTCAAGGCCGTGTGCGAGCGGCTGGTGCGCGTCAACTACGCGTCGCTGGTGGCCGGGCTCATCATTGTGCTCAGCCACCTGGTCAACGCCAACTGCTCGGGGCTGCTGCACGCGCTCACGCAGTTCAACATCACCACCGCCGGTGCGCAGCGTCACCAGCGCGCGTGCCCGCTGCAGAGGCGATGGTGTTGAGGCGGCGCCCGTCGCCCTCCCCACGCCGTGCGTGCGTCACGCCGCGTGCGTACGTGTGCAGACGGGCGGGAGGTGCGTGCGCTGGACGGCGTGCTGCCCGTGTGGATTGAGCGGAGCCACGACGTGCACGGGCGGTACCACACGGCCGTTGTGGTGACGGCGCTGGGCGCGCTGCTTGAGGCGGGCGGCCCACAGCTGCAGCAGGTCCAGGTGAGCCGCCTGCTGGCAGTGCAGGGTGCGCGTTTGGACCTCTCGTTTCCCCCGCGGCGCACATGGGAAGGCGCGGGTGCGTGTGTGCAGGTGTGCGGCAAGCGCCTGGACATTGGCGGCGGCGTCAAGACGCGGTCGCAGCTGGCGGCGGCGGGCGGGGAGCAGTACACGCGCGTGCCGGCGACCGTCAAGGTCGTGGCCGTGCTGGCGCAAGTGCTGGCGGACGCGCAGGTGCGCCTTTTTCGTTGACGGCATGGCGCGCCACGCGCGGCGCGCGAGCGAGCTGTGCGGGCCCCCGAGCAAGCAGCGCACCTTCCTCCCTTTCCCTGCATGTTGTCTGCCGCGCAGGAGGCGTCGCGGCTAGACGGCCACGACGAGGAGGAGGACGACGAGTACGAGGAGGGCGAGGAGGAGGACGAGGGGGAGGCGGACGAGTCGGCTGGGGCAGAGCACGGCGCCGCTGCCGAGGGCCTGGCAGTGCGCGGCGTGCCGTACGCCTCGTCAGCGCAGGTGCGCTGTGCGCTCCTGAACGCTCGCATGCCAGGCCTCGCATGTCAAAACCGCGCAGTTGTGCACGCGCGTGGTGAGAATGGGCGCCACACATGGGCTCGCGTGGGCGCAGGGCGGGGGGCGCGTGCCCCACCTCGAGGTGCTGGGCGTGGGCGCGGGGGGCGTGGGCAACGCCGCGCACCTGCACGACATGGCCGCGGAGCACGGCGGGGAGTTTGATGGCGGCGGCGGCCCCCTCAGCCCCAGCAGCGTGCTGCACGACGAGGAGCTGCTGCCGGGCGCCGACACGGCCGCACCGCCCGGCGACCCCCTGGCCAAGTGAGCGCGCTTTTCCTGTGCGTGCGCTGCTCGCCGCCGCCGCTCTCCTGCCAGACGGTGCACGACGACGTCTTTGCTGCGCGCAGGCTGGACGTGGGCGCGTGGGTGTCGGAGCTGTTTCAGCGCATGGCGCTGCAGCCCGGCGGCAAGACGCTGCTGCAGGTGCGCCGACTTTGCGCTGCGCGCCCTTCTGGTCCCGCGGGCATTGCACTTTCGTCACGTGTGGTGGCGGCACGTCGTGCTGGTGCATGTGGCACGCGCAGGCGTCGGCGGAGCTGGCCATGACGGAGCGGCAGGCAGCGGCCGTGCAGCGCTTGCTCAGCGCGTCGCGACTGAGCGACTGAGCGATGTGGCGGATGACACGGACGGACAAACTCAACAGGGGGAGCTGCTGGGTGTTGCTGACAGGCAGGGCGGCGGTCAGTCGTCTTGCTCTGCTGCCGCGCTCGATATGAGCAGGCCGGTGATGGCGGCGCCCTGCTTGAGCACGTACACGGAGGCGTGGGAGGACTCGAGGATGCGGCCTGCAGGGTCGGGCGCCGTGCAGCGCGCACGCAGCATGTTGCTGGACTGCCACTCCTGTTGACACTAGTCGCCAGTCCCATTTCATCCATTGCCCTCGCACCTGCAAAGAGGAACGGCTCGAAGACCGTGGAGCCAGGCTGGCCTTTTTGTGGCGCAGCGTCCAGCCGTTTGGCAAACGCGTCCCACGACGGCGTCCCCTGCCGCTTCTGCTCGAGGAGGCTCCGCAGCGTGGCCGTCGTCAGGATGCTGGTGAAGCCTGCAGGGAGCCGTGCAGCGCCACAGGAGCCAAGCTGTTGGTTGAGTGCCGGCGCGCGCGGCGTGGGTGCTGCCAACCTGTCCACGCGTGTGCCGGCGGCGGACCTGAGCGTGTGGGGTGCGCGCCAAGCAGCGTGTAGGCGAACAGCTCGTCCTTGGCTCCAACCACCCACGCGTTGAGAGGGTCATCGGCGTCCCCAAGCTCCAAGCGAGCCTGCAGCGAGTCGCCCACCACCCCCCGCGTGCCCACGTGCTGGTTGCACACGCGTGGAAGTGAGCCGCAGCCACTGCTGTGCGCTCTGGCCTTCACCTCGCTGAGCTGGGAGACCAGCTGGTGAGGCAGCTTGAGGACGACGGCGTCCTCCGCACGCAGCGAGCGCTGCAGGACTTCGCGGGGGTCCACCACAGCGACTGCGCACAAGAGCGAGCGCAAGACACCAGCTGGTTGCCCACCATGGTCCCTCCAGCAGGCCCTGCTCAGAGTCTGAGGCGGAGCTCACCTTCGACATCGCGCTCACTGCCGCTGGTGGCAAGGGCGCGCACGGATTGCCAGCGACACGCTGCGGCAGTAGCGCCACAGTCTTGGAGCCGCCACGCTGCGCTGGTCAGGGCCTTGAGCGCCATAAAGCAGCGCTGGCGACTGTGCATGCGCTGCGCGCCACTTGCACATCAACCCTGGTGGCGTGGCGGGCGCAAGCAGTCAAGTGCAGGGCAGGATGCAGCACAGCAGCACGCACTCTCCTTCAGCACTGCACCACTCCTCGTGCTTCAAGCACTGCTCCTCGGTGCGCGTCGTCCGGCATCGCAGCGGTCGGGCGCAGGTCGTGCCAGCAGCGATGAGCACGGCTCAGCAACAGCCCGCTGCGGAGACGACGACGCGCAAGCTCGTGGCGCAGCAGCTCACGGTCGAGGCGTTCCGGCCCTTCGGCCAGGTGACCTGAGCGCG
>VFQP010001591.1_pt1 | contig 29590 bp, 33 predicted proteins | sample 3512351 | NCBI WGS metagenome assembly VFQP01 (sample SAMN10412372, study PRJNA504923) | tailings metagenome | isolation source: Relicate 1 Philex TSF1 revegetated site | place: Philippines: Tuba, Benguet | collected 2017-08-29
AGGACCGCGGAGCGGCCGCGGCGCACACGCCATCCGGCAGCGAAGGGTCCGACCCGTCGTAGCAGCCTCCCGGGGACTCGGGGGTGCCCACCTCCAAGCCTGCGGCCGCGTGTGACGCCCACAGCGAACACACCATGAGGGCGCGCACACGACCCAGAAGCGCGTCCCCACGGTCCCCCGCTGCGCGTGTGGCGCAAGGTGGTGGTGGTGGTGCGGGGGCCGCGCACCCGCCAGCTGGCAGAGCTCGGCGCCGTCGGCCGCCAGGTCGCGCACGCGGCTGCACGGCGCGGCGCCCAGCCCGGGGCCGCCCGCCGGGCACGGCAGCACCGCGACGCCGCGCGCGTCAAAGGTGAAGAAGTCGTCGGCGCAGGCGGCAAACCACGCGCTGCACGTGCCGCCGCACACGGCGCGCTTGGTGCCCAGGCCCACCTGCGTGCGGCGCCCGGCGGCGCACGTGGGAAAGCCGCCACGGACAACATGACGAGCGCAGGTCCTGCTGCGTTGACCGGCGCCACAATGCTTGCTGCTGGGAGGGCGGGCGCCGGTATTGCGCCGGCGCGGCGCTGCCTGGCCACCGAGCTGATTGCGCCGATGGCCAGGCGGAGCAGGGCGTTGGTGGTGGTGTCGTGGGGCGACGGTACGCGCTCACCTCTGGGTCGCAGATGCGGCAGCTGAGCAGCACCGTGGCGTCGGCACACTTGCTGCTCAGCCCCTCGTCGCCCGCTGCCTGGCTGTCATCCTGCTGCTGCTGTTGCTGCTGCCTCCTGCTGGAACTAGCGGGCGCTCTGCCCTTGGCGGCTGCGTCGTCGGCGGCGAGGGAGGAGCCCCGCGTGCTCCACTTGGTGCCGAGAGCGGGCGCCAGCGTGCGGAGGATGGAGACCACGTGCTGCCGGGTGCAGCAGCTGCAGGTGAACTGCGATCGGAGAAAGGCATCGCGCATGCCTTTGCTCTCTGCCGTGCAGGTCAACGTGCGGCGCGGGGACGGTGAGGGCGCGCTGCGCACCTGGGGGCACACCGGCAGGCCTCCATCCGTCAACGATGGGCGTGGGTAAGGCTGATCCAGCACCAGGAGACCCTGCAGGCGTGATGGCGCTTGCGATGGTGTGCACGGCGCGCGAGCGATCGCCTCCTCTCGCAAGCCCCACCGCTCGTCCGCGCACTTGCGGCTTGCACGCCGGGAGCTGCTGGTGCTGCTGCTGGTGCTGCTCCGCGGCCGCTCTCGCGCTGACGACGTGCTCGGCGAGCGCCAGGAGGAGGAGCGACGCCTGCGCCACAGGGCCCCCCGCCACGCCGACGCCGTGCAGCTGCAGGTGCGGCGGCGCTCTCAACATTACTATCCTTTGCTGTGCAGGGCGCTTGCAGAGTGCAGGGGCCAAGCGAGCAGCCCCGCCGTGCATGGCTCGCGTCCCGATCAGGACGCGTCGCCACCGTCCGCCCCGCTCCCTCCCCTCCTGCCCACGCGCCTCCGCCTCGCCACTCCCGCCATCCTCGACGCCGCCCCGCCGTCGCCGCCCCGCCTCACACCACCGCCGCCGCCCGCCGCCGGCCGCCGCAGCCCGACCCTCCCCGCCGCCGCCACACGCTCCTCGTCCGCGCCGCCCCCCCGGCCGCCCCTGCGCTCCGCACTCCGCTGCTCCTCCTCCATCTCGCTCAGCTGCTCTAGGTGCTGCCCCCGCAGCACGTCCTGGGCCAAAGGGTCCGTCGCGGCGCGCATTCGGTACTCCCAGTCCAGCCCCTCCACCGGCAAGCCACTCATGGCGTGCTCAAACATCTCCTGCGGCCAAAGCAGGGCCCGCCACCACGCCGTTTTCCACGCTGGTCCTCCACCCTGGCCCAGCAGCAGCAGCAGCAGCAGCAACGTCCCGGGAAGTGGCGCCGGGCCGCGCAAGCGGGGCGCCTAGGCGGGATCCGAGCCGCCTCACCTTGAACATGGGGTGGACCTGCTCGGGCGGGACGAGCGGCAGCCCTGCCGACAGCCGGGGCCCCACCACGGGGTGCAGCGACCACTTCATGAGCGCCTGCAGCAGCAGCAGCAGCAGCAGCAGCCGCAGCAGTAGCCAGGGCCAGCGTCCAGCACCACCAAGGCTGCAGCGCCCCGCGTTGCGCGCGTGTGTGCGATTGCCTAGCCCCCGGGGATGCGCCCCAGCAAAGAGGGTGGGATCGTGGCAGTGGGCCTCGCACCTCCTCGCTGTACTGCGTCTCGTCCAGCTCCTGCAGGCACTTGAGCGCGCCCGGGTCAAGCGACGCTAGCGCCTGCACGCGGTAGCGACGGCAACGGCACGCATGCACGCGCACAGGCACGTTGCAGCCCACCCAGGGCGGTGCTCTGCCCTGTGGCGGCGGGGGCGCATCGTGCCGCGAGGATCGCGCACCTCGATGCGCTCCTCGTCCGCCACCAGCGGCGCGCCATCTGGCCGCTCGGCGCCGTCGGAGGCGGCCAGCATGCGCTCCAGCCGCCGCTGCATGCGCGCCATGCCCTCCTCCTCATCCTCCGCCCCCTCCAGGCCCTCCTCCTCCGCCTCGGCTGCGTCGCCTTCTCCCTGCTGCTGCTGCACGCACCACCACTCGACGCTGTCCTCGCCCACCCTAGCCAGCTCCTGCGAACGAGCCGACCACGACCACCACACCCTCGCTTGCTTTCTGAGGCAGGGCACGCCCAGCTCCACCGCTCGCCATCGTTCGCCCCAGGGGCGCCCCATCCTCTTCCCCTCTCTGGGGGAGAAAGCTTCCCCCCCTCACCTCACCTGCAGCGCGTCAGCTACCAGCACGCCGGGCCGCCGGTCCGTCCACGACCGCACCAGCGCGTGCAGCGCGCCCCACGCCTCGGCGGCGGCGATGAAGCGCAGCAGCCGCTCGGTCGTCGCCTCGTCCACGGCAAGGTACTGCGCGCCGCCCCCCTGCTGCTCCTCCCGCTGCTGCCCCTGCTGCTCTTGCTGCGGCTGCTCGGTGGCTCCCGCGCCGGCGCCGCCCGCCTCGTCCTCTGGCACGTCGCTGAGGAGCTGCGTGCGGATGTAGAGAAGCGTGGACCGCACCGCCGGGTCCAGCACTTGCTCTGCCCTGCGCGCCAAGAGCACGGGCAGGCAGCCACGACGGACAATCCACGCCAGCACCTCCTCGCATCCCTCTGAGCAAGCGCAAGGGCCCGCTGCACCGCTGCTGCCAGAGGCACAAGTGACACGCCACCGCAGCAAGAGCCGCCAGCGAGCAGGTCAGCCAGGAGTGCACCTCGTCACCTCGCCGGTCGTCACCTCGCCACCCTCGTCACCTCGTCATCAGGACTGCGCCTCGCAACTCACCCCTCCTGGTCGCCGAGGTCCATGAGCTCAGAGAGGTCGGCGAGCGCGCCCTCGAGCCGCAGCGTCAGCTCGGCCGCCGTCAGGCCCGCCGCCTCCAGCTCCGCCGCGCTCGTCACGCGCGCGCCCGACGCCAGCGTCAGCGCCGCGCTGCGCCACACGCGCACGCACACCGCGAGGCACGACACTGAACTTCGTTGTGCAGTCAAAAAGGAGACGGAACCATCCTCCCCGGCCTGCTTTCGCGAGCAGAGACAGGCGCAGAGACGCCCTCCGTCCCGCTCCCCGCCGGACAAGAGGCAGCGCACCTCTTGAGCAGCTGCATGTGCGGGCTGCCCAGGTGCCCCTCCTCCAGCCACCCCTGCCCCGTCTCGGCGTTGTACCGCTGGTGCACCGCGTCCAACCGCTCCACCAGGTCAACCACCTCGGGGGCCAGCCCCGACGCCTCCGCCACGCGCCGCACGCTCCACCCGGCGCCCGCCCCTGCCGCCTCCCCACGCCCCGCGCCAACGCCCGCCGCTGCCGCGCCAGCGCCGCCTGGCGGCGCGGCCGCCACCGCCGCCGCCGCCGCCGCCGCCGCCAGGGCGGAGGCCGACACGCCAGACGGCGCGGAGAGCGGCGAGGACGGCGCTTGCTGCTGCTGCTGCTGCTGCTGCTGCTGCTGTTGCTGCGCGAGGGAGAGCTGCTGCCGCACCTCGTCGCGCCGCCGCTGCGCGTGCGCCTGCAGCGCGTCGCCGATGGTGGGCGGGAGGAAGCCCCGGCTCACCAGCACGTCGCGGATGCGCGCAAACCGGTCCTCCTCCTCCTCCTCCTCGTCCTGTTCTCCCGGCAGCGTCGCCCGCCACGTCGAAGCGCCCTCCTGCTGCTGCTGCCTTGCCCTTTCCACCTCGTCGTCCTTTTCCTCTTTACCGCCGGCCCGGCTGCCGCCCACGCCTCGCTCCCACTGCTGCTGCGCTGCGGCACGCGGCACGCCAAGGACGTCAGCGGTTGCGCCGGGCTCCTGGGCTGGCTGCGTCTCCCCAGCGCCCTCACTCTCGCCTGCTAGGGCAGGCTGGTGTTCCGGGCCGCCGCCCGGCGCCTGCTGCTGCTGCTCCTGCTGCCTCTGGCGCATGCGCCTGGCCCGCACCCGCAGCTGCAGCTGCCGGCGCCGCCGCACGCGCCCCTCGGCCTCCTCCCACTCGTCCGCCACGGCGCCCAGCTCGGCCATGGACCGCTCCTTCTCCTCCAGCAGCACCATGAGCTGCGGGGCGGCACGGCACGCATGGAGGCACGGCCAGCACGCAAGCCACCAGACGCAACACGTGATGCGCCCGGTAGCTGAGTTCTGGCCCCGCCAAGGTGTCCGAGGTGTCCAAACAGATGCAAAGTCATGCGTGCTCGCACAGTCAGACGTGGGCACGCCTTCCCTGCAACGACTGCAACCGACCCACGCGGCACCCCTCCCTTGCGCTGCGCACCTCTGGCAGGCGCTCCTTCTGCTCGTCCGTCAGGCGGGCCAGCCGCCGGCGCATGGCCGCGGCGTTGGGCCACGGCGCCCAGCTCCACTCGCCGCTGCCCGCGCCGGCGCCTGCCGGCGCGACGGGCCGCGTCCAGCCCTCCTCGCTGGTGGGCTGCAGCAGCACGTCCAGGATGGACGACAGCTCAGGGCCCAGCTCCTGCGCAGGATAAGCACGCCCACGCCACGCCTCAGCCTCGCAAGCTCCCCAGTGTGGCTCGCCGCTGCAACGCTGCTGCTCTGCGGGGGGAATTCCTGAGGCGTCCGGCGGCGCCAGCACAGCGCGCACCTCGCGCAGCACGTCCTGCATGATGGGCTCCAGCATGGTCTCCCTCCAGTACTCCATGTCGTTCTCGGGCGCGTAAATGGCCTCCATCACCTGCGTGCGCACGGCCCACAGACCACACCGACACCACGCACGCCATGGGGCTGGGCCTCCAGAGCTCCAATGGTCCTGCGCCACCGCAGCGACCACCCAGCTGGTGCGTGCGAGCACAAGAGCAGGCGCTGCAAGTGCACCTCTTTGAGCTGGTCGGGCGACATGTCCTGAAGCTGCGCCAGCAGCCGGGCGTCCTCCTGCTCGTCCAGCACGTCCCAGAGCAGCTGCGCCTGCTCCTCGCCGCCCTGCTCCCGCACGCGCTGCAGCAGCTGGTCCATCGCCGCGCCGGCGGCGGCTGGCGACACGGTGTCGTCGTCGGCGGGCCCGACGGGGAGGGGGCTCGGCACCAGCACGCCGGCGCGCCTGGAGCGCTGGAGCACGCGCTGCAGCTGGCCGCGTTGGCGCGTGCTCCGGTCGGGCGTGTCGCGGGGCGGGCGGGGGGCGCCATCCTGCGGCTGCTCTTGACGGCGCGGTTGCTGAGGGCTGGCTCCTGCGTCGCCGTTGCTGCTGCGCGCTGCCACTGCTCGTGCCGCGCGCGGGCGTGAGGGGGCGGCGGGCACGTGCGCGTTGGGCAGCAGCACGCCGCCGCTGCTCATCGGCGGCAAAAGCAGCCTCTGCGGGCCCATCTGTCCAGCTGATCTCGTGCAGCGCGCGTCTCGCGAAGGCAAAAGCGCGCGAGCAAGAAACCGATGGCGGCGACCCCTGGCGAAGTGCGCGGATCGGGGCAGCAGCAGCGGCACGAGCTGCACAGCCAGACAGCAGCAGCGCTTGCCCAGCTGTTCCGACAGGCCTGGCCCCGCTGCTGGCGCCCGCAGCCCGAAACCTGGTCGTGGGCAGGCACAGCGCGTCGCCCATCGGGCCTGATCACTTGACGAGAGGCTTTTGAGCGGCGTGCGACAGCTCCGCGTCGCTCCCGCGGAGCTGTGGGTGGGGGAGGCGGGGGCCCGCTTGCGCCGATGGCTCCACCCCTTCTCTGGATGCAGCGATCGGCGTCGTCGGCGTGCAGCGGCAGCGCTGCGAGCTGCTCAGGGAGGCCGGGCGTGACGCCTCGCAGCGGCCCCGCGCTGGCGGCAAGCAGCCGCCGCCCGCGACATGCCTCTTCTCCCGCGCCCATCCAGCAGCAGTGCAGCGGCGTGCAGGCCGCACTCGGCGCGGCCGCAGCATCAGCGCCAAGGGCCCAGCATCAGTGCGCCGCCTCCAGCGGTGCCGTCGCCGTGAGCCGGCGTGCCCCGTCAGCGGCGCCGCACGCCCTGTTCGCTCCAGCACAGTGGCCTGTGCAGCCATCCGCCGCTGCTGCTGGCAGCAGGCTCTCCAGCAGCAGCAGCGGCGGCGTCCAGGACGACACCCGCAACAGCATCAGCGCCCGGGCGCCCGCGTCGGCCCGAGATCGCTTCACGCCGGAGTACGTGGATCAGCTGCGGCAGCTCAAGCAGGTGCTGACGCCCGAGTCGCTCGAGGGCCTGGCGCAGGGCCTGACGGACGAGGAGCGCCAAGAGCTGCAGCAGCTGCTCGACGACATGGAGCTCGTGGACAGCGACTGGGAGCACGAGGGCCCCCTGGGCGACGCCCTGCCACAGGCACAGCAGCAGCAGGACAATCAGCAAGAGAGGCTCTTTGAGCTGGCGCAGGAGCGGCAGCGGCGGCAGCAGCAGCAGCTCCGCAGCCAGGCCCCTGCTGGCGGCCCTCCGTCCCTGCCCGCCGACTTCCGCAAGTGAGCGCTTGGGGTGCTTGCTTGCTCGCTGATGGGAGGCTCCGTCCTCCCGCGTGCGTTTACCTGAGTGCAGCGTGTGGTGGCGACGTGCGTCGCTGGCGCGGCGTGTTGGTGTTGATGTTGATGCATGCCTTCAGCCAGGATCGGCTGTTCGGGCCTGCGCGGCGTGTGCAGGTACCTGCGGCAGTGCGTGTTTGTGGGCGTGGACGACGCCGGCCTGCAGGAGCTGCTCGAGGTGATGGGCACAGGCACTATGAAGAGGGTCGAGAGGTGGGTCACCGGCCACCTCTTCACGTGTGTGTCGATCATCGCATGGGATGTGGGGCGCCTGCGTGGGCGAGGCTGAAGCAGCAGCGTGCCTGCACACTTGTGTGTGCGCGCGTAGCTTGTACAACGAGATGGTGGCGTTCCAGAACGGAGCCGTCGCCGACAACGAGATGCAGCACAAGGTGTGTGGGTGCTGCGTTAGGGGCGCGCGGCTGACACACATGGTGGGCCTAGCGCACGACCTGTGCGTCAGTTGGTTCCTGCCTCGCAGTACCAGGAGCTGTCCAAGCGCATGCAGGCGCTGGCGGCAGAGGTGCTGGGCGGCAGCGGCGACGCTGCGGGGACGTTCCAGCCCTCGCCCGGTGCGCAGCCGCGGCGCCAGGCGCCGCCCTCGGCGAGCGCCGCGCCAGCGCCCCCGCAGGGCAGGCGGGCCGTGGGCGCAGGCAGCGGCGCCCGGCCAGCCTCCTCCTCAGCAGCAGCAGCACCCGCAGCGGCGGCAGGCGGCGCGAGGGCGTGGGGCAGCGGGTGGACCAGCGTGTGGCGCGGCAAGCCGCCGGCGACCGCCGCGCCGCCACCCGCACCCTCCCACTCAGCAGCAGCGACAGCCTCCGCGCCTGCTCCGCCGCAGCCGACCCCCCCCACGCAGCAACAGACCGCCCCGCTGGCGCACAGCCAGGCGCAGCAGCCAGGGCCACCGCAGCAGCAGCAGCAGCACCAGCCGGACGGGGACCTGCAGCCCGCTGACCTGGCAGCGGCCGCCGCGCTCGCCGCGGCAACCGCCGCGCGGCCCGCCACGTCCCGGGACAGCAGCAGCAGCGGCACCGCCACCCATGCTACAGCCGCTCAGGCCGGCTCAGGCACCGAGTGGCTGGTCAAGCGGCCCATCAAGGACGCAGAGCTGCCCCTCCACTCGTCAGCAAGCAGCAGCAGCGCGGCGGCGCGGAGAGCGGCCGGCGCCGCTCCCGCGCGCCGCGCCTCTGGCGCCCCGCCGGCGACGGCGCGGCGCGGCGGCGCGCGGGCTGCCCCGGCGCCCACAGCGGCCGCCTGGGGGCCCGCAAGCGAGAGCGCTGCGGAGGAGGACGGGCCGGAGGCGCCGGCCGCTGCGCCCGCGCCGCCCGCTGTCGCCGGGAGTGGCGCGGCGGCAGGAGGAGGCAGGGGCTCCCTGGGAGCCGGGGGGGCGGGGCGTCTGCGGCTGCGGCACTCGCTGCTGGGTGGCCCGCCGCAGGTGGTGGCTCAGGCGACAGGCGGCCAGGGGGGGCAGGGGGGCTCGCCTGGCTCCACGTCGCCCCCGGGGTCTCCTCGAGCGATGCCCTGAGCGACGCGTGGCCCGCAGTGGCGGCGCTTGTTGTTCTCTTCTTATGCTCTCACTCGCACGGCTTTGGTGCCTCACTTTGCAAGCCCCTGGCGGAGAGGAGTTCGCACCGGCACGGGCGCTTTGCAGCGCTAGCGCAGCGACCGGTGCGTCCCAAGTGCGTGCGGTGCATGCGACGAGTCTGGACCGCCCCTGAACTAGGGGCGTCAGGCGCTGGCCAGCAGCTCCACGGCGCGCCGGTAGACGCACACGGCGCGTGCCAGGTCCTCCACAGAGAGCCGCTCGTTCAGGCCGTGCACGCGCGAGCCGTCTCCGGCCGACAGGCGCGACGTCACGGGCACAAAGCGCAGCACGCCGTTGGTGGACAGCGGCAGGAAGTGCTTGCTGTCGGTGCCACCTGCGAGCATCCAGAGTGGGCAGTCGACCGGTTGTCTTGGAAGGCCGTGGAAGGCATAAAGCAATGCGTTGATCGCCTGCCTGCCTGCCGGGCCTGCAGCTCACCGGTCAGGAGGTAGGGCGCCACGAGCAGCTTTGTGCCGTTGGTGGCGGGGAAGCCCTCCTGGATGGCCTGCTTGATGGCGGCAAAGTGGCGGCCGGACGGCGAGGTGACGGGCGTGGCCAGCGCTTGGTCGGGCGACGCGTCCGGGCGCACCGGCTTGACCGTCGCGTTGAGCCTGCGTGCACCGCACTTGCGCCGTCAGAGTTGCGCGGCTGCTGCAGGCGCAGTTGCTCGTGGACCACAAACTGCTCTGGCAGGGGGCGTGAGGCGCAGAGTGGGTGCGCCGGCAAACGGCCCGCGGGTGCCGGTGGCGTGGCGTCAGGCTCACCTTAGGTCGTTGACGAGCCCACGCACGTACTCGTGCACCACAGTGGTGTCGGCGCCTGGCAGCAGCCTGCGGCCAGCGACGGCGCCCAACACAATGGGACCGCACGCGTCGTGAGTGTGACGCAACGCGCGCAGCGCGGCCTCCACGGCTTGCTAGACGAGGGCGAGGCGCGCGGGCGCACCTGAAGTTGAGATTGAGGGAGGCTGTGGGCGGCAGCACGTTGTCCCCCACGTACGCACTGAGGCCCGTCACGGCCACCGTCGTGCGCGCCTGCAACGCACGGCGCCCTCCAGGTGGAGTCGCTCTAAACGTCTCTGGCTGTCTCGAAGGCATCCCCCTGCTGTGGTGGGCGCGACACGCGTGCTGCGGCAGTGTGGTACGCATGGTGCGGCGGGCGGCGCACCAGGGCGGCGGTGAGCGGAGAGTCCACCAGCAGGTGCCCATGCAGGATGCGCTCGGCGTAGAGCGGGTTCTCAGGGTTGGCAAACAGCGCCCGGAGCCACGCTGCGCGCACCGCAACGCAGCGCAACGGCACCCCTCCTCAGCCCTACTGCCTGGCATGCAGCCAATCGTGAGCGTGCTCCTGGACGGTTTGCCCGTGTTTACGCACGCGTCGCCACGTATGGGGAGAGGGCCTTGAGCAGGTCTGCGACCGCACGGGTGGGTCGTGGTCGCAACAGTTGGCAAGCAGACCAGGGAGCGCAGCGCGCGAGACGACTTGGGAAATCCACGTGCCTGTGATGGGCGGCACCAGGGCTGCGGGGGGCGGCGCATCCTCCAGCTTGAGGATGAGGCGCGCGGCGGCGGCGGCGGCGCTGCTGCCGTCAATGGGCGGCACGCTCGAGTGGCCGCCGTGGCCCGCCACCGTGACCTGCGGCGGAGGCGACACGCACACGTGCAACGAATGGCACGGGCGTGCCTGACCCCCGCTGTTCGCCCCGTCTAGCAACGCAGAAGGCAATGCTCCCGCAGTTGGCTTAAGGCCTGACCTGGACAGAGTAGTAGCCTTTCTCGGCGGTGCCAATGAGCGCCACTGGAGAGGTCGTGTAGGGCGGGAAACCCTCGGCCTGTGTGGGCAAAGCACACCATCCAGCGTGCTGTTTGCGGGAGGAGGTGGCCAAAGGACTGCCGCCTTTGACCTGCCCGCACGCAACTCACAAAGACGACAGAGCCCTCGTCCACGACGGCGTCCAGCCGCTGCACGCCGCGGGACTGGAGCAGCGCCGCCGTGGCGCCTGCAGGCAGCAAACGAGCGCCACGCCGCCTGGCAGCGCGCGCGTGCGTGCGACCAAGCAGAGCTCCCCGTGTCATCACTCGCGCCGCCGCCGGCCCTCCCGCTCACCTGCTCCCAGGTCGCCGCCCACCTCCTCGTCCTGGCCAAAGCCCAGCAGGATGGTCCGTGTGGGCTGCCAGCCCTGCTCCAGCAGCAAGGTGACCGCCTCGAGCAGCCCCGCCACGCCAATCTGCGCGCCGCGCGCGCCGTGCACTGGGGTCGGATGACGCTGAAAGGTGTGCATGTGGGGCGGCTCTGCAGCGTGCGTGCGGGACGTGCGTCCACCGCGACACGGACCTTGACGTCCAGGGAGCCGCGGCCGTACACGTACCCGCCGTCCACAGCGCCGCTGCACGCGCGCACTCACTCGCACTGGCGGCTGTGGCACACACGCCGTGGCTCACGCGCACCACCACCAACAAGGCACTGGGCCTCCTGCTGCACTGCTGCACGCGTGCGCCACCCCGGGCCCGCACCTGAACGGCGGGTGCGTCCATTGGTCCAGTGTCTCGGCGGCCACAGGAACCACGTCCAAGTGACTGCAGGCAGGTGGCGCGCAGCAGCCAGGTGGCGACCACACCCGTCGTGAGCCGCTGTGGCCGGCCAAGCACGGCGGCAGGCGCGCCGACACTCACGCACCTGATGAAGAGGATGGGGTCGAGCTCGGGCTGGGTGCCGGGCCAGGTGAGCAGCAGGCTGAGCCCGCCCTCGCCAACCTGCAGAACAAGGCTTGCACAGGCAGGCGCGTCAGCTCGCGCGCTCTTTGGCGCGCCGGCCGAGGGGGCACGAGATGCTGCGCGGCGCACCTCCTCGACCTGCAGGCTGCTCCACACGAGCGGGAAGGCCTGCGCCGCGTACTGGTGCAGCTTGGTGAACTCCTCGGGCTTGCGGGCGTGCAGCGGCGCCAGCCGGTCGCTGACCGTCTCAAACTGCAGCAGGCGGGAGAACCTGCAGGTGGCGCTCGCACCAGTGCCAGCGCGCACACACGCCCAGGGATGCATGGACGTTGTTCTCAAGATGGCAAAGATGGTGGTCACAAGAGTGACAGTCGACCAGGGGGCAAGGCAGCAGTGCTCTGCAAAGGCGGCGCGCGCAGCGAAGATGCCGCGCGGGATCGCGCCGCAGGATCCTCTGATGGCCGTCTCCTAGTCACAAGGTGCACTTCAGCTGTGACACCTCACCTGCCCACAACGCCGTCGACCTTGTCCTTGGGCAGCGGGCACGCGCTGCCGCCCAAGTGCGCACGTCCCTTGATCGCGCCCTCTGGGCGCGCAAGGGTCACGGCCAAGCTGCATGGCGCCAGGGCCATCAGAACGACCAGGACGACCACGAGCGCTTGTGCCATTTCCTCCCTCAAACTATGAGGCTGGCGGCGCGCTGTGGCGTGCGCGCTCTAAAACCTCGGCTGCAAGAAGCCGCAGGAAGCGGAGCAGTAGGCAGCTCACGGGCAGGCAGAGCGTTCCTGGAACCGGCTCCCGATTGCCAGATACACTGGAACCGGCTCCCGATCGCCAGATTACAGTGCGTCGTCTGCGTTCCTCCTCCATTGACGCCATGGCGCTGCGCCACGTCGTGCTCATCAAGCTGAACGAGCTGGCGACGCCAGCAAGGGTGGCTGAGCTGAGGGCGGCGCTTCTCAAGCTCCCGACGGTCATCGACGGCATCACCAGCTACACCGGTGCGGAATGCAGGCCCTCTCTCAGCACGTTTGCCTGCCGGAGACTGCCAGTAGGATTCCTCGCTCGTGCTGTGTCTCCGGAGGGTCGCAGGGGCCCGAGCTGCTAGACTGCTCCGGGGAGCGTGCTGTTGCGCGCGTGTCTCGTTGATGCTGATGACGTCAGATCTGCTGAGGAGCTCCCCATGTTGGCCTAACTGGTGTCACCAAGCTGCCCAAATGCCCCAAACCCCCCACACACGTGTGCAGTTGGGACGAACGCCGGCATCCCGGAGGGCAATCCGACTGCGGACGTGGGCGTCGTGGCGGACTTTGTCTCCGAGGTGAGGATGAGCCCCTGGGACGTGTCCTGAAGAGACGGCGCACGAGAGAAGGGCCAGCTCATCAGAGCTCATCAGACCTGCAGCTGCTGGCGCACGGCGCAGGATGCTTTCAAGGCTTACCAACTGCATGAAGCGCACCAAGCGGTTGTCCGGGAGCACATCAAGCCGTTGCTGGCCGGGCGCACCGCGATCCAGTTCCACCTGGACCAGTGATCGAGGTGCCCCTGTCGCAGGCTGGCCTGCCTTGAGGCTGTGGGTTCGTCATGACGGCGCCAACACGTGATGGCACGACGGTTGTGATGGCAAGACGGCGACTGCAAGCGGGAAATCTCTCCACGCAGGCACCCACACGCACGCTTGCAGCTCTTTCGGGCCCAGCCTGGGCAGCCATGGGCGGGGCAGCATACCGAGGGCGCCTGCGACAGGTGCAGCTGTCGTGGGGAGCGTCAGACGCGCGGGGAGCCCCGGAGCCCCGGGCCCGGACGGCGCAGGCCATGACGGGTGCTACCAGCTGAGTGCTACCGGCGCTGCTACAGCCGCATTGGCCGGCATTCGCTGCCAGCGCCATCATGGGGACCCAAGCCCTGCACCACACCAACAGGACGAACAGCGGGGCGGAGCGAGCCAGGCGCTTAGCGCGTGCCGACGTCGCCAGCTTGGGGAGCTTGATGGAGGCAGCGTTAGCACCGCCTGCGCAGTGGCAGGTGTTCGCTGGCCAGCCTGCGGCCATCGCCTTGCAGGCCCCTCCTCCGCAGCAGCTGGAGCAGTACCAGGGGGGCGCGCAGGAGGGCTACGTGGCCGAGGAGGGCGCCTACGCGGCCGATGAAGCCATGGGCGGCGACGATTCGGACTCGGAGGGCGACGGAGCAGGGGCGATGGGGGGGGAGGGAGGCGCGGGCGCGGGCGCGAGCGGGCAGCCCCCGCTCAACTACAAGTCCAAGCCCAGGCGCAAGGCCACTCAGAAACCCATCGTGAGTGCTGCTGCGAGCCGATCGTTGCGAGCGCTCCCGCGGCGTGGGGAGCCCGTTTGGGAGCCTCGGCCCCCGGCAGGCAACAGGTCCCGGCGCAAACAGGCAAGCGTCCGCACCCACCGCTCCAGCGAGGGCCCCAGGAACCAGCGGCGAAGCTCGCGAGGGCGCATCGCGTTGGCCACGCGATGCGGCGCGAGCCCGCTGCTGCTCGGCGCCTGGGTTTCGTCGAGGCAGAGCGCGGTCCCCAAAGGTCCGCAGCGCTGGAGGCCGTTGTGCGCTTCAGGCAACAGGTTTCCTGAAGCGGCCCTGCGCTGCCCACAGCGGCAGACACAATGTCAGCAGCCGTGGCAAGGGGCCCTGGACGATGAGCAGCGGACGTCGCGTCGGGCTTGTGCCGCGGTCGCGCACGCGACCCCACCCCTGCCCTGCTGACCCTCGCGCCCTTGGATCAAATCACCCTCTGGCGCCTCCCACCACCGCCCGACGTGCAGGGGTCGGACCAAAAGCGCCAGGCGTTCAGCAAGCGCAAGCGCGGCATCGTACTCAAGGCGTACCAGCTGTACAAGCTGACCGATGCCAAGGTGAGTATGCCGGATGGGCGCCACCTTGGGAGCTTCCCTGGCTCCTGCCAAGGCCTTTCAGCAGCAACGAGGGACGCGCGATGACGCCCGGCTGACGTTTTCTTGGACACTCGCCCCCCCCCACCTGTTCCTCTGCAGGTCTTCATGTTCATGGTGAACGACAAGGGCAGCTCGTGGGCCTACGCCTCGCCGGGCTTTGGCACCTCGCTGCACCCGCAGCAGCTCCGGCGCCTGAGGGAGCTGGCGGGCCTGGCCAACACCACCAAGCACTCGACAGAGGTGTGCAAGCGCCGCTGCGTGGGCAGCGCCCTTCTCTTCAAAGACCTCTCTTCGGGCAGGGCCTCCTGTCCCGTTCACTGCTCGACGGGCTCCCAGCACCATTGCCTTTGCTCCGCGCCGGACGCCGCATGGTCCTCAGCACCCACTCGCTCACCCGCCCAGTTGTCACTTTCCCCACACCCGTGTCACCCGTGGCGGCAGGTCATGGCGCACCCGCGCGTGGACGAGGTGGACCGCCAGCTCGACGACCGCCACATCTACGTCAACGCGCTAGAGCCGCTCTCCATCTCCTCCATCGTCAAGCAGGAGCCGCTGCCCTCGGCCTCGGGCCTCCTCGGCACCGCCACAACCACGCTCACCGGCACGCTCAGCCTGCTCAGCTCGGGCGCCGGCGGCCCGCCGCTTACCAACAGCGCGCTGTCGGCCATGGAGGTGGCGCGCGCCGCCACGGCCGCCGCCGCCGCCGCCGCGCCGCCGCACGCGCACCACCGCAGCAGCGGCGGCGCCACCGTCACCAACGCCGCCGCCGGACTCGTGCGCATGCGCGCCACCGCGCCGGGGCCCAACGCCGCGTCCAACGCGCTGGCCGCCGCCGCCGCCGCCGCCGTGGCGGCGGCCGCCGCCGCCGAGCAGCAGCAGCAGCAGCAGCAGCCCAGCGGCGGCGCGGCGCCCTCGCAGCAGCACCGGCAGCACCAGCTGCCCGGCGTGGCGTCCTCCACCTTTTCCGACCCCCCGCCGCCGCCAAAGGGTACGCTGGTCGGCACCACGACGGCGGACGCCATCCTGCACCCGTCGGCGGCGGCGGGCGTGCTGCAGCAGCTGCAGCAGCAACAGCAGCAGCAGCAACAGCACCATCACAACGGCGGCGCGGTGCGCGCGGCGCAGCCGCAGCCCGGCGCGCTGCTGCCCTCCACCATGTCGGCGCCCGGCGGCGGCATGCTGAGCGGCGGCGGTGACCGGCGGGGCGGCGCGGCGCAGGCAGCGACGCAGCAGCAATACATGCAGTTCGTCAAGCAGCAGCAACAGCAGCAGCAGGCGCAAAAGCAGCAGCAGCTGCAGCAGCAGCAACAACAGCAGCAGCAACAGCGCGCCAGCAGCGGGCCCCTGGTGCGCTTTGCTCACCCGTTCGTTGCCGTTGTCGTTGCAGCAAAGGCGAACCATGCATGCTGACCATCCTCCTCCCTTGCTTGGCCTTGTCCCCACAGCCCATGGACGTGGCGGCAACCGAGGACCCCAGCGGCGGCGCCGGCATGCTGCTGGGCACAGGCACCGGGGGCCCAGGGCCCCTCTTTGCCAACCTCCCAGGTGTGCGCGGCGCGCGGCCCTTCCTGACCTGCCTCAACGCAGGCAGCACCAGGCCACTGCTGCAAGCCCGACGCTGCGCCTGACGCTGGCGAGGTGCGAGCGCTGACTTGGCGGCGCCGCGCGGCGGTGCGGTGCGTGGCTGTCCGCAGAGGGCGTGGTGCTGCCCGGCAGCCAGACCGACTCGCACCAGACGCACGGCGGCGGGCCGGTGCTCACCGGCAGCTCCACGGGCATCACCGGCCAGGTGAGCGCTCCCCTGCCGCCGAGGTGGCTCTCTGCCGCCCGCCGCTGCGGCGCGCTTGCCGCGGCCGAGCGGCGCGGCGCGCGCAGCGGGGCTGCTGCGGCCGGATGGGTGGAGGCGGGCGCGCGCGGGCGCCCCGTCCCCCTGGGAGCGAGCGGGCGGGCGTGAGAGGGAGGGAGTGTGCGCGAGCACGCGGTTGGGGCTCACGTGGGTGACGCCGCCACCGCCGCCGCCACCCGCAGATCATCACGGACGCGGCGGGCAACATGTACCGCGTAATCCAGGAGGCGGGCTTCGCCTCGGCCGCCTCCCTGGGCACGGGATCCTCGGGCGCCGCCACCGGCACGCGCGTCACGGTGAGCCTGCATTCCCCTCGACGCCTTGTTGTGCTGCGGAACGCCTGCGCCGGCCGACGCGCGCGGAAGGCTTGCCACACACCGCAGCCCGCCCTCTTTGCCTGCGCGTGCTTTGGGTGCGGCGGCGCAGGGCTCCCACACAGGCACCACCGGCCCGGCGGGCGGCGCGCTGGGCGTGGGCCCGTCCTCTGCCTGGTCCACCGACAGCCTGACGGGTGCGTGCGCGGGGGCGCTTGTTCTTGGGCGCACCGCCGCACCTCGACGCTGCACTTGCTGGCGTCCAGCCGCCCAGGTGCCGCGCACGCGCCCGCTCGGCTCCCTCAGCCTGTGCCCGCACCCGGCGTTTCGCAGGCATGCTGCTGGCGGGGACGACCAGCACGTCCGGTCCGCTGGCCGGCGCCGCTGCCGCCATGGGCCTCGGCGTCCTCCCGCCGCACCCCGGCGCCGCGCAGCAACAGCAGCATCTCGGCGCGCCCGGGGCGGCGCCGCAGCAGCTGGGGCTGCCCTCCCCGCAGCGGGGGATGCACGACGCCGGCGGCGCCGGAGGAGACGGCGCGGGCGGGCCGCCGCTGCCGCCGCCGCTGCCGGGGCTGGCGCCCACGGGCACCGCCACGAGCAGCGTGGTGGTCTCGGCGGGCACGGGCAGCGGCGCGCCCGACGGAAGCACTGGCGGCGGCGGCGGCGGCACGGCGGAAGACGACGGGCTTGCCACGCTGGCGGCGGTGGCCGCGTCCAAGGACTCGGTCGCAGTGATGGCGGCCGTGGCGGCGGCGGCGGCGGCGGCTGGGGCCAAGCCCGCGAGCGGCGGCGGCGGGGACGTGGCGGCGGGCTGGCAGGGCGGCAACACGGTGGGGCGGATGGTGGGCGGCAGCGGCGGAGGCGGCGGCCTGGAGTCTCCGGTCCGCAGCGGCGGCGGCGGCGGCGGCGCGATGCAGCAGGACGACGCGGCGCCGGCAGCGAGGAGCCCGGGGGCGGCCGTGGCGGCGGCGGCGGTGCAGCAGCACCCGCAGCAGCACCCGCAGCAGCACCTGCAGCAGCATGCGCTGAGCCCTGTGCTCCAGTCGTCCGTGAGCATGGACAGCATCATCGTCATGTGCAGCGACCAGCAGCAGCAGCAGCAGCAGCAGCAGCACGGCACCGGGGCGGCGGGCCACGGCGGCGCGCCGGCGCCGCAGCGCCAGCCGTCGCTGGTGCTCAACGCCGCGTACGGGGGCGGCGGCGGCGACGGCGGGCGGCGCGTCAGCGGCGGGGCGGCCGGCGGCGCCTTGCCGACCCTGGCCGCCACGCGCACGGTGGCCTACAGCGCCGGGCCCACGGGCGCGCACATGCTGTCACCGCACCAGCAGCAGCCGCAGCAGCACCCGCAGGGCGTGCGGGGCCTGCAGCCGGCGCCGCAGCAGCTGCTGCAGCTCAGCAGCAGCAGCGCCAGCGTCAACGTGGGGGGTGGCGGGGCGGGCCAGTTTGCGGGCGGCAACGGCGGGAGCGGCGGCGTGGCGGCGGCGATGCGGGGCGTGGCGGGGCTGTCGGGCACGGCCACCGTGTCGAGTGAGCTGCAGGCCCATCTGGGCGGCGGCGGGTATGGCGTCCAGGGCGGCTCGGGAGGCATGGTGCTGGTGCCTTCGCACGACTGGGCGGCGGCGCAGCAGCAGCAGCAGCAGCAGCAGCAGCAGCAGCAGCAGTAGCGGGGAGCGGCGGCGGCCGCTTGGCGCCGCGCTTTCTTGCCCAGTAGCAGCAGCAGCAGCCGTGGCGCGGTTGCCCAAGGGCGGGTGGAGGTTTGAGGAGAGGCGCAGCGGCGCCGGGGGCGTGCTCCGCGCATCCGCGGGCGCGGCGTTTGGACTCTGCCTCATGAGTTGCAGGGCCTCTGCGGCGGGTGCGTTCCAGTGCTTTTCATGGGCTTTTAAGGCCAGGAATTGCGGTGCCGTTTGAGGGAACGAGTTCTTCCAAAGCCTTGATGTGCCTGGCTCTCCCTTCACCCTTCCAATGGTTCTGTGCCGGCGGGCCCTAGGGCTCGGGCATCGCGGCACCTAGCACACTGTCCCACGCGGCGGGCGCGGCACGGGCACGCGTGGTGGGTGCAAGCTGTGCATGGGGCAGCGGCGCACGCGCGCGCGCCGCTGCAGGCGTTTTGTGGGGCGGCGCCAGACGCTGCAGCTGCACGGGCGGCCTGGTGGTGCTGCTCCTGCTGGCAGAAGAAGGACGCCTCCGGGGAAGGCCTGGGCAAGCTTTGGCTGGTGGCGCGGTGGGCGGCGCGGGTTGGCGCGGCTGCCCGGCGTGGCGGGTCGAGTAATCTGCTCGGCGGCAAGGAGGGAGGCTTGGGGCCTGAGGAGGCTTTAGAGGGCGTGGACGACGAAGATGGGCTCTGCATCGCAGGCAGGCAGGCAGGCAGGCGGGTGGGCGAGCGTCTGCTGCTGCGGCGCCGGGGAGGTGGTTGCGTGGGTGGTGGCGCATGCGTCAACGTGTGTAAGCGCCGGGTGCAGAGGGGTCTCCGTAGAGGGAGGAGGAGGAGGAGGAGGAGGGAGGAACAGGAGGAGGGTGGCCTGCAATAAGCGCTCGCTGCCTGCGCGCACACACGTCGTGTACACCTTTTCCCGCTGGGGCGTGGTTAGAGGAGTCTGCGCCGACGTTCTTTTCTTCTTTGAGGTGGCCTCTGTGCTCTGATCTGCATTCGCTCTGCGTGGCGGCCGCGAGGCGCTGGTCCCCCGGGGCAGGACCCCCCCGCCGGGGAGCCTCTCCAGAAGGAAGACAAGCCCCCCATCTTCCCGTGCGCATTTGTGCATCCATACCCACCACGCGCGCTGGCGTGGCAAGGGTTGCATATCGTCGTGCGACCTGTGCTGGGCCATGAGGGGGAGGCCTCGCCGGCGTGCTGCTCTGTTCCGTCCGTTCGGCGCGCTTTGGTCTACTCTTTCTTAGCTCCCTCCCCCCCCCCCTACTGCATGCGTGCATCATGGACCCACATTTTCTTCCTCCGCAGACTGTGTGAGCCTCTTGCTGCGTGCGTGCGGCCTCTGCGCTGCTCGCTTCTGCCACAAACCATGCGTGCGCGCCCTCGGCGCTGCCGCCACAGTTCTGGAACGCTCTGCCCAACACGATATAAGCGCCACTCTCTTGACCTGCAGACACTGTAAAGGCAAGAAGACACATGGGCAACGTCGTGGGGCAGCAGGATCGAGATGGTCAGCGGCGGCAAGCACCAGAGCAGCTCTTGAGGCCGCCCGACGCGAGCGACAAGCAGGGCATCGCGCTCCATGAGGCGTTTGTCGACTGCGTCAATGCGAACAAGCACCAGGTCCGTAGGTATGCGGCGCGACGCGTCGCTCGCTCTGTCGTCGCCGCGTCGTTGAGAGTTGAAGATGTCGAGATCTCTGATCCAGAGCGACATCTTCACGACGACGTGCTCGGTCGACATGGCGTCCTGGTAGTCGCCGTATTCCGCAAAGCGCCGCATGGCGTGCTGCACAGGTGGTATTCCCCACCTGTGGCGTGCTGGATTCTGTGCAGCACAGGTCCTGTTCGCCACGTGGGCTGTGACCGTCCCATGGGCTTTCTGGCGCCAGAGTGCGGGGCCCATCTTTGTGGGCAGCCTGCTGGCCATCGTTCCGGATATCCTGTGGGGTGCGTGGGCCGTGCGGTGCTCCTGCCCACAAGCACTGCACAAGGGGCCCTGACACACACGCGCGGGCGCTCCCTTGTGCGTTGCGGCGCAGCAAACTGGCGGTGCGACGAGCACTACAAGCTCTTTGCCGAGCACGTCAACCGGGAGGTGCAGCGGCAGCAGGAGCAGCAGCAGCAGCAACACCAACCCCTTCCTCAGCCAACCCCGCAACGGTGACGGCTTGCCTGGCGGTGCCTCTCCGCGGCGGACAGTTCCATCACCCCAGGGAGCTCGACTGGGCTCGCCCCTGCTGGTGAGCTAGCAGCCAGAGCCAGCCTGCCCGCGCTTGCTGCTGGGGCCAGCTGGTTGGTCCCCAACACGACCAGAGGGTCCCTACACTCTCTCGCCGCGTTCTCCCCGCAGGCACCTTTTGCACGCGCGCACCCCAAGGTCACCTGGAGCACCAAGGTCACTGCAGGCCAGCGAGCACGGTGATGGAGGGCACGAGGAAGTGCGGCGCGGCGTGCGGCGGCGTCGCCAGCGCCCGCTCCAGTGTGGTCACGCCGGTGCCGTGCGTGAGGATGGTGGTCAGCCCGCCCTCGAGCCCGAATGCTATGTCCGTGTCAACCCGATCCCCCTGCAAGGGCGCAGCAAGCAGCCCGTCCGCACGCGTCGTGGCAGCGCTGCACCGTTGAAGGGGCCTGAGGGGACGACGTGTGCGTGCGCCCGCGCAGCCCAAACTCACCACCATGGCTGTGCGTCTGGGCTCCAGCTTGTGCGTCTGAAGCAAGTGCGGGAGGAGCCACGGGCCGCCCTTGCCCACCACGACCTGCGCACACGCACCATCAAAGCATCGCCCGTTTTGCACCCGTCAGGAGGTGCAGCTGTAAAGGAGCGCCAGCAACGCCTCAGTGAAGACTCACCGGCTGGCGAGCCGCCGCCGCAGACACGGCCGCCACGATGCAGCCGGTGCCAGGCATCATGCGCAGCGCGCTGCCGCCGCCGCTGCCGCTGCTGCTGACCCCGTTGCCAGCAGGCTGGTCCTGGCCGGGGAGGCTGCTGCGACGCTGCCCAGGCAGCGGCGCGCCTGGCTGCGGCGCGTGCGGCGGCCGCCCCAGCACGTCGGCGTCGTCCGGGTTGGTCGCCACATACAGGCACCCAGGCAGCTCACGCAGGCAAGCACACACGTACACCTGCGCGCACGCGCCGCAGCGCACCCGCCACCAGTGCGCAACAGCCCCCTGCGGTCATGGAGCAGCTGCAAACAGCGCGCCACCCCAAGCCGCCTCTCACCAGCCGGCTGTAGCTGAACGCCGGGTCCCACGACACGAGCACTGCGCCAATGTCGGCGTCCAGCTGCAGAGCCATCATTTCGTCGCCCGTCGCGAGGAGGGGAGGCTGCCACGCCGACCCGCCGACCCACGGGATCCCGGCGGCGTCCAGTTCCTGCGCACGAGGGGGGAAGGAGCCAGGAGGCGCTGCCGTTCACAGGCGCGCGGTGGCAACGTGCGCGCCGCCGCCTCCGGCAGCCAGCCAGATTGAGCTTGGAGGGCGGGGCGAGCAGCGCACCTGCTCGACGCCCTCCTGTCCCAGCACCAGCACCTTGCGCCGGTCCCCCGGCGCGCCAAAGCCTTGCGATTGGAGGTACGCGGCTGCGGCGTATGACGCGCTGATGATCTGCGGGAGCAGGCAACAGGGGCGAACCACACCCTTTGGCGGCGTCCCGGCCAGAATCCAGCATGCTCTGGTGGCACTACGCCAGCTAAGGGCCGCGCCGCGCGCGCCTCGTCGACGGCGACGTCCAGCCCCAGGCTCTCAAACTTCTTTCGGTAGGCGGCGCGGCTCTTGCTGGCGTTGTTGGTGACGAAGAGAAGGCGCTTGCCGCGCTCCCGCAACCGCCGCAGCGCCTCGGGCGCGCCGGGCACTACGCGCGACCCCGTCCAGAGCACGCCTGCGCTGGCAGCAGGCCGCCGGCGGGCGTGTCGGGGTCCGCGGTGTGCGGCCCGGCGCCGCCCGGCGTAGCCGATGCAAATGCCACCTAGTTTCCTGGCCCTGCCCCTGAGCTCACCGTCGCAGTCCAGGAGAAGGCAATCCAGTGGGTCCACAGCGCGGGCGGCGGAGTGCGCATCGAGCTCCAGGAGCCTCGGCCGCTCATCGGTTGAGGTGGCGGCCATCGCACTCTGGGACGACGCTGCCAGTGTGCAGGGCCGCAGCAATCGGCGGCGCACGAGCGATGGGGCGGCTGGGTGCGGCGGGCGGCCGCCCGTGGGCCGGCTGTGGCTGTGGAGGTGGAGGTGCGGCTGCTGCGTGAAGGACATCTGAAGAAGCAATCGCCGCTTTCCTGCACAGTGCTACTGCTGCTGCTGCTGCTGCTCCCCGAGTCTGCGTCATGGAGACGGGGGGCTTGCAGGTGTGTGCAGCGCAAGCAGCGCCAAATTGACGATGGCAGCAATGTCGCTGCGTCGAATATGACAGTGCACAGAGCCCCACGGGGGGCCAAGAGGAGTGGTGCGCAACGCGCTTGACGCAAGCGACAACAACAGCAGCACCTGCAGCACCACGTCAAGGATATGCAGTGCTACGCGCCCTTGCCCTTCCAGCGGTGCAGCTGCTCTTGAACAGCAGCGGTTCTACTGTCGTGAGCGGCTGGCGCAGCAGGCATGGACCGCACGCACGCCAGCAGCAGCAGCAGCAGGGAGAGCAGGGAGGCGAGCTCCTCCTCGTACCAACGCGCTCGCCTCTATGACGACGACCATGGAGAGGTGCGCACGCGGATGTCACGGGGCGCACACACGCAGCGCACGCCGTGCGCCCACTGACACCACAACAACAACGCCACGCGCGCAGGCCACTGAGCAGCAGGAAGCGCCGCGCAGCAGCGCAGCAGCCCGCAACCGCAGGGCAGGCACGGCCCGCGCCGACCTCCGCTTCATCCCCCTGCCACTGCACGACGAGGGCCAGCTGCAAGGGCCGCCCACCACCACCGCCACCGCTAGCAGCGCGCTGCCGCCCCGCCACCGGCGCGGCGCCTCGCACTACGACCACGCCCGCGACGACAGCAACGACGGCGCAGACGGCGCAGCGGCGCCTGTGCAGCGCAGCGCCAAGAGCACGTCCTCCCGCCCCGCCCCGCTACGCGCCGGCGCATCACGCCTCTCCACGCAGGCCCACCACCAGGCCGCGCCGCTCACCAACGCCGGCGAGGCGGACCCTGGCCCTCCCGAGGGGCGCCGAGGCCCCTCCGCGTCGCGGCAGGACCCCTCCGCGTCGACAGGCGGCGCAAGGGCGTCGACGGCGGGGGGCGGCGCGACGCTGGACGGCGTGTGGCGCCCCAGCAAATTCCTCCAGCAGCAGCAGCAGGAGCAGCAGGAGCAGCAGGAGCAGCAGCAGCAGCAGGCTCCTGAGCTTGCCCAACAGCTTGCTTCGGGGCCCGCCAGTGCCGGCGGCGGCGGCGGCGGCGTGTCGGCGTTTGTGCGGGCGTCGCCCGCCGCCGTGTCCGAGGTGGTGTCCTCGCTGCACCAAGGCGTGGCGGCGGGCCTGGGCGGCGGCACGGCGGGGGCGCGGCCCGCCAGCAACCCCGGCACCACCACGTGGTTCAGCGGCGGCGGCGGCAGCGGGGTGCAGGATGCCCACCGGGCGTCGGCCGCCGGTGTGAGCAACCCTCTGGCGGCGCTGTTCCGCTCCGGCTCCGGCCACGCACTCGCCCCCGCTGCAGCCGGGGGTGCTGCGGGTGAGGGCGAGCGAACAGCCCTGCTGTCTGCGGGAGGGGCGCCCGCCAGCCACGCGGCAGACGGTGTGCGGGCCCCTGACGGCGCCAAGCCAGAGGCTGAAGGGGGCGGGCCGGGGGCGAGCGACCGAGGGATGGAGCGGGTGGGGCTGCTGGCGGGCGCCGGCGCGGCGGCGGGGGCCTCGGCGGCGGCGGTGGTGGTGGGCGGCTTGGGCGTGGAGAAGGTGCGGGGCGCCGCCGCGCCCGGCGACGACGACGACGAGCAGGTGAGGTGATGCGGGCGCCAAGTGTGTGTGGGGCTTGGTGGCGTTAACTGTGGATTGCGCGTTGTAGCAGAGGCCACGCGTCGGGGGCAGCATGTGGCATGTACGCGCCACCGTGCACACTGCGTGATGCCACGCGAGGGGCGCCACGCGCTTGCTTGCAGGAGACGTGGGTGGACCGTCTCATGGCGCACCCCACCATGGTGCGGCTGGACCGCACCTTTGACAAGGTCATGCAGTCGCAGGTACGCGCTGCAAGCGGCGCACCACGGGCGATGCCGTGCGCCCCACCAGCCGCCGCGTGCCTGCGTCCCCTCGCCGCAACTCACGCGCGCAGCGGCGGCAGGCGCACGGCAGCGCCCTGTGGCGGGTGTCGCCAGTGGTGGCGGCGCCCTCTCACGCAGGTCGCGCCGCCTGGCCCTGAGCCCGCGCCGCCCCTGCTGACGACTAGTTGCTGTCCTCCTGTGTGGCTTGCAGGTGGTGGCGGTGCTGTTTGACGTGTCGGACGTGCTCATCTTTGCGCTGGACATTTGGTCCGACATCCTCGTCATCGACGTGAGCGCGCCAGGCGGCCTTGCCGGCATTTTGCACGTGCCGCGGCGAGCCAGGGCAGCCCGCAAGAACCAGCCGGCGCTGCTTCTCCGTGGGCGTGGGTCACTCAGCGTCGCGCTCTCGCGAATCCCCGAGGTTGGCAGTCTCCCGGGTCTGTGGAGCGGCATGAGTGAACATGCGATTGGTGTTCGTCCGCAGGCCATGCACGCGAGCGGGTACTTTGGCTGGATGTGGGCCATGATTGTCTTTGTGACGTGGCACTTCGTCCTGATGGCCATCCTCGTGTCCATGTTCTTCCGCCGCACCGCCACCAAGTGCGTGAGGCGCGGGGCAGGGTTGGCGGGAAGGCGATGCACACAGCCAAGCACAAAGCCCTGCGCGCCGTCGCAAGCGCTCCGCTGCGCGCCGCACGCTTCTCCCTCCTCCTGCGCCGCAGGTGGCACTTCATGGGCATCAGCAGCGACGTGTTCAGGGCGGGCCTCTGGGTCTTTGCCATCCCCGTCTTTGTCCCGGTCGTGCTGGTGAGGGCGCGCGTGCCTTGCCTCTGCGTCCCCTGCATGCCGGCAAACGCCTGCGCCCTGTGGATGATGGGGACGCACACCCAGCATCCGATTGGTCACCGTGCGCGTGGCGTGGTGGCTCCAGCGTTCCTCGCGTCATCCCGCACGCTGTGCAAGCGCATCGCCTGCCCAGCCGGCCAGAAACTGGCATACCTGAACAATCATCTCTAGCTTGTCCAGGTCCTTGACCACCTTCCCCTCGGGCGTGCTGCCCTCCTCGTGTTCTCGTGCCACAGCTCGGCCACCTCCCTGGATCTGCTGGATGCTCGACGTGACGGAGACGCGTGGCTCCACTCCGTCACTCCGCTGCACCTGCGCAAACTCTTGCTCCACTTGGTTTGTGCAGATGCTGGACATGACGATGCTCTTCACGTCGGTGCTGCCCATACTCGCCCCCACGGTGCTGGCCTCCTTCTCCTCCTTCATGAGCAACTACTCCTTCTCACGCCTCTTCATCGAGTTTGTCTTCGAGAGCGTCCCGCAGACCATCCTGCAGGTCAGCTGCCGCGCCCGGCCAACTTCCAGGACCGCCTCCCACGCACCTCCCATGCCCGCACTCATCCCCCGAACTGCAGTCTGCAGGCATGGCCAAGGGCGGTAGAGCACATGCACGCGTGGCGGCGGATGCCCATGCGTTGCCCCTGCCTTCAGACCTACATTTACTACCACCTGGTGGCCATTGCCAACGAGGCGGCCTCGCACCCCCCAGAGGGCCCGCTGCCACCCTTCCCGGTGCCCGCCACGCCGCACGCCACGCACCACCCAGCTCCGCCCGACGCCTGGCGCCCCGCCGTGAGTCCGACCAGCATCTCCCCCCCCCCCCCCCCCCCCCCCCCCCGCCCCTCCCTGCAGCCGGTATGCTGCGCGGCGTCGCAGGGCGCCCGGCCATTCTCCTTGCGTGGCTGCCGTGTCCTGTTCCCTGGCAGGTGCTGAGCACCTCGGAGGCGGCTCAGCGCGCCGTCGTCATCTCTCTCGTCATCTCCTCGCTCAACGTGCTCAAGTTCTCCTTCAAGCTCTACAAAGCGCGTGCACAACTTGACAGCCGACTGACTGTACCTGCTGTGTGGCTGGCGCACCAGCGGGCTCCACGGCAGGTGGAGGGCGGGCTCGCACGGCGCGCCCCCAGCCTTCGTGTGCCGCCACGTGCGCATTCCCGCCCGCCCGCAGGCTGCCCGAGACGCCGGCTTGCCCCTGACCCAGTACGCGAAGTACCTGGCCCTCCTCAAGGTGAGCCAGATCAGCCCGCCCACGTTCGCATGTGACCGAACGCTATCGACCTCAACCATGGCATGCTCCATGGCGTCGGCGCCGCGCCTCACCTGGTTGGCTGCTGCGCGCGGCAGGGCAACTACGAGTGTGCGCCGGCCACCATGCTCCAGGTCATTCAGCAGTGCTGCAGCCTCAAGGTGCGCCGCCGCCGCCGTTGGCCGCCCCCGCGTCGCGCCTCCTCCTCATCTTGCCGCACCGGCGGGCACGACGTGGAGTCACTCGCTCGCGTCTACACAAGCGCGCAGCAGCAGGCGCCACCCCCCCAAGAGCGCCGTGACCTTGTGTGCGCCGCCCTGACCCCGTGTACTTGCCTCCGACAGGCCGGCAAGTTTGTGCTCAACGGGTTCCCGCTGCACCGGGACAAGGCGCGCTTTGGGCCGGCGCAGCAGGTGCGGGAACGTGGGCAGGGCAGCGCCTGCCCCGCGCCGCCACCTGCAGCGCGCTGCATGCAGAAACATGACTTAGAAGAACTCACGGTGGTGCGGTCGCCGCCGAAATCTGCTGCCTCGCGTGCTCCGCCCGCCCGCCTCGCGCGCCGCCCCAGGCCTACATCCTGCTAAACTCGTTCCAGCGCGTGGAGGGCCGCAAGTCCGTCACCAGCTGGACGTGCGCCGGCTGCCCCCTCGCCAGCATCAACAGGCGCGCCGCCTCCCTTGCTCCCTCCGCCTCCCTCGATGCAGACATCTGCTTCCCAGCCTTGGGACCTCCTCCCGTAGCAGAGCGCGCTGCTCCAGGACTAGCGCTCAGGCGCCCCTGCGCATCTTGCCACCTTCCCGCTGGCTGGCTGCAGGATTCTGGAGGCGGGGCTCAAGTCCTTCCGCCACCTGGAGGCGCTCGAGGTGGCCGAGTGCGCCGTGCGCGGCGACACGCTGCAGCCCGTGCTCAGGGCCATCAAGAAGCACCCGAGGCTCGTCAAGGTGAGCGCCCGGCGCGGCGTTCTTGGCCACGCACGCCGTGGACGCACGCCTTGGACGCACGCCTTGGACGCACGCCTTGGCCGCTGACGCATGGCGCGGCGTGCCGTCGACGGCAACCTGTGCCTGCCTGGATACTGGCGGTTCATCTGGACGGGACTGCCGCTGGAGTTCCCCCTAGCAGTCGCTGTCTGGTGCCCGTTGAGGCGTCCACTCGGATTGCTGACGTCGTCTTGCAGAGGCCGTGCTCCTAGCTCACGTGCTGCGTGCATGCTTGGCCGCGCCCTGCCACGCGTGTGCACGACGTGCCTCAGGTCAAGCTGGTGCAGATGGGCATCCTCAAAAAGTACCGCAACACCAAGCGCGACGCCTGGGCGCGGGTGCTCCGGCCGCAGCTTGGCCTCACGCACTTTGCCGTGTGCACCGCCTGGTGGGGCGACGTGCTCATGACGGTGCGTGCGTCCCGGCGTTTTCTTTTGGCCACATCCCAAAGCTTGGCGCCTCACCCTCTGGGGCAGGGCAGGGCCAGGACTGCGGCGCAGTTGCGCCAACCCTGTCCTGAATGCACGCCACGCAGCCAGCGTGGGGGTGCTGATTAGGCGCCTGCGTGCTTGCCGTGCGCTGAGCGGGCGCAGGCGGCGGCCGAGCACCTGTCCACGCACCCGACCCTAGAGTCCCTCGCCATTGAGTACCCGGTGCGCGCTGCACTGCAGTCAGCTCCGTTCCTGCTCCTGGCTCGGCACGGCCGCAGCACACGGGTGCTGAGGCAGTGCCTGCGGCTGCACGGGGCAAGGGCGCAGTCGCAGGTGGTGGCTTGCACGCACCCACAGCGTCGCCGGGACACGCTGCTTGTGCTGTGCCCAAGCGTGCCAGCGCAGGTGCTCAGGGCTGAGGACGAGGAGGACAGAAAGGCCCGAAACCCCTTTGCAGGTAGGGAGCAAGCCGCCAGCCCAAACACATTTCCTGCTCCTGCACCGCACCTGCAAGCGTTGCGTGGCTGCGTGGGAACGACCCAATGCACGGCTCTGGCACTGGCTGCTCCCTTGTGCTCGCGTGGCAGGGGCCAGCCAGTCCATCCTGGCGGCGCTCGAGGCGGGAGGCGGCGGCGTGGTGGGCGCCGCCGCCGGGGGCGCCGCCGCCGCCGCCACCGCCATGGGCATCGCCCTGTCTGCCGCCGGCGAGCTGCTCCTCGAGGCCACCACCACACTCAAGGGGATCGCTGGTCTGGGCGGCAAGAACCGGGTGCGGGCAGCGTGCGCGCGGTGCACGCTGTCAGGTCTTTGCGACTCGTCAGACGCAGCACGCGACCTGTTGCGCTGCACCCACGACCCCGTCGCACTGCACCTAGGCGTCCCTGGGAGGATGCGGCGGAGGGCGCTGCGCAGGAAGACGCGTGCTGTGGCGCTCGCCGTCAGCGAATGGTGTGGCTGGTGGTGGCGCCGCAGGGGCCCCTGGTGAGCAACACGTACGTGCTGGCGACGGCAAGCGTCATCCGCCTGGCGCCGGCGCTGCGCTCGCTGGCGCTGCACCGCCACGTGTTCAACGAGCAAGGCATGGCCGTCCTCGCCGCCGCGCTCAAGGTGCGCTTCTCTCCCCCTCCCCCCCCCCCCCACACACCCTTGCCCCGCGCGAGGCCTCGTCGGCAGCGCTCTCTTTTTCTTTCTTGCGCCGATGCGAGTCGCATCGTCGAGTCGAGGAACGCGGCGCGTTTGCTGGCGGTGGCGCGAATGCGCAGGGGAACTCGCGCCTCACGTCGCTGAGCCTGACGGGCAGCTCGCTGGGCGGCGACCTGGGCGCCTCGGCGCTGGCGTCGGCGCTGCGCCTCAACTCGCGCCTGGGCCGCCTCTGCGTGGCCTCGTGCGGCGTGGGCGTGGACGGCCTCGCCGCGCTGCTCGGCGTGGTGGCCGAGTCCCGCAGCCTGACCGACGTCGACCTCAGGTACACGACGCACGACGGCACCGCCACGTCAGCGCCGACGCCACCACCACGCCCAAAGTTGCTTCGCGCCGCCGGCATCGCTGCGGGGACACTGGGATTTGAAAGCGCATCACGCGCTGCCTGCTCGCTGGCACGCTCGCTCGTCGGCCGCAGCGGCAACGCCGCCGACGGCACCGTCGTGTCCGCCGCCGCGCGCGCGCTGCGCCTGAGCGGCTCGCTGGCGTCGCTGAGCCTGAGCGAGTGGGGCGACGCGCTGCTGGAGGACGCCGCCGCCACGCGCGCTCTGTTCTCGGCGCTGGGCTCCAACCGCCACCTCACGCAGCTGTCGCTGGCCGGCACCTCGCTGGGGCACGCTGGCGCCGAGGCGCTGGCGCAGGCGCTGGCCGGCGGCGGGTACGGCGGGCCGGCGGGCGGCGGCGGCGCAGCGCTGGGCAGCGTGCTGCAGGAGCTGGACGTGTCCATGAGCGACAAGGTGCGCGCTGCT
>VFQP010001592.1_pt1 | contig 29574 bp, 31 predicted proteins | sample 3512351 | NCBI WGS metagenome assembly VFQP01 (sample SAMN10412372, study PRJNA504923) | tailings metagenome | isolation source: Relicate 1 Philex TSF1 revegetated site | place: Philippines: Tuba, Benguet | collected 2017-08-29
GCACCATGCGCGAGCCGAAGTCGATCTCGCCGGTGCCGGTCAACGGAATGATCTGCGGCGCCGCCACCTTGCCGATGTAGTTCGGACGCGTATTGGTACCTTCGAAATAGCCGAGTTGATCGGCCAGGTACACCAGATCGAAGGTCGGATTGTCCGGATAGCGGAAGCTGACCTTGTCGCCAACCTTCCCGACCACGGCCGGCGCCGCGGGTTGGGCAGCCTGCTTGCCGGCTTCGTCGGCACCTTTCGAGCACGCGGCCAGCAGTGAACCCATGCTGCCGGCTACCGCCAGCGAGGCCAGTTGTTTGAGCGCGCCACGGCGCGCGGGCGCAGGTAACGTTTGCGGCGTAAGGTCGGTCGAGGCCATAGTCAGATCTTCTAGTTGTGTGATGAGTGCAGTCCGGCTCGCAGTATTGCGAACCGGCGCACATCCACACAACGAAGACTTTTGACTATCGATATTGCCTCGTTGATGGTCACCTAGTCGATGCTGGCACCAGAATCGCGTACCAGCTTCGACCACTTCACGGTGTCATGGCGAATCAGGCCCGAGAACTGTTCCGGCGTCGAAGTCAGCGGCGACGCGCCAGCCTGCAGCAGCTTGTCGCGCATGGCCTTGTCCTGGGCTATGCGCGTGATTTCTCCGGACAGCTTGCCGACGATGTCGGCCGGCATACCCTTGGGACCGACCACGCCGAACCACACATCGGCTTCGTAACCGGTGATGCCGGCCTCTGCCATGGTGGGCACGTCGGGTAGCGCCGGCGAGCGCGTGGCGCTGGTCACAGCCAGTGCGCGCAATCGGCCCGCCTTCACGTGGGGCAGCGAACCAGGCAGGTTATCGAACATCAGCTGTACCTGATTAGCCAGCAGGTCGGCCATCGCCGGGCCGCTGCCCTTATAGGGCACGTGCACGATCTGCACGCCCGCCATCGACTTGAACAGTTCGCCAGACAGGTGGTTGGTGGTGCCATTGCCCGCCGAGCCCATGTTCAGTGCATTCGGGTGCGTCTTGGCGTAGTCCACCAGTTCCTTGACGTTCTTTGCCGGCACCTTGGGATTGACCACGAGGATGTTCGGCACACCGGCAAACAGCGCAACCGGCGTGAAATCCTTCTGTGCGTCGAACGGCAGGCGTTTGTAGAGCGAGCTGTTGATCGACTGCGTGCCCACCGTGCCGAACATCAGCGTATACCCGTCGGCCGGCGCCTTTGCCACCACGTCGGAACCGATGGTGCCGCCGGCGCCAGGACGGTTATCGACGATGACCTGTTGCCCAAGGGTTTCGGACAAGCGGTTGGCCAGCACGCGGCCCAGCAGGTCAGTGGTGCCGCCAGGTGGAAATGGCACTACCAGCCGGATCGGCTTGTCGGGAAAAGGCCCGGCAAAAGCCAGGGTGGTGCCAAGTGTGAGACAAACGGCAACCAGTGCATGCGCGATCGGTTTCATGGGGGCAGATCTCCGGGTCAAACATCCAATCAATCGTGGAAAAGTAAGCCGCTTGCCAGCTATGCACACAGGCTGGCGAGTTGTTCGACCGCATGCTTCATCGTGGCACGATCCGTGCCAATGCGGTTGCGCAACGTGTCGATTGCGCACCGGTCGGTAGTCAGTTCGGCAAGCTGGGTCGCCACCTGATCACGTACCAGGATTGGTGCTGGGCCACCTGCAGCCACGCGTGCCGCGACGCCCTGCTCCGGGTCCAGACAGCGCGCCACTGCCGCGGCATCGAGGTGCAACGCGCGTCCTGTGTGATGCAAGGCGGCTTTGTCGACCATCGCGCTGTCGATCTCGCACGCGGGAATATGCCGATCGAGTGCATCGCGCACCACGGCACCCACCACGTGGTGCGCGTCGCGGAACGACATGCCGGCGTCGCGCACAAGCATGTCGGCCAGATCGGTTGCCGATGAGAAGTCACGGCGCGCACGCGCCAGCATGTTGGCCCGCTGCGGCGTCGCGTTGCCAAGTACCAGCTTCAGCAGGTCGGCGCAACGCAGGCTTTCGTCGAGCGCTTCCCAGAAACCGCGCATGCTTTCACGGTTGCCATCGCCGCTGTGGGTAAAGTTGCTGCCCTTGAGCGCGGCTAGCGACGCCGTCAGCAGGCCGATCAGATGTCCGCCCTTGCCCTTCAGGTATTCGAGTACTACCGGGTTCTTCTTCTGCGGCATGATGCTCGATGTACCAGCCACGCTGTCAGGAAAATCGATCAGACCGAACTCGGGCGTCGACCAGATGTACAGGTCCTGCGCCACGCGGCCCCAGGTGACCGTGGCAATCGTGATCGCGGACAGGATCTCCCATGCAAAATCGCGTGAAGCAACTGCGTCCAGCGAATTCGGCGCGTAAGTGGAAAACCCGAGCCAGCGGGCCGTGGCCGCGCGATCGATCGGAAAGGCCGTGCCGGCCAGTGCTCCAGCACCGAGCGGGCAAGTATCGAGCTGGTCCAGCGCATGGCGAAGTCGGGCCATATCGCGCCCCATTGCTTGCGCCACGCCGGACAGGTAATAGCCGAAGGTAATCGGTTGCGCTGCCTGCAGGTGGGTGTAGCCCGGCATCACGGTATCGGCGTGGGCGCTTGCCCGTTGCAGCACCACCTCACGCGTATCGGCCAGTGCACCGATCAACGCCAGCTCGCCATCGCGGGCGCGCAGCCGGTCTTGCGTGGCCAGGATGTCGTTGCGGCTGCGTGCCACATGCAGGCGGCCGCCGGCGTCGGCTCCCGCCACTTCCATCAATCGGGCTTCGTAGTTGAAGTAGGCGTCTTCGCGTTCAGGATCAAGCGGTACGGCGTCGGGCCCTTCCTGCTCGATACGAACCAGTGCCTGCGCCAGCGTTGCCGCCACGTTGGCGGGAATCAGGTTCGCACCATGCAGCATCAGCAGGTGGGCCTGGTTGATATCGGTGAGATAGCGAAACCCGGGGCCGAACTCGCGCGCCAGGCGCGGCACATAGATATGTGCGCAGACCTCGGGGGCCGTGGTTTGCGTCAGGCGGCGGCTAACCTTCGATTCCATACAACGATCTCCTCTGTGTTGGAGACCAGTATGGGAATCTGGCGCCCATATCGTCAAATCAGTAGTTTCGTCCTGCACATACGGATTTGATATACCATCGATGCACCACTCCCGGGCACTTAATGGCACTCCATGGCCGCCGATGTACGATGAATTTCAAGCAGATCGAAGCGTTTCGTACCGTGATGCTGTCCGGCTCGATGACCGTCGCCGCCGCGCAGCTTCATACCTCACAGCCAAATATCAGCCGCGTGATATCGCAACTGGAACGTGAAAGCGGATTCAAGCTGTTCACGCGCATCGCGGGTCGACTGACTCCGACGGTAGAGGCGGAGGCATTGTTTCGCGATGTCGAGCGCGCGTTCGTGGGGCTCGACAGTCTGCAGGCTTCGGCACGTTCGATCCGGGAATCAGGCGTGGGCACATTGCGGGTGGGCACCGTTCCATCGATCGCGATGACCGTGATGCCACTGGCCATCGCGCGCTTCCGGGAGCGGCATCCCGATGTGCCGATCGCCGTGCATACCAGTGATTCGCCCACCGTGGCCAAATGGACTGCCGCGCGGTTTTGTGACTTCGGACTGGTGTCTTACCTGGCTGAGAGCGCGGGCATCCGCAACGATCCGCTGCGGCGCGAAGCAGGCGTGTGCATTGTGCCGACCGGCCACCGGCTGGCAAGGAAGCGCCGGGTGCGTGCCGAGGATCTCGCCGGAGAGCGTTTCATTTCGCTGACGCATGGTGACGGCACGCGCGCGATCGTCGATGCCGCCTTCGTGCCTGACCGCCGCGTGCTGACGCTTGAAACTCCCTATGCCGCGACCATCTGCACCATGGTCGAGATGGGGCTCGGTGTCAGCGTGGTGAACCCGGTGGTCACTCGCAGTCTCAAGCTGCCAGGCGTCAAGGTGATCCCGTTCGAGCCGGCCATTTACTTCGAAAGCTATGTGTTGCACAGCCAGCAGCACCCTGTGCCGGCGCTGGCGCAGGAATTCCTGGACTGCGTGCACCACGTCACGCGAAGCTGAGGTCGATTACCCGCGCTCTTTCTGCTCTGCGCTCGCCAGCATGGCCTGTCCGATGGCCGTGCTGCCCTGCTCCATCAGCGCGTTGCCGGCGCCGCGGATATCGCGCACCTCCTTGTTCTGGCTCAGCTTTGATTTGCCCTGCAGCCGCGTGATCTCGATCTCGATGCCGACAATGGCCTTGAGCAACATGTCGGTGAAATTGGCGGGCGCATCGGACATCTTCCACGGCCGCGGTTGCGCTGCTTCATGCCTGCGCGTCAGGCGCGCAACCACGCCGCGCACATAGCGCTCGTCATCGTGGATCGTGATTCGCCCATGCGCATGCACGACCTGGTAGTTCCACGTGGGTACCTGCTTGTGCGCTTCGTGCTTGCTTGGATACCAGGTGGGCGAGATGTACGCATCGCCTGCACGAAACACCACCATCACTTCGTCGCCATTGGCCACGTCCTGCCACACCGGGTTGGCACGCGCCACATGGGCCTTGAGCATGCCCAGTTCGCCGCGCTCGGGATCGAGTTCGAACGGGATATGGTTGGCGTCGAGGCCGCTCGCACCATGCGTGAACAAGGTGCCGAACGGGTGCTCGGCCATCAGCGCGTGCATGGTCTGCGTGCTGGCAACGTCGAAATGGGCGGGAACGTACATGACTGCTCCGGGAATTCTGGCGGACGATGGAACGGATTGTCGCGGTTAACTGGAGTAGAGTGTAGAGCCAGTTTATATGTTTTCCACCAGACCACTTTGCCATGTCCAGAACCGCCAAGGTGCCCGAGATCCCCTTTATTGGCACGCTGCAGCGCGATGCGGGCCCACTGAGCCGGCAACTGGTACAGGCCATGCGCGACGCCGTGGCACGCGGCGACCTGAAACCCGGCGAATCCCTGCCGTCCACGCGGGCGTTGGCCGAGGCGCTCGGTGTGTCGCGCGGCACGGTGGTGGATGCCTTCGAGCAACTGGTGGCGGAAGGCATTTTCGCGGCACAGCATGGTGCCGGTACGCGTGTGGCGGCAATGGCGGGGGCCCAGCCTGCGCCGCGCCGTCAGCGCAAGGTGGCCAACCTGCCACCGTCCGCGCAGTCGTTTGCAGCCATTGCAAAAGAGTTCACGGCCTTGCCGCAAGCGCCGTTCGCGGTGTCGGTTCCGGCCGGGGCCGCCGCGCCCAACGAGGCATGGCGCAAGCTCGGCAACCGTTTGCGCGCGGGCGGCCTGGCCGCACCGGCGGGCTATGGCGAACCGCAAGGTGCACTGCCATTGCGCGAGGCCATTGCCGACTATCTGCGCCGGTCACGCTCGGTCCATTGCGATGCGAACCAGATCGTCATTACCACGGGCACACAGCAAGGGTTGTTCCTGTCGTGCCAGGTCTTGCTCGACCACGCGGATGCGGTATGGGTGGAGAACCCCGCCTATCGCGGCATCACCGCCATTCTGGAAAGCATCGGCCCGCGCGAACGCATCGTACGCGTACCGGTCGATGAGGCCGGAATCGATGTCGATGCAGGCATCGCGCTTGCCCCCCATGCCCGCGCCGCGTTCGTCACGCCCTCGCATCAGTATCCGCTCGGCATGCCACTCAGCATGGCCCGCCGGAAGGCGTTGCTGGCATGGGCCGAGGCCAACCAGGCATGGGTCGTGGAAGACGACTATGACAGCGAACTGCGTTATGCCGGCCATCCCTTCCCTTCTCTGCAAGGGCTGGCGCCAGAGCGCGTGGTCTACCTTGGCACGTTCAGCAAGATCCTCTATCCGTCATTGCGACTCGGCTATGCGGTGGTACCCGATGCATTGGTAGACGCCTATCTTGGCGCCCGCATCCTGATGGATCGCCATCCACCAACCGCGGATCAGCATGTGCTGGCCGCATTTATCGACGAAGGTCACCTGGACCGGCATATTCGTCGCGTACGCGGCGTGCATGCCGAACGGCGCGCATTCGTGATGCAGACCCTCGAACGCGTGATCCCTGCCGAACTGGCATGGCTCCAGCCGTCGGACCAGGGCATGCACCTGGTGCTCTGGCTGGCGCCAGGCATCGACGATCGGCAGGTTGCAAAAGCAGCCGCCGACGTTGGCGTTGCGGTGCGCGCGGTATCGCCGATGTACGCGGACGGGAAAGGCCCGGCGGGGTTGATACTGGGCTTTGGCGGGTTCGCGGATCGGGAGAGCGAGGTGGCTGCGGAGAGATTGGGTGGGGTTATCGTTGTTGCCGACAGAACACCAATGCGCTGAACTTCATGGGTTGCCGCAACCTGATTCCACCGCAGGACCTTACGTCGACTCGCGCTCGACGATGCGGAAACCCATGTCGATGACTGATTCGGGGACCGCTTCGCCTCGGCAGCGCTCCAGCAGCAGCCGTGCGGCGGTCTTGCCGATCATTGCGCCGTCGATCTGCACCGTGGTCAGCGATGGCGCCATATCCGCGGCAAAATCGGCGTCGCCGAAACCACAGATCGCCAGGTCTTCGGGAATGCGTAAGCCGCGTGCCCTGGCTTCTTCGATCACGCCTTGCGCAAGCTGGTCCGAACTGCAGAAGATGGCCTCGATGCCGGGGTCCTGTGCCAGCAGATCGCGCAGGGCCTGGCGGCCAAGCCCGAGGCTGCTTGGCGATGGCACGCGGGCGGTGGGCACGGCATGGCCCAGCGTCGACAGAAAACCTTCCGACCGGACGGCCGCGCGTTGATCGTCGCCAGTCGCAATGCCAAAGCGCCGCCAGCCCTTGTTAAGGAAATAGCCGGCCACGGCACTGCCCACTTTCAGGTGCGAGAACCCGACCACCATGTCGACCGGGCGATCACTGAGGTCCCAGGTCTCCACCACTGGAATCCCCGAGCGGCGCAACTGGTCGCGCGCAGCCTGCGAGTGCACGAGTCCAGTAACGACGATGCCGTCGGGGCGCCGGCTGATCATGGTGCTGAGCAGCGCCTCTTCGCGGGCATGGTCATAGCCGGTCTGCCCCAGGATCAACTGGTATCCGGCAGCGTCGAGCGCATCGGTCAATGCCTTGACGGTCGGGATGAACTGCGCCACCGCGATGTTCGGCACAAGTGCCGCCACGGTCAGGCTACGGCGCGACTTGAGTCCGCCAGCGAGCAGGTTCGGGATATAGCCGGTGGCCTCCACGGCCTGCTGTACGCGGGCGATGGTCTTGGCCGAGACCAGGCCCGGGTTGCTGAGCGCGCGCGACGCAGTGATCAGCGAGACCCCTGCTTCGCGTGCCACATCGTGCAGCGTGACGGACTTGCGCCCGGATGAATCGGACATGCCAACTCTGGAAAATTAGGAATCGGTGCGGGTAAACGACTACGCGATGTGCCGCCGCAGCAGTTGACCAGCCAAAATGACAACGTTAGCATTCATCCCAGTTGCTGTGCGAGGCAATCGCCTTGAACCTGCAGCCCGAATGTGTTTTCGTTGCCGTTGAGCGCCGTTATTGTGTACAGAAGCGCTGCGGCCCGCATTATAGCAACGCTGTCCGGCCAATTTCTGGCCGTTTTTTGACAACGATGTCATACGATGTCCGAAGTCTGTGATTGTTGATTCAGGATGCCCCAGCCCATGACTACCTCGCCTTCCGCCGACGCCATTACCTCGATTCGCCTGTCGTCCTGCTACCTGCCACTGGCTACCCCGATCAGCGACGCCAAGGTGCTGACCGGTCGGCAGAAGCCGATGACCGAAGTGGCGATCCTGTTTGCCGAGATCCGCACCGCCAGCGGTCACGAAGGGCTCGGGTTCAGCTATTCGAAGCGTGCCGGTGGACCCGGCCAGTTTGCGCATGCAAAGGAAATCGCCCCCACCCTGCTAGGCGAAGATCCGAGCGACATCGCCAAGCTGTGGGACAAGCTGTGCTGGGCCGGCGCATCGGTAGGCCGTAGCGGTCTGTCGACGCAGGCCATTGGCGCCTTCGACGTGGCGTTGTGGGATTTGAAGGCGCGGCGCGCGGGACTGTCGCTGGCCAAGCTGCTGGGCTCGCACCGCGATTCCGTACGCTGCTACAACACCTCGGGCGGCTTCTTGCATACCCCGCTGGACCAACTGCTGGTCAACGCGGCAGCGTCGGTGGAACGCGGTATCGGCGGCATCAAGCTCAAGGTTGGTCAGCCGGACGGCAAGATCGACATCCAGCGCGTCTCCGCAGTACGCGAAAAGCTGGGAGATGGCGTGCCGTTGATGGTCGATGCCAACCAGCAGTGGGACCGCCCGACCGCGCAGCGCATGTGCCGGACCTTTGAAGCATTCAACCTGGTATGGATCGAGGAACCACTCGATGCCTATGACCACGAAGGCCACGCCGCGCTGGCGCAACAGTTCGACACGCCGATTGCCACGGGCGAGATGCTGACTAGCGCCGCCGAGCACTGGGACCTGATTCGTCACCGCGCAGCCGACTACCTGATGCCCGACGCACCACGCGTGGGCGGTATCACGCCGTTCCTGAAGGTATGCGCGCTGGCCGAACATGCGGGCCTGATGATTGCGCCCCACTTCGCCATGGAACTGCATGTGCATCTGGCCGCTGCATATCCGCGCGAGCCGTGGGTCGAGCATTTCGACTGGCTCGAACCGCTGTTCAACGAACGACTGGAGATCGGCAATGGCCGCATCAAGGTGCCCACCCTCCCCGGTCTGGGCCTGAGCATCAGCGAACAGGCACGTGCGTGGACGCGCGAGCAGGCCGAGTTCGGCACGCATTAAATAGTCAGATCAGATCCAATCAAACAAGAGGAGACAACCATGAAAAAGATTCTGGTATCGCTGTTGCTGGGCGCGACGATGGCAGCTGCGCAGGCGGCCTGGCCCGAGAAGCCAGTCACGCTGGTAGTACCGTTCCCGCCCGGTGGGTCCACCGACAATATCGCGCGCATTTTGAGCGCCAAGTTCCAGTCGACGTTCGGCGGCAGCTTCGTGGTGGATAACCGTCCCGGCGCGGCCGGCATGATCGGTGCTGCCGCCGTCAAGCGCGCGCCGGCCGACGGTTATACGCTGTTCGTATCGTCGCTTGGCCCGTTCGTGATCGGTCCGCACCTGACCAAGAACGCGGGCTATGATCCGACGAAGGACTTCGACTACATCAGCGTGGCGGTGCAGGCGCCCAATGTGCTGGCAGTGCCGGCCAGTTCACCGTACAAGTCGCTCCAGGATGTGATTGCGTTTGAAAAGGCCAACCCGAACAAGATGACCTTCGCGTCGGCCGGCAATGGCACCAGCGACCACCTGACCGCCGAACTGTTCTGGCAGCAGACCAATACCACTGGCCTGCATGTGCCTTACAAGGGCGGCGCCCCGGCATTGAACGACCTGCTCGGCAGCCAGGTCGATGCAACGTTCATGAACATCAACACTGCCGTGCCGCATATCAAGGCCGGCAAGCTGCGCCCGCTGGCCATCACCAGTTCAAAGCGTTCGCCAATCCTGCCGGACGTGCCGACCATGGACGAACTGGGCTACAAGGGCGTGACGGTCTACTCGTGGCAGGCCATTGCCGCACCCAAGGGGCTGCCCGCCGATATCAAGGCCAAGCTGTACAACGCCGTAGTGGCTGCGATAAACGATCCGGCGGTCAAGCCCAAGCTGCTGGAACTGGGCTTCGAGGTTGTGGCCAATACGCCGGAGCAGTTCACGGCCTTCCAGGCATCGGAGTTCCAGCGCTGGAAAAAGGTGATCCAGACTGGCAACATCACGGCGGACTAAGCGTAGACGCAGGCACGGCGCCAACAGTGTAGCGACGTCGCTACATCACTCCGGCTGGATGCCTGCGTCCTTAATGACCTTCGTCCAGCGGACGACCTCGTCATCGAAGAACTTTCTGTGGCCTGCAGGGGAGAGGCGATCGTCGGAGATGACCGTGATGCCGAGCGCCTCCTCGCGCTGGATCAAGCCAGGGTCCTTCAGCGCGGCGCGAAGCGCCTTGTTGATTTTCTCGAGCACCGCCGGCGGCGTGGCTTGGGGCGCATAGAGGCCATGCCATACCGTGAAGTTGAAGCCGGGAAGCCCCGCCTCACTAAGCGTTGGAATACCTGCCAGCGCCGGCACGGTGGAGCGCTGAGCGCTGGTGACACCATAAGCCTTCACCTTCTTGGCCTCGATCTGCGGCGTGCTGTTGGTTGCCTGCTCGCACATCAGATCCACCTGGCCACCCATGATGTCCGACATTGCCGGTGCGGTGCCCTTGTAGGGGACGAACGTCATGTCGCTCTTGAGCATGCTCTGCAGCAGCAAGCTACAAAGATGCGAAGCAGACCCCACCCCCGCATTCGCCAGATTCAGCTTCCCGCCGCTGGCGCCGATGAGCTTCCGGAGTTCCGCGAAGTTGTTCGGCGCCAGCGCCTTTTTTCCGATCAGCGTCGAAGGCGCTTCGTTGACAAGGCCAACGAAGGCCAGGTCCGATGCTTTGTATCCGAGCTTCTTGTACAGCGCGGGCGCGGTGGCCAGCCCAATATGGTGGACGAGCAGCGTATAGCCGTCAGGCGCGGCGCGAGCCACTCGTGCCGTGCCGATGGTGCCACCCGCGCCTGCCGTATTTTCGACGACCACGGTAGTGCCAAGCGTCTTGCGCAGCGCTTCGGCAACGTCGCGCGCAATCTTGTCGCTCGGGCCACCGGCCACGAACGGGACAACCAGGGTGACAGGCTTTTCTGGATACTCGGCGCAGGCTTGACCCGCTCCGAGCATCAGGCCACTGATAAGGCAAAGGGTTGCGGCCCGTGCGGCCGCTTGTCTGATCCACATGGTTGTCTCCGTTTGTGTTTTTTTGGTTTCTGCCGGTTATGCCGACAGTTGCTGCATCACGCTGTAAAGGTCCGACTTGCCTTCGAAGCCGATACCCGGCAGGTCCGGCATCGTGAGGTAGCCCTTCTCCACCTTGACGCCGTCGGGGAAGCCACCGAACGGCTGGAAGAGATCGGGATAGCTTTCGTTGCCCCCCAGGCCGAGGCCGGCCGCGATGTTCAGCGACATCTGGTGGCCGCCGTGCGGGATGCAGCGGCGCGCCGACCAGCCGTGCTCCTTGAGCATGTCGAGCGTGCGAAGGTATTCAACCAGCCCGTAGCTCAGTGCGCAGTCGAACTGGAGCCAGTCGCGGTCCGGGCGCATGCCGCCATAGCGGATGAGGTTGCGGGCGTCCTGCATCGAGAACAGATCCTCGCCGGTCGCCATCGGCTTGTCGTAGTAGTTGCGCAGTGTGGCCTGCAATTCGAAATCCAGCGGGTCGCCCGGCTCTTCGTACCAGAAGAGGTCGTACTGCGAGAGCGCCTTCGCATACTGGATCGCTGTATCGAGGTCGAACCGGCCGTTGGCGTCGACCGCGAGCTTCTGCCCGTCCTGCAACACGCTCAGGATGGAGTCGATACGACGCAGGTCTTCGTCGAGCGAAGCGCCGCCAATCTTTTTCTTGACCACCGTATAGCCGCGGTCGATGTAGCTGCGCATCTCGTCCTTCAGCTTGCCGTGATCCTGGCCCGGGTAGTAGTAGCCGCCCGCCGCGTAGACGAACACCTTGCGGTCCGCCTGGCCATTGCCGTATCGGTCAGCCAGCAGTTGGAACAACGGCTTGCCCTCGATCTTGGCCACGGCATCCCAGATTGCCATGTCGATCGTTCCGATGGCGACGGATCGCTCGCCGTGGCCGCCGGGCTTCTCGTTCTTGAACATGGTGTCCCAGACCTTGTGCGGATCCAGGTTGCTTCCGGTGCTGTCGACGAGCAATTCCGGATCGGCTTCCATAATCCGGGGAATGAACCTCTCGCGCATCAGGGTGCCCTGTCCATAGCGACCGTTGGAATTGAAGCCATAACCCACCACCGGCTTCCCGTCGCGGATCACGTCGGTGACTACGGCGACCAGGCTGAGGGTCATCTTGCTGAAGTCGATGTAGGCGTTGCGGATGGGCGAGCTGATAGGGAAGGTCTTCTCGCGGATTTCTACGATTCTCACAATGTGTCTCCTGATACACGGACGCTCACGCCCATCGGCGTGGTAGTGCGTAGCATAGGGGCGGGAGACTGTTCTAGAATTGAATCAGAGTGACAACATTATTAACCCTGAGTGAAAGCCGATCTTGCCTCCGAACTTGAGTTCTTCGTCCTCGTCGCCAAGCTGGGCACGCTCTCCGGGGCCGCGCGCGAACTCGACCTGACACCTCCCGCCGCTACCAAGCGCCTTGCGCAAATGGAGAGCCGCCTGGGTGTGCGCCTCGTCAACAGAACCACGCGAAGTATCAGCCTGACGACTGAAGGCGAGACCTATCTGTCTTACGCGACCAGGATCCTGGCGGACCTTCAGGAGATGCAGAATGTCGTCTCGAGCAGTGGCTCGGAGCCGAGGGGGCTATTGCGGGTGAACGCGACGCTCGGCTTCGGTCGAACGACGATAGCGCCTCTCGTTTCCGAATTCGCAAAGCGGTACACCCATGTCGAAGTCCAACTGGAAGTGACAGACCGGCCGGTGGACCTGGTTGAAAGCGGGATCGACCTGGCGATCCGATTCGGCTCCCTCCCCGACCGCCGGCTCTCTGCCCGCCGCATCCTGTCAAACCGGAGGTTTATTTGCGCGTCGCCGGGATACCTGGAGCGGTTCGGCACCCCCAGAACGCTTGCCGACCTCGCGCACCATCGCTGCATCATCCATCGACAGAACGACAGTGCCTACGGCGTCTGGCGCTTTGAACACGGTGACCATCACGAGACCGTCAAGGTCGATGGCGCCTTGTCCAGCAACGATGGAGACATCGTCCTGGGATGGGCTCTCGACGGCCATGGCATCTTGATTCGCTCCGAGTGGGATCTGGCCAAGTATGTGGAAAGCGGCCGCCTGAGAATTCTGCTGCCGGAGTACAAGCTGCCATCCGCCGATTTGTTCGTGTATTACTCGCAGCGACGAAACCAGACCGCGCGAGCACGCGCCTTCATCGATTTCCTTACCGAGAAGCTCAAGGCTAGCGGCATCAAGAAGAAGCCCAAGCCCGACCTTACGCGTTGAGATCCTCCTTCATAGCGCTTCACGCAGGCGAATGCAGTCCGTTCAGACCGCGAGAGCGGGCAACCAGCCGCATGGAGAGCTGCTGCCGGCGACCGTCTCCCGCGTAGTTCGCTTTCCAAGCGGAGCTTATGCGCCCTTTCGCCAGGCGGACAGACCCAGAAGGTCCAGCGTCGTACGGCCCTTCGTCAGTTCGTCCATGATGCTCGCTTCCTTGTCGAAGCGGGCCTGGCCGTTATCCAGCGTTGCATTGACGTGCGCGGCGGGGATAACCACCACGCCATCATCGTCCGCGACCACGAGGTCGCCGGTCGCAACCGGCGTGCCAGTGAAGCTCAGAGGTTGGCCGACCGACGGCACGCTGGCCTTGATGGTGCCGCGTACCGAGATGCTACGGGAGAACACGGGGAAACGACGGGCGGTCAGTGCCGCGATATCGCGGACACCCCCATCGATGACCAGGCCCACGACGCCAGCCGCCTCGGCGGCCACCGTCAGAACCTCACCCCAGTAGCCGGCCACGAAGCCGCCTGTCTTCACGACCAGCACGCTACCGCGCGGCACCTTCTCCATGGCCACGTGAATGGCCAGGTTATCACCCGGCGAGCATTCGAGCGGATATGCAGGGCCGGCCACGGAGGCTCCTGGCCAGATCGTGCGGACCAGCGGGTCGACGGAAGTCGTGGCGATGCCGGAGGCTTCGAACAGCGTCGAAGTACCCAGCTTGCGCGCCTGCTCCAGCTGAGCGGCACTATAGGGATTTTGCGGTGCGGACATCATGCCTTCCTTTGCAGCGTGTGGTAGCCCAGTGCTTCACGCGCCTGGCCGAGGGTCTTGCCTTGAGCGATTTGTTCGCGAATCTTCGATTCCACGCCTTCGATACTGCGAGCGACGTCCGCGACTTCACGGGCGCGACCGCGCGGGACCACAACCACGCCATTGGCGTCGGCGACGACGATATCGCGTGCGGCGACGCGAGCGGTGCCGATGGACACCGGCACGTTCACGCCTTCGACCTGGACACGGTCCTTGCCGGTGCGCATGAAGCGGCCACGCGTGAACAGCGGATAGTTGTCGCCCAACGCCTTCGATACGTCGCGGCACACGCCGTCGATGACGGTGGCACGAATGCGACGCAGACCGGCGTATTGGGTCATGATGTCGCCCCAGACGGTGCAGTCGGTGCGGCCATCGTTGTCCAGCACGACGATGTCGCCTTCCGCCACGTCATCGATAAAATCGCCCACCGAGCCGGCCGGGGTCGTCGCCGAAACATACTTGACGGTGAAAGCCGGGCCAATGATGGTGCCCTTGTAGTTGTCCAGCGGAGCAATGCCGAGGCACTGGCCAGGCAGCCCCAGCTTGTCCATGGCATCCGACACGCCCGGCGTGTCCAGACCTTCGAACAGAGCAATCAGCTCCTTGTCTTCTGCGTTCATGGCGGATGCGCTCATTTTTTGTCCCGTTGATTGATAGCTTCAAATTCCTTGTCATGCATGACTTCGGCAACCGAGCGACCAGCGCGCACAGCTTCCACCATGCCGTCCTGGCGGCGGGCGATACGCTCGCCCATGTCGAGCACTTCCTCGATGCGTGCAGCCGGCACGAAGACCGTGCCGCAGCAGTCAGCGATGACGTAGTCATCTTCATGCACGGTCACACCACGAACTTCCACGGGCTCGCCCGAGCCGGTCTGGATGACACGGTTGCGCGCGCTAATCATCGTGATACCGCGGCCATACACCGGGTAGCCAATCGATTCGCTGCCCTCGATGTCACGGCTGAAACCATCAATGACCGAGCCGCGGACCTTCTTCGACACGGCCGCGTTGGCGAGGATGTCGCCCCAGCAGGAAATGCCGTCGATGCCGCCCGAAATCACGAGGATGCGGTCGTCTGTCGTCACCGCGTCGATGACCGGGGAAATCAGGTGGACCGTCGGCATTGCGTCGGCCTTCGGGCCGAGCTGAATCGTGCTGGCACGGCCGACAATCTTCGGGCAGTCCCACAGCGGACGCAGGCCATGCGTGGCGCCGGGCAACCCCAAAAAGTCGAGTGCGTCGGAGACGGTATTGGTGTCGAGCCGCGCAAGGCGCTCGAGCAAGGAAGGGTTGTTCTTCACGTTCGTTCCTCTATTGATTAGCAGTTCCAGGTAGTTGTTCTTCCCTGGGGACACAATGCCCATTTGCAGTGCCGTTCCTTTAGCGCCAGAGCTTCAGTGCGGAAGGCGCCGCATCCATTTGCAGTCGCTCGCCGCTATCGGCCAGCGTTCCGCTCGTGTTGCGATAGAGTCGGATTTGCCGGTTGGCTGCGTCTTGCACCAGCACGGCGCTCCCGTCCGGCGAGAAGGCATGGCCCTGTAGCCATTGCCCGCCGACGACCTGTGCCGTCGGACGCAGGCGGTTGTCATCGATGCTGAACAAGCGGTAGCGCGCAGTACCGTGGAAAGGTGAGTTCTGCGGCTTGTTGCTGCCGTCAATGACCGTCACGCCAAGCGACCGGCTGTCGGGGGAGAAGAAGATGCCTTCCGGTGTCTGACCGACCGTCACGGTGTCGACCACTCGCGGCTGTTTGGCACGCAGGTCAATCAGGCTGACGGTGTCCGCATCGCCCTGGCCGCCACCAAGATTGGTCACCGCCGCCCATGAGCCATCGGGAGAGATGTCCAGTCCATAGGGGCGAAGGCCGGCGTAGACCTCGCGCTGCTCAAGCGTGACCGAGCGGCCATCGACTGCGAGAAGACTGACGCGGTTGTCACCATCCCGGCTAACCAGGGCACGACGGCCGTCCGGGGTAAATGCCACGTGTGCCGGTCCGGCCTTTTCACCCAGTTGCACCTTGCCAACGACCTCGACCTTCTCGCCATCGATGGCGAGGACCGATACCGAGCCTTCAGTGCGATTGGCCACAAGTGCCAGATTGCCCGTTCGGTTGATGGAGATGCCCGAGGCGCCGGCGCCAGTGTGGACGCTGCCAACGACGCGCAGAGTCGTAGCGCCACTCGGGTCGAGCGCCACGATGGACACCAGGTCGTAGGTCACCACTTTCGATGCATCAGCCGGGTCACGACGGGTCGACGCGCTGACCAGTGCCATACGCCCGCCGGGGGCGATGGCAATGGAGCTCGGCGGCCCCACCAGTGACGTCGGCATGGCCACTTGCTGCGCCACCCGTAAATGCCCGTCGGACAGCTCGATGACGGCCAGGGAGTCGTCTGCCTTCCGAACAACCGGCTTGCCATCGGCCAGGCCTGCGCGGCCATCCTGCACCGACAGGTAGTACGAAGACTGCTTCGGTACCGACTGCGTATTGGCACAGGCTGCCAGGGCCGCTACTGCAGCCGCAAACAGGGAATAGCGCAGGGACAGCATCGAGACGTTGGACATGTTGGTCGCCTTCGCGTTATTCGATGCTGGCACCAGACAGCTTGACGAGCTTGCCCCACTTGTCGATTTCCGAATCGACAATCTTCTTGAACTCAGCCGGCTTGTTGCCTACCGGGGTGGAGCCCTGGTCCGTCAGGTTCTTGCGCAGTGCCGGGTCTTGCAGCACCTTTTGAATGCCAGCGGCCAGCTTGTCAACGACCGGCTGCGGCGTATTGGCCGGAGCGAACACACCGTTCCACAGCGTCACCTCGAAGCCCGGCAACGATTCCGAAATGGCAGGCACGTTGGGCAAGCGTGCCGAGCGGGTCTTCGTCGTTACCCCCAGCGGCCGCAGCTTGCCGCTGTCGATAAACGGCAGGATTTCGACCATCGGCGCGAACACGGCCTGAATCTGACCGCCAATCACGTCGGCATTGGCCGGTGCACCACCCTTGTATGGGACGTGCAGCATGTCGCCGTGCGACATGCTATTGAATAGTGCGCCCGACAGATGCGATGCGGTGCCATTGCCAGCCGAGCCGTACGTAATTGGCCCTTTCTTCTTCTGCACATAGTCGATGAAATCGGGCAGCGTCTTCGCGGGAACGTTGTTGTTCACCACCAGCACATTCGGAATCAGGGCAACCTGGGAGATAGGTGTCAGGTCCTTGCGCAGGTCGAATCCCATGCTCTTGTACAGCGTCACATTGGTGGCAATCGTGCTCGTTGCCATCAGCAACGTGTAGCCGTCCGGATTCGCTTTTGCGACGTATGCCGAGCCAATGTTGCCGCCAGCACCCGCGCGGTTTTCCACGATAATCTGCTGCTTGATTTCCTTGCCGAGCTTTTCGGCCAGAAGGCGTGCGGTCGAGTCGGTGCTGCCGCCGGCAGCAAGAGGAACGACCAGCGTGATGGGCTTCTGAGCGGGCCATTCGCTGGCATTTGCGGCAAGGCTTGCAATCGCCGCGCAAGCGGCGACAGCGACGTGGAAGAAACGTCGGGTCATGGTTGTCTCCATTGGTGGTTTTCTTTACGGATGCGCTGAGGGTTCAGCGCATCCGGAAATCGGCTTTATTGCCCGCCCATCGCTTGTTATTGGGGGTCGCGATGGTGCTTAAGACTGCTGAGCGTTCGGACTGCTCCTACTCGCGTTCGCTGGTCACAGAGACCGTGCCTGCGTCGGCATCGAGTTCGATGTAGTCACCCGTCGCAATCGCCGTCGTGGGGTTCTGGTCCAGACCGGCCACGACTGGAATACTTCCGATAATCGCGCCAATCGTCGTGATGGGCTCGGGGTCCACCTGGATGAAGGCCACAGGTGCAGTACCGCGCGAAACCATGTCGTAGATCTTGTACGAGCCGCCGGTGGAACCCTTGCCGGTGCGGAACACGAGCACCTTGCCAGCGACGTTCACGCCCTCGAGCTCGTGCCCGGGTTCCGTGACGATGCCCGTCATGTTGTCGACACCGCCGTTGAAGCTGATGGCTTCGCTCGTCACTACGGCTTCGCCCTTGGCCTTGCCCGTGACAATTTTGCGGCCCTGCAGGACAAATTTCGTGGTCGTCATGATGCTTAGCTCCAGACGCCAGCGACAGCGGCGTTCATGACTCGTTGCAGATTCCCGTAGTGCGTGGGCAGGCCAAACTGGCCCGGCGCATAGAACGCCATCTTTGCGGAGTTGGTGGTGAGCGTCTTGTAGCCCTTCGTCGGTGCAATCACGCGGCTGCGGGCCAGGAACGGGCAGGTCTCGCGCACCACGACGCCGCCGGCGTCTTCGATGGTCTTGATGTAGCCCATGCGCTCTGCCATCGCATACATTGCGCCCGCCGTGGTGACCCACAGGGTGATGTCCTTGTGAACCTTCTTGCCTTCCAGCGCTTCCGCAACTTCGCGGATTTCTTGAACGGATGCGTTCGGGCAGCCGACGAGAATCCAGTCCACGTGGTCGCTCGGCTCCTTGTTCAGCGCGGCCTCAGCCTGCTCCTTCTCGGCCTGGCCGAATACCAGCACCTTTTCAGGTTGGCCACCACCGAACGCTTCCTCGAGCGTCGGGGCTTCCGGCGTTACGCCCACAGCGTGGAACATGCTCACTGCGCCCGATGCCGCCAATGCCGCGCTCAGTGCCTTGAGTTCTTCCAGGGTCGGCGTCGTCGGGATGCCAGTGAACACAGGGGTGTCCTGCCCAGCAATCTTGCCGGCGAAGTAACCGAGCGTGCCGTAGTCCGTCATATCGTTCAGTGGCACTTCGACTTTGATGAGGAACTTGCCGTAGCGGTTTTCCTTCAGGTGGAAGCCATACTCGGGCGTACGACCGGTCAGCGCCGATGCAAGACCGCTGGGACCACCTTCACGGTTCGTGCGCGCACCACAGACGGAGTTCGCGAAGACCACGGCCGAGGATTCTCCCCAGGCCATGTGCTCACCGAAACGCGGCGTGTTGCCCGTCAGGTAGGGAATGCAGGTGTTGCAGGTGTTCGCGCCCATGCCGGCATACGCATCGGTGAGTCGCGTCTGCAAGACCGCATCCGATTCGGGAATGCCGATGTCTTTCCACTGGGTCGGGTCGACGGCCGTCGGGTTGGTCGTGACGCGGGTGACGAAGGTACCGCCTTGTTTGCGGATGTCCTCCACGAAGCGCGTACCTGCCTCTTCGGCAACCAGCACGGAAGAGCCAGCCATGTGTACGTTGTTGACCGGAACGAGACGTGCGGCTCCGAAGCTCTCGCCCAAGGCGACCAGGATTTCCATGGCCTTCTTGACGGCGGGGCCCTTGTCCCCATTCAACATCTGGGTCTCTTCTTCGGTCAGCAGCATTTTGTTGTCTCCGCGGGCGCACTGGTTTGGCGTTGTCGTCCACCGCTATCGATGGACTGTGTGTGCTCGTATTCTGGTACTCGACCCACGCCAAAAAAAGCGATAAATTGGAATTGATATACATTCCAAAAAACGATGTATTGAGTGGAAAGATGACCATGGGAGTAACGTTCAAGCAGCTCGAAGCCATATATTGGGTTGTACATCTTGGTGGCTTCGCTCAGGCGGCCAACAAGATGAACACAACCCAGTCGGCCGTATCCAAACGGGTTCAGGAGTTGGAGGCGCTCTTTGATACGCCGCTGTTTGACCGTTCTATGCGATCGGCGCGGCTGACCGAGAAGGGTGAAGAGATGTTCCTGCTCGCCAAGCGGTTGCTTGAGCAGCGTGATACCGCTGTCGAGCAGTTTCAGCGTCCAGAAGTCATTGAACGCCACGTTCGGATCGGGGTCACGGAACTGACAGCCATGACATGGTTACCCCGCTGGGTCAGTGCGATCCAGCAGAAATATCCGAAGGTCGTTATCGAGCCTCACGTCGATGTCAGCGTGATGCTGCGGGACATGCTGCTTGCCGACGAAGTGGATCTCATGATCGCACCGGATGTCTTCGACGACCAACGCTTCATTTCCACTAAGGTCGGCATGGTAGAGAACGCCTGGATGTGCAAGCCAGGATTGGTGCAGCACCGGAAGCGCTACCGGATGGACGAACTGGCTGGGCATCGGCTGTTGGCTCAGGACAGCAGATCCGGAACGGGGCAGCTCTACAGCAAGTGGTTGCGGATGCAGGGCGTGCAGTGCGACAACGCGCTATATAGCAACAGCGTCGTCGCGATCATCGGGCTGACTGTGTCCGGCATGGGGATCAGCTACCTTCCAAGACAATGCCTCGCACCCATGGTCGATGCCGGAGCGCTTGAGGTACTTCAGGTCACCCCCAGCTTGCCGCCAGCAAACTATGCAGCGATCTGCAAGAGCGACAGGAAGAGCATCTTGATCGGGTCAATTGCCGAACTTGCACGGGAAACTTGTGATTTCAGTCGCATGTTTCAGACTGAGTAGTCGACTACGCGAGACCTGGAACTGGATCCCGCCTGGACCGACCTCGACGGCGGCGCTTCGCATCGGCCACGCCAGGGCCTTCGAGATGTGTGCCCTGGGGGATCCGGTCAACGCGCAGACCGCGCTGGCCTGGGGCATTGCCAACAAGGTGTGCGCCAATGACCGGCAAGCCTGCCGGTTCGCTGAGCGCCATGAAGGCGCTGATGCGCCAGGCCGAGATGCTGGTGACGCAGATGGATACCGAGAGCGCAAAATGTTCCAGGAGCGGCTGACGAGCGCGGAAGCCCGCGAGGCATTCGCAGCGTTTGCGGAAAAGCGCAAGCCGGACTTTTCGAAGACCAGGCAGCACTAGGCCGCATCGTGCTGCCCAGCCTTGATCAGGCCAGGCGTCGCCTAGTCGTGGCCTACATCGCCTTCACCGGCGACCGGAAACCTGGTCTGCAGGCTGGTCAGCCACCTAGCCACCACATCGATCTCGGCTTCGGTAAAGCCTTCGGTCAGCCTGGCGTTGAGATCCGTCATGCCAGCCTTGGAGCGCTGGCGGGCGGAGCGCCCTGCATCCGTCAACCACAGCCGCGATGCGCGGCCATCGTTCTCGTCCGCACGCCGCTCGATCAGGCCGGCTCTTTCCGTCCGGTCAGCCAGGCCACTCATCCCCGGCGCACCCAGGTCCAGCGCGGCCGCGGCTTCGCTCATCAGCGCACCGTTGTGCGTACCCAGAAAGAACAGCAGCCCCGATTGCGCCGCCGTTACGCCACCACGGGCGGCACGCACCTGCGACCAGCGTTGCAGCCGGCGCTGCCCAACGCTCAGAAGATAGACAAGACGATGCTTCATGATCGGACCGGTGGCGTTGATTTAATTCGCGTGCGAATCCTATCACGCACCCCCAGGTTCAGGATCGCTGCACAGCGGCAGCTGCGGGCGGTGGCGCCGCGGTCGAGCCACGCACCACCAGTTCGGGCCGCAGTTCGATGACGACGCTGGCGGACTGTGGCTTGGTAATCCTGCGCAGCAGCAGCTCGGCCGCCTGTTCGCCCATATCATGCGTCGGGATGCGAATCGTGGTGAGCGGCGGGGTCAGCGCATCGACAAAAGGCATGTCGTTATGCCCTACGATGGATATGTCTTCGGGGCAACGGATGCCCCGTTCACGCAGGTAGTCGTAGCAGCCCATGGCCACGAGGTCGTTGCCGGCGGCAATGGCTGTCAGGCAGGGCAGCAATTCAAACATCTGCGCGCAGGCCTTGCGACCGGCTTCGCGTGAATAGCTCTCGGCCTCGGCAACTGCATAGTTGCCGCGACGCAGCCGATGGCGCTTGACCGCCTGAAGAAACCCCTCGCGGCGCAATTCACCGGTCGAGGTACTGGCTGGCCCCGAAATATGCCCGATGCAACGATGGCCCAGCGACACCAGGTGGTCCACCGTCAGTCCCATGGCAAGCAGACTGTCACTGACCACGCAGGACGCCCGGCCGGTATGTTCGCCGCGATTCACCATCACCACGGGGATTCCCACCTTCACGCAGTAGTCGAGCAAGGGATCATCGCGCTCAGCCGTGGCCAGGATCAGCCCTTCCACTTGCCGGGCCAGCATCTGATCGACGACAAACCGCTGGCGCGCGCGTTCGGCACCCGCGTTGACCACGATCGGTACATAGCCCTGCCCGGCCAACACTTCCTCGATGCCTGCCAGGATCGGTGGGAATACCGGGTTGGCGATATCGGGCAGGATCACGCCAACCAGCCCCGAGCGTTGCGTGCGCAGTCCGGCGGCAATCCGGTTCGGACGGAAACCGCGCGCCTCGGCAAGCTTGAGGATGCGGGTTGCAACCTCCTCGGCCACAAGGTGCCGCGTCGCAGGATTCATCACGCGCGACACGGTGGAATAGTGCACGTCGACCTCGGCGGCGAGGTCCTTGATGGTCACACGTTTGCGCTCGGACATGGGCGGCGGACGCCAGGCTGGATCATTGGAATGCGCCATTCTAGCGTCTGCCACCTTGAGGTCCGTCATTCTCCCGCGCGCACGCCCGATTGCCTGACCACCGGTGCCAGCTTGCCGATCTCGGCCTGGATGTAGCTGGCAAATTCCTGCGGCGTGCTGGCACGGGGCTCCGCGCCTTGTGCCGCCAGGCGCTCGCGTACGTCGGGCGCCGCCAGCGCATTGCCTATTTCCGCGTTAAGCGCGCTGACGATTTCCTTCGGCGTTCCGGCCGGCGCCAGAATGCCGAACCACGAATCGAACGCGTAACCGGGCAGCCCCGATTCCGCAACGGTCGGGATGTCGGGCAGCGCGGCCGCGCGTTTTGGCGTTGTCACGGCCAATGCGCGCAGCTTGCCCTGCCTGACGAATGGCATTGCCGACACGGTAGGCGCAAACATCATGTCGCCCCGGCCGGCCATCACGTCGGTCAGCGCCTCGCCGGTACCTTTGTAAGGGATGTGCGTGATGTCGATCCCGGCCTGCATCTTGAACAGTTCGCCACTCATGTGCGTGGAACTGCCGGACCCGGCCGAGTCGAAATTCAAGGCACCGGGGCGCGCCTTGGCTGCAGCCACGATGTCGCGCACGGATTTGTACGGGCTGGCTGCATTCACCACCAGTACATTGGGCACCGACGCCACCAGCGACACTGGCGCGAAATCCTTGAGCGTGTCGTAGCCGAGCTTCGGATACAGCGTGGCGTTGATGGCAGGGCCCACCGAGACCAGGATCAGTGTGTAGCCGTCGGGTGCCGCCTTGGCAACCGTAGTCCCGCCCAGTGTTCCGCCAGCGCCGGGACGGTTATCCACTATCACCTGCCAATGGCCACCCTCGCTCATCTTGCTACCGATGATGCGCGCCAGGATATCGGTGGCGCTGCCAGCGGAAAACGGCACCACCAGCCGAATCGGCTTGGCGGGATACTGGGGCTGGGCGGCTGCGGGTTGCGCCAGTCCAAGGGTCGCTGCAAACAGCGTGCATGCCAGAACGGGACGGATAAGCAATCGATTCATGTTGGTCTCCTCACGATGCGATGTCGTACATTGGCGTCAAAAGAAATGCCGCATGCCGAGTGCGAAGGTCTGCGGGTCGGCTCCGGCACTGACGCCAAGCTCGTTGATTGCAAAGTCGTAGATCGCGTTCTTCTTGTTATTGATGCGGCTGTAGTACGCAAACAGTGCGGTGCGTTTGGACAGCGGGTAGTCATAGCCCACCGTGAACTGCGTGGCACCGGTTTCCGCCCCGCTGCGGAAAAATCCCACCGTATCCGTCGATGAACCGGTGCCATTGGCTGCCAGCGCGAATCCGATGCGGAGGCTGCCGGGCCCCCACTGCTGCACCAGCGACGCGTAGTAGGCATTGCGCTGCAGGTCGCCGCTGTCGGTGCGATAGTGCAGGTGCTCGTAGAGCGCGGCCAGCCGCGTGCCTGGCAACAGCTGGTAGGCGACACCGATCTTGATGGCGTCGTCATTGCGGCCCGCGGCCTGGTAGTGCTGGTGCATTTCGTAGGCCACGGTCACATTGAGCGGGCCGCTGTCATAGATCGCCGCCGCCGAGTACAACGCGGGATTGCGCGGCACCGTGGTCTTTTCTTCGGGCAGGCCCCAGCCAAACCACACGCTGACGCCCGCCAACTGCGGCGAGCGGTATTGCAGGATGTTCTTCTGGCGGCGGTCGAACGAACTGGTGTCCTGCACGTTGTCGGAGCTGGAGGTCGAGCCGTTACCCATGAGCGCCATATACCCGGCCGTGGTTGGGTAGTACGGGTCGTATCCCGCCGTGGACTCGGTATAGGGCGTCTGCCAATGCCCCATGAACAGCAAGCCATAGTCGCCCTGCAGGCCAACGCGTGAATTGCGGCCGGCGATCTGTCCCTGGCCGGTATCGAGCGATACGTTGCTTTCGATCTGCCAGATCGCCTTGAGCGACCCGCCAAGATCCTCCTGTCCACGTAGCCCGAAGACCGAGCGGTTGTTGGTCAGCCGTGTGGTGCTGCCAAGTCGAGTGCCGTCCGTCGCGGTACTGGCGCGCGAGTACTCGATCGCCGTATTGAGCCGCCCGAAGATCGTCACGCTGTCTTCCGCCATCGCATCGGTGACGATGCCCGCGGACATGACCGCCAACGGAAGGATGTGACGTCGCCTGAAAACGCGCTGCATGAGTTGTCTCCCCTTTTTCTTGTGGTTAAAGTAATGCAAACGTTTGCAAATATCCGCCAAAAACGCGCTAGCTAACCGGCGGTTGTGGCGGATACGGCATTGCCAGCAGCAGCATGGCCGGCCGGTTGGACTCATTGCTGACCTGTCGGGCCTCGCGGGGCGCCACACGCACCGAATCGAACTGCCCCAGCGTCACGACTTCATCCGGCGTACGGATGCAGATCTCTCCTTCCAGAACGACATAGTGCTTTTCGACCGGCGAGGCATCGAGCGATGTGTGGCCACCCGGCAGGATCACCGAGACGCCGAGCCATAGCATTTCCGAAGGACCTGCCTCATGTCCCTGCAGGCGCAGGCAGTGCATGCCCTCGTGGTTTGGCGGGTGATAGGCCGGTGCCTGTGCAAATCGCGTCGTGTTCATGGCGTCAGCACCACGCGCTCGGCGGCGCCTTGCAGTACGGACCTGTAGGCATCCTTGGCGTTTGCCAGCGTGTACGTGTAGTCGGGCAGCACCGGAAATGGCTTGAGCGCACCCGAAGCGAACATCGGTGCGAGGGCATCAAAAATCGTCGCGCATGCCTGGCTGTCCATGGCAAGCGTGTCGACTCCCACGTAGGTGTGCTGACCACGATAGAACGCGAAGATGTCGAATGGCACCGGCTTCTCGATCGTCGAGATGAAAATCTGCGTGGCGCCGATGGCCATCGAGAGGTTAGCCTGCTCGAAGTATGGGCTGCCCACGGTGTTGTAGACGATGTCGGCACCATGGCCGTCGGTTTCATCGCGCACCACTTCGGATATGGTCTCGCGACTTGCATCGATCATGCGCACCGGTCCACTGGCATGGCCGCGATACGGGTCCGCACCACGCTCGACCCCGAACACGCGCGCGCCGAGCGCCGTGGCGATCTGGATCGTGGCCTGTCCCACCTTGCCGTTGCCGCCGCCGACCAGCACGATGCTGCCGGGCTTTGGCATGCCGGCGCGGCGCAGGCCCTCATATGCCGTAATGAATGGCACGCCGACTGCGCCGGCTTCCATCATGGACACCGTTGCCGGCTTGGCACGGATGGCATCGACGCCAATGCGCAGGTATTTGCCGTGCGTGCCGTCACGACGAATGCCAAGCTCGCCGCCGCTGCCCCAGACCTGCTGGCCCAGCAGTTGGCTGGGACCGTCGATCACGATGCCGGCGTAGTCCCGTCCGGGGGTACGGGGCCAGACCGCGTGCGGCATCAGACCAAGCGTGGCCTTTACATCGCTGGGGTTGACGCCGGCGCTGGCCACTTCGACGATGCATTGTCCGGCGTCAGCCTCGGGACGCGGCATGCCGATCAGCGAGAGTTCGAGCGCGTCAATGGTTGCGGCTTTCTGATGGACCTGGATGGTATTCATGATGAATGCGATAACAGATAGCGTTGGGGAAAGTTACATGGAGTTGCGTGCGCCTCGCACACCTCAGGCTTCACGCAGGCCGAGCTGCGCACGGGCCTCCGATGCCGAAGCGATATCGCCACCAAGCGACTTCACAATGTCGCGCGCCTTGGCTACCAAGGCGGCGTTGTTGGGCGCGAGCACGCCTTTCTCAAGATAGATGTTGTCTTCAAGACCCACACGCACGTGGCCACCGGCCAGCCAGGCCTGCGCCACGATCGGGAACTCGGCACGGCCGACCCCGAACGCGGACCAGTTGGCCTCGCGCGGCAGCATGTTGCGCGCATAGAAGATTGTCTCGGGCGTTGCCGCGAAACCGTACTTCACGCCGAGCACGAACGTCCAGAGGCCGGGCCCGTCGAGCACGCCTTCGCGCATGAAGTCGAGGGCCATGTTCAGGTCGCCCGAGTCGAAGATCTCCAGCTCGGGCATCACGCCTGCGCTCCGGATCACATCGGCCATCTTGCGAACATTGGCCGGCGTGTTGATGACCACATCGGCGCCCGAGTTCATGGTGTTGAGATCGAGCGAGCAGACATCGGGACGCAATGCGGCAATGTGCTCGACACGCTTGAGTGGATGCAGCAGCGTCGTGCCCGGCCCCGCGACACGCGGATCATCCTCGCCGGGTACGAAGCGACCGCCCGGCCCAGTAGTGAGGTTGATGATGAGGGAACGGTTGCGCGCGCGGATCCGGTCGATGACATCGGCGTAGTAGTCGAGGTTCATCGACGGGCGGCCGGTTTCCGGATCGCGAACGTGAATGTGCGCGGCGGCGGCTCCAGCTTCGGCGGCTTCAAGCGCGGCGTCGGCAATCTGGGCGGGCGTAACCGGCAGGCCAGGATGCTGTTCGGGCGTGACGATATTGCCCGTAACGGCGCAGGTGATGATGGTTTTTCTTGCGTGCATGGGACCAGGGAAGAGTAAAGGAGAGCTTACGAACCGGGATCGATCAGCCGAGCTGACGGCCGCCGTCGACAACAATGGTCGTACCCGTGGCGAAGCGCAGCGACGTGGCGCAGGCGACAATGGCATCGGCCACGTCCTGCGCTTGTCCGATGCGCCGCAGCGGCGTGGTCTTGGCCGCGCGGTCATTGAACGTGCTGTCGCGCCCTGGCACGAACGCGGTGTCGACAACACCAGGGGACACATTGAGCACGCGAATCTCAGGTGCCAGTGCCCTGCCCAGCGACATCGCCATCACGTCAAGGCCGGCCTTGGCGGCACAGTAGGCTACGTTGCTGCCCTGCCCCGTGCGTCCCGCGATGGAACCAACATTGACGACCAGTCCGTTGCCCGTGGCACGCAACAGCGGGGCAAAGGCGCGAATTGCCGCGAACTGGCCGCGCCAGTTGATGGCAAATAGCTCGTCGATCAATGCATCGTCCAGCGCGTCAAGGTCCGCATGCGGAACCGCCCGCGTGAAGCCGGACGTGTTCACAAGAATGTCGGCACGACCATAGTGGTGATGCACGTCGTCGGCCAACTGGCGCAGCGACGCACTGTCGCCTACTTCCGCATGCACGGGCAGATGATTGCCGGCAGGCAAGGCCGCCACGGCTTTCGATGAGCGTTCGATATCGCGTCCGGTCAGCACGACGCTGGCGCCGATACTGGCCAGCGCATGGCCCGCGGCAAAACCAATGCCGCCGGTGCCGCCAATGATCACGGCAACCTTGCCGGAGAGTGAAGTGATGGTCATGGTGTGGTGATGAAGTTGCCGTCCCGATCAGTCGATTGGGGGCGTTGGAAATGTTTGCTCGCCCGGTTCGAGCGTGAAATCGAACTGCAATGTGTAGAACGGCGCCTGTAGGTCGCCCCAGGGGCCAGGCCCCGTTTCCACAAGCTGGAAGGCACCCACGAGTTGGCGATGCACGCCAAACGTGACGTCGCTTTCGAGGATTTCAGAGTCGTCGGCGAAGACCTGCGTCACCAGTGTGCGATGGCCCGGCGCTGCCACGATGAAGTGGATATGCGCGGGCCGGTACGGGTGGCGGTGCTGGGCGGCCAGCAGCTTTCCGACCGGACCATCGATGGGCACCGGGTACCCTGCCGGGCGCACTGTGCGGAAGTGATAGTTCCCTTCGGCATCGGCGTGGAACATGCCGCGCAGATTGCGGTCGGGCTGCCGTGGATCCTGATTGTCGTAGAGGCCGATTGGCGATGCTTGCCAGATCTCTACCATGGCATTTGGCAATACCGTGCCGTCCGTGGTGCGAACCGTGCCGCTGACGAACAACGGCAAGCCCGGCGAATCGTCTTGCACCACGCAGTCACCGCACTGGTAGCGCGGCGCATTTGGGCGATAGAACGGCCCCAGCAATGCACCAGGTGTCCGTCCGTCTTGCGTGCTGTTGTTCATCGTCGTAACCAACGTGGACAGCCCGAGCACATCGGCAGCCAGCACGACTTCATTGTTGGTGGCGTGCGTTGCATGCCCCAGCGCTGCAATGAATGCCAGCCCCTGCTCGAACTCCTCGTCGCTAGGCCTCACCTCGCGCAGGAAATCATGCAGGTGGCTCACCAGCGAAGCAACCACCGTGCGCAAGCGGACATCCTCCGTCCTGGCCATTGCGCGCAACACCACTTCTGTTACCGACTCCTCTCCTTCGATCAGCGACAGCGAACTCACTGACCTTCGCTGAGGCTGGGTGGACTGCGTCTCCATACCATCTCCTGTTTCTGCAAACGTTTGCATTATGGATGGTTTGACTTGAATGGCAAGTTGGTGAATGCGTTGTTCAAGTGCCGAAGCGCCGACTTGCGCGGGAAAACCGCCAACAAATCAATGCCTCAGCAATCGGATCGGGGCAAACCCTAGTACTGCGAGTCGCACGCCGCAATCTCCACGGAGGCAAGGTCACGGGTTCAAGGCAGCCGTCTTGTGGGACTTGCACCCACCCCGCGGGAGAAGTTCTTAAGCTGCCATTTCACGGCGCACAGGGGCCTTCCGCGACTGTGCGGAACCGCACATATCGTTGAGGAAATTGTAAGGAAGTGAGAATTGATATCACCTAGCATTCCTAAGATTTCGTTTTTGTCACACAGGCGTACACCCTTGGTACACGTAGTAGAAGGAGGGATCATCGTGAACGCACCGATGGGCTTTGAAAAATTCGCCACGCTCACCGCCTACCAGAGTGTGATCCCCTCAGGCGTGCTCGATGAGATCAATGCGGCCATTGACTCGTCTTTCGCTCCCGATCCTGTACGTGTCGAACCACGTGGCGTAGCAGATATCTTGCGAAAGCTCGATGCCTTCCGTGATCTTGAACGGAGCGTATGTGCGATGACGCGAGACTTTGCGCGCCACATGTGCAAGGGATTGCTGGATGACCGGCCCCATCATGTCTTGCGATGTGTCAGCAAGGCCAATCACACCGATGGTCATTGCCGGCATTTCGATTCGCATCTGTTGACACTGCTGGTCCCATTACAGCTGGCTGCGCCCGACGCCTTCTTCAATGGTGACCTATTGGTCTATTCGCAGGCGCGACAACGGATTACCACGCTCGGGAACGTGTTCTGCAAGTTCAAGCATGGCATGCAACGCGGCTTGCCGTTCGCGTTGCGCAAGCACTTGACGCTACACGATCTCCGTCGCGGCCAATGCTCGCGCGTGCGAGTGCATCCCGGGAATGTCTATGTGTTCAACGGCTTCGCGCTCAAACACGCCAACCTGCATGTCGATGAATGACAGCGCAGGTCATTGCTGATCCATTACTACGAT
>VFQP010001593.1_pt1 | contig 29562 bp, 49 predicted proteins | sample 3512351 | NCBI WGS metagenome assembly VFQP01 (sample SAMN10412372, study PRJNA504923) | tailings metagenome | isolation source: Relicate 1 Philex TSF1 revegetated site | place: Philippines: Tuba, Benguet | collected 2017-08-29
GGCGGCGACCCGCTGCCGATCGGTCTGGGGGAGGATCCAACTGGAGCGGGCGATGCAATCCAGACATTCTGCGTTCTTAAGCCTTTAGGTCAAGAATACAGTGCCTTACAACAACCTTACAACGATTTTTGTCAACCGAGAGTTGAGGTTTACAATCCTAAGGTGAGAAGCTACTCGGCGTGATGGGGCCTTCGTTCTCAGGGGTTGCACCACGATTGCCGTGCTGGCGTCGGAAGGTTAGCTTGGGGAAGTAGAAAGCGGGACAGCAGGAGTGGAAAGTGGCTAGTCTGCCGTATGTGACCGCCCCTGGAAACGTCGCCAAAGCCCTGGCAGGTATTAAGTCTGCCGCGGTGCCCGAGCGGGTGAGCCAAGACTTCGTGAAGAACATCCTGAAAATACCGGGCGGATCGGGAGATCAGATGACGACCTTCCTGAAGAAGATCGGCTTCGTTGCGAGTGATGGCAAACCTACGGACCTCTATACGCGCTACCGTAACCCCGCGAGAGCAGGTGGCGCCGTCGCGGAGGCGATCAAGCGAGCATATGCGCCGCTATATCTGCGGAACGAGTATGTTCATACGCTTTCAGAGCGTGAACTAACGGGATTGGTTGTTGAGGAAACGGGACAGCCGGGAGACTCCTCTCCCGTGAGGAACATTGTTAGCTGCATCAAGGCACTTCGGGCGCTGGCGGACTTCTCAGGAGATAACGGCGCAAGCGACAGTCAAGCCGTAGAAGTCACTCAAAGGGTCCCGACCAACGAGCCCATGAATGAAGCAATGCGGCACGGAAGAGGTATTGGCCTCAATCTCGGCTATACGATCAACATTAACTTGCCGGCGACGGCGGACCAGGCCGTATTCAATGCCATCTTTAAGAGCATAAAGCAGAATCTCTTGACGGACGACGATGCCTAGGCGGCCAGATGGACTGATCCGTGCCTTCGGCATGAGCGGCCAGCAAATCGCAAGCGACTTGCAGGCGATCGAAGAGTCCTATGGCATTGATCTCGGTCTAGCTGAGAAAACGCAGCGCAGCCGGAAAACGTCGGAGTATGTCCAGTTCGAAGCTGAACTTCGGCAGGAAGCTTCCCGCATGTCCGAGTTCTACGAAGTCTTCTACTGCCTAGAGAACTCGATACGGCGGCTCGTCAAGGCAACTATGATCGAAGCTGAGGGAGCCGACTGGTGGGACAGTGCTCGTGTGGACGACAGCCGCATCCGTAAGGAGGCGCAGGCGCGACACAAGAAGGAAGTGGATAGTGGGATCACGCCCAGGTCTGAGGAGCTCATCGACTACACGACCTTCGGCGAACTGTCACAACTGATCACGGACAACTGGGACATCTTTGATCCCATCTTCTCGTCCAAAACCGCCGTTAGCAACGTTACGAACCAACTCAACCTTCTGCGTGGCCCAATTGCGCACTGCAACCCCACCGACGAGTTGGAGCAAGAGCGACTAAACCTCGCCGTTCGTTCTTGGTTCAAGATCATGTCGTGACCCGCATAACGGCCCGTCGGTTCGGCGTCGCCGCGGTTAGAAGCGCACTTTGCGATTCGAACTAGAGCCTGTTCAATCTACATCTGGGTCGATCCGGGAGACAGCCTACAATATGTGGTGATTGGGTTGGCGTCACCCGGAAGATGAGACGTTAAGCCTTACAACAAGATTACAACTAATCGCGGAGTTACCCCGTCGCCTGCATAGGCAGAACAGGAAAAAAACGACACTTTCCGCTTGATTTGCGACCACCTCGGTATCTCTAAGCCTTTGAAATACCGAGGTTTTCTTTAATTGGAGCGGGCGATGCAATCCAGACTTCCTTCTGGATCAATTACTTAGGCCCGCTCCCGGAGGCTTTACGACGTTCTTACGCCAATTCTGTGACGGCTCCGAGCGGTTCCAGGGCGTCACGTTTGCGCGGCAGCTTGATCTCCCCCTTCTCGTTCCGGCGCAGTTCGAGGACCGAGAAGCCCCCGAAGTTCTGGCGCTCAATGCCCGAGATGTCGAGGAGTTCCAGGTGTCGGGAAACCGACTCCCCGGGCATCGCGCAGCGCGGAAGCACCGCCACGATCCGGTAGTTCTTGGCCGGCTCGGGAACGATGAACGACAGCTTGTCGCCGCTAACCTGCGGAGCCACCGCCACGACCTCGATCTCCCGGCCCGACAGGTTGGCCCGGAGGTGTGGTCCCTCTCCGGGTGTGGGAAACGTGACGCGACCGCCGCAGAGTTCGATGAGCCCCGCTACCGCGAGAACCGCTCCGCTGGCCTGGCCGACACGCTCGTTCATAGCCTGCGGCCCATCCACGGGCTTCTTCCCGAGAGCCAACCACACCTCGTCCACCTTGAGCAGCTTCGCCAGGTCGCGGATGCGATCCTCGCGCGGTCGCGCCGCCCCGTTCACCCACTTATGAACGGTGTTGAGGGATACCTTGACCCCGACAGTCTCCAGTTCACGCATAAGCCAGGTTACTCGACCGTGCTGCGACGGTGGCACTCGCGGATGCGAGTCCATCGCCTGCCCTAGCCGGAACGCAAACTCCTCAGTCGTTTTCTGCACCATTTACCTTCACCTCCTTCGTTGATCGTTTCCCGAGTAAGTCCCAACGGAAGATCACGTTTCCCACTGTCAACAGATAGGTGAAACTTCACTTCACGTCAACAATCGCTTCATGCAGTTTCCGTTCATCTACGTCGAGCCGACTATGGCCGGAACCTACATCTTGTGCCGCGCCTGCGATCACGCCGCCGTGAGGCTCCCACACCTAGCGAGTCGGGCGCGGGTGAGCCTTCAACTAAAATGTGAAAGATGATCCTTGCAACCTGCCCACAAGGCTAGGTCAGATAAGGTCTGTTTCCTGGTCGAGTTGCCACTTGACGGCCTCGGTGATTCGCTCCTGGGTCGCGTCCCGGTCCTCCAGGATCGCCATCAGCCTCTCATCGAAGGTGCCCCGAGCCAAGATGTGGTGGAGAAACACCCGCTCCGCCGTCTGTCCGGGCCGAGGGAGCCGGGCGTTGAACTGCTGGTAAAGTTCGAGCGACGACGTGAGCCCATACCACACGATGTGGTGGCCGCCGAACTGGATATTCATCCCGTGGCCGATGCTGGCCGGGTGCGCGACCATCATCTGGACCTCGCCGCGGTTCCAGGCGTCCATGACGCCCGGCTGCGTGGCCTCCTTCGCGAACTTGAACCGGCGCATGATCCGGTCGCGGTCGAACTTGAAGCCGTAGGCCACGAGCAGGCTCGCGCCGTTCGTCTCCTCCACGATGCTCTCCAGCATCTCCAGCTTGCGGTCGTGGAAGGCGACGATCTCGCGCTTCGGCGGGTAGACCGACTCGTCCATCCGGTAGACGGAGCCGTTCGAGAACTGGAGCAGCTTGTTGGTGAGGACGCCCTGGTTCTGGGCCACGATGTCGTATTCTTCGAGCGCCGCCGTCCGCACGAGGCGCCGATATTCCTTCATCTCCTTCGGCGCGAGATCGACGTAGTGGTGGACCGGCACGACCGGCGGCAACTCGATCACGTCGCGCGTCTTGAGACTGACCATGATGTCGCTGATCGCGGCCATGATCTCCTCCTCGGCCTCGGGCCGGGGGCTGTATTTCCGCGCTGCGTAGTGCTGTCCGACCTGGACCGAGGTGAACCAGCGGTTGAGGAACGCCTGCTTCGTCGTGCCCAGCCGCTCGCCCTGGTCGATGATGTAGACTTGGCCCCAGAGGTCTATCAACCCCTTCGGCGAGGGGGTGCCGGTCAACTCGATCACGAAGTCCATCAGCTTCCGCACCGCGGCCAGCGCGCCGAACTCGGAGATATTCTTCTTGCCCGTTCGCTTCCGGCCTTCCTTGAGCCGGGACGACTCGTCGTAGACCAGCACGTCGAAGGGCCAGACGCGGCGCTTCTGGAGTTCCTTGTAGAGCCAGACCACGTTCTCGCGGTTGATGATCGCGATCTCCATGCCCGGATCGTCCAGGAACTCCTGGAGCCACTTCCGGCGCTTCTCGGCGGTCACATTCTCGCCGATCGAGCCGCAGAGCGATTTCCAGCGGAGGGGCCGGAGGTGCGCCCAGGCCCGGAGTTCGTCCGGCCAGGTCTTTTGCGCCACCCGGAGCGGCGCCACGATCAGGACGCGGCGGGCCTGGAAGGAGTCGAGGAACCAGCGCACGGCGGTCGCCGTGACGACCGTCTTGCCCAGCGACATCTCGACCGCGAGCAGCGCCCCGGGCTTCTTGCCCAGGTCGCCGCATAGCCTGCCGACCAGTTTGCTCTGGTAGCCGCGGAGGTCGTCACGAGTCCTCATCGGGATCGCCGTCCTCCGCCGGGCCGAACGCATCGAAGATCGCGCAGCCCTGCTCGATCGAGTCCACCTTGTGAACGTGGAACCCGTTCTCGCGGAACCAGGCGATCTCCTTCTTCTGGTGGTAGGCAGTCGGGCCGTTCGGGTCCTTGAACTCGATGATGACGACACGACCCGGTGCCCGGAAGAACCACCGATCCGGGCAGCCCTTGCGGCCCACGAATGCCACCTTGCGCTGGCGCCAGCCGCGGCGCTCGGCGTATTGGCAGACCTGGGCCTCTATGTAGGCTTCCCGGCGGTGCATGTCGCAGCCCTTCAATTCAGCCTCTCAGGCCCCGGGTCGCCTTTGGAGGGCTTGGGCGCGATCACGCGCTCGTAGCGCCCGTCAAAGAACTCCTTCGCGGGGCGGGACCAGAGGGTGCCGGTCTCGACATCGCTGTAGACGACGAGGGGCGCCAGGTTCGCTTCGTCGGTGACGAACATCTCGACCCGGTAGACATCGCCTGACTTCTTGTGACGCATCAGCATCGCGGTTCTCCTTAGTCCTTGAGGAAGATCGGGGTGACGAGGCCGGCTGCCTTGAGCGGCAACTTCTCGTTGGCCCAGGCGGGCAGGGTGGTCATGCAGCGGATCAGGAGATCGAGCGCGGCCTTGGCCGTGCTGGCCAGGTGGAGCCCGACGATCTGGTCGTGAACGTGCATCCGAATGTCGAGCCCGGCGCGATCCGCCAGCGTCATGCCGTGCGCGAGGAGGTCGCGGGCGATCGCCTGGACCACGTTCTCGGTCAGCTTCCCGGGGTGGGTAGTGACCCGGCGCCAGTGGCCCTTCTCGATGTTCTCGTAGGTGATCGACAGCTTCTCGGCGCCCCAGGGCATCTTCCGCACCTGGAGCCGGGGGTTGAGGTAGTGGAGGAAGCGCCCCGACGGCAGCCCGATCCGCATGAAGGGGCCGCTCATGTCGAAGGTCAGGTAGCGCAGCGTCTCGGGCTGGCCGGTGCGGATCACGCGCTTGACGACCGCCTCGATCTCATACCAGAAATCCACGACCTTCGTGAACTTGCCGCGGAAGGTGTCCACCGACAGCTTCGACATCTCGGGCGTGAGATCGACGCCCATGTTCCAGCCGTAGCCGAGGAGCCCGGTGCCCTCGATCTCGCCCGTCTGGGGGTTCTCGCGGGCCTCGCCCGGGCCGAGCATGTAGCCGCAGCCGAGAACCCCCGGCTTCGCGGTCGATCGCATCGCCTTCCGCTTCGGAGACTTGTCGATCTCCTCGTAGGACATGCGGAACATATCCGTGGCGAAGTCGATGTAGGGGTCCAGGCCCTCGCGGAACACGCGGAGAATCTTGTCCTCGTCGGCCACCCAGCCGAGGACCACGTTCTCGATCGCGCTCAGGTCCGCGTCGATCAGCAGGAAGCCTTCGGGGGACTGCACCATCGGGCGGACAGACGCGACCAGCACGTCCATCGGGTTTTCCCACTTCGCCCAGACCTCCTCGACCGACAGGTTCTCGACATCGGCCACGCACTCGGCGATCCGCTCCTCCAGATACTTCTCGGGCTTGGGGAGGTTCTGGGGCTGGAAGCGGCGCCCCGACCAGCGCCAGGTGCGACCCGCGCCCGCGAACTGGTGGCAGCCCCGCAGCATCCCGTCGAAGTCAGTCGCGTTCAGGAGCGCCGGATACTTCTTGACGCTGGCCTTGGAGACGCGCGAGCGCAGGTAGAGGACGCGCGCCAGGCGCTCCAGGCGGCCCTTCCCCCAACGAGCGGCCATGTAGTCGCCGAGCGGCCCGCTGACCTCGAACTCGGCGGCCTCGGCGATCTCGGCCTGGGCAGCCTTGAGTGCGCGATCGACGTGGCCCTTCTTGAGGTCTAGGTAGGGATAGCCCTCCGCGCGGAGCCACGCGAGAAGCTGGGGGTTCGAGTTCGGGTTCGCCAGGCCGGTGAGGGCCTTCATCTCCTTGAGGTCGGCGACCATCGTGGCCCGAGAGAGCCGGATCGCGGCCTCAACGGCCTTGAGGTTGATCGGGATTCCCGCGTCGTTGATCTTCTGGTCGAGGTGCCACAGCGCCCACTCGTGGTCGGGCATCTGCCACCGCCTGATCTTGCGGTAGATCGCCTGCTCGGCCACTACGTCCTGGCGGTTATACTCCAGGAACTCCTGCCACTCCTCGGGAGCCGTCTCGGCGGTCTCGCGAGTCCAGGGTTTCAGCTTCGACGGCTTCCGCGGCCCGCAGAACTTCCGCACGAGCAGCTTGCCGCGCGCCAGCTTCCGCTTGTCCTCGCCGAGCCCGACGATCTTGCCGCACTTGTCCAGGCTCCCGGGCAGTGAGAGGGAGTAGGCGAGCGCCATCACGTCCATCCACCGCTCGATGGGGACGGGCACCTTGAGGACGTGTTCGGTGATCGCCCGCTCGAACGGCGCGTTCCAGGCCGAGAGCGTCACGCTGGGGTCGAGGAGCGCGTCGAGGAGGTCCTGGGGCATCGGCTCGCCAGCGGCGGGCACCCACTGGTGGACCTCCTCCTCGCCGAGCCAGCGGTAGGCCAGCACCAGGATTTCGGTCGAGGGATCGCGGGCATAGCGCGAGGCGCCGGCCTTCTTGAGATCGACAGTGGACCAAGTTTCAAAGTCCAATGAAAGGATTCGACGCTTCGGCGGCGCCATGTGCGCCAGGGCGGCCTTTCCGAGATAGCCGGCGATGACCGGGTTAACCGGCTGCGCGTCAATCTGGAAGTGTTCGGAGCCGAAGGGGAATGACACGGTTTCTGCTCCCGGGCTCTCAGGATTCCGTGTCCTGGATTCCCATGACCTCGACGTGTCGAATCTGCGCGAGCGGAATGCCGACGGACTGAGCGAGGTCGTCGTCGCGGATCACCATGACGCCTGACCGGGCGGCTTCCTGCATGAGGTATCCGGCGATCCTCGGGCCGGCGGACATGGTGAACTCTTTCACCTCGCCGTCTGTGTAGGTCACGATCACGTTGGACCGCTCGGGGCCGTATTTGGTGCGGCTCATTTCAGGGCTCCTTCTGACAACGGGCTGGTCTCAGACCGCCCCCGCCGGGTCTAGCGACAGCGGGGGCGGGAGTGCCAGGGGGCCGCGAGGGACGGCCCCCGGCGCCTCACACGAGGTCGTCGTCCTCGTCGTCGTCATCGAAGGCGCCATCGCCTTCTTCGTCGTCGTCCTCGTAGTCATCAAAGGCATCCTCGCCGATCTCCTCGCGGCCGAACCGCTCGCCGTCCTTGAAGAACCGGATCGCGTCGAGGGAGAAGAACAGGCCGGGGGAGCCGCCCTTGGTCGTGCCGTAGCAGGAGACGAACGCCTCGACGTAGCAACCGCCGTAGTAGGGGCTCTTGTTCGGGTCGGTCAGCTTCTTGTCGCGGTTGCGGATCGGGAACGGGTCCTTGTTCGACGCCTTCACGACCATCATGTCCTCGTATCCCGGCTTGATCTCGCCGGTCTTGGTGAGGCAGTCGTTGCCGTCCATGAAGTGCTTCCGGTCGTCCTTGTAGCGGAGGCCGGTTTTCTTGAACGCCTGCTGCTCGGCAGCTTCGATCGCGGCCTCGATCTTTTTGATGTTGGCCTTCCCCTCCTTGGTGGTGGGGTCGATCAGGAAGGTGGCCGAGAACTTCGGCTCGGCGCTCTCGTTCGCCTTGTGGCGCTCGAACAGGTGCGGGTAGGAGAGGCGGACGTTCTTGAGATAGACCGTCCTCGGGTCTGCGGGCTTGCTCATCTTCTGGGTCCTCAGTTGGTCGGTTGCTAGGGTCGTTCGTCGTAAGGTGAGAGATCACCTTTTAAGTGATATTTCAGTCGTCGTCAAACTCCAACTCGTCGTCGTCAAACTCGAACTGTTCCGCCCGGGTAGGCAGGGCGGGCTTCGGGTCGCTCTCATCGACCAGACTCGGCTTGCCGGGGGCGCGAACGGTGTAGTCGTTCACCTCCTCCCGGACTTCCCGGGGCAGCCGCTTCTCGGCCTCCGCGGGGCTTATCAGCTTGGGCTCGGTGTGAGCGTCGGCGCGCTTGAGGTGCGTCAACAGGAACGCCTTGGCGGCCTCCTCGTCGGCCCATTTCCGGTCGCCCTGACGGCCTTCGACCATCTTGAGCCCGGGCGTCGGGAGCCCGCGCATGTAGTGGTCCACGACCGAGGCGTGGACGGCCTCCAGCCACTCCCGGATCAGGTCGCTCTCCTTGACGATCCGGGTCCGCTGCTCGGCGGTGAAGGACTCCAGGTCCTCCATCGTCAGTTGCGTGTCGTCCAGGTCCTCCATCAGGAGGCCCATCTTCGCCATCGAGTAGCGCGCCAGTTCGGGGCAGAAGCCCTTCGCCGGGCAGAACTTGCATTGCTTCCGACCGGCCTTGAGCGGCGCTTCGGTCGAGGCGACCCAGGCGTCCGGCTCCAAGCCCGCGCGGGCAGGAAAGATCACGTCAAATGCCGCGCGCAGCCGCTCGCCGAACTCGATCAGTTCGTCCAGCGTGACCGTCCACTCCCCGCCGCCGCCTCTCACCCGGGGCTGGTCGATCACCAGGAGGAACTTCTTCGCCTTCGTCTCGTGCCGGGCCACGTTGTCCCAGAAGCCGAGCGCGTAGGTCATCAACTGCTCATTCTCGACGGGCGAGACGGGAACGCCGGCCCCGTATTTCAGGTCGTTGATCGTGATCCGGCTCTTGTCGATCACGCCCACGTCGAGGGTGCCGAACTGGCCCGGGAGCCAGGTGTCGAACCGGACCTGATACTCGTTGACCAGGCGGCCCTTGCGCTCCCGCACCCACTGGATACCGGGCCGCAGCGCCTCGACCATCTCCAGGTCCACTGTGAAGGTGAAGCCGTCGGCGGTGATCTCCTGGTCGAGGAAGTGTTCCGGCTCCAGGCCGAACTCCAGGCAGCACTCCCGGACATGGTGCGCGACCGTGCCCTCCGCAGCGAACACCGAGGAGCGGTCCTCCTCGACGGTCTCGGCCAGCGCCACGGAGCCGGGGCACCGCAGCCAGCGGTGGGCCGAGGATGGCGAAAGGCGCGCGTGGGCCGAGGGCATGGGCTACTGCTCCCCGCCGATCTCGCGCGAAAGGTAGTCGTCCATCTCCCGGTGCGGCCACTCGATCCCGGCGATCCGGCAGTCGAGGTAGAAGCAGAAGCGGACCATCTCGGAAAGCGACATCACGTTAAGGAGTTGGTTCCCCAAATGGTCCTTCATCAGCTTCAACTCGGCGATCCCGTCCTGGGGCCGCTTGGCGATCATCTCGCGCGTGAGGTCGATCACCTTCGTGAGCGTGGCATCCGCCCGAACGCGCGGCACGGCCACGTCCTTGCCGTTGATCCAAGTGCGTCCTGTGGCCTCGGCCATCTCGACCTGCTGCGCGACCGCGAAGTCGCGCTCGGTCGCGGCCAGGCGCTCCTCGAACTCATCCGGGGTCATCTGGACGTAGGCGGCAACCGCCTTCTCGTCCTTCTCCCACTCGTGTTCTAGGTCCTTGGCGAGATCGGGGTCGTCCACGATCCGCGAGACCGCGACCGCCTCCTCCTCGGTGAGCCCGAGGTTTTTCGCCCACTCGTAGTCAGCGGTGCCCAGAACCTCCACCTTGCTCAGATCGGGCGAGGGGACCGGCGCGGGCTCCATCGGCTTCGTCAGCCGTTTTACCTCGTCGCCGAACTTGCCGGGCACCCCGGGCCGGTCGTCAATCAGCTTCCCCGAGGCCATCGCATCGAGCAGGATCGAGCAGCAGGCCATGACGTGGCCGAGGTGCGCGACCAGCGAGTCCGGCGCCACCTCCTCTCCATCCCACCAGGCCGCCAGGTGCCGGAAGGCCGCGTTGTAGTAGACCGAGGCGGTCACGGCGTGTTCGCGCCAGTTCGTCCGGCCATACTTGCGTTCGCCGTCGGTCATCGCGAGGCCGAGATGCAGGATCGCCAGCGGCGGAATGTCCGCGATGCCGGGCTTCGCCATTCCGAAGCGCGTCTTGGGGTTCGAGTCGGGAAGCTGCATATCTCACCTTGCGGTTGAATTGCGAGCCGCCCGGGGTCGCGCTTTCGAGGGCCACCCATGCAGGCGCTCCCCCGGGCGGGTGTGAGCGGGTAAGCCCCTGTGATGCGGGGCCTGGGATTCTGCACGGAGACCCCGCTAATCTCCGCTCCGCCTGGGCGCTCTGAGGGCCGAGCAGGCCCACCCGGGCTCGAATGCCGTCACACCATGTCGTCGTCGTCCTCGGAGCCCGAGTCGCCGACGGCTTCCGCCACCAACGCGTCGATCTCCTCGAAGTCCACCTCGTGGCCCGCGCTCCAGTAAGCGACGTAGGTCGCGAACTTTACCCGGTCCTCGTCGTTGTCGATCTCACTGGCCTTCTTGAAGCCGAGGTGATCGAGCGCCGAACGCATCTTGGCCTTGCGGTCCTCGCGAACGCTCTCGTCGTCCGTGCCAAGGAAGCCCACAGCGATGCCGGGGATCGCGGCCTCGTCCACGTCCGTCTGGACCTCGGGCTTCGCCTTCGGCTTCTCGGCCTTGGGCTTTTCCGCCTTCGGCCTCTCGGCCTTGGGCTTTTCCGCCTTCGGCTTCTCGGCCTTGGGCTCCTCAGAGCCGGTGACTTCGGCGGCAGGCTTGTCCTTGCCGGCCTTCGAGGCGGCAACGGCAACCGCTGCCAGTTTCGCGTGGGCCTCGGTGTTCTCGCGCACCGCAGCCGTCAGTTCCGCAATCGCGGCTTCAAGCGACATCGTTCTTGCTCCTCTGATGATCCTCGCCAAACTGGCGAATCTTTCGCCCCACCTTCATACGCTACGTCAGGGCCGATCTTCAACCGAAAAGTGATCTTTCCCCTTCAGAGGGATACGTGCTACAACCGAGAGGGAAAGAATCAACTCGTAGGTGATGGCATGTCGGGCACTACTAAATCGAGAGGCAGCATGATCGAGCGCGTGGGTGCGCTCTACAAGCTGCTCGAAGCCCATTTCCCCGATCATCGCTCGAAGCAGGGCCACCTCGACATCGCGCGCCTCGCGCGAGACCTGGGCTACTCGCACGAGACGCTGTATCGCGCGATCCGGGGCAACACGATGAAGCCGCCGGTCGCCCTGCGGCTGCTCCAGTTCTCCGCGCAGCTTGACGAGCCTCTGTCTCCCCGGCTGTTCTGGGAGGACCTGGCGCCTTTCGTGCTGCCGAAGTTCCACGACTACAGCCGTCCCGCCTCGAACGACCCGGGTGTCGGCGATCTCGTCTGAGGATCGTCACACCGGGAAGTTCAAGGGGGAGCGGCATGTCGAAGCACGACAAGCACAGGATCGACATCGCCGTCGGTGGAGCCCACCGGGGGAAGGTCGCGAACAAGTCCACGACCTTGCGGAAGCTGCGCGAGCAGTTGAGCGACCCGCTGGTGGACAAGTCGATCAGCTACGCGCAATACCAGGCCCTCTCCGTCGATGAGAAGGGCGAGCGGAAGGCGATGGCGGGCTACATCATGCCCGGTCACTTCCGCGACGGCATCCGCAAGATCAGCCACCAGATGTTCCGGTCGATGGTCGCGCTCGACCTCGACAACGTGACCCATCAGCAGCTTGACCTCATCCGCGAGTGCCTGGTCCCGCTTCGGCGGTTCTACTGGTTCATGCACACCACCCGGTCGCATTGCCCCGAGCGGCCCCGGGTCCGCATCTTCCTGCCGCTTACGCGCAACGTGAACGCCGAGGAGGCTTACGCGCTGACGCGCCTCGTGGCGCGGCTCCTCGCGGACGACCCCGACGAGGCGATCGAGATTCCCGATCTGGTCAGCTTCCGCTTCAACCAGGTGATGTATCTGCCCTCGGTCTCGCGGAACCAGGAGTTCTGGACCGACGAGAACCCGAATGCGCCGATCCTCGACGTGGACGAGTTCCTGGCCGAGTTCCCGACCTGGCGCGACATCTCGACCCTGCCGCGGCAGGAGGGCGAGAAGGACGCCCGCCAGACCGACCCGAACGCGAAGATGGAGGACCCGCGCGAGAAGGCCGGGCTCATCGGGGCGTTCTGCCGGGCCTACACGGTCCAGGAGGCGATCTCCGAGTTCCTGCCGGACATCTACACGCCGGGCGACTCCTCGACCGAGGAACGCTACACCTACGCCGGGGGCACCGCCTCGAACGGGGGCGTGGTCTACGACGACGGCCTGTTCTTCCACTCCCACCACGGGTCCGACCCCGCCGAGGGGCTGCACAACGCCTGGGACCTCGTTCGCATCCACCTGTTCGGGCACCTCGACAAGGACTCGCACGGCAACACCTCGCCGTCGAACATGCCCAGCTTCAAGGCCATGCGCGAGTTCGCCGAGAAGGACAAGCGGACGGTCATCGAACTGTCCGCGAACATGGCCGACGCCTTCGATGACCTGGAGGACGAGGACGAGGACGAGGACGAGGACGAGGAGTCCGACGACCCGGAAGCCGACGACGAAGGCCCCGAGTTCGATGACCTCCCCGAGGACGAGATCGACCCGGACATCGCCGATCTCGTAGGCGAGGTGCCGAAGGCCAAGAAAAAGAAGGCCGAGAAGGAGAAGGTGGACCTCTCCTGGACCGCTGGCTTCCGGCGGAAGGCGAACGGCGACCTGGAGCCCGTGCTGCACAATGTCTCGCTGATCGTGGAGAACGACCCGCGGATCGCGCCGTGCATCGCCTACAACGAACTGAGCCTCGACCCGGTGGCGCTCAAGCCGATCCGGGGCAAGGGCTTCAACCTGGCCTCGCCGCCGATCGACCGCAAGGCCGGCTACCGCAAGTGGACTGACGGCGACGACATCTCGATTCGGCGCATCTGCTCGGCCCCGCAAGCGATGGGCGGCTGGGAGTTCGATCCCGCTCGCGCCACGATCGAGGAGGCCGTGCTGATCGCCGGCCAGAAGAACTCCTTCCACCCGATCCGGGATCGCATCCTGGAGTTCCATGCTCAGTGGATCGCCGCCGGTCGTCCGACCGGGCTGATCGACACCCTGCCGCAGCGTTACCTCAACCGGGAGGACGACGCTTTCCACCGCGAGTCCTCGCGGACCCTGATGATGGCGATCTGCGCCCGGACCTTCGAGCCCGGCTGCAAGTTCGACGTGGTGACGATCGTCCGCGGCAACCAGGGTGGCCGGAAGTCCTCCTTCTGGGAGGCCCTGGCGATCGAGAAGTCGTTCTTCATCGCCATGAACAACACGAACTTTGACCGCACCGACCGGATGGTCGAGGTCATGCGCGGCAAGCTGATCGTGGAGATGCCTGAGATGGCCGGCCTCCGAAAGGAGACCGCCGAGATCGCGAAAGCGTTCATCTCGACGGGCACCGACCGGCACCGGCTGGCCTATGCCAAGCGCGAGGGCGACTACCCGCGGCAATGTATCCTCGTCGGCACCTCGAACCTGACGAGCATCCTGCACGACCCGACCGGGAACCGGCGCTTCTGGATTTGGCTGGACGATCACGACGAGAAGAAGAACTACTTCATCGACACGAAAGCCCTCCGGGCGGAACTCCCGATGCTCTACGGCGAAGCCTATCAGGCTTACCTCGACCGGCGCGCGGAGAACCCCGACGGCGACCTCTACCTTGATCTCCAGAGCCCGGAGGCTCGCGCGGGCCGCGACAAGCTGGCCGAGGAGTTCCGTGAGAAAACCGCGGTCGAGATGATCGCAGAGGCGATCCAGGAGTGGCTGGACACGCCAGTCAGCGCCGCCGAGGCGGAAGCCCCGGGCGCCGATATGTTCGACTCGGATGGCCCGGACCCGATGTTCATCAGGAACATGGTCACGGCCAAGGAAGCCTTCGAGGCTCTGCACGACCAGCCGACGATGCGGAACTACCGGAACGCCGACGTGCGGACCTACGGCAAGGCCCTGACCTACCTCAAGGGCTGGGTGCCGGCGGGCTACAAGCACCGCTTCGGGGCCAAGGATCGCTGGTATGTCCGCGAGGGCCAGTCGGAGACGGCGCGCTTTATCCCGGCGCCCACGGAGGAGGAGAAGGACGAGTTCGATGGCCTCATCTGAGCCATACGTTGCCCCGGTGGTGACAAACCCGGTGATCCTGCATCTCACGAGCGACAACGCCGAGTTCGGCGCGGAGTTGATTGACCTGGCCGGGCGAGTGGGCGTCCCCCTAACCTTCGACCTGCTTCGCTGGGGGCCTGTCAGGGCGCGCCTCGAACTGTCCCATCGCTGCGCCCGGGCTGTCCTAGCGAAAAGCTAGTAGCCGAGTCGAATCTGCGCGGTTCTCGTTTTCGTAGTCTACGGAGCCACCACATGACTCGCGTTCTCGTCACTGGTGGCCGCGACTACCGCGACAAGGCGGCCCTCCGCCGCGCGATCCTCGAAGCCCGTCCGTCCCTCCTGATCTCCGGCCTCGCCCGCGGCGCCGACCGGCTGGCCTTCGAGATCGCCGAAGAACTCGGGATTCCCCAGATGCTATTTCCGGCGAACTGGAACGGCGAGGGCCGCGGTGCGGGCGTGATCCGCAACCGGCGGATGCTCGATCTGGGGCTGCCGGCGCTCGTCCTGGCCGCTCCGGGCGGTCGCGGGACTGCCGATATGGTCGAGCGCGCTCGCCGGGCACACATTCCGGTTCGGCAGGTCGAGGTAGCGAAGTCGCCCTGGTCGGACGCTTTCGGCGACCTGATCTGAGCGCCGGGGTCAGAAGGTTCGCGGAGCCTTGGGGTGGAGATGCCGCTTGCGGCGGACCGGCTCCGACCGCTCCGACTGCTCCAGCAGTCGCAGCCGGGAATTGAACCTCGCCAACACCGGGAGCAGCCGGACCACCAGAGCCGACACCGTAGCGCCCTGAGAGGGGTCAAACTTGGGCTCGGCGATTCCCGGAACCCGGTTGAAGTAAACGTGGCCCGCGGTTCGATCTCCTTCCGCCTGCCGCTTCCACGTCAGCACCAAGGACGGGTGGAGAGGGTAGGATGGCCGAGACGTGAGTTCTTGGCGTATATGCGCTGCTGGGGACGCTGCAAGAGCAGTCTCGCCGGGCTGCCAGTCGTAGAGCCGTCTCGCCGCCGTGCGCATGACTGCCGGGTTCGCGATCCCAGTCAGGTGGATTTCCGACAAGACGCAAGCCACGAAGGCGGAGTCCCGGTCGTGGATAAACGCGCCGCGCCGATCATCGGCGTTGCGCGCCGCGGGGCGGATATACCCACGTTTGATGTAAGCCCCGATCCGGTTCGCAGAGCCCCCTTCGCGCTCGCAAGGGAGGTCGCACAGGAAAAACAGTTCATGCGGAGCCAAATCGAGCGGCGATGCCGGTCGCACGGGCAGCGATTCTGGGGAATCCTGTAGCATGTATCCTCCTCTTGTTTCGGGTCGGGAGTCCTCTTAGCGCCGCCAGGCAAGAGAGTCAACCGAAAATAGATAATGCCACTTTTGGGAGAAAGCGGGGCGACAGCCCTGCTCTAGGCGACTCAGGACCTCTGATCTGAGCGGAATCCGGGCTTGGACCAAGAACAGGTGCCGTCTTGGTCCAAACTCTTGGTCCACGTTTTTCTGTGCGACTCCATACACTTACCGGGCGTTGGACCATTGGACCAAGGGAAAGGGGGCATTGTGGCAGGTCTACGGGGAGAAAATACCTGATATTCCTTTCCGTGCATGTATCGCGGGTGCTGTATTTCTGCTTTTTTCTTCTCTCCCACAACCCTCTATATGATAACTCTTGGTCCAATGGTCCAAAGCCACCTAAGCCGCTGTAATCAAAAGGAAAAACGTGGACCAAGAACCTCGGAACCTTCTTGGTCCACAATGGTCCAATGGTCCAAGCCCGGCAGTAGGGCAACCGCCCTACCTGGCGCCGATGTCGAGCCGGGGACTCTGCCACACACCTACCGGGGCATTTGCCCCTCTGACGCTGGGGGGCCGATCTGCGCCGCGCACAAAAGTCCCGGTTGCCGTGGGGTTCGAGCGATTATCCGGGCGTCCGAGCAGGGCATTTGCCCTTTGATGTAGGGCGGTTGCCCTCTCCCGACCGATGAGTAGGGCATATGCCCCAGGATTCTCGAACATCGCGCTCCGCGCCCCCCGCGGCGACCCTCCTCTAGTAGGAAGGACCCCGAGCGACCACAATATCCAGGGCTCCGGTCCACGGGTCTCATTGGGTCTCATTGCGTTTCATGGCGGCTCACAACAGGGCAACCGCCCTACCAGGGCAACCGCCCTACCAGGGCAACCGCCCTACCAGGGCAACCGCCCTACCTCCCCCGGCGCTCGATCGAATCCCCCGGGGGCGCTCCCCGGATCGACTCCCCCGGGGGCGCTCCCCGGATCGACTCCCCGGGACGCTTCCCCCGTCCCCCTGACCGGAGGAAGATCGAGCGCCCGGCGCCGTCCAGGTCCGCCCGGATCGAGGTGGCGCAACCGGGCGCCCGGCGGAGCCTCCCCGCTCCCCGGTTCCAGCGCCTCCCGCGCCCGTCCCATGCTCCAGCTAGTCCGCCTCCGGCTCCCCGTGGCGCCCGCTAGGCGCTCCCCTACGGCTCCCCCGTGGCGCCCGCTAGGCGCTCCCCCGTGGCGCCCGCCAGGCGCTCCCCCGTGGCGCCCGCTAGGCGCTCCCCCGTGGCGCCCGCTAGGCGCTCCCCTACGGCTCCCCCGTGGCGCCCGCTAGGCGCTCCCCCGTGGCGCCCGCCAGGCGCTCCCCCGTGGCGCCCGCTAGGCGCTCCCCCGTGGCGCCCGCTAGGCGCTCCCCTACGGCTCCCCCGTGGCGCCCGCTAGGCGCTCCCCCTAGACGCAAGAAAGCCGGGGACTCGCGTCCCCGGCTCCCCGGTCTCGATCCTCCCCCGGCGCCGCCTAATCGAGCATGGCGGAGCCTAGCAGGTATATTGCCGCGATCGCGCCCGCGGCGCCCGCGTCCCCGCTCCACAACGCGAGTCCGCCGCACAAGAGCCGCCAAGCCGTCAAGCCGCGCCTCCCCGCTTCCCGGGCGCCCGGCGGCGCTCCAGCATTGCCAACCATGCGCGGACGGATAGGGGGAGCGCCGCGCCCGTCTCCCACGGTCCCCGGCTCATTCCGGCGCCTCCGCGGCGGCGAACGCCCGGACATAAACGAGCGCCGCCGGGTCCCATACGTCGAGTCGCGCGCGGTCCGGCTCCCCATCAATCGAGCGCGCCGCCTCCTGGAGCGCGTCCGCGTGGTCCAGGGCGCCTATCATCACAAAGCCGAACGCGCCCCGGTATCTGTAAGACCGGAGACCGGCGGACGCTAGGGGACGGTCCGTCATGTCCCGGGACAACAGCCAACCGGCGCGCGTCCCGGCGGACCATGAGCCGTGAGTCCGCTCCGCGTCCGCCTCCATCTGGTCTAGTTGGCGGAGCCGCGCCTCGATCTCCGCCGCCGTTAGCGGATGGAGATTGAGCGCCGCGAGCGCCACCCGGTCCCCCGGAGTCTCCGCCGCCTTTCGGAACCGGGCGCGCTCTTTCTCGATATAGGCAAGTTGAGCCGCCACGCATTCACGCGCGTATGCGAAGAAAGAATCCGCCATTACAGCGCCTCCGATTGGTCGGATTGACGGGAAGCCGCGTAAACCGCGCGGCGCTTTTCATCCATTGCCGGAGTCCAGCGCCGCGCCACGTCCAGGCGATAGCCAATAGACTCCAGTTCGCGCTTTAGGTCCGAGTATTCCTCCGGCTTTGCGGCGCGGGTCCCCTGATGCCATTCGCGCCCGCCCGTCCCGTGCTGCCCTATGTGAGCGTAAACCGTCACGTCAAAAGCGCCCGTGCCGGGGAGCGTAGGGAAAACCGCCGTCACGTCCCCCTTAAATTCTCCTGCGCGCTCCGCCCGGAAGATCACGGGAACCGGCTCCGCGTCATGGTCCCGGACATAGCGGACAAACGCGCGCCCGGCGCTCCGGTCCCCGTCCGGCTCCCCGTCCATACGCCAGACCGTGCCGGGAAAAAGTTCCTCCAGCCGGGGGACGAGTCCGCCCGTGATCTTGTCCCCGTATCCAACTTGAACGCGGCGCCGGGAGCGATACGAGCCCCCGTCATAGGCGGCGCCCGTTTTCCCGTTGCTCCACAAAATCAAATGGTGCGCCGTCGGATTCCCGAATGTGTCGTGACTCCAATCGAAAACCTCGATCGAGACCGACTCCGGCGGCGCGAGTCTCCAGTTTCTTTTCGCCATTAGTTGACTCCTTCTGTTTCGGTTGAAATTGCGGGCGCCGTTAGGCGCTCCAGATCGGGGAGCCGCGATCACGCTCCCCCTTAGGCCAAATCTTGACCACGGCGCCGCGCGGGTCTCCGCCGGTCTCGATCTCGACAGAGTCGAATGCCTCCAGGAAGATCACACGGGCGGCGCCCGTGATAGCCGCCCGTGCCCGCTCCCCGTCCCGCTCCGCGCGCTCCGTGTCCGCGTCCGTCCAGGTATTCAGGACACGGCGCGCCGTGGCGTCATACCGGGGGATTCCGTTGCACATGGACTCCGCGATCCGGCGGAGCGTGGCGGCTCCCCGGCGGAGCCGTCCGACCGATTGCAGAACGTCCCCCGCGTCCCGATAGTCCGGGGAGAAAGCATCCGGGCGGAACCACTCCAGCGCGCTTGCGGGCGCCCGCGCGATCAAATCCAGGGTCCGCCGGTCCGGCATCTCGATCCCCCGGCATTCCATCGCCCAAAGAATCTCGCGGACAGTCTCCGCGTTCGCTTTCATGTTCATTAGCAGTTCCTCCCGTAGGTTACGCGGAAATATTCCGCGCCGTGAATCTCCAGATCAGACCGAAAAACATGCGTCACGAATCCCGCGCGTTTTAGGTCCCGTGGCATATTCCGTGCGCCGTGGCGGCGCGCTTGCTCCCGCGTCAATACTGCGCCCGGATAGATGGACTCCCGCCCGATCCCGTCCGAATAGACGGGGAGCCGTTCCTCTCCCGCGCGCTTCATTGATCCGCCTCCCGCTCCGCCAGATAGTCCGCCCGCGTGGAACGCGAGAGGAAGAGTGCGAACGGCTTTTCGCCGCGCCGCGCGTCCCCGGCGCCGGAGATGGAACCGGCGGAGAAAGGCAAGGCCAGATCGAGAGTCCACCGGGAGTCGTCCCGGCGGCGCCATGCCTCCGCGACAAAAGCCGTGACGGCGCGCCGCGAGAGTCCCACGGTCCCCTCCCGCCTAAACTCCGCCTCCCGCTCAATGAGGCTTTTCAATTCCCGGCGGGACGTGACGCGGACGCAATAGACAGAGTCCGGCATATAGCTTCCCCGGAGACCGGCGGAGATGTGAAAATAATAGCCTTTCGCCATTGCATGGCCTCCAGTTAGAGCGCCGCCCGGACCGCCCGCGCAATGCGCGCGCGGGAATCCGGGGACGTGGTTTCAGGGAAATGGAGAGACAGAGTCACGGAAAGGACTCGTTCCCCTCCGGGAAGATCACGGGCGGGACCGGAGCCGGAAAAATTCCAGATCACGGAAAACCGGTCCCCGTCCGTCTCGATTGCCTCCAGCGCGCGCCACGGCTCCGCCTCCAGCCGGAGAACGTCCAGAGCGTCCCGGAGCCGGAGCCGATAGACGGGCGCGCGTCCGTGGTCCTCCGCCGCCTCCAGCGGCTCCCAATCGGCTCCCAAATAGTGGAGAGGCGGGAAGGCATAGACCGGGCGCGCAAAACCGCGCGCCTCCGCGTCCCCATGCTCCGCGCTTTCTGGCGTCACGGTCTCCCATGTGACGCGGAAGCCGGGCGCGGAGTCTTCGGTCGAGCGAATGACCATTAGACCGCCTCCCCGTAAGCGTCCCAGAACTCCGCCGCCACGGTCTGCGCCTTCCGGGACCAATGGCGCCCGTGCCGCGCGGGCGCGTCCTCACGCTTGCGGCGCGCCGTCTCCCGGTCTTCCGCATAGGCTCCCCGGAGCGCGCGGACGCTTGCCAAAGCCTCCCGGAGCGCCGCCCGCGCCATGCGAGCGGGGAGCGCGGGGGAACCCCAGCGGAGGCGCCACAAGGCGCGGGCGTCCCGGCAAGCCGTCACAAGCGCGCGCCCGGTCTCCAATGCCTCCCGCGCCGCCTCCCGCGCCGCGCGTCCCGCGTCCCGCGCTTCCGCGATCTCCCGGGACTCCTCCGCCATGCGCTCCGCGATCCCGTCCGCCGCCCGGGCGGCCTCCCGCAATGCCGGGTCCGAGTCCCCGTAGTGATCTCCCGGCTCCCCCGTGATGACGTCGAGCGCGAGACATGCGGGACCGCGCCCGCGCGAGTCACAATTCCACGGGTCCGCATATCCCGCGAGATACCGGGCGCGACCCGCCCGCCCGGGGAGCCGGTAGATCACTCCCGCCACGGTCTCACCCTGAAACGAGTCCAGATACCATCCTGAATGCTCAACCGCGCGGCGGAGGTATGCGCTCCCGGCGGGAACCTCATGCGCGAGACCCACAAGCCGAAGTCCCCATGCCTCCGGGTCCTCGATCCAGCGGAGCCGGGACTCTCCATAGGCGGAGAACACGGCGCCCGCGCCGTTGTGGTGGAAAGCCGGGAACCGGATTTTTCCCGCCGCCGCGTCCGCCCGCGTCCGCTCCAGCGCCTTGTGAGCGGGGAGTCCGGCTTGCCGGTGGAACGCATAGGCGGCGGAGCGGACTTGCTCCGGCGGAGTCTCCCCTCCCCAAACCGCGTGACGAGCGGCGCCCGTCAACGGGCGGACGGGGACGGACCACGGAACCGATTGGTGATTCATCACGCGACTCCCCCGAAAAATGCGACAGTCTGGCGCTTGTCCCGGCGGCGCGCCGCGCGCTCCGCTTTCCGGGCCTTCTCCGCGTCCCGGCGGGCGCGCTTATCCGTGATCTTGTGAGTCATGGTGAAATGTTCCTCTTTCGGTTGATTGTCAGAACGTGGCAAGCCAACGGGCGGCGGCGGCGAGCGCCAGAACCGCCAGCACATACACGGCGGCGCCGTTCGCCAGATCGAGCGCGAAGGCCGACTCGAAGAGTCCGGCAACCGGGGAGGCGGGCGGAGCGGAAAGCGTTTTCATGTCCAGGGTCTCCAGTTTGCCGGGGGACCGTCCCCCGGCTTGAGTCGTAAGGTAGGGCAACCGCCCTACTCTTTCAAGTGAAAGTTGAAAATTCATCCGCCGGGCGAATGAGCCGCCGGGCGCGATCGAGCGCCGCCCGTCTAGCTGGAGCATTTGCCGGGAAGCCGGAGACCGGATCGAGCGCCGCCGCCTCGATCCCGGGGAGCCGTCCAGGAGGCGCGCCGCCGCCTCGATCCCGGGAACCGGGCGGCGCGCGATCGCTCCCGCCGGGGGATTCGCTCCCGCGAGCGCGCGGGCGGGCCTACGCGCTACGCGGGCGCCTAGGCGCGCGTATGTGTGTGTGCGCGCGGGCGCCTGGGCGCGCGTATGCGCGGGCGCCCGCGCCCGTGTGAGGCTCTGTTCGCAACTCTGCACCCCTAGCCGGTCCTCGGCCCGGCTACTCTGTAGGCGCCGCCGGGCCTCGACCGGCGCAACTCTGCACCCCTCGCCGGTCCTCGAACTCCGGGTGCCTCGCCGGGCCTCGACCGGCGCAACTCTGCACCCCTCGCCGGTCCTCGGCCTAGATACTCTGTAGGCGCCGCCGGGCCTCGACGGGCACAACTCTGCATCCCTCGCCGGTCCTCGACTGTGGCTACTCTGTAGGTGCCGCCGGTTCTCGGACCGAGTATCCCCGACGATTTTCTGCGGCCCGCCGAGCCGCCACGGCCTCCTCGAACAGAGAGAAGTATCCGAGGTGGCTGCCCGGTCCGGGCCTTCCGATCTGCGCCTGCCACTTCTGAAACCTTCGGTGGAAGCTGACGCCGAGAACCCCGGACGTGTTCGTGCAGTAGCCACCGTGGTTGCGAGCGTTGACGAGGGCGTCCACGTCGCGCAGGTTTTCGGGGCGGTTGTCGGATCGGACCCCGTTCCGGCGGTCAATCATGCCTGTAGGCCAGCGCCCGCGGTGCAGGGCGTAGACGACCCGGTGAGCGAAGAACCGGACGCCGAGGACACGGCCTGTCAAATAGCCGCCTCGCACGGTGGTAAGGGCTTCGGCCCCTTCGAGCCGTGCGCAGAAACCGAGGTAGTCACGGTCTCGGGAAAAATCGGATCGGGGGCGTGGCAGCCAATAGAGGCGCCCGGTGTTCCAGTCGAGGCGCAACAGCCGTTGCAAGTCCTCAATGCTTACGCCGCGCTCTATCAAGGGGCCTCGAAGCGATTCCATTCTACCGATTCCGATTCCGAAAAACCAATTTCGCCGAGCGATTCCGATTCAGCCTGAGCGATTTTCACCCAGCGATTCCGATTTCACCTTGCGGTTTAGCCTGAGCGCACGGGCAAAAGGCCGAGCGATTCCGTCTGACCGTTTCAGCGAAGGTCGCGGGAGATCATGCAAGCGGCATTGTTCTGGCAGTCGATCTCGGCCTGGAGTTGGTAGTAGGGCATGAGCCCGCCGACCCCTCCAGCCGCGAACAGCGCCACCCCGGCGATCGCGATCACGGCGAGCCGCGGCTTCTCGGTTTGCCAGTAAGCCACCAACGCCGCGCCGCAGATCACCAGGCCCAGGGGCATCGCAAGCCCCGCGAAAATCAAGTGTCCCATTCACCCTCCGGCCAAGATCGCCCCCAAGAGCGCGCCCAGCATAACCTGCAACCCGAGGATCGCAAAGGTCGCTTTCCGCAGCCAGGGCAGCACCGGATCGAGCGTCTTGGGGTCGATCACGATCCGCGTCACTCGCACCGAGGTCTCCGGGTTCACAGGAACAAGGGGGTTCTCGGTCGGGTTGAGCCCGTCGAGGGGCACCGAGGGCGCAGGCTGGGGCGCCGCGTCGCGGAAGTCGGAAGCCGCCGCGGCGTAGTCCTTGACCTGCCGACGGATCACGCCTTCCGCAGTCGATTTCGCCTGAGCGAATCCGCCGTCCTCGATCTCCTTGGCCCGGGTGGCGGCGCTCACGCCGTCCGGGAACACCGTGAAGTCGATGATCCGCATCGTCCCGTCGTCGTATTCGACTGCGGGCATGTAACCATCGGTCGTCTTGCAGGCGGAAGCCTTTCTCATTTCGATTTCCTCCAGGGGATTCGGGTTTTCGATTCAGGCGGAGGCGGAGCGACCCGCCTCCGCGAGCAGCCGGACCACGCGGTCATAAGTCTCACCGAGGGACTTGCCGTAGTCGCGCCCGCGGCTGTGGATCACTCCGGTGACAAGCGAGACTGTGACCCGATCGCAGTCGTAATCGACCGTGACCGAGGCGACGTGATCGGGGTTCACGACTACATCGGCGAACACCTTGACGAAGCGGGCCATCAGTAAGCCTTCCCGCCCGCCGCCGCGCGGTTCTCCGGCTTGTGGTCGGCCCGGTGGGCGTTGAAGCGCATCTTCTCGACCAGGGCGCCGCCCAGATCGAGGCCGAGCGCCCCGGCGAGGTCCAGGATGCGGATCATCGCGTCGGCCAGTTCGACCTCGATCATCGGACGGTGGGGCAGCTTGTCGTCCATGAGGCCCTTGCGGTGCCCCTCCATCGCCTCGCTGATCTCGGAGACGATGAGCATCAGCTTCACCGGCACCTGCTCCGAGTTGTCGATCGGCGTCCCGTCAGGCCGGTTCCACCAGCCGGCGCGGTAGCTGGCGCCGTGGCAGAGATGGGTGAGCGCAGTCACCGCCCGCGCGAGGCGGAGATTACCGAAACTGTCCACGAATTGCGCGGCGTTGCCTCCTTCCACAACCCGACCGAACCAATTGCCCGGCACGAGGCTCGGCATCTTCACGGCGCGCTCAGTCATCACCGACGCCCCTTCCCGTTGCCCTTGCCGTTGTCGGCGTGGCCGGTGTGATCGTAGTTGCCGCCCTTGCCGTTGTTGGCCGAGGCGTTGCCCTTCGGCCCCCGGTCGGATACGCCCGGTTCGTCGGGGTTGTTGGTCTCATCCGGCCCCTTCGGCCCCTCCGGCTGCTCGGGTTCCTCCGGCTGCTCGGGTTCCTCCGGCTGCTCGGGTTCCTCCGGCTGCTCGGGCTCCTCCGGCTGCTCGGGTTCCTCCGGCTGCTCGGGCTCCTCCGGCTGCTCGGGCCGGGAGATCGGGCCGTCGTCGTAGGGCCGCCGGGTGTCGCCGATCGCATCGCGGATGCGGTCGTGGATCGATACGGGGGAGGGGGCCGCCGCGATCTGGGGCGAGGAGCAGTCCTCGGGCCACTCAGGACAGGCGGGCAGGCCGGGGCCGGAGCAAGCGGCCAGGGCGAGGAGCGCCGCGGCGCTCGTGAGGGTGGTCAGCTTCTTCATCTGGGTCTCCTTTTCGATTTCACTTTTCGGTTGAGGTTTTCCGCGCAGGCCGGAGCCTGAGCGACGTCGTTACGGGCGAGGCGTCTGCTGGGAAAGCGGGCGCCCCGCCTTCTCGAACTCGCGGCTCTCTTTGATGACGTGGGCCACGAGAAGCCTGTCGGCGTTCACGGGCGGCTGGGTGAGGAACACCTGGCCCGCGTAAAGGATCGTCACGCCGTTGCCGCGTTCACCACCACCAGACATCGTTTTCCTCCTCCTCGCGCTTCCGCCGGACCCGGCGAACCGAGTCGCGGATGCTCAGGGCCACGGCGAGGATCAGGACCCCGGCCACGGCACTCCCGAATACGACCGGCGCCGAGAGGAACAGCCAGCCCACCACGGCTCCCGCCACGATGATGCCGGAGACGCCCATCCCAATGAACAGCACGACGAGGATGAACATCGTCACCTTGTCATGCCAGCGGTCGGAGCGGTCGAGGCGCACCATCATGTCGTCCCAGATGTCCAGGAGCAGCATCACACGGCCTCCTGCGGCAGCGTCCGCTCGATCTCGATCCGAGTGTTCTCGGCCTGGTAGAGCAGCTTGCGGCGCCCGATCTCGGCAGCCGCCGAAGCAGCGTCGGGCTGCTCCTCGCGGTGGTCGCGGCGGATACCGTCGGCCCCGCGCCGGGAGTAGCAGAGGAAAATTCGCTCAGTCACAGTCTCCTCCTTCTGATTCGATTTCACTTTTCGGTTTAGATTCTGCGCACGGCTCAGAGGTCGAGCGACCCGGCTCACGCAAGATCGTCTGGGCGAAAGCCCGGTAGGGGTCCTCGCCGGGATCGGCCATCAGCGGGCCGGTGCCGCTATAGGGCGCCTCCAGAGGGCGACTCGCCTTCTGTTCCGCGAGAATGCGGGCGGCCTCGGCCTTCGCTTCGGCGGCGGTCTCGAACCGGGTCTTGCTCAGGACCATCACGCCGCCGCGATATGACCGCCCCACGGCCAGCCAGCATTCGGTCTCACCGGGCTTGCGGAAGCGCGGGCTATCGGTGATTGCGTCAGGTCTCACACCAAGTCCTCCAGTTCTTCGAGTGCGGGAACGCGCTGCGGCCAGTCTTTCGGGCGCCACCCGTCGAGCATCGCCTGGTAGAGCCGGGCGACTCGGGCGGGGGCAGGGCGGTGCGAGGGGAGCCCGGCATCGCGCTCCCACTTCTGGACCGTCGTCTTGTCGGTCTCCATCAGCACGGCAGCCTGCTCCTGGGTCAGGTGCAGCGCCGCGCGGGCGCGTCGAAGATCGGCTGGCGTCATTCTAGGCGCTCTACTCGGATCGCCAGTTCATGCCGTCTGTGGACAACCACATCGCATCGGGCGGTGGTGAACCTGCGGCCAGCGATCTTGCGGCTGCGCGCAGCGGCGGTCTGGACGTTCCGCTCCATCAGGGTAGGTCCCATGAGGTTGTCGGTATCCGGCAAGTAGATCACGTCGCCGACGGCCATAGCCGCCAGTTTTGACGCGAGAGAAAAGGCGTGCGGTTTCATTCGGTCCTCCTTTCTCAGTGGAGCAGGTCGCCGAGGCCCAGGGCCTCGAAGCGAGCCTTCATCTCGGGACCGAGACCCGGGTCGATCTTCGCGTTCATGCGGGCACAGAACTCGCGGGCGAACTCGACCATCTCGGCCTCCGAGTCGAACTGGATTCGGGTGGTGTCGCCTTCCGCGAAGGACTGCCACTCCAGGCTCGTCGGGTTGATCCAGTTGCCGTAGTAACTGGCGTCCTCCCGCGTGTCCACCTGAGCCCAGCCTTCGGCGTAGCTGCACTCGCCGAAGTCGTAGTCGTAGCGGGTGCCGTCCGGTCGTGTTCCCGTTGTGCGCTTCACGTCGTGCCCTCCTCCTCCTGTCCGTTACTGATGCCGTCCATCTAAGGGCATTTGCCCCGCCTGTCAACACCGAAAGTTGAAAATTCTACTTTGCGAAGAAAAATTGGATTTCACTTTTCGGTTGACGGTCGCGCCGCCGCGAGCGTATGGGAAGGCGAGTTCACTCGAAAGGGGAGATTCGCCTTGATCCGCATCGCCACCTTGGCCCTGTTCGCTGCTGTCCCGGCATCTGCCGAACCGCGCGGCGCGTTCGATGTTTCCGAGGTGCTGCCCGAGGTGTTCTTCGTCCCGGGCCATGGCGACACCCCGGATCGGGTGGTCCACCACAACCAGAATCGCGCCGCTGGCGAGATCGGCGCCCACATGCTGACCCTGGAGACGCCCTTCGGCGCGATCGTCCTGGAGCATGTTGTCACGACCAACAACGATTGCGTCCCCGGATGCCCGGACACCCTGGAGGTGATCGAGGTCCCCGAGGGCTACGTCGTCACCCCCATGTTCGTTGTCACCCCCGAGCGCGGGCGCTCCGAGATGGTCATCGCCCCCTACCTGGGCGGATAGTCACTTCAAGATCAACCGAAAGAGGAGAATCATGGGAGACGACATTGAGGACCTGGTGGGCAAGCCGGGCAAGGGCCACAACTCGGGCGGCTCCTACAGGGTGACGGCGGACGAACTCCGCCAGTTCATCGATCGGTGGGAGCGCCTGGAGGCCGAGAAGAAGGACATCGCCGACCAGCAGAAGGAGGTGATGTCCGAGGCCAAGGCGCGCGGCTACGACACCAAGATCATGCGGAAGGTGATCGCCCTCCGCAAGCGCGAGCCGGACGACATCGCCGAGGAGGAAGCCGTCCTGGAGATGTATAAGCAAGCCCTGGGGATGAACTGATGCTCCCCGGGCTCATCCAGAACGGCACGAGCATCTACCTGTCCGAACACGCGGTCGCGCCGCCTCGCGGCGTCCCGCGGACGGACGACATGCGGGCGATGGTCGAGCATCTGCGCAATCTGGGCCAGACCCGCATGGTGCCGGGCGTCCTGCGCTATGGACGCAAGCTGCTCGTGCATCCCGAGGTCTGGCCGGAACTCAAGGCCGTGCTGGGACACCCCGGTCGTGTCTAAGGCCCACCGCTTCCCCGCTCTCCTGAGCCAGGAGGAGATCGACCGCCGTCCCTGGGCGCGGCTTCTCGATCGCCTGGCTCGCCTCGCAGCCCTCGCCCAGAAGGAGGACCAATGAAACCCGACAACGAGATGACCCGCCAGCAGCGCCGGCACATGGAGCGGCGCATGGCGAAGATCAAGGCCAGCCGCGACAAGGCGGAGGCCCGTAAGGCCGCGCGACTGTCTCGCGTGGTCCAGCGCCAGGCCGTGCTGCAAGCGGCAGGCAGCCTGGAGGCCGCCCGATGACCGAGCAGGACTCCCGGCTCTACGCCGAGGAACAGCGCCTCCGGGACGCCCTCCTGGGCCGGCCACCGCGCGTCACGGCGCGCATCCACCGCCTCGCGGACATGCACCCGGGACGGCACCCTAACGACCTCAATCTCACCCGAAAGGAGAGCGATGATGCTCGCGAACTCTGACCTCCAGCCGCTCGCCCGGATCGCGATCTGGGTGCTTACCGGCTACCTGCTTTCCAATGGTGCCGACCCCAAGCTGGTCGAGTTCCTGCGCGCGGACCCGCAGGTCGTCGCCTTGGTCCTCGCCGTCTTGAACACGGTCTGGTGGCAGAGCGCCCGGTTCTTCGGGTGGCGGACCTGAGCCTTCCCGCCTCCGGGGGCGCTTCGGCCCCCGGAGGCCCCCTCAAGCCTTGGAGCATCCCCCGTGTCTCTCACCATAGAGATCAAGATCAACGGCCAGACGATCGGCGGCGCGATCGTTCACAACGTCTCGAACCTCGCCGACCTCTCCGATTACGACGTGGAGATCGTGGAGAAGCCGGAGCCCTCTCTTGGCATCCCGTTTCTCCACCGAAAGGTAAGAATCGAAGGCCACCCGCGCCGGCAGACGGTCTGGGCGCTCGTCTCGAAGATCACCGCCGCTGCCTTGGGGGGCCGCGATGCCGGGTGAGTGGGACGACAAGCGCCGCCGCTCGCGGCTGGTGAGCGCCTTCCGCATCTGGCGCGAGGGGCAGTCAATCGGATGGGAATGCACCTACGCCGAACTGGCCGAGGCCACGGGCCTTTCGACCGACAACGTGCGCGACATCTGTCGCTCGCGCGGCTGGGTCGCCCAGGAGCCCGATGCCGGGGAACCGGAGCCGGTGGACGTAGCGATGTGCGCCCGGCGCGAGAAGTGCGGTCGCGTGATCTCCTGCCGGCACGGGAATGCTGGCAGACTCATCCGGCGCGACCCGGCGAACATGATCCGGCGCGAGCGAGTCACGATCGGAGATGACGCCGAGGACGCCGCGTTCGTCGCCAGCGTCGTCCCGATGGCTGCGGTCCTCGCGGAGGCCGAGTGATGGGCGAGAGGATCGACCTCAACCGGACCGGCTCGTTCCCCGAAGGCGTGGACGAGATCGTGCTGCGGGTCTCCCGCTACGACTTCGCCGACGGCAAGCCGTTTCCGGGAGACCCCGCCGCTTGGCAATGCTGGATCGACCACCGCGACTGCCGGGTGCCCCGGACCTGCGCGATCCGCGCGAACCCCGTGGCGGCTCTACGGGCCGCCCTGGCCGAGTTCCCCCGGAACGTGGCCGAAGCGAACCTGACCGGCAAGCCGGAGCCCAGCCCGAAGTCTCGGTTCCAGCAGGCGGTCAAGCGCGCCGAGGAGCGCAGTCAGCGCCGCAACCCTGATCCCGAAACCTCGAAGGCCGGTCCGGCGCCGCTCGTGATCGACCCTGACCTGGAGGACCTGATCTGATGCTCGACCGCGAACAGATTGTTCACTGGAACGAGAACCGAGGCACCCACACGCTCTGGCCGGAGAACGACCCGACCGCGCCGCTGTCTGTGCGCCACCTGGGCCTGCCGACGTGCTGCATCTGCGGCGCGGTTGACGGGGCGATGGACGACGAGTCCTGCGCTGGTCGCTTGTCGCGCCTCCAGGCCGCGGAGGCGATCCGTGCCGCGTATCGAGGAGCGCCTGATGGCGATACCTAAGCAGGGCCAGGACGCGATCCGGGACTTCCGGGCCGCGGGCCTGGAGATCGAGGTGGTGCAGAAACAGAAGCACTACCTGATCTACCATCAGGGCGAGATCGTCTACAAGTTCAGCCAGGGGACGAAGGCACCAGCCTACGCACC